>Ga0335069_10003195_pt1 | contig 24923 bp, 20 predicted proteins | sample Lox_Sample_11_FD_206714 | JGI IMG/M metagenome (GOLD analysis project Ga0335069, IMG submission 206714) | Soil microbial communities from Loxahatchee National Wildlife Refuge, Florida, United States - Lox_Sample_1.1 | ecosystem: Environmental > Terrestrial > Soil > Wetlands | place: USA... | reverse complement strand
CAAACCCCCTCCGCCGGCTGGCAGAGCCGCGAGCGCGGTCAGCGCGCTCGCCTCGTCTCCCGGCATAATGCTCAGCAGCTCACCGGACCGATTGGCCAGCCCGGGGCTGGCCAGCGCCGCCACGGAGAACACCCGGAGGCCATGGCGCCTGACCGCCTTGCGCAGCCGCAGGAAGACGATGGGCGACTCGTCTTCCGGCTCGAAGCCGGCCAGCAGCACGGCGGGGGCCTGCTCCAGGTCGGCGTAGGTGACGCCGATGCCGCGCCCGGCCACGCACGCGGCCAGGAACTGCTCCTCCTCGGCCGAGTGCGGGCGTGCCCGCATGTCGATGTCGTTGGTGTCCAGGGCCACCCGGGCGAACTTCGCGTAGGCGTAGGCGTCCTCCAGGGTCAGCCGCCCGCCGGTCAGCACGCCGACGCCGTGCTGGGCTTCGGCAGCCGGGTCGGCGTCACGCGCCGCGACCAGCCCGGCGGCGGCCGCCGCCAGCGCGTGCGGCCAGGACGCGGGGACCAGCACCCCGTTCTCGTCCCTGATCAGCGGGGTGGTCAGCCGGTCCGGCCGGGTGGCGTAGGTGAACGCCCACCGGCCCTTGTCGCAGTTCCACTCCTCGTTGACGGCCGGGTCCTCGCCGGCCAGCCGGCGCATCACCCGGCCGCGCCTGACGTCGGTGCGCTGCCGGCAGCCCGAGGCGCAGTGCTCGCACACGCTCGGCACCGACATCAGGTCGAACGGCCTGGACCGGAACCGGTAGGCGGCGCCGGTCAGCGCGCCCACCGGGCACACCTGCACGGTGTTGCCGGAGAAGTAGGAGTTGAACGGCTTGCCCTCGGCGGTGCCGATCATCTGCCTGGGCCCGCGGTCGATGAAGTCGATGAACGGGTCCCCGGCGATCTCCTCCGAGGTCCGGACGCACCGGGTGCAGGAGATGCACCGCTCGCGGTCGAGCAGCACCTGGGCGGAGATCGGCACCGGCTTGGCGAAGGTCCGCTTCTCCTCCTCGAACCTGGTCTCGCCCCGGCCCGAGGACATCGCCTGGTTCTGCAGCGGGCACTCGCCGCCCTTGTCGCACATCGGGCAGTCGAGCGGATGGTTGATGAGCAGCAGTTCCATCACGCCCCGCTGCGCCTTCTCCGCGACCGCGGAGGTCAGCTGGGTCTGCACCACCATGCCCTCGGTGCACGAGGTGGTGCAGGAGGCCAGCGGCTTGCGCTGGCCCTCCACCTCGACCAGGCACTGGCGGCAGGCGCCGATCGGGTCGAGCAGCGGGTGATCGCAGAACCGCGGGATCTGGATGCCGAGCATCTCGGCGGCCCTGATCACCAGGGTTCCCTTCGGCACCCGGATCTCGAACCCGTCGATGGTGACGGCCACCGTGTTCTGGGTCGTCTGCACGGTCATGACGTGCTCCAGAGGGTCGACGCCGTCGGATCGAAGGGACAGCCGCCTTCCTTCTGGTGCTGCATGAACTCATCCCTGAAGTACTGGATGCCCGAGGTGATCGGGCTGGTGGCGCCGTCGCCCAGGGCGCAGAACGCGCGGCCGAGGATGTTGTCGCAGATGTCCAGGAGCTTCTCCAGGTCTTCCTCGGCGCCCTGGCCGTGTTCCAGCCGCTCGAGCACCCGGACCATCCAGAACGTCCCCTCGCGGCACGGCGTGCACTTGCCGCACGACTCGTGCTCGTAGAACTCCGTCCAGCGCAGCACCGCGCGGACCACGCAGGTGGTCTCGTCGAAGCACTGCAGCGCCCGGGTGCCGAGCATGGACCCGGCGGCGGCGACCGACTCGAAGTCCAGCGGCACGTCGAGGTGGGCGTCGGTCAGGAGCGGGGTCGACGAACCGCCCGGGGTCCAGAACTTCAGCCGGTGCCCGGCCCGCATCCCGCCGGCCAGGTCGAGCAGTTCGCGCAGCGTGATGCCGAGCGGCGCCTCGTACTGGCCGGGCGTGGTGACGTGCCCGGACAGCGAGAAGATGCCGTATCCCTTGGACTTCTCGGTGCCCAGGCCGGCGAACCAGTCCGCGCCGTTGGCCACGATCGACGGCACGCTGGCGATGGACTCCACGTTGTTGATGTCTGTCGGGCAGGCGTACAGGCCCGCGACGGCCGGGAACGGCGGCCGGAGCCTGGGCAGGCCGCGGTAGCCCTCGAGCGAGGTGAGCAGCGCCGATTCCTCGCCGCAGATGTAGGCGCCGGCCCCGGCGTGCACGACGACGTCCAGGTCGAACCCGGAGCCGAGGATGTCCGTGCCGATGTAGCCGGCCGCGTAGGCCTCTTCTACCGCGTGCCGCAGCCGGCGCACCACGTGCAGCACCTCGCCGCGGACGTAGATGAACGCGTGGTGGGCCCTGATCGCGTAGCAGGTGATGATCACGCCCTCGATGAGCTCCTGCGGGTTGGCCATCATCAGCGGGATGTCCTTGCAGGTGCCGGGCTCGGACTCGTCCGCGTTGACCACCAGGTAGTGCGGCTTGCCGTCGCCCTGCGGCAGGAAGCTCCACTTCACCCCGGTGGGGAAGCCGGCCCCGCCGCGACCGCGCAGGTTCGAGCTCTTCAGCGCGGTGATGAGGTCGTCGGGCTGCATGGCCAGCGCCTTCGGCAGCGCCCGCCAGCCGCCGCCGCGCTTGTAGCCGTCCAGCGTGAAGGCGTCCGGCTGGTCCCAGCGGGCGGTGAGGACCGGGGTGAGCGTGTCGGTCACTTCGACTCCTTGGCTGGCTGAGAGCTGCCCGGCGCGGGCGGTCCGGCCCGCTCCGGCTCCGGGGCGGTCCAGCCGTGCTCCTTCGCCAGTTTGAGGCCGACCAGGCTGGCCGGGCCCGCGGCCGGGCCGTCGGTGGCCTGGTCGTCGTTGAAGCCCGCGAGGATCCGGGACGCCTCACGCCAGGTGCACAGCCGGCGCGGGCCCCGGGTCGGGCTGACCGGGCGGCCCGCGCGCAGGTCGTCGACGAGCTGACAGGCCGACTGGGGGGTCATGTTGTCGAAGAACTCCCAGTTCACCATCACCACCGGCGCGTAGTCGCAGGCGGCGTTGCACTCCACGTGCTCCAGGCGGACCTTGCCGTCCGGCGTGGTCTCGTCGTTGCCGACCCCGAGGTGCTCCCGGAGCTCGGCCAGGATCTGGTCGCCGCCCATGATCGCGCACAGCGTGTTGGTGCAGACGCCGACGTGGTAGTCGCCGACCGGGCCGCGCTTGTACATGGTGTAGAAGCTGACCACCGCGGTGACTTCGGCCTCGGCCAGCCCGAACTTCTCCGCGCAGTACGCGATGCCGTCGGCGGAGACGTAGCCCTCCTCGGACTGGACGAGATGGAGCAGCGGAAGCAGCGCCGATCTCGGCCGCGGGTACTTGGCGATGATCTGCGCCGCGTCGGCGTCTAGGCGTGCCAGCACATCGTCGCTGAACGGCATTACCTGTCCACGCCTCCCATCACCGGGTCGAGGCTCGCGATCGCCGGGATCAGGTCGGCCACCTGACCGCCCTCGCACATCGCGGCGACCGACTGCAGGTGGTTGAACGACGGGTCGCGGAGATGCACCCGGTACGGCCGGGTGCCGCCGTCGCTCACCACGTGCGCGCCCAGTTCGCCGCGGGGGGACTCGACCGCGGCGTACACCTGCCCGGCCGGCACCCGGAAACCCTCGGTGATCAGCTTGAAGTGATGGATGAGCGCCTCCATGGACTGGCCCATGATGTGCGCGATGTGCTCGGGCGAGGGGCCGAGGCCGTCCGGGCCGAGCGACAGCCGGGCCGGCCAGCCGATCTTGGCGTCCCGGATCATCACCGGATCGGAGTCCGGGCCGGCCGAGCCGCGGGCCGCCAGCCGGTCGACGCACTGCCTCATGATCCTCATCGACTGGTCGATCTCTTGCATCCGGATCAGGTAGCGGCCGTAGGCGTCGCACATGTCGTTCACCGGCACGTCGAACTCGTAGCTCTCGTAGCCGCAGTACGGCTGGGACTTGCGCAGGTCCCAGGGCAGCCCGGTCGACCTCAGGATGGGACCGGTGACCCCCAGGGCCATGCAGGTCGCCAGGTCCAGGTAGGCCACGCCCTTGTTGCGGCCGATGAAGATCGGGTTGGCGTCGATCAGCGAGTGCAGGTCGCGGACGAGCTTCGGCGCGCTGTCGAGGAAGGCGCGGATCGCCTCGAGCGCGCCCGGCGGCAGGTCCTGCGCCACTCCGCCCGGCCGCATGAAGGCGTGGTTCATCCGCAGGCCGGTGACCAGCTCCAGCAGGTCCAGGACGCGTTCCCGCAGCCGCGCGCCCTGGGTGTAGATCGTGGTCGCGCCCAGCTCCAGGCCCATCGGGGCGATCCCGCCCAGGTGCGAGGAGATCCGGTTGATCTCCAGCATCAGGACCCTGATGATCTGGGCGCGCTCGGGCACCTTGTCCTCGATGCCGAGCAGCCGCTCGACCCCGAGGCAGTACGCGATCTCGTTGAACAGCGGCATCAGGTAATCCGCCCGGGTGCAGAACGTGACGCCCTGGGTCCAGGTGCGGAACTCCATGTTCTTCTCGATGCCGGTGTGCAGGTACCCGATGGACGGCCGCACCTCGGCGACGGTCTCGCCTTCCAGCGTCAGGATCAGCCGGAGCACCCCGTGGGTGGACGGGTGCTGCGGGCCCATGTTGATGACGATCCGCTCGCCGCTCTCGAAGTCCTCCGATTCCAGGGCGGTGGCGACGATCTCGTCCCAGTCCTCGCCGGAGACCGTGTAGACGCGGCCCTCGGCGGCGTCGGCGTCGCTCCCGCCGGCCGCCGCGTGCGGCGTGCTGCTGCTGGTCATGAGTAGTGCCTCCGCTGGTCCGGCGCGGGGATCTTCGCGCCGCGGTACTCGACCGGGATGCCGCCGAGCGGGTAGTCCTTGCGCTGCGGGTGGCCCTTCCAGTCGTCCGGCATCTCGATCCTGGTCAGGGCGGGGTGGCCGTCGAAGATGATGCCGAAGAAGTCCCAGGTCTCCCGCTCGTGCCAGTTGCAGGCCGGGTACACGCCGACCAGCGAGGGGATGTGCGGGTCCGCGTCCGGCGCGGTCACCTCGAGGCGCACCCGGCGGTTGTGCGTGATGGACAGCAGATGGTACACCGCGCGCAGCTCGCGCCCGGTGTCGTCCGGGTAGTGCACGCCGGACACCCCGCCGCACAGCTCGAAGCGCAGCGCCGGGTCGTCCCGCAGCTTCGCCGCCACCTCGGGCAGCCGCTCCCGGCGGACGTAGAAGGTCAGCTCGCCCCGGTCGGCGGCCACGCGCTCGATGGCGTCGGAGAAGCCGATGCCCGCCGCCTCCAGCGCGGTGCCCAGCGCGTCGGCGACGTCGTCGAAGTAGGAGCCGTAGGGCCGCGGGCTGTCCAGGACGGGCGCCCGGTAGACCCGGAGCAGGCCGTAGCCCGAGGTGTCCGGGCTGTCCTGCACGCCGAACATGCCGGTGCGGACGACCGGCTCGGCCAGCCGCTCCTCGCCCAGCCGCGCCGGGAGATTGCCGTCCTCCTCGCCCGCACCGCCCTGGCCGGTGTCCTCGGGCCCGCTCACAGCCGGGACCCGTCGGGCGACGTCAGGTGCAGCGGCGGCAGGGCGAGCCGGGCGTTCTCCAGCTCGGCGATCTGCCGTTCCCGGTTCTTGCCGAGCTTGGTGTTGATGATCTTGTCGTGCAGCTTGAGGATCGAGTCGAGCAGCATCTCCGGCCGCGGCGGGCAGCCGGGCAGGTAGATGTCCACCGGCACGACATGGTCCACGCCCTGCACGATGGCGTAGTTGTTGAACATGCCGCCGCTGGAGGCGCAGACGCCCATCGAGATCACCCACTTGGGGTCGGACATCTGGTCGTAGATCTGCCGGAGCACCGGCGCCATCTTCTGGCTGACCCGGCCCGCCACGATCATCAGGTCGGCCTGCCGCGGGGTGTTGGACGCCCGCTCCATGCCGAACCTGGCCAGGTCGTGCTTCGGCCCGCCGGTCTGGAACAGCTCGATGGCGCAGCAGGCCAGCCCGAAGGTGGCGGGCCACACCGAGCGCGCCCGGGCCCAGCCGGCCACCTTCTCCACCGAGGTCAGCAGCACGCCGCTCGGCAGCTTTTCTTCTATGCCCATGGCTAATCCCATTCCAGGCCGCCGCGCCGCCAGATGTAGACGTACGCGACCAGCACAGTGATGACGAAGGTCACCATCTCGACCAGGCCGAAGGCGCCGAGCTTGTTAAAGGTGACCGCCCAGGGATACAGGAAGATGATCTCGATGTCGAACACGATGAACAACATCGCGGTCAGGTAGTACTTGACCGGGATCCGGCCTCCGCCCGGCGGCATCGGCGTCGGCTCGATGCCGCATTCGTAGCTTTCCAGCTTGGCCCGGTTCCACCGCTTGGGCCCGGCTATCGCGCCCGCGCCCACGGAGAACGCGGCGAAACCGGCGGCCAGCAGGGCCAGCACGAAGATCGGAACGTACAGCCTCATCGATGTTTCCTCCCTCCACGGGCCGGATGCCAACCCCTTATCCTAGGGACTACCTGCATGGCTACTCACTCAGGGTTAGGTGCGAGTCTGGACAGGCCGTTGACCAGCCGGTCTGACGCGTCCCCGCGCGGATCGGTCAGGTTGGCGAGCAGCTTGATCGCGAACCGCATGAGGGCCGGATGCGACATGCCGTGCCTGGTGGCGAAGCGCATCAGCCCGGGCTTGCCGATCAGCTTCACGAACGTGCGGCCGAGCGTGTAGTAGCCGCCGTAGGCCTGGTTGAGCGCCTGCGGATACCCGGCGAGCACCCGTTCGGTCTCCGCCCGCCGGGCCCGGGCCAGCGCCTGGACGATCGTCCGGGCCAGGATCTCGCCCGACTCCATCGCGTAGGCGATCCCCTCGCCGTTGAACGGGTTCACCATGCCGCCGGCGTCGCCGACCAGCAGCAGCCCCTTGAAGTAGTGCGGGGTCCGGTTGAAGCCCATCGGCAGCGCCGCGCCGCGAACCGGCTGGGTGCGGTTCTCCTCGGTGAAACCCCACTCGGCGGGCATCCCCTTCAGCCACTTGCGCAGCAGGACGTGGTAGTCCGTGCGGCCGAACGCGGCGCTGGTGTTCAGCAGCCCCAGGCCGACGTTGGACGTCCCGTCGCCCATGCCGAAGATCCAGCCGTACCCGGGCAGCAGCCGGTCGCCGTCCCACAGGTCGAGCCACGACTCCAGGTAGTCGTCGTCGTGCCGCGGGCTCTGGTAATAGGTGCGGACCGCGACGCCGAGCGGCCGGTCGTCCCGCTTGCGCAGGCCCATCGCCACGGACAGCCGCGACGAGTTGCCGTCCGCCGCGACGACGATGCGCGAGGAGTAGGTGCGCTCGCCCTCCTCGCCCGCGGGCCGGGCCGTCACCCCGGTGATCCGGCCGGTGCGCTCGCTGAGCACGGGACCGGTCACGGTGACGCCCTCGAGCAGCCTCGCCCCGGCCTGCTGCGCGCGGCGGGCCAGCATCTCGTCCAGGTCCAGGCGGGTCCGGACCAGGCCGTAACCGGGATAGCTGGCCAGTTCGGGCCACGGCAGTTCCAGCCGCTTGCCCGCGCCGATGACGCGCAGGCCCTTGTTGCGGACCCAGCCGTCCTGCTCGCTGACGCTGATGCCCATGGCGACCAGGGTCTTGACCGCGCGCGGGGTCAGGCCGTCGCCGCAGACCTTCTCCCGCGGGAACCTGGACTTCTCCAGCACCAGCACATCGAGCCCGGATTGCGCCAGGTAGAAGGCGGTAGTGGCACCGGCTGGCCCGGCACCCACCACGATGACGTCGGCTTCCTCGGCGGGCGGCCGGGTCCGGGCAGCATCGGGCCCGGTACTCAGGCGGGTTTCGGGGGGAGCGTGCTCGGTCACTTGATCAGATCCTGGTGTTCTTGTGAACCGCTTCACAAATTCTTTGCCATTATTTTAGACCCGGCCGGTTCGGGCTTTCCTTCGGGCCACCCGCTCCGTGTCATCTGTTCCGGGCGACGTGCACGGCCACCACGCCCATGCTCAGGTCACGCCACCGCACCGCCGACCAGCCGGCCGCCTCGATGATGCCGGCCAGCTCGCGCTGGGCCGGCCAGTCCGTTATCGACTCGGCCAGGTACTCGTAGGCTTCCGGGTTGCGGGCCGTCCGCCGGGCGATCGCGGGCAGGACATGGATCAGATAGCGCCGGTAAAGCATATCGACCGGGGCCATGGCGATCGTGCTGAACTCGCACACCACGAGCCGCCCGCCCGGCCGGGTCACCCGGCGCATCTCGGCCAGGGCCGTGCCCGGGTCAGCCACGTTCCGCAGCCCGAAGGAGATCGTCGCCGCGTCGAACGCCGCGTCGCGGAACGGCAGCCGCAGCGCGTCCCCCGCCACAAAGCCCGGCCGCCCCTCGCCGCCGGCCGGCCGGCCGGGACGGGCGGCAAGCCTGGAGCGCCCCTCCCGGAGCATGCCCAGCGAGAAGTCGCAGGCCACGCAGTCCGCCCCGGTGGCCGTGAAGGTCAGCGAGGAGGTCCCGGTGCCGGCCGCCAGGTCGAGCACCCGCTCCCCGGGAACGGCACCGGTGATCCGCGCCACGGCGCGCCGCCACAGCCGGACCTGGCCCCCGGAGAGGATGTCGTTCAGCAGGTCGTAGCGCCCGGCGATGGCGTCGAACATCGCCGCCACGTCGCGGGGTTGCTTGTCCAGGTCCGCACGAGTCATGCCCCCACCCTATGAGTGCGCCCCCGGGGCGGGGCAGTCAGAGCAGGGCGGGGCGCTGCCATTCCTCGCCGAGGACGTGCTGGGCCAGGAAGGCGAAGACCGTCTCGTACCAGATCCGCGCGTTGCCCGGGGTGAGGATCCAGTGGTTCTCGTCGGGGAAGTAGAGGAACTTGGCCTCGGCCCCGTGGCTGGACAGGTCCCACCACAGCCGCAGCGCCTCGCCGACCGGAACCCGGTAGTCCTTGTTGCCGTGGATGACCAGCATCGGCGTGCGGATCTGGCCGACGTGCCGGTGCGGCGAGTTCAGCTCGTACATCTCCGGCCTGGTCAGCGGGTCCCCGAACTGCGGCCGCCAGAACATCGGGTGGTCCGTGGTGCCGAACATCTGGTCCAGCGCCCACAGCCCGGCGTGGCTCACGATCGCCTTGAAGCGGTCGGTGTGGCCGGCCATCCAGTTGGCCATGTAGCCGCCGTAGGAGCCGCCCATCATGCCGGCCCGGTCCGGGTCGATGTCCGGACGGGCCAGGACGGCTTCGGTCACGGCCATGATGTCGGCGAACGGCCTGGCGCCCCACTCGCGGTGCGCGCGGGCGATGAACTCCTGGCCGTACCCGGTGGACAGCGCCGGGTCCGGCAGCAGCACGGCGTAGCCGCGGGCGGCCATCAGCCACGGGTTCCACCGCCATGACCAGGAGTTCCAGCTGCTCATCGGGCCGCCGTGCACCCAGAGCAGCAGGGGCGCCGGATGGTCCGCCGACGCCGCCTGCGGCAGCACGAGCCAGGACCGGACCGGGTGGCCGTCATCGGCGAGCGCCTCGACCTCCTCGAGCCGCCCCGGCACCGTGACCGGGGTACCCGGGCAGGCCAGCGCGGCCGGCTCCGCCCCGGCGGTGCCCGCCACCAGGTCGATGCGGACCGGGGTGGGCGGTGAGTCCACCGCCGACCGCAACGCGTACAGGTACCGGCCGTCCGGCCCGGGGTTCAGGTCGGAGTACGCGCCGTCGTCGCCGGTCACCCGGGTGACCTCGCCGGTTCCGGTGTCCACCCGGAACACCGGCCGCCTGCCGCCGTCGTCGGCGGCGAAGTACACCGCGCGTGAATCGGGTGACCAGGCCGGCTCGCCCGGCCACCGGTCGTAGCCGGGCAGCAGGTCATGGCCCGGCCCGCCGGGCGCGTCCGGGCCGTCCAGGTCGAGCACCACCAGCGTGATGTCCATCGGCCGGTCGGGGGTGGTGTGCCGTTCGCGCTGGCAGACGGCGAACCGCCCGTCGGGCGAGACCCGCGGGCCCTGGAAGTCGAATCCGGGCGCGGACAGCAGCACCTGCCGCTTGCCGGTGGCCACCTCGATCATGACCAGCTCGCAATGTGACTCGCCCGCGGGATCCCACTGCCACCACCCGGTCAGGACCGACGAGCCGTCCGGGGTGAGCGCGAATTCCTCGCCGTCCAGCGCCCGGCCAGGTTCCGGGGTCAGGTCACGGAGCCGGGGGGATTTCGCCACTCGTTCGGTCTCATCCTGACCGTCCTCGGCCACCTGCGGTTCCCGGTCCCGGCCAGCACTGTCGCCGCCGGCCCAGCCGACCTCGGTCTCGTGCAGCTGGCCGGGGTCGACGGCCAGCAGCCTGGGCTGATCAGGCCCCAGGTCGTGGTCCCAGAACCGGACCGGCGCCGACTCGTGCAAGATGGCGGTGATCCCGGCGTCCTTGCGCTCCTGGCGCAGCCGCGCGTCGTCCCCCGCGCTGTCCCCGTTACCTGAGGCGGGCAGCAGCGGTGCGCTGACGACGATGCCGCCGGCGTCGCAGGCCACCTCGGCGGCCGTGACGCCGCCGGGCGGGGCCGCCACCACCCGGGCCTCGCCGCCGGACGCGGGGAGCAGCCACAGCGCGGCGGCCTCGCCCGGGCCGTCGCCCTGGCCGGCCTTCCTCCCGCCGGGATCGGGCGGAACGGACCGCCTGGAGGTGAACAGCAGCGACCCGTCGGGCAGGAAACGCGGGCTGGCCTCGCCCTCGGCGGACCGGGTCAGCCGCCGGGCCGGGCCGCCCCCCGGGTCGATCCGCCAGAGGCTGGTCAGGTATTTCTTCCCGTCGGCGCTCAGCGTCTGCACCGCCGCCGCCAGATGGGTCCCGTCCGGTGCCAGCCGGAGCGCCGCCACCCGCGGCAGGGCCACGAAGTCCCTCAGGTCGGCGAACGGGGTCCTGGTCCCGTTGCCCTCGGCCGGGGTATCAGCGCTCACAGTTACTCCCAGTTTGGTCGATAAGCCGCAATTCGGACCATACCCCGCCGGCTATTTCCCGACCCCTGGCATCGTCGCGGGCCAGGACTCCCGGCAGAGAAACAGAAGAGGTAAACGACCCCCGGTCACGAGCGGGCGGGAGGCTAGCTGGCCTCGGTGATCATGGCGGCGCCGACCGTGGCGTTGGCGGCCTCGTCGATCAGGATGAGCCCGCCGGTGGTGCGGTTCCTGGCGTAGGGGTCGCAGAAGATGGGCTGGGTGAGGCGGAGCCTGACCCGGCCGATCTCGTTCAGCCCCAGCCGGGTCGCGGACTCGTCCCGGTGCAGGGTGTTGACGTCGATGCGGTAGTGCAGGTCGGTGACGATCGCCTTGACCGTGCGCGAGGTGTGCTTGACGATCAGCCGGCTGCGCTTGGCCAGCGCCTGGTCGGACGACATCCAGCAGACCATCGCCTCGATGTCCTGGGCCACGGCCGGCCGGTTGTGGGGCCGGCAGATCATGTCGCCGCGGGAGATGTCCACGTCGTCGTCGAGCAGCAGCGTCACCGACATCGGCGCGAACGCCTCGGCGATCTCCGTCCCGGCCGCCTCGATGCGCCGCACCCGGGCGGGCAGGCCCGACGGCAGGTGCAGCACCTCGTCGCCCGGCTTGAGCACGCCGCCGGCCACCTGGCCGGCGTAGCCGCGGTAGTCGTGCAGCTCGGCGTCGGTGGCGGCGTGCGGCCGGATGACGTACTGCACGGGGAACCTGACGTCGATCAGGTTGCGGTCCGAGGCGATGTGCACGTGCTCCAGGTGGTGCAGCAGCGAGGGCCCGTCGTACCAGGGCATGCTGGCGGACCGCTCCACCACGTTGTCGCCGTGCAGCGCGGAGATCGGGATGAAGGTCAGGTCGCCGATGTCCAGCCGGGCCGCGAACGCGGAGAATTCCTCGCAGATCCGCTCGAACACCCCGGCCTGGTAGTCGACGAGGTCCATCTTGTTCACCGCCAGGACCATGTGCGGGACCCGGAGCAAGGTGGTGAGGAACGCGTGGCGGCGGGACTGTTCGGTCAGCCCGTTGCGGGCGTCCACCAGGACCACCGCGAGGTCCGCGGTGGACGCGCCGGTCACCATGTTGCGCGTGTACTGGATGTGGCCGGGGGTGTCGGCGATGATGAACTTCCGCCGGGGCGTCGCGAAGTACCGGTAGGCGACGTCGATGGTGATGCCCTGTTCCCGCTCGGCCCGCAGCCCGTCGGTGAGCAGGGCCAGGTTGGTGTAGTCCTCGCCCCGGTCCCGGCTGGTCCGCTCGACCGCTTCCAGCTGGTCGGCGAAGATCGACTTGGAGTCGTAGAGCAGCCGCCCGATCAGCGTCGACTTGCCGTCGTCGACCGAGCCGGCCGTCGCGAACCGCAGGATATCCATCCGGGGGGCCAGGGGGGCCGTCCCCCCGGAGCCAGCAGCGTCCATCAGAAGTACCCCTCGCGCTTGCGGTCTTCCATCGCCGCCTCGCTGGTCCGGTCGTCGGCCCGGGTCTGGCCGCGCTCGGTGATCCGGGTCGCGGCCACCTCCGCGATCACCTCGGCCACCGTCCGGGCCGGCGAGGAGACGGCCCCGGTGCAGGTCATGTCGCCGACCGTCCGGTACCGCACGGTGGCCGTGAACAGCGGCTCGTCCTGGCCCCTGATCACGTACGGGTTCTCGGCCAGCAGCAGGCCGTCCCGCTCGAACACCGGCCGCTCGTGCGCGAAGTAGATGGACGGGATGTCCAGCTTCTCCCGCTCGATGTAGGCCCAGACGTCGAGCTCGGTCCAGTTGGACAGCGGGAACACCCGGATGTGCTCGCCGCGGCGCAGCCGGGTGTTGTACAGGTTCCACAGCTCCGGCCGCTGGTTCTTGGGGTCCCACTGGCCGAACTCGTCACGGAACGAGAACACCCGCTCCTTCGCCCTGGCCTTCTCCTCGTCCCGCCGCGCCCCGCCGAACAGCGCGTCGAACCGGTGTTCCTCGATCGCGTCGAGCAGGGTCACCGTCTGCAGCCGGTTGCGGCTGGCGTGCCTGCCGGTCTCCTCGGTCACCCGGCCGGCGTCGATCGACTCCTGCACCGACGCCACGACGAGCCGGACGCCGAGCTCGGCGACCCGCCGGTCGCGGAACTCGAGCACCTCGGGGAAGTTGTGCCCGGTGTCCACGTGCATCACGGGGAACGGGATGCGGGCGGGCCAGAACGCCTTCTCGGCCAGCGCCAGCATCACGATGGAGTCCTTGCCGCCGGAGAACAGCAATCCCGGCCGCTCGAACTCGGCGGCGACCTCGCGCACCACGTGGATGGCCTCGGACTCGAGCACGTCGAGCTGGGACATCTGGTAATCAGGACGCATTCTGGGTTTCCTTGATTTGCCTGATCGCTTGCAGCAGAACGCCCGCGAGCGCGGGCCGGCACACCAGGATATCCGGCATGAGCAGGTCGGCCTGGTTATACGCGAGCGGCGACCCGTCGATGCGGGACGCGTGGAATCCGGCCGCCCGCGCCACCGCGACGGGGGCGGCGGTGTCCCATTCGTAGAACCCGCCGCCGTGCACGTACGCGTCCACCTCGCCACTGACCACGGCCGCCACCTTAGCTCCCGCCGACCCCAGGGGAACCAGTTCAGCATCAATAAGATCGGAAATATTCCGAACGAGCTGGGGGGCACGGCTCCTGCTCACCACGATGCGGATCCTGGCGGGCGCCTCGCCGGCCTCGGGCGGTGGCGGCGGCTCGAGCGTGGACAGCACGCGGCCCTGGGCCGGGAGCGCGACCGCGCCCGCCGTGAGATCCCCTGCTGGCTCCGGGGGGGACGTCCCCCCCGGAGCCAGCAGGGCCTCCCGCTCCCACAGGGCCACGTGAACGGCCCAGTCGGTGCGGCCCGGCTCGCCGAACTCCCTGGTGCCGTCGAGCGGGTCCACGATCCACACCCGGCGCGCGGCGAGCCGCGCGGGGTCGTCGGCGCCCTCCTCCGACAGCACGACGTCACCGGGCCGCCGGTCCGCGAGTTCCGCGGTGAGGAACTCGTGCGACAGCCGGTCGCCCGCCTTGCGCAGCACGTCCGGGTCCCCGCCCTGGGCCCGCAGCCCGGTCAGCCGCCGGCCCGCCTCCTCGGCCAGGGCGCGGGCGAGCGCGTGATCGCCTGCGGTCATCGCTGCGGCTCCTCGTGGTAGATGTTCTGCGCCGCCGCCAGGCCCTTGGCGATCAGCGTCTCGGTGGCGTCGGCGGCGCGGTCGACGAAGAACGGCAGGTCCTTGCGTTCGGCCGCGGTGAAGTCACGCAGCACGTAGACGGCGGGGTCCATCCGGCCCGGCGGCCGGCCGATGCCGAACCTGACCCGGTAGTAGTCGCGGGTGCCGAGCGCCTGCGTGATCGAGCGGAGCCCGTTGTGCCCGTTGTCGCCGCCGCCGAGCTTGAGCCGCACGGCGCCGAACGGGATGTCGAGCTCGTCGTGGATGACCACCAGCCGGTCCGGCGGGATCTTGTAGAACGCCGCCAGCGCCGCGACCGGCCGGCCGGACAGGTTCATGTAGGAGCGCGGCCGGGCCAGCGTGACGGGAACCTCGCCCAGCCGCCCCTCGGCGATGTCGTTGCCCGACCGGTGCGCCTTGAACCGCACCCCGGCGCGCTCGGCCAGCAGGGCTAGCACCATGTGCCCCGCGTTGTGCCGGTTGCCCGCGTACTCCGGCCCCGGGTTGCCGAGGCCGGCGACGATCCAGCGCTCTCCGGTCAGCCGGCCTGCTCCCCGTCGCCCTGACTATCTCCGGCGGCCGCCGTCTCGGCAAGCGCCTCGGGCGCCTCGGGCGCCCCCGCGGCGGCCTCTTCTGCTTCCTCAGGCTCGCCGCCCTGCTGCGCGATGACGTGCAGGACCAGCGTGTCCGGCTCGACCTGCAGGGTGACGCCCGGCGGCAGCTTGAGGTCGCTGGCGTGAATGGCGTCGCCGATGTCCATGCCCTCGACGTCGACGTCGATGCCCTGCGGGATGTTCGTCGCGTCGGCTTCCACCGGGATCTGCACCAGTTGCTGGTTGAGCATCCCGTCGCCGGGGGCGATGTCGCCGGTGACCCGGACCGGTACCTCGACGGTGACCTTCTCGCCGCGGCGGACCAGGATCAGGTCCACGTGCTCGAGGAAGCCCTTGATCGGATCCCGCTGCACCGCCTTGGGCAGCGCGATCTCGCTGCCGTTCTCGAGGCCGTCCAGGCGCAGCAGCACGTTCGGCGTCTTCAGCGCGAGCATCAGGTCGTGCCCGGGCAGGATCAGGTGACGCGTGTCGGTCCCGTGCCCGTACAGCACGGCGGGCACCTTGCCCTCCCGGCGGATGCGGCGGGCGGCGCCCTTGCCGAACTCGGTGCGAGCCTCGGCGGCGATCTTGACCTCGGGCACGGTGCTTTCTCCTAACCCTCAACGTGCGATGCGCGTTCGAAGTGTAGCCGACAAACGCGGCGGGTTAGGCCCGTGCGATCTGGTTTGATCGGTGCCGTGGCCGACTTCGACGATCCCGCGTTCCTGGGCGACCGCTGGGCCGGGGCCTATGCCGACCTGACCTTCGGGCCGGAGCCGGCGCCGGCCGTGGAATTCCTGGCCGGGCTGGCCGGCGGCGCGGGGCGGGTTCTCGAGCTCGGCATCGGCGGCGGGCGGGTAGCCCTGCCGCTGGCCCGCCGCGGCATCGCGGTCGAGGGCATCGAGGCCTCGCAGGCGGTGCTGGACCGGCTGCGGGCCACGCCGGGAGGCGAGTCGATCCCGGTCACCATGGGCGATATGGCCGACGTGCCGGTGCCCGGGCCGTTTGGCCTGGTGTACCTGGTGTGGAGCGGCCTGTTCCACCTGCCGAGCCAGGCCCGCCAGGTGGACTGCTTCCGCAGCGCGGCGCGGGTGCTGGCTCCGGGCGGGGCGTTCGTGATCGACTGCTTCGTGCCGGTTCCGGCGCTGTTCGACCGCGGGGTCGAGGTGAACACCGTCACCGAGGACTGGGCGTCGATGACGCTGACCCGGCACGATCCGGTCGCCCAGCGGATCTTCACGCAGCGGGTCAGGTTCGGCGACGGCCGCAAGGTCCGCATGTTCCCGGTGGCGATGCGGTACTGCTGGCCCAGCGAGCTGGACCTGATGGCGGAACTGGCCGGGCTGCGGCTCCGCGAGCGCTACGCCGACTTCAGCCGCGCGCCGTTCGGTGCGGGCAGCCGCAGGCACGTCTCGGTGTACGAGAGGCCCGGCGGGTAGCGGAGCCGCACAAGCAGGGCGCGTGCGGAGCCGGCCGGCTCCGCACGCGCCCTGCTGACGCTCAGGGGTGCGGGATCTCGTGAGGCTCGACGCCCCCGCCGCCGTCCTCGTCGTCCTCGCTCTCGTCGTCCTCGTCGTCCTCGTCGTCGTCGTCCTCGTCGTCCTCGGGCTCGGTCTCGCTCGCGTCGAGCCGGTAGAGCTCGTCGAGCTCCTCGGCGCCTGGCAGCTCCTCGGCCACGGCGGCATTCCCCATGATGACCCTCTCGTTTCCTCGGCCCCCGAAGGAAGTGCGGGGCAGACGGGCAGCATCGTAGCGGCCCCGCATGATCGTTACAGGAATCCCGGAATCTCAGCAGCTGCCGGACGCGGCCTGCTCGGCCCGGACCTCGGCCGCCTGGGCCCGGTCGCCCAGTTCGGTGAAGATGGCGACGGCCCGGGACCACGATTGGTGTGCCTCGGCGGCCAGGCCGAGGCGGCTCTGCGCGGTGCCCAGGGACCTCAGGGTCGCCGCCTGCTGCTGCCGGTTACCCGAGGCCTGGTGGCTGTCCAGTGCCTCCTGCAGGCAGCCCAGGGCATCGGTGTCGCGTCCCAGCGAGAGATAGCAGCGTCCCAGGATGTGCAGGGCGTAGCCGGCGCCGTCCACGTAATCGATCTCGGCGAAGGCGCACCGGGCTTGCCGGAGATAGTCAATGGCCTCCCCGGCGCGCGCCAGGTCAAGCAGCGTCGATCCCAGGTTGCCCAGGGCGATGCCTTCGCCGAAGCGGTCACCGACCTTCCGGTTCAGGTCCAGCGCCAGCCACAGCAGGTCAAGAGCCTCATCCGTGCGGCCCAGCCGCTGATAGGCGTCGGCGACGTTGTTCGCCGCCTGCGCCTCGCCCATCCGGTCGCCGATCTCGCGCCTGATGGCCAGCGACCGTTCCAGGCATTCGATCCCTTCGGGCTGGCGGGTGACGCCGAGGGCGTCGCCGAGGTTGTTCAGGATCCACGCCTCACCCTGGCGGTTACCGGCCTGGCGGGCGCTGTCCAGCGCGATCCGGTTCGTGGCGATGCAGTCCGCCCAGTTGCTGCGGCTGTTGAAGATGCTGAACAGCGGCGCCGGCAGCCGCCAGGCGATCTCGTGCAAGCCCCACCCGGCGGCCTGGCGGGTGGCGGCGACCAGGTTGGCGCGCTCGCTGTCGTACCAGGCGAGGGCCCGCTCGGAGCCGGAGAAGCGCAGCGGCGGGGCATCATCATCGGCTGAGGCGCTCAGCGGGATGTTGTAGCGGCGCGGCGCCACGGCCGTGCCGGCGGCATCGGCGGTGCGCATGTACCAGCCGAGCAGCCGGGCCACCGCGGCGTCACGCTCGGCGGCGGACAGATCGGCCGCCGCCCGTTCGGAGGCGTAGACCCGGAGCAGGTCATGGAACCGGTACCGGTCCAGGGCCACCGATTCGAGCAGGTGCGTGTCCACCAGCACCTCGAGGACGTCTTCCGCCGAGTACTCCGGGATGCCGAACAGGGCCGCTGCCGCGGCAGCCGACATCGACGGCCCCTGCCACAATCCGAGCAGGCAGAACGCGTGCGTGGGGTCGATGCCCTGCTTGTCGGTGCTGGCCGGGAGGCTGGCGAAGCTCACCTGGAAGCTGGCCCGCACCGCGAGGTCCCCGGCCCGCATCTCGTCCAGCCTGCGGTGCTCGTCGCGGAGCCGGTCCGCCATGGCCTGGATGGTCCAGCCGCTGCGGGTGGCCAGCCGCGCGGCGCAGATCCTGATGGCCAGCGGCAGGCCCGCGCAGGCGTCGAGCAGCTCCGCGGTGGCCTCGGGCTCGGCCACCGCCCGCTTCTCGCCTATCACCCTGGTGAACAGCTTCAGCGCCTCGTCGTCGTCGAGGACGTTGAGATCGACCAGCTTGGTGCTGGCCAGGTCGGGCATCCGGCTCCGCGTCGTCACCAGCACGGCGCACGACGCGGTACCCGGCAGCAGCGGCCTGACCTGGGCCGCGTCACGCGCGTTGTCCAGGACGACCAGCACCCGGCGCCGGGCCAGCGTGGTCCGGTACCTGGCCGCGCGCTCGTCCTCGTGGACGGGGATGTCCCGCCCGTCCACGCCGAGGTCGCGCAGGAACCTGGCCAGCACGTCCCCGGCCGGGATCGGGTTCGCGGTCGCGCCGAGCAGGTCGACGTAGAGCTGGCCGTCGGGGAAGTTACGGCGGACGCGGTGGGCGGCGTGCACCGTCAGCGAGGTCTTGCCGAGCCCGCCCGCGCCGGCCACCACGGCGATGCGGACCGCGCCGGGATCGCTGCCCGCGCCCGCCGTCGCCCCCGAGAGCAGGTCGCACAGGCGGGTCACCTGCTCGTCGCGGCCGGTGAAATCGGCGATGTCGGCCGGCAGCTGTGCCGGGGAGGCCGCACGCCGCGGGCCGCGGGCCCCGCGGGGGTGTGGGGGGGCGGGCAGCCCCCCCACGAGCGGGGGGGTCCCCGGGGGGGTCGCTCCCCCGGGGGCTAGCACCCTGCCGGCCGAGATGGTGCCCGTCAGGCCCGCGCTGTCCTTGGCCAGCAGCTCGGCGTGGAACTGGCGCAGCTCGGCGCCGGGGTCGACGCCGAGCTGGCCGGCGATGGCGTCCCGGGCGCGGCCGTAGACCTCGAGCGCCTCGGCGTGCCGGCCCGCGCCGTCCAGGGCCCGCATCAGCAGCAGCCACAGGCCCTCCCGCAGCGGATGGTCGGCCAGCAGCCTGCGGAGCTCGGCCACGGCCTGGGCGTGGCCGCCGCTGGCGAGCTCGGCCGTGATCCGCAGCTCGACGGCGCCCAGGCGGAGCTCGCCGAGCCGTTCGGCCTCCGCCTCCACTCGCGGGGTCGGCGGGACGTCGGCCAGCGGCCGGCCGTGCCACAGGGCCAGCGCCTCGGTGAGCTGGCGGGCCGCGCCCTGCGGATCCCCGGCCTCGAACGCCCGCCTGCCGTCCCGGATCATGGCCTCGAACAGCAGCGCGTCGGTATCCGGGGTGGTCACCTGGAGCTGGTAACCCGGGGCGCGGGTGACCAGCAGGCGGCTGTCCGCGTCGTCCATCAGGCGCCGCAGCCGCAGCACGTAGATGCTGATGAGGTTGGCCGCCCGGGCGGGCGGAGCATCCCCCCAGACCTCGTTGATCAGGGCGTCGGCGGAGACGATCTGCCCGGCGTCGATCAGCAGGGCCGCCAGGACCGAACGCCATTTCGGAGCCCCGATCCCCCGCCATTCTTCTCCGGCCCGGATCTCAAGCGGTCCGAGCAGCCGGAACCTCATCATTACCCCGAATCACTCGCCTCCGGCTACAGGGAACTCAGCCATCAGAGATTTCACTTAACCACGACTCAATCGGGGCGTAAACCACTGGCCCCACGATGTGCCTATCGCGTCGGCAACGGAGCCCGAGGCGGATAACACGCGCCGGACGGCAACGGGGGCGCCGTCCGACCGGTGCCCCGGACGCCCGCTCGCCTAGCGGGGTGGGCGCGGCGGGAAGCGGTCCTGGTCCCCGGCAGGGGAGGGGGAGGGGACCAGCCGTGTGGCCAGGACCGCCCGGAGCCGCACGCGTGGCCGTCGTCCTCGCGCCACTGGCGGGGGCGGGGACGACGGTCTCCGGTCGCGCGGTCTCCGGTCGCGCGGCGGGCCCGGCCATGGCGGTCAGCTCTGGCCGTCGAACAGGCTGGTGACCGAGCCATCGCTGAACACCTCGCTGATGGCCCGGGCGAGCAGCGGCGCGATCGACAGCACGGTGAGCTTGTCGAACCGCTTCTCCTGGAGCACCGGCAGGGTGTTCGTGATGATGATCTCGCTGATCCTGGAGTTCTTCAGGATGTCCACCGCCGCGCCCGACAGCACGCCGTGCGTGGCCGTCGCGATGACCCGGTCCGCGCCCTGCTCGAACAGGGCCTCCGCGGCCTTGGCGATGGTCGCGCCGGTGTCGATCATGTCGTCCACCAGGATGCAGGTGCGGCCGGCCACCTGCCCGACCACCTCGAACATCCGGACCTGGTTGGCCACGTCGGGATCGCGCCGCTTGTGGATGATGGCCAGCGGGCAGCCGAGCCGGTCGGTCCACCGCTCGCAGACCCGGACCCGGCCGGCGTCCGGCGCGACCACCGTGACCTGGCTGAGGTCGAGCTTCTTCTCGATGTAGGAGGCCAGGATGGGCAGCGCGAACAGGTGGTCCACCGGCCCGTCGAAGAAGCCCTGGATCTGGGCGGTGTGCAGGTCGACCGCCATCAGCCGGTCGGCGCCCGCGGTCGCGAACAGGTCGGCCATGAGCCGGGCCGAGATCGGCTCGCGGCCCCGGTTCTTCTTGTCCTGCCGCGCGTAGCCGAAGAACGGCGTCACCACCGTGATGCGCCTGGCCGAGGCCCGCTTGAGCGCGTCGACCATGATCAGCTGCTCCATGATCCACTCGTTGATGGGCGAGGTATGGCTCTGCAGCACGAACACGTCGTTGCCCCGGACGGAATCGAGGAAGCGGACGAAGATCTCGCCGTTGGCGAAGTCGAAGAGCTTGGTCGGCGTCGGCTTGATACCCAGGCACGCGGCTACCTCGCCGGCCAGCCCGGGGAAGGCCCGGCCGGAGACGAGCATCATTTTCTTCCCGCCCGACGGCATCATCTCGTTCACGTGGCGTGGGTCCCCTCGTCTGCCCCCTTCTCCTCGGCCCGCCCCTGGCTGGCTTCCTGGTTTTCTTTGTCTTCTGTGCCGACGACGTTCCCGGCCGGCCCCTTGTCCTCGGCCGGCGCCTTCTTCTCGGACGGCCCCGGCCCCGCGGCCTGGCGGGCGCGGGCGGCCGCCTCCGCCGCCGGCGTGCCCGGGCGCCGCCGCTCGACCCACCCTTGCGAGTTGTGCTGCTTGCTCCGGGCCACGCCGAGCGCGCCGGGGGGTACGTCCTCGGTGATCACCGACCCGGCCGCCGTGTAGGCGCCGTCCCCGATCTCCACGGGCGCCACGAGCATGGTGTCCGAGCCGATCCGCACGTAGTCGCCCACCGTCGAGCGGTGCTTGGCGATCCCGTCGTAGTTCACGAAGACCGTGGCCGCGCCGATGTTGGAATGCACGCCGATGTCCGCGTCGCCCACGTAGGTCAGGTGCGGGACCTTGGATCCCTCGCCCACCGTCGAGTTCTTCAGCTCGACGTAGGTGCCGATGTGGGCGCGGGACTCGATCCGCGTTCCCGGCCGCAGCCGGGCGAACGGGCCGACGTCGGCGTCGGGGCCGATCTCGGACGATTCGCAGACCGCGTAGAGCACCGTCGCGCCCGGCCCGACCGATGTGTCCCTGAGCAGGCAGTCCGGGCCGATCCTGGCCCCGGCCCCGATCACCGTGCTCCCCTGCAGGTGCGTCCCGGGCAGGATCTCCGCGTCGGGGGCCAGGGTGACGTCGACGTCGATCCAGGTCGCGGCCGGGTCCGTGATCGTGACCCCGGCCCGCATCCACTCCTCGAGCAGCCGGTCGTTGCAGGCGCGGCGCGCCTGGGCGAGCTGGACCCGGTCGTTCACGCCCTGGATCTCGGCCGGGTCGCCGGCGGGGACCGTGCCCGCGGGGTAGCCGTCGCCGCGCAGGATGGCGACCACGTCGGTGAGGTACTCCTGGCCCTGCGCGTTGCCGGTGGCCACCCGCTTGACCGCGTCGGCCAGCAGGGCGCCGTCAAAGGCGTAGCAGCCCGAATTGATCTCGTCGATGGCCCGCTGCGCCGCGGTGGCGTCGGCCTCCTCGACGATCCCGGCCAGCGAGCCGTCGTCGTCCCTGACGATGCGCCCGTAGCCGGACGGCTCGGGGACCCGCGCGGTCAGCACGGTCACCGCGTTCCCGGCGGCGGCGTGCTCCCGGACGAGCGCGGCCAGCGTCGGTGCCCGGAGCAGCGGCATATCGCCGTAGGTCACCACGACGGTGCCGGCCATGATGCCGAGGGCCTCGGTCACCATGCGGACCGCGTGGCCGGTACCGCCCAGCCGGTCCTGCACGACCACGTACGCCCCGGGCGCCTGCCGGGCGGTTTCCGCGGCCACCTCGTCCCGGCCGTGGCCGGCCACGACGATGAGGCGCTCCGGATCAAGCTCGCCCGCCGCCGCGAGCGCGTGCCCGAGCATGCTGCGGCCGCACAGGGGATGCAGCACCTTCGGGATCCGCGATTTCATCCGTGTGCCCTCGCCCGCGGCGAGGACAATGACAGCGGCCGGGCGCGGTTCGCTCACGCGCAAGTCTCCTCGGGTAGCGCGCCAGCATCGGCGGTTCCGGGACCTTCGGGGTTTCGACCGTCGAACCCCGCCGAGCCGGCACTGTTCAGGATGCTTTCGGGTCCCTGGATGCGATGAAGAATGTGTTTACCCACCCCTCATCCGCAGGATACCGTCCGGTTGCCGTGATCGGATGGCATGTCCCGTAACGGCCGGGACAGGTCCCTGGTCCCGGGCTCCCGCTCCTTAGCCTAAGGCCGCCAGCCTACGGCCGCCGGCGCCGAGGAGGCTGTCCCCGAAGAGCCGAGGAGGCTGTCCCCGAAGATCAGCCTGGGTCCTCGAGGATCAGCCTGGCTCCTTCCCCGCGGACTCGGTAACCGCAGGTGACTGCCCATTCCCTCGCGACTCTGGCGTATCTTGCGCCCCGGGCCGGGCGGGCCCGCCGGGCCCGTCCCCCCGGGTTCCGTCCGCGGCCGGGCCGGGCCCGACGAGCTCGCTGGGCTCGAAGGCGCCTTCCCCGGCCACCGCGGCCAGTTCGGCGCCGAGCGGCTCGGCCGGAGCGCCGGCCCGCACGGGCGGGCCGGTGAGCAGCGAGGCGATGGCGGCGATCACGTTGGCCGCGATCGCGAACGCGAACGCGACCCCCAGGCCCGCGTGGAACGGGGCGGTGATCAGGTTGGGGAAGAACTGCCGCCCGGTGACGTACGCGGCGTGCCCCGGGGGCAGGTGCGCCAGCAGCGGGCCGAGCAGCTGCTTCATCGGGTTGTAGCCGAGGAAGGCGGCGAACAGCACGCCGATCGGCGGCAGGTGGGAGAGGGTGTGCGCGGCCGCGGCCGGGATGCCCTGGGCGGTCAGCCCGCCGGACAGCGCGGTCGGCAGCTTGCCGGACAGCCCGGCCACCATCAGCGAGAAGAAGACCCCGATGGACAGCACGAACGCGGTGTTCATCACGGTCGCGATCATGCCGCCCGCCGCGCCGCGCTGGTCCGCCGGCACCGAGTTCATCATCTCGGCGCGGTTCGGCGCGGTGAACAGGCCCGAGCCGAAGCCGTTGAGCGCGACGATCAGCGCGAACACCCAGTACGGGAAGTTCACCGGCAGGAAGAGCAGCAGGACGAAGCTGAGCGCGGTCAGCAGCGCCCCGCCCACGGTGAACGCCTTGGCGCCGAACCGGTCCGACAGCACGCCGGAGGTCGGCGCGGAGACCAGGAAGCCGAAGGTCAGCGGGAGCAGGTAGATGCCCGCCCACAGCGGGGTCTGGGCGAAGCTGTAGCCGTGCAGCGGCAGCCAGATGCCCTGCAGCCAGATGATCAGCATGAACTGCATGCCGCCCCGGCCGAGCGCCAGCATCATGTTCGCGATGTTGCCCATGACGAACGCGCGGATGCGGAACAGCGACAGCCGGAACAGCGGCTCGGCGACCTGGGTCTCCACGACGCCGAACAGCACCAGCGCCGCCACCCCGCCGAAGATCGCGGTAAGCACCCACGGGTTGGTCCAGCCCATCGGATGCCCGCCGTAGGGCAGCAGGCCGTAGGTGATGCCGACCAGGATCGCGACCAGCCCGACGCCGAACAAGATGTTGCCCCACCAGTCCATCCGCGCCTTCTTGCGGATCCCGGTGTCGTGGAGCATGAAGTACGCCCACACGGTGCCGAACGCGCCGAACGGCGCCGAGACCAGGAACACCAGGTGCCAGTTCACCGGGGCGAGGACGCCGCCGAGCAGCAGCCCCATGAACGAGCCCGCGATGGCCGCGATCGAGTTGATGCCCAGCGCGGTGCCGCGCTGGGTGGCCGGGAAGGCGTCGGTGAGGATCGCGGTGGAGTTGGCGAACAGGAACGCGCCGCCGATGCCCTGCACGATCCGCCAGAGGATCAGCCACAGGGCCGCCGAACTGCCCTGCATCCAGGTGACGGTCAGGAAGATCGAGCCGATCGTGAAGATCGCGAAGCCCATGTTGTACATCCGGACCCGGCCGAACATGTCGCCCAGCCGCCCGAACGACACCACCAGCACCGCGGACACCACCAGGAATCCCATGAACATCCACAGCAGGTAGCTGGTGTTCTCCGGGCTCAGCGGGTTCAGCTTGATCCCGCGGAAGATGTCCGGCAGCGCGATCAGCACGATGGACTGGTTGATGGTCGCCATCAGCACGCCCAGCGTGGTGTTCGACAGCGCGATCCACTTGTAGTGCGGACCCAGCGCGGCTGCCGCGCCCCGGCGTGAGCGGCGGCCCGGCCCGGACGCGCCCGGCTGACCGGGCACTCCTAGCGGACCAGGCACGCCAGCACCTGGCTGACCAGAATTCGAGTTCATTTGCCTAAGCCCCCACAGGTAACTTTGGCAGCAACAGAAACTTGCTTGACGTCAACTAACTATAACGCATCGCCCCAGCCAGCACTGGCTCGCCCAGTTCCGCACCCCGACGTTGAAACGCCACAACCCGAAGACGGCACGGAAGAACGCAGGCGATGGCTATCACGGCTGCCTTCGCATCGACGTCCGGCGCAGCAGCAGCCTGTACCGCAAGATCGAAGGCTGGTCAGCAGCGATCATGAGCGGTGGCTGACACCAGCACGGCTGGGAGTCGAACCCACCTTGTGCTCCCGGGGAAGGATTCGAACCTCCGTTGAGT
>Ga0335069_10003194_pt1 | contig 24924 bp, 20 predicted proteins | sample Lox_Sample_11_FD_206714 | JGI IMG/M metagenome (GOLD analysis project Ga0335069, IMG submission 206714) | Soil microbial communities from Loxahatchee National Wildlife Refuge, Florida, United States - Lox_Sample_1.1 | ecosystem: Environmental > Terrestrial > Soil > Wetlands | place: USA... | reverse complement strand
CCACAAAGGCCAGGAACAGCACCCAGAACAGGATTCCTTCCAATGATCCCCCATGCCTACTTGGCGCGGCCGCGGTGACCCGACGCCCAGTCGTCCCACGCTTCAAAGCCCTTCATCTGCTCGTCGAGCTTGGTGCGCCTCATCAGCTCTTCGATTTCGGCGCGTGTCTGCCGCGGAGCGATCCGTTCCGGATTATCGGCGATCGCGAACGCTGCGTAGGCCGCGATGGCTACGTGCTTCTTCAGTTGCGGCATGTCGACCTTGTCGAAGGTGTCGGAGGTTGCGTGATAGTTAACGAGATAGTTAGCTTCTTCCTGGTTGGCGACCAGTGTCGGAACACCCTCCAGGAGGAAGTCGTCGTGGTCGGTGCCCCACACGGCGTCATTAGTGAGAGTATTCGCGCTCCAGCCCGCAAGCGGCGCGAGAAGCCGCTCCAGAGCCTTCTCCGCGTCGGCTCGTCCGCCGATGGAGAAACCGGTGGCGCGACCTGTGCCTTCGTCAAAGATCACTACCCCGGCGATACGGTCCATCTCGTCCCGATGCTGCTTCACGTAGGCCCACGAGCCAAGCATTCCCTGCTCTTCGCCGGAGAACAAGATGAAGCGGATGGAGCGCTTCGGCCTAAGACCCGCTGCCTTAATGGTGCGAAGAGCGTCAATCACCAGCGCGGCGTTGCAGCCGTTATCGAGCGCGCCGGTGCCGAGCTCCCAGGAATCAAGATGTGCTCCGAGAACAACGTACTCGTCGGGCTTTTCGCTGCCCTTGATTTCGGCGACGACGTTGGCGGTGGTGAGCGGCCCACCGATATTGTTCGGCATGACAATCTCGCCAGACAAGCTCTTGCCAGAAGCTGTGAGGCGGGCGATTCGCTCGCCATCTTCGCGAGCGATGACCAGCAGTGGCAGAGCGTCAATCTCGCCGTGTGCGGTGTGAATGTGACGATAAAGGATGTCGTGCTCGCGCGAGGAGATGAACGCCAGCGCTCCCGCCTTGGCCTTCACGGCCGCCGCGACGATCGGCGGCGCTTTCAGGTATTCGTTGAAGAGATCGTCCCAGGTCTTCAGCAGATCGGTATTTACGACCAGAATTGCACCCTTGACGTCGCCGGCATTGCGGAAATCTTCTAGCGTGCCCGCTCCAAGGTAAACGACGCTTGCGTCAAGAGGACGCTCCAGAGCAGGCGACCACCCGAAAGACACAGCGCGCACGCGGAAGTTAACCGGAGCGGTAATGTTGAAGCGCGTCGAACCTTCGGACCACGACTTCTGAATCTCGAACGGTTCGACGTGAACGTTCTCGGCTCCGGCGGCGCGAAAGGCGTCGAGCCCCCACTTGATGGCCTTGTCCATGGCGGGGGTTCCCGGCACGCGTCCACCCACTTGGTCGGTGAGTGTCTGCAGGTTGGTTTCAAGCGTGGGAGTCTTGAGCGCCTCGGCGGAAATCTTGTCCCAGGTGTTTTGCGCGAGGGCGCTGGCCGTCAGCAGTGCGCATCCGATTGACAGCAGAATTCGCGATCTCATATTCGCAGGGAATTAGAAACGAAAGTCGCAAAGATAGTAAATTGGTAAATTAATAAGTGAGTAAATCAGTTCCGTCTGCCGTTTGACTTGCCAATTTGCTAACTTACTCATTTACTAATTTCCCAGACCACCTGCAGCACCGTGTTCCCCACTATCTCCAGGCTCTTCGGGCTGAGCTTGTCGAGCGTGTCTTGCGGGGTGTGCCAGAAAGTGGTTTGCGAGTCGAAGTCGATGAGGTCGGCGCAAGGGACGCCGAGTTCCACAAATGGCTGGTGGTCGTCGGTGATCGCCGATTCCTTCCCGAAGAAGTGTGAGCCATAGCCAAGCTTGGAAGCGGCGGCGCCGACCTGGTCTTCCAGCCAAGAGGTCGAAAGTTGATCGCGGTAGATGTCGAGGTCTGCGTCACCGACCATGTCGAGCAACAGGAACGCCTTGATCTTCGGGATCACGCCCTCCTGTTTCCACTTCGCCGCAAGATGACGGCTGCCGTAGGTGCTGTCAGTCGCGGTCCATTGCTTGACGGCTTCTTCGCCATCGAAGAGCACGATCCAAACCGTCGGGCGGTCTTCCTTGTGGTCGCGGAGCACGTTGGCGATTTCGAGCGGCAGGCCGGTGCTTGTACCTCCATCGTTAGCACCGACAAAGTTCTTCAGGATCTTGGTGTCGTAGTGGCCGGCAATGACGACCAACCCGTCTTTGGAGCCGGGAAACTTGGCGATGAAGTTCCGCATTTCGATCTTGCCGTTGGGAGTGTCTCCGCTGAAGACGTCTTCTTCGAGTTGGTCGCCCTTGAGATGTGCGCGAATGTAAGCCTCAAGCTTCTTGTGCGCAGCGCTGCCGATGGGTCGCGGGCCAAATGCGACCGCTTCTTTCGTGTACTGCATGGCGCGCGCGCCGTTCACCTTGGGAGCCGGGACCGCAGCGGCTGGAGCAGGCGCCTCTGACGATGTCGTCGAGAGACTCACGTTCGTCGGAGCCGGGGTCTGCGTGCTTTGCGCCGCAGGTTCAGGAGGCTTGAATTCGGGCTTACGATCCTGCGAGCAGGCACAGGAAAATGCAATGGCAAGAAGCGCGACTATCGTTCGAATCGGCACGAGAGAAGTCTAAATCACGAAGCCCTACTTCGCTTCCCGCCGCGCCCTGCGCCGCTTCGGGTGCACCATCCACGCCACGCCGATGCTCACCAGGTAGAGCGCGATCATGGGCGCCGCGAAGATGCACATGTTCATGATGTCGGTGGTCGGTGTGATAATCGCGGCGATGATGAAGATCACCAGAATCGAGTAGCGCAGGTTGTTCCACATCCACTTGGCGCTGACGATGCCCATCAGCGCGAGAAAGAACACGAGGATCGGCATCTCGAAAACCACGCCGAGGCCCACGATGATGGTCAGGAACAGGTCGGTGTATTCGCCGATGGTGATCATCGGCGTGAACTGCTTGCCGTAGCCAACTAGGAAGTCGAGCGCCGCCGGGTAGACCAGGTAGTAGCCGAAGATTCCGCCGCCCAGGAACAGAGCCACGCTTAGGATCATGAAGGGCAGCACGTATCGCTTCTCGTTGCGATACAGGCCCGGAGCAACGAACGCCCACAACTGGTAGAGCACGAATGGCGACGCCGCGAACAATCCCGCGATCAAGCCGATCTTCAGGTACATGTTGAAGGGCTCGGTGGGATTCAGATAGACCAGGTGCTGGTCCATGTGGTTGTGCGCCAGCGCCTTCATGATCGGCGCCTGCATGTAACCGTAAATTCTTTCCGCGTAATTCCAGCAGGCGAAGAAACCGATCGCCACCGCAATGACGGAGTAGATGATGCGCTTGCGCAGTTCCTCGAGATGTTCAAGGAAGCTCATCGCTGACATCTTTTCCGTCAGCTTTTCGCGGGCCACGGTGGCTACCGTTTCCAGATCTAGATCAGGCATCTTGGCCTTTTGCCGCCTGTGGCGCCGGATCGGGCGCGTCAATCAATTCGCTTCCGGGCTCTACGACTTTTGAGCTGGGACGAAATTCCAGGCCCATCGTGGTGGGATAAACCTCGGCTGCAGGAGGCGACGTTTGGGCTTCGCCATTGGCCGGCGGCAGTATCGAAGGTGTTGGGTCTGCCGGTTTGCTTTCTTTGGCGAGTCGTTCGCGGGTTGCTTCCGCCTCGATCTGGCGCATTTCCGCTTCCAACTGCCACTTGAACTCGTTGCTGGCGCGCTTGAACTCGGCCATAAACTTGCCGATCTGGCGACCGATCTCCGGCAACTTCTTGGGCCCAAAGATGATAAGGGCCACGATGAAGATGAACGCCATTTCCGAAAAGCCGAGATTCATAAGGAGCTTTCATCATACTTCGGCGGCCCAACCGAGGCAATGTGATGGGCGAAGATCGGGGACGGTCGCCGGAACGAAACATTCCGTAACTAATTTTCCAAGTCAACCGTCTAATAGCCTGTGCCAAGTTGTTAGCATCCAATTGGTTAGGCCAGCGTGGCTGCCGGAATTTGGCCGAAAAACCCGTGCTATACTGCAGCTCAGATAGTCGGGTCGAGGCCTCTTCGTCCACGCCAGTCTCGCCTGAGGGAAACATATCGATGGTCCGTAGTTCTCGCCGCGCCCTGTTCCTTGTCCTGTTTGTCATCGCTCTGTGTGGCTGCCTTGGTGCGCTGTTTGGCCAGCGCGTGAGTGCCAACGCCTCCACCAACGACAGTGACATCCGCGATAGCCTGCGTACATTCTCAACGGTTTACGACGTCGTGGAGCAGAACTACGCCGAACCGGTGAGCGCCGATAAGGCGATTTACAACGGCGCCATTCCGGGCATGCTGCGCGTGCTCGATCCGCACTCGAACTTCTTCGATCCGAAGGCGTACTCGCTGCTGCGCGAAGAACAGCGCGGCAAGTACTACGGCGTCGGCATGCAGGTCGGTCCGCGGAACAACAAGGTCATCGTGATTGCCCCGTTTGTGGGTACTCCGGCGTACCGCGCGGGCATTCACCCGGGCGACGTGATCATCGCGGTTGATGGCAAGCCGACCGACAACATGAACACGCAGGATGTGGCCGAGCTGCTGAAGGGCCCCAAGGGCACCAACGTGCGCATCACGGTTCTGCGCGAAGGCACGCCGAAACCGCTCGAGTTCAGCGTCACGCGCGACGAGATTCCCCGCTATTCGGTTGACCTGCACTTCATGGTGCGCCCGGGTATCGGCTACATGCACGTTTCCGGATTCCAGGAAACCACCGAGCACGAGGTCCAGGCAGCGCTCGACGAAATGGGTGACCTGAAAGGACTGGTCCTCGATCTTCGCCAGAATCCCGGCGGACTGTTGAGCGAAGGCGTGGGTGTCGCCGACAAGTTCCTACCCAAGGGCGCGGTCATCGTTTCGCACCACGGCCGCTCGTCACCGGAGAAGGTTTACCGCGCTCCGCACGGCAACGGCGGCAAGAACTATCCCATCGTTGTGCTGGTGAATCGTGGCACGGCCTCGGCGGCGGAGATCGTTTCGGGCGCCATCCAGGATCATGATCGTGGCCTGATCATCGGCGAAACCACCTTCGGCAAGGGTTTGGTCCAGACGGTCTATCCGCTGAGCGAGAACACTGGCCTGGCGCTGACGACCGCGCGCTACTACACGCCCAGCGGACGCCTGATTCAGCGCGACTATACTGGCGTTTCGCTCTACGATTACTACTACAACCGCGAAGGCGTCGACTCCGATAAACCCAATGGCACGAACAACAATAACCGCGAAGTAAAGACCACCGACAGCGGACGCACCGTGTATGGCGGCGGCGGCATCACCCCCGATGTAAGAGTTCCCACGCCGAAGCAGAACCACTTCCAGGACACGCTGCTGCAGCACTATGCGTTCTTTAACTTCGCCAAGCGCTACACCATCAACCACCAGATTCCGAAGACGTTCACCGTGGATGAGGCGGTAATGCAGGACTTCCGCAAGTTCCTGACCGACGAGAAGGTTCCCTTCACCGAGGCCGAACTGGCCGAGGTCAACGATTGGATCCGCTCCAACATCAAGAGCGAGATCTTCATTGACACCTTCGGACAGGAAGAAGGGCTGAAGGTTCGCGCCGAAGCCGATCCGCTGGTGGTCAAGGCTCTGGACCTGATGCCGCAGGCGAAGGAACTGGCCGACAACGCCCGCAAGATCATTGCGGACCGCAGTTCCGCCCGCAACTCGGCGCTGGCGACCAGCAACCGGTAACTTCAAGAAATCGTCGGCGGGCATTCGTGCCCGCCTTTTTCTATTGGCATCGGCAGTGGATGTCTCGATCTTTTTACAAATCCTTGCACTACTTTCCGCTCTGGTAGGGGTATATTCGGGAAATAACGGCGGCCCTGACTTCACCCTGTTCGAGGTGTGTATGCGTCTCCGGCTCCTGTCGCTTCTCCTCGTCGGCACGTTTTGCTTCGCGCAACAAGCTCCCCTACAGATGGCGATCGCGCCGGTCCCGGTCGATCCGCATGAACTTGTTACCGGGATCGTGAAGGTGCTCGACGAGACCGACCAGCGCGCGACCGTGCTGGGACTCATCGAGCGCGCCCGCCAGAACAGCGACCTTCATGCTCCCGCCGGACATCCGTACGTCCTCAAAGTGTCGTTCGAGGCTTCGGGTAACGTGGCGCAGACAGGTCCCGGCCAGATGGAAGAAACCTGGGTGCAGCCCTTCCAGTGGCGCTGGACAGCCAACTTCGGCAGCTACGTGCAGACTCGCATCCAGTCCGGCCGTCTCTACGACGAAAACCCCTCGATGCTGCCCCTGCGCCTGCATATGGTCCGAGGCACCATCTTCTGGCCGATTCACACCGGGCCGAACGAAATGCTGCGCATCTCTCCGGGCATCTGGAACAGCTCGCCCGTGATGTGCGTGCTGAGTTCGAACCCACGCTTTGAAGCAGCGAAAACCGCGGGCCGCAACTGGGAGGAGTCGGAGTTCTGCATTGATACCAAGTCCGGCCTGCTGCAGACGTACTCCGTTGCGCCCGGCCTCTACGCCGTTTACGACTACAAGGACGCGGTGCGCTTCCACGCCAGCCTCCTGCCCCGCACGATCACGATCTTCGAGGGAAGCGCCTCGGTTCTGACCGTCCACCTCGATAGTATTACCGACGCCGGGCAGGTTGACCCGAAGCTCTTCCAGCCGACGCCCAAGATGCTGTCACAGCCCAGCGGCCCGGTGATCGCCGGCGGATACCACATCCTCGCGCCCGGCGGCGCATCGCCCAACGTCAAAGGCGTCATCCAGCCGGTGATCGTTCACACGCTGCTCAATCCGCAAGGAAAGGTGGAAGAAGCTGAGGCCCTGCAGACCGACGATCCAACGCTGTCATCGACCGCGCTCTCGATCGTGAAGAATTCGACTTACCCAACGCAGGAAAATGCTCGGCCATTTCAGCGAGAGGCGTTCATTGACGTCCGGTTCGTTCCGCCCCAGGCAGCACAACCGGGCGGAGAGTAAGGTCTGAAGGGAGAAGGCCTGGGTATCTTATTCTCCGAATACCCTGTCCACCGCCTGCCGCCTGAACTCGAAAATCGTTTCGACATCATGGCGGACTTTGAGCTTATGCACTAACTGTCCCAGCTGGTCAAACGGTAGCTCATATCGCACTTCATCGAAAATTCTGGTCCCGCCCGCTTCTTCTTCGAAGCGATGTTCGTGGTGCCACAAACGATATGGCCCCTTCCGTTGTAGATCGATGAACCGATGCGGCGGCTCCCAGGCGATGATTTCCGATGTCCACCCCATAGGGAAAACGCGCCAGCGCAGTCGGTAACGGATGAACGTGCCCTTCCGGATCGGATTCGGACTGACTTCCAGGATACGGAAGTGCAACCAGGGAGGCGTCAGTTCCTCCAGGTTCTCGGCGCGTGCAAAGAACGCGAAAACTTCTTCCAGCGGACGCGGCACGAATTGCCCCGCGCGAAACACGTACTCGGCCATGGAGGAATTGTAGGACCGGCGGATGCTGGCGGGCCGTCAGTCTCGCGTTACCGGCGGCTGGATTTGCCTACGCTGCACATTCTTCGAGCTTTTTTGGCGATTCGGACATGCGCTCTCGAAGCAAGACTATTTTCTTCCTCCCGCCACCATCATGATGATCCCGCCGACCACCAAGACCGCTCCCACCGCGGGTGGCAGCTTCTCGCTGGTTCGCGTCTGTACGCCAATCGAAGCGTCTCCCAACTTCACCCCGTGATTCTCGGTGTGTGGCAGAGCCACGAAGAACGACGCAATCCCGAGAATGAGTACGATAATTCCTGCCAGGAACAATGCTTTCATCCGTTCGTCTCCTTACTGAATCACCTTAGATGCAATTCAGGGCTGCTTCTGCTGGTTTTCACGCAATCTTCAATCTACAATCTGAAACCTGAAATCGTCCCGAGGCCCCATCAACCATGTCCCTGATCCAGTTTGTCGAGAACTACGACGACCTTTCCACCGACCACGGCTACCAGTTCAAGTTTTATTGCGACCGCTGCCACAACGGTTACCTGAGTACATTCGAACCGTCCATCATGGGCGCACTGGGCAGCGCTGCGCGGGTCGCCGGCAACATTTTTGGCGGAATCTTCTCTTCCGCCGGCTCCAGCTCTTACGAAATTCAACGGGCCGTCGGCGGCAAAGCGCACGACGATGCCATCCACAAGGCCGTCGAAGAGGTAAAGGGCAAGTTCAACCAGTGTCACCGTTGCGGCAAATGGGTCTGCCCCGACGTCTGCTGGAACCGCGGCAAGATGCTTTGCCTCGATTGCGCTCCGGATGTGCAGTCGGAACTCGCGCACGCACAGGTAGCAGCCACGGTCGAACAGATTAACGAAAAAGTTCGGCAGCAGAATATGACCAAGGGGCTCGATCTGGAAGCCGACACCGTCGCGCTCTGCCCGAACTGCGGCGCGCGCACCAACGGGAAGTTCTGCAGCGAGTGCGGAACTACGCTGGCACCGAAGAGCGCCTGTCCGAAGTGCCACGCCGAAGTGAAAGCCGGAGCCAAGTTCTGCCCGGAATGCGGCAGCCCGATGGGCACAGCCAGATGCCCCAGCTGCGGCAAAGAGTTCGAGAAAGCGCCTAAATTCTGCGACGACTGCGGATCGAAGATGTAGCACAGCCATTCCTGGCTGTGCTGTTCTAGGACCGGATTTTTTGGGGATTAGGGGATGTGGGACCGGGCGCCCCTCGGTCAAGTCGAGCGAAGCTCGACAGTCTCTACGCGCAGCACGCCCCCGCCAAGTTCGGTTGTCCTTCCTGCGCCTGGCTGGGATGCACCCGCAGGGTCCGTATCTCGTACGCAATATTGAGCGGCTCGTAGGTGTTCGCCAACAGCGTCTCGATCGCTTCCAGATTTCTCTCGGCCACCGCCACGATCGACGGCCCCGCCCCACTCAAGCACACGCCGAGCAAGTCTTCATGCTCCAGGTGCAGCGCGGCTTCGAGCCCCGGAACCAGCGCCTGCCGATACGGCTGATGCAGCCGATCGCTCATGGCCTGCTTGAGCAATCCGTAATTCCCGCTATTCAGTAGCTGCAGGAACAGAGCCAGCCGCTGCAGGTTGAAGATCACGTCAGCCCGTGGAATGTGCGACGGGAGAACTTTGCGCGCCTCAGCGGTCGCCAGCGCCATTTCGGGCGTGAGCACGATGAACGCCAGGGCTTGCGGCCATGGAAACGTCGCGGCGTACGCCGATCCGTCGGGAAGCTGGCAGCTCGCGGTCAGTCCACCGAGCAACGCAGCGGCTGCGTTGTCCGGATGGCCTTCGAGATAACACGCAGCATTCAACAGGGCCTGCGTCGGGAGCGGTCCATTCAACGCCTCGAACAGCCGCAATCCTGCGACCGTGGCTGCCGCACTGGAACCCAACCCGGCGCGCATTGGGATCTCTGTCCTTACCTCGACTTTGAGTGACGGAAACGTCGCACCGGTCTGGCGAGCGAGAAAGCGGAACGCGCGCTCGATGTAGTTCTCGCCGGTCAGCGTCTGGCCGACGAAGTTGAATTCGAGTTTCTCCGAGCCCTCAACGACGGTGACCTGCAACCGCAGGTAGAGCTGAACGGCGACAGCGAGCACGTCGAATCCTGGCCCCAGGTTGGCAATCGAGCCCGGAACGACGATCTCGAACTGCTTCCCCTCGCCGCTCACGCCGATGTCCTCGCTCACTGGTTCACCTCGGCGAGCGCCGGCTTCTCCAGCTTTTCGTGCGACGAAATAATAAAGTCCGTATCCTTCAGCGCGTGGCCGGTGAGCACTGCTACGACCGTAGCATCCCGATCGATGCGCCCATCACTCGTAAGCTTTCTCAATCCCGCCAGCGTGGCCGCCGAGGCCGGTTCGCAGCCGATGCCGTCGCGACCGATCATCGCTTTCGCCTCGCCAATCTCCTCGTCGGTAACATCCATCACCAGACCGCCGGTATTCTGCACCGCCCGCAGCGCCTTCTTCCACGACCGCGGATTGCCGATACGAATCGCCGTTGCCACCGTCTCCGGATGCTCCGTCGGAGTGAGCTCTTTGGCTCCGGTCTGGTAAAGCTCCGAAAACGGATTCGCTCCCGCCGCCTGCACCACCACCAATCTGGGCGGCTTCTCCATCAATCCGGCGCCAACCATCTCGTCGAACGCTTTGCCGAACGCCGAACTATTGCCGAGATTGCCACCCGGGACCACCACGTAATCGGGCACGTGCCAGTTCAGTTGTTCCAGCAACTCGAATATCGCCGTCTTCTGGCCCTCGGGCCGGAACGGGTTGATCGAGTTCAGGAAGTAGACGTCGTCTCCGCTCTCGAGCATCGTGTCGAGCGCTTTATCGAAGCTGCCCGCGACCTGGATGACCTCGGCACCGAAGTCGATCGCCTGCGCCAGCTTGTTGTGTGAGAGCTTTCCGGCCGGAAGATAAACCTTTGCTTTAACTCCCGCGCGCGCCGCATACGCTGCCATTGAGGCGGAAGTATTCCCAGTTGAGGCACATCCAACGGCTTTCGCACCGACCAACTTCGCCTCCGTCATTCCCACTGTCATGCCGAGATCTTTGAAGCTGCCCGTCGGATTCCATCCGAGGTGCTTGAAGCCCAGATCTTTGATTCCAACCCAGTCGGCGGTCTTGCTGCCGCGGACCAAGGGCGTATTGCCTTCGCCGAGCGTTACTACCTGTTGTTCGGAGAAGTCTCCCGGCAGGAACTCGCGAAAACGCCACACCCCGCTGTGGTTGCGCGCCGAGTTCGACATGCGCCGCTCCAGCCACAGGTGCTTAAGATCCGCGGGATCGATGGCGACATCCTGGATCACTACTTCGAGCAGATCGCCGCACCCTCGACACGCAAGCACGCGCTCGTGCAAATCGTAGGTTGCGGCACATGTGATACAGCGAAGATGCATCGTCTCTCCAAATCCCTGGTGTCCCGTATCTCCCCGCTTTTGGGAGATGTGGGGTATTTACCTCAACACCGGCATACTGAACGGCGGCTGCACGTGGAAGTGGAACTCCCCGATTTCTTTCAGCGCCGCTTCGAGTTTGCTGAACCGACACGGCTCCAGCGTGATCACAAACGGCAACGCGTCTTTTGGGTACCCCGACTTCTGGAACACCGCGTCAATATTGATGTGATGCTTCGAGAAAACTCCCGCGATAGAAGCAATGATACCCGGCGCGTCCTTCACCACGAAACGCACCGAGTACAAATTCTCGAAGTCTCCGCTGACCGGGTACGCGGTCGCGACCGGACGGTCGGGCTCCGCGCTTCCCTTCGTGCGATAACGAATGACGTGCAGCAGATCGGAAACCACGGCGACAGCCGTGGGATTTCCTCCCGCGCCATAACCGGAGAAGACCGTGTCTCCGCCGAATTCGCCGGTGCTCATGACCAGGTTCTGGCTTCCGGAAACGCTTGCTAGAGGCGATTCCTGCGGGACCAGCGCCGGTTCCACACTGGCATACAGCACGCCATTGCGCAATTGCGCCCGAGAAATCTGCCGGATAGTGCAGTTCAACTCATGGGCGTAATCGAAATCCACTCCGCCAATATTGCGGATCGAGAATGCAGACACCTGGTCGGGCTTCGCTTCGGCGTTAAGGCCAAAACGTGCGAGAATCACCAGCTTCGCGCGCGCGTCGAAACCATCTACATCGTCGGTAGGATCGGCTTCCGCAAATCCTGCCTTTTGCGCCTCGCCGAGTGCGTCGGCAAACGAGGTTCCGGTTTTCTCGATCTTGGTCAGAATGAAGTTGCAGGTTCCGTTCAGGATACCTGTGAGTTTGAGCAACCGATCGCCGCCGAGCCCTTCGTGAAGTCCCGACAGCACCGGAATTCCCCCCGCCACCGATGCACCAAAGGCCAGGTGCTGCCCCTTGACCCGAGCGAGTTCCAGAAGTTCGCTCCCGTGATGCGCCATCAACTGCTTGTTGGCCGTGACCACCGACTTGCCCGACTCCAGCGCGCACTTCACCCAGTCGTAGGCGGGTTTGACGCCACCGACGAGCTCAACCACTACGTCGGCATCGGATGACAGCACTTGCTCGATATCCTCGGTCCACACCACGTCGTCTGCAACCCAATCGGCTTTCTTGCGTTCGACCCGGCGATTGAAAACTGTTGTTAGTTGCAGGCAATGTTCGGAGCTGCGCGAGTACAGCAGCCGCGCAACGGCGCTGCCTACGGTTCCAAATCCAACGATGGCGACTTTGCAGACCGGCGCCTGGCGCAAGCGGGAATCCTCCACGGCTTTCACGAAGGTTGCCATGACTTTACTGCACCTCCGCCGTTTGTGCACCCGGACGTTGTGCACCCGATTGTTGTGCCAGTGAAATCACGCCTGCCGCGCGGCCGTTCGACTTTTTTGCCCGAACCGGAAAAAAGTGCGCGTGCAGCGCTTTGACGACCTCCGGCACGTCGCGCTCCTCGATCACAAAGCTGATGTTAATCTCCGACGCCCCCTGCGCGATCATGTGCATGCTCGCCTGACAGCTGGCGGCTACGGCGAAAACGCTCGCTGCCATACCAACACGCCCGCGCACGTTCTCGCCGACCAGGCAGATGATCGCCTTCCCGCCCTCGACGTCTGCCTTGCCGAGCTTCCGCAGGTCTTCTAACAACGGCGTTACATCGCGCGCTCCGTCAATAATCACCGAGACACTGACCTCCGAAGTCGATACCAGGTCCGCCGTTACGCCGTGCTTATCAAACGCCTCGAACACCGCCCGCAGGAAGCCGTGCGCCATCAGCATGCGCGGAGACCGGATATTGATTACGCGCACGCCCTTCTTCGCCGCGATGGCACGAAACATGTTCTGACTTTTCGGGGATTTTGATCGGATGCAGGTACCAGGATTGGAGGGCTCGCGGGAATTCAGGATGTACACCGGAATGTTCTTTTCGACTGCCGGAATCAGTGTCGCCGGATGCAGCACCTTCGCCCCGAAGTACGCCAGTTCCGAGGCCTCGTCGAAGCTGATGGCATCAATCCGCTGTGCGTCCGGACAAATTCGCGGATCGGTGGTCATCATACCGGAAACGTCGGTCCAGATCTCGATCCGTTTTGCCCCGAGCGCAGCCCCGACGATTGCCGCCGAGAAGTCCGACCCGCCGCGGCCCAACGTAGTGGTAATGCCGTCGGTGGTCGACGCGATGAATCCGCCCATGACCGGCACCTTGTCTTCGTTCATCAGCGGCTTCACCACTTCGCGCAGCCGATCGTTGGTCTCATCCTGCGGAACTGCGCGCGTGTACTGATTATCGGTAACGATAACTTTACGCGAATCGACATGCACCGCATTCAACCCGCGCGCCGCCAGCGCCGCTGCGACCATTCGCGACGAAAGCACTTCGCCATACGCGAGCACGTTATCAGTTGTCCGAGGGGAAAGCTCGCCCAAGGAAGCAATACCGCGCAGGACGTCCTGCAGACTTTCAAAACCCGCCTGGATATCGGTCTTTACTTCGGCCTCTCGCTTGCCATTCACCAACTCGCCGAGCACCTTGAAGTGCCGCAGTCGCAGCTCGCGCAACAGCTTCAGCGCATCCGGCAGCGCGCCGTTCGCCGCCGCGTGCGACATTGCCACCAGCGAGTCTGTCACCTTCGCCATGGCGCTCACGATCACAACCGGCTTCTTCTCTAGCCGCCCTTTGACGATCTCGGCCAACCGGCCGATCGCCCGCGCATCTTCTACCGACGTGCCCCCAAACTTCATCACGATCATCGCGCTATCCTCTCGCCAAAATTGGCCGTAAAAACGCGAAACCCACCAGCCTCGGGCGGTGGGTTTCTGAATCTTTTGATCTTTGAGTCTTGTCAGGACTTTTTGATCTGCCCCTCGCCCGAATTTTGATTCGGTGTGCCAATAATGTGCACACATGTCCCTGTGATTGTTGTAATCGAGCGGGACTGGCGAGGCTGCAACATCACAGTTACTTTAGCTGAGGTCCGTACTAAGGTCAATGATTACTGTAGTCCGATGAGTAACTTAGCCACCGGGTTTCATCCTCCAGATCATCTGCCGCAGCATTCCAAGCCACAGTTCGGCATCTTCGGACGAGAGCGCCTGACGCCGCACCAACCGTCGGATCTTTTCTTCCGTAGCCGCCCCGGCCCGCGGCTTCAGATACCCGCTGAGTTTAAGGGCTTCCAGCAACGTGGTAGTGATTAACTCTAACTGACCCGATAACGCCGGCGATGCTTCCGCCGCTCCTGCAACTTCCCCATTCCGCGCCAGCTCATAAAGGCAGACCGCCACCGCCTGACCCAGGTTCATGGAAACGTGCTCGTCCCTCGTCGGGATATGCAGCAGCCAGTGACAGTGGCTGAAATCGTGATTCGACAGGCCGCGCTTCTCCGACCCGAACAGCAGCGCGACCTTTCCTGATGCCAGTGCTCCACGCATCACCGGCGCAGCTTCATCCAAACGCTTCAACTCGTGCTGCAGCTCCCGATTTCGGCCGGCTGTCGTCCCCACCACCAGAGCGCAATCTGACACTGCTTCGGCCGCGCTTGAAAACTCCCGCGCCTGCTTCAGCAGCTCCGACGCCCCTACCGCCGACCTTGCCTCCCGGAAGGCCAGCTCGTACGGACTCACCACCCGCAGCTCTGTAATTCCAAAGTTACTCATGGCGCGGGCCGCCGCCCCGATGTTAAGCGGATTCCGCGTCGCCACCAGCACCACGCACAGACTGTCTAACTTCGCTTGAGCAGACACGCTCCCGATTGTAGCGGAGCTGCGCTCCGCTTCACCGGGCGGGGGCGCCCCGTCCAAACTCACTCTAACTATCTAGCTCAACCGCTATCCCCACGCCAGCGTCGTCACCGAATCCGCACCGACCTCCATCTTCACCGACGCTCCTCCCACCAACAGCGTCACCACCTTCGCTTCTTTCGCAGTGTTCGTCAGCACCGCCACCGAATCTCCGCCCGGATTCTTCGCCACCACGTGCTTCACATCCGTCTGCCCCGCCGAATCCACAATCCGCGCCCCACGCTTGATGTGCCCCGAGAAGTGGTGGAACGCCCAAAGCTGGCCGCTATGCGTGATTTGCCGCGTCTGCGAGTGCACCGTCACCAGCCCCGCGCACTTGAACGGGCCGATATTCGGATTCCCTTTCTCATCCAGCGCGTAGTTCCACGCAATGATGCACCGCGCCTCGTTGCGCAGAATGCCCGTAAAGATATCTCCCCACTTCGCCCACTCCGTCTCGTATCCCGGCTGCTCGAAATCCGGCCCGCCCTCCGTCCAGAACATGTCAATGTCGGGGAAGTGTTTCTTCACGTTAAGCATCTGCTCGGGCGAGCCGACATATCCGTGCCACGCCACGCCCTTCACCACCTGGCGCGTGCCGGGGTCTTCCAGTTCATCCACGACGCGGCCCCACAGGTTGTAATTGTGGTCGAGAATCCAGATGTCCGCCGGGTTCGCCGCCTTCGCCATGCGCGGGCCCAGGTGGTCGCGCACGAATTCGATTTCGTACTCCTGCGGCCAGCACGCGGCCGGCATGCGCCCGTCCTGCTCGGTGTCGATCTCGTTCTGCGGCGTCACCGAATTCACCTTCACGCCCTCGCCCGCGTAAGCATCGAGAAACCTCTCGAAATACAACGCATATGGCTTCAGGCTGCCACGCCGCATCGAACCACCCAGCATCGACTTGTTGGGCTTCATCCACGCCGGAGGGCTCCACGGCGATCCGAGAATCCACATATCCGGATTCACCGCCCTCGCCTCGCGCAGGATCGGCAGAATGTACGCCTTGTCGTGCTCGATCGAGAACCGCGCCATCTCCGGATCCGGATCGAGTCCTTCGTCGTAGCTATACGCCTTCGTCGCATAATCGCTCGACCCCATGCAGATGCGGCTCACCGACAGCCCCATCCGCGACGGATCAAACAGGTTCTTGAACAGCTCCTTCCGCACCACCGGATCCAGCCGGTTCAGCGTGAAGCAGGCCGCATCGGTGAATGCCGCCCCGAAGCCGAGCACTCCCTGGTAAGCCTTCGCGGTGTCCACGGTGATCACATCCGCGCCCGCCGCCGGAGCATTCGTCCACCCCAGCGGATTCTGCTCTTGGTGTTTGTGCGAAGCATCTGTGGCCCATACCGAAATAGGGCCAGACGGTACATCGCCCGCCGATGCGTTTAACGTATTCGGTACAGCCACGGCCGCAGCTCCGGCAGCCGAAATCTTCAGGAAGTCACGACGATTAAAGTTCATTGAATATTCCGATCAGCGGAGAAGAGTATCTACAAAATCGGTTTTGTACAAGACTCGAGAGATATTCAAGCGCAAGTGGGGGCCGGAATAGACGAGACCGAGGACTGGGGACCCAAGTCCTTTGATTTTGCCTTTGTGAGTGTAGGCGGTTGATTCTCTTATGCGCCGAAGGACTATTTCTGCTTGACCACCAGCTCGCTGTTCTCCACGCGGATATCGCTGACGTAATCGGGCAGCTTCAACCGGTCACGTTGTTCGAGCATTTTCTTCTGCAGCGCGTCGTTCACCAGCGAGACCGGCACGTTCAGGTCTCCGATCTTGAATTCTGTGGGCTCAAAGCTGGCGTAACCGTCTTTGGCGCCAATGTGTCCGGCGACCGTGACATAGACCTTCTTCCCCTCGACTTCGGTGAGGAACTGGCCCTTAAGCTGGTCGCCCTCGAAGCTGACCATCGGCTCCGGCATATTGGCGAGGTCGATGGAGCCGGAAGCAACGGCAGCCGACAAGTCGGCCGGAGAAGCAGTTGTCCCTTGCCCCGAGGCGGAGTTCGCGTCCTGGGCGGGAGCGGTGGAGATAGCTCCGGATGACTGCGCTATCGCTCCCATCACCTCGTCGGAGTTCAAACGAATCTCGGTGCCCTTCTGCCCGTCCGCCTGTGCTTGCGCGAGCTGGTCAACTTTGTTCTGGAAAGATTGGGCGTTGGCCTGCACGACGGCAACAGGCTGCGGCGCGGAGACGGTTGCCGGCTTTCTCAGCGCCAGAACCAGTGCGGCTATCGCCAGCGTTAGCGACAACAGGCTGACGACGCGACTGACCGTGATCTTCATAGGCGATTTCCGGCTACCAGTATCCGCCCGCCGGCTCGTCTTACCCTAATGACCAAAGTCATGGAACGTCAGGGTCAGGGCGGGATGAGACAATGTCTGCCGTCATGAACTTCCTGCTCCGCACCGACAGCTACAAGTTCACGCACTGGAAGCAGTATCCGCCACACACGACAGGTATTTACTCGTACCTCGAGTCCCGCGGAGGCATGTTCCCCACTACGGTGTTTTTCGGGCTGCAATACTACCTGCACACGTACCTGCAAGGGCCTCGCTTCACACTGAACGATGTGGAGGCCGCCGATGTTTTCTGCCGCCAGCACTTCGGACGTGACCTGTTCAATCGTAGCGGCTGGCGGCGACTATTTGAAAAACATCACGGTAGATTGCCGGTGCGCATTAAGGCTGTTCCGGAAGGGACGGTGGTGCCAACGCTCAACGGGCTGGCGACAATCGAGAACACCGATCCTGAGTTCCCCTGGCTGCCGAACTATCTGGAGACCATTTTGCTGAAGGTCTGGTACCCAATCACGGTCGCAACGCTCTCGCGGGAGATCAAGAAGATCATTAAGGGATTTCTCGAACGAACCGGCGACCCTTCGCTGCTGCCCTTTAAGCTGCACGATTTCGGTTATCGCGGCGTGAGTTCGGAAGAAACAGCTGCCATCGGCGGCGCCGCGCACCTGCTTAACTTCCAGGGTACAGATACGGTCGCCGGCATCGTGCTTCTGCAGGAACATTACCAGGCCCAGATGCCGGGTTTCTCCGTTCCCGCCTCCGAGCACTCCACGATCACCGCCTGGGGGAAAGAGCACGAGGTTGGCGCCTATCGCAACATGCTGAACGCGTATCCGGATGGCATCGTCGCTTGCGTCTCCGACAGCTACAACATCTTTAACGCCTGCGAGAAACTGTGGGGCGAGGTGTTGAAGCAGGACATTGTTCAGCGGAATGGCACGCTCGTCGTCCGCCCTGACTCGGGCGATCCCGTCACTGTGCTGGCGAAGGTTTTCGACATTCTCGGCGCGAAGTTCGGCTACGAGACCAACCCCAAGGGCTACCGCGTGCTGCCGCCGTACATCCGTGTGATCCAAGGGGATGGTGTCAACATGTTCACCATCCAGAACATGCTTTACCAGCTTTCGAAGTTCCATGGCTGGAGCGCCGACAACATCGCCTTCGGCATGGGCGGCGCGCTGCTGCAGCAACTGAATCGCGACACGCAGAAGTTCGCCTTCAAATGCTCGGCGGCGCGAATCGGCGAGGAGTGGCGGCCGGTTTTCAAGGACCCGGTGACCGATCCCGGCAAGAATTCCAAGCACGGCCGGTTGGCTCTGCTCAAGGATGCGACGGGATTCCGCACCCTGGAAGCCGTCGGCGTAAACGATCGTGATGACGATCAGCTCGTCACTGTGTTCGAGAATGGCGATGTGGTAAAGGAATACGACTTGGAATCGATTCGCCGGCGCGCCGAATTGACGCCCGGTACGGCGATGGAAAGGGAACGACCAAGATGAAAAAGACCCTCTGGTTGGTGCTTTTGGTGGCCGTGTGCGCACAAGCCGAAGTGAAGCTGCCGGCGCTGCTCTCCGATGGTGCGGTTCTGCAACGCGATTTGCCTCTGCATTTTTGGGGAACGGCGGAACCGGGCGAGCAGGTCACGGTCACCTTTGCTGCCAATTCGCAATCGGCGAAGACTGATTCGCTCGGACACTGGAATGTCTATCTTCCGCCCGCGAAAGCCGGAGGCCCGTTCGAAATCAGCATCCAGGGCTCGAATCGCATTGTTCTCCACGACGTGATGGTTGGTGATGTGTGGCTCGCGTCCGGACAGTCGAACATGGAATTCCCGCTACGACGAGTGAAGGACGGTGAGAAGGAAGTCGCCGCAGCTGACTCTCCCAATATTCGTTTGTTCCGGGTTGACCACGTGCATTCGGAATTCCCGCTGTCCGACGTGACGGCGAAGCCGTGGACCCCTTGTACACCGGAGTCCGTGCGCGAATTCTCCGCCGTTGCCTACTACTTCGCCCGCGAAATAGCGCAGAAGGAGAAGGTCACCATCGGCGTCGTCGAATCGTCGTGGGGAGGCACGCTCGCCGAGTCTTGGACCAGCATGGACGCCTTGTCAGGCGATCCGGCCCTGATGCCTCTGTTTGCCGCCCGCGCCCGCATGATGGACAGACAGGCCGACGTGCCCATGCAACTGAAACAAGAACAGGCCGAGCGCGACGCGGCAAAGGGCAAGGGCCTGCCCGAGCCGAAATTCCCCTGGCACCCGCAGCACGAAATGTGGCAACCGGCAGGCCTTTTCAACGGGATGATCGCTCCGCTGACGCCGTTCCCCATTCGCGGCGTCATCTGGTACCAGGGTGAAAGCAACTCGATGATTGAGCGCGCGCCGTACCTTTACGGCCACCAGTTTGAAACGCTGATCCGCGACTGGCGCGCACACTGGGGCGAGGGCGACTTCCCTTTCCTGTTCGTGCAGATTTCGAGCTATACCTCCACGCCTGCCGAGGACTGGCCCGCGATCCGCGAAGGCCAGCGCCAAACGCTGGCGTTACGCAATACCGGGATGGCGGTGAGCATCGACATCGGCGATCCGGACGACGTTCACCCGTTGGACAAGATCGATGTTGGTCACCGGCTGGCGTTGATCGCGCGCGCGACTGTGTATGGCGAGAATGTCGTATATTCGGGGCCGACAGTGCGCGAGATCACGCGCGATGGCAGAGGCCTGCGAGTGTGGCTTGATCACGCAGCAGGCTTGATGGCTAAAGGAACGGCGCTAACCGGGTTCGAAATTGCGGGAACCGATGGCAAGTTCCAGGCGGCAGAAGCCAAAATTGACGGTGAGACGCTGATTGTGAGCAGTTCCGCAGTGGAGCACCCGGTGAGCGTTCGCTACGGATGGGCCAACAGCCCGCAGTGCAACCTGTTCAATAAGGAAGGACTGCCCGCATCGCCGTTCACAGCGTCACTTCCCCCGCTGCATTGAGGGACGAATCATCTCGCCGGCAACCAGGCCCTTGCCTTCGAGCACGCAGTAAAACCTGTCAACCGCAAGATCCTTCGGCGACAACTTGTCGATGGCGCCCGAAGGCCAGCGCACTTCGACGGAGTCTATCTTCGTCGCCTCGCCGAGTCCGAAGTGCAGACGCAGATCGTTCTGCGAGAGATAGCTGCCGCCGCTGCGGACTTCGTCAGTTTGCGTGATCTTTCCCGCATTGATGACGACCTTGGCTCCGATCGCCAACCGGTTCGACTTCGTACCCTGCAGTTCGAAGCTGACCCAATGCTGCCCGGGGATACCGCGATTGCGGAGGATTTCTGGCGCGCCATCCAGGTCCTCGATCACGATATCCATGTTGCCGTCGTTGAACAGGTCGCCGGCGGCGAGGCCGCGAAGCACGCGGTTCTCCTGCAACGCCGGGCCGGCCTGCTTGCTGGCGTCGCAGAAGGTGCCATCGCGCTGGTTCATGGAAAGGATCGCCGGCTCACGGTAGCGGGCCCCTTCGGAAAGCGAATCCACCTGTGGATAGACGTGGCCCGAAACGGCGATCAGGTCAACCCAGCCGTCGTTGTCGAGGTCAACAAACGAGGTTCCCCATTTCACCGGAGGCAGCGACGCGACCACTAGCCCCGACGAAAACGACACATCGCGGAAGTTCCAGTCGCCGTCGTTGCGGTACAGCGTGTCGTACTGGTCGGCAAAATTGGTGACGAAGATCGACAGCCGCCCGGTGTGCAGGTAATCGCCAATGGCCACGCCCATCGTCCCCTGCATTGAGCCGTCATCGGTCAGCGCCGTACCCGACTCCATGCCGATCTCGCTGAACTTGCCCTTGCCTTCATTCTTGTAGAGAAAGTTGGGAGTCGAATCGTTGGCGACGAGGATGTCGGGCCGGCCGGCGTTGTTGAAGTCGGTCCAGGTGACGCCGAGGCCGTAGAAACCGTTCGGGTCGTCGACACCCGCTGTCTTGCTTACATCGGTGAATGTACCGTCCCCGTTATTGTGGAAGAGCGCGTCTCCGGCGCCGGGCATGCCGCGCGGGCCGCACTGCACGTCAAGCCCGCGGTACTTGCAGGTCGGTGTCTTGCCGAAACCCGGCAGGTCGTCGAGCTTGAAGTCGAGATAATTCGCGACCATCAGGTCTAGGTAGCCGTCGCCATCGTAATCGCCGAAACTCGCGCCAGTTGACCAGCGCCCATCGGCAACGCCAGCTCTTTTCGTCACGTCGGTGAAGGTGCCGTCGCCGTTGTTGTGGTATAGCACGTTGCCGCCGAGACAGGTGAGATAGAGGTCGGGCCAGCCGTCGTTGTCATAGTCGCCCACGGCGCCCCCCATTCCGTAGCACGCCGTATTGATGCCGGACTTTGCGGTCACGTCGGTGAAAGTGCCGTCGTGGTTGTTGTGGTAGAGAGCTCCCGCGGCGTACTTGTGCTGAAGCTGATCGCTAACGCTGGGGTTATTCGTGAAATAGATATCGGGCCAGCCATCGCGATCGTAGTCAATGAGGATCACGCCGCCACCCATGGACTCGGTGATGTATTTTTTCTCGGGAACGTAGTCGTGACGGAAGTGGATTCCGGCTTTGTCCACCACGTTCTCCAGTTGCGGAATGCTGCGCCCGGTGCAGGTGGGGCTCTTGACGCCCCGCGGCACAACCGAGGGCTCGTGGCCCTGCGCGGCCAGGAAGTGTGACCCAGTTAGAACGCTGAAGACGAGGACGATGAGCCGATTCACGTGAGACCAGTATAGCGGCAGTGGGATTCGCGCGATCAGTGCGGAATTTTCACGTCCGGATCCTGCTCGCGCGCTTTCTGGTAGCAGGCCTGCGAATGCTGCTGGTCCCCCAGGTCGGCGTACAGCTTACCGGCACTCACCAGCACGGGTGCGGGTTGTGATTTCTCCGTGAGCTTCGCCAGGACCTCGGCAGCGCGCTGCGGATTCTTCGTTTGCGCCAGCGTTTCCGCCCAGGCGAGCGACATGCGCGGATCTGCCTGGGTCTCATCCGGAATCAATTCGAAGACCTTGGCGGCATCCGCGTAGTCCTTCGTCATGTAGAGCGAGAGGGCCAGCATGGACTGCGATCGGCGGTCGGACGGATTGCCTTCAACCACTCGGCGAAGGGCCGGCACGCTTTCTGCGTAGTCGCCGCCAAGAAACGCGGCGAGGCTGATATTCCGCCACACGCCCGGGGTTTCGGGATCCCAGTGCTCGGCGTCGTGGAAGTGCTCGAGGGCGGTGGCATAGTCGTTGCGGCGCGCCTCCGAAGTGCCGAGGTCGTTGTAAGCGTTGCCGAGAATGCCCGCAAGAGCTTTTTCGGCGCGGGCCGCCCGCGTTTTCTGCTCTGGCGTTAACGCAGCCGCGCTTTGCTGCAATTGCGTCGGTGGCGTGCTATCCGCTGCAGCCGCATTGCGATCGAGCGCCTGCTGGCGGCTGTCGACCACCAACTTGGTCTCCATGGCCTTCGACTTTTCTACCAGCGGTGTGCCCTCGTCTTTCTTGCCGGACTGGATCAGGATTCGTCCGAGGGTGAAGTACGCGCGACGAATTTGGTAGTTATTGCGGCCTTCGTCGGATCCGGTCAGCTCGATGGCCTTGCGCAGCATCTCTTCCGCGGACTTGTTGTCGCCCCGGCCGTACGCGTTGAGCCCCATGTAGAGGAATGGCTCGGGCCAATCAGGTTTGGCGGCGGCGGCAACTTTCAGGTAGCGGTCGGAAGTGTCGTAGTCTTTGTCGTTCGACGCGAGGTAGCCGAGGAAGTAGTTGCCGAAAAAGTCGGTGGGATTCTGCTCGGCTTCGGCGGCAAACTCCTGCCGCGCTTGCGGCGTGGATTCCCAACCGTTGCGCGAGAGATAGAACAGGCCAAGAGAATAGTGTCCGCGCGATTTAGGGTCGACCTCGATCGCCTTTTTGTATTCACGTTCCGCGTCTTCCGGTTGGTTCGCTTCCTCATAGGCGCGGCCGGCCATCACATGCAGACGGGCACGGTTCATCCCCGCCTGTCCCAGTTGCTCGAAGACCTGCTCGGCTTTCTCGCGCTCGTGAAGATTGATGAAGTCGGTAGCCAAAACGTACGCGGACTCCGCATCGAACTGCAACGCGAGCGACTTGACGAAAGAATCCACTGCCGGCTGGTACTGCTTCCTGGTGGTCAGGAGCTTGCCTTGCATGCTCAGCGCGGTGGCGTTGTTGGGTTCTTGCTCAATCAGACTGGCGACCTGTTTCAGCGCGCCATCGGTATCGCCGGCTAACGACGAAGCGGCGACGCAACGGATGCGGACGTCTGGCGCCTCCTCAAAGGCGAGCGACTGGCGGCAGAGTTCGGCGGCGCGCTTGGCGTCGCCTTGCAGCAGTTTGAGTTCGGCAACCTGATTGAGCGCGAATGCAATCAGCCGCCGGCTGGCCTGCGATACCAGTACGGGATTGCCAGACTGTTGGGCTTCTGTCGATGCCTGCAGCCGGGCCTTGAGTTCAGCTTGCCGATCGGCCTGCCCGCCGGCGGCAGCCGCGATCACCAGTACCAACAGCAGCCACAGCTTGTATCTACACGCCTGGCCAATTTTCTTCACGTTACCAAGATACTGCAACATCATCGGCCCGCCGCCGTACCCGCATCTTTCTTTGCGCTCGGCATCATCGCCATCGACCAGATTGCAGCCGGACGCATATACATCCCGGCACGATAGTATCCGCGAGAATCCCAGGCTTCGGGCGTGCGGAACCAGTAGCCCTTCTTCTCGTAGATCACGTCGTAGAGACCGCGAATTGTTTTGAACGCCTCATCCTGCATGCCGCCGGCAAGCATAGACGACGCAACGCTGAACGTGGTACCTACCCAAACCTCCTGCGTTTGCTCATTCTCGGTAAGCATCTTGCCGTCGGCGCCCATGCCGTTGAGCGCGCCCATCTCGCCATTTTGGAACTTCAGCACGTTGTACTCGAATACCCGTTTCAGCGCGGAGCGCTGCATCTCCGGCGGCAGGATGTCGCCCAACCCGGTGAGCGAAGCGTACCACTGCCCGGCAATCTGCTCCGCCATGATGTTGTCCTTGTAGCTGCTGCCGACGTCGTAGTTAAAATATTTGCCGTTCCAAAGTTTCTTGATGAAGCTGGCCTGCGCCTTTTTGAACAGATCCGCATTCTCCGCGGCGGTTTGACGATCGCCAAGAACTTTGGCCATTTCTTCCGTTGCGCGAAGAGCGGCGAGGTACAGGCTTCCGCTGTAGGAGCTTTCGCCGCGGGCGGTCCAGTTGTCGTAGGTCTGGTCCGGATAGCCCTGGTTCTCGATCAGCCCGTCACCATCGGTGTCAAACTGGCGGAGATACTTCATGGCCATCTTTACCGCGTTGTAGTTGTACTCGAGAAATCTCCGGTCCTTGGCGCCAGTCAGGTAATAGTCGCGCCAGACCATCAGCACATATTTGCTGTTAAGGTCCTTCCAGTCGGAGACGTTTTGGTAGTTGTACTGGTTGGGTAGAACAAAGGCATCTTCCTGCGGGCTGCCCAGATCATGCGGCGCGGAACCGGCGACCTTGCGCTGTGTCGGGATCAACCTGTGCTCGAGATCCGACTTCCATGCCCAGACGTATTGCTGGTCGATCGTCTCGGGGATGGTATCGGCATACATTCGCATCTCCTGCTTCTCGATGTCGGGCCAGAATTTGAGCAACGGAAATGAGCCATAGAAGCGAACATCCAGCGTTCCGTAGAAAGGATAGTCAAAACACTCGAGGTAGCTGAAGGAATCGGCTTCTTTCGCGGAAGGATGTTTCGGATTTCCCGGAGCGCCAATTTCATGCCCCCAGAAGGTGCCGCCGTCGGCGACGTCATACAGTTCATTGAACAACATGCCGCGATACCAGTCGGGAGTTGATGAATC
>Ga0335069_10003193_pt1 | contig 24935 bp, 13 predicted proteins | sample Lox_Sample_11_FD_206714 | JGI IMG/M metagenome (GOLD analysis project Ga0335069, IMG submission 206714) | Soil microbial communities from Loxahatchee National Wildlife Refuge, Florida, United States - Lox_Sample_1.1 | ecosystem: Environmental > Terrestrial > Soil > Wetlands | place: USA... | reverse complement strand
TTCCTCCGCGTCGCGGAGCAGGCGTTCGGCGCGAGGCAGGAGCAAACGCCCCGCTTCCGTCAGCGCGACTTTGCGCCGCGTGCGCGCAAACAGCGGGCCGCCGGTCTTCTCTTCCAGACGCTGGATTTGACGGCTCAGCGCCGGTTGGGACATGAACATCCGTTCCGAGGCCCTGCGGAAGTGCAGTTCAGAGGCCAGGACAAGGAAAGCGCCTAGTTCTCCGGTTTCGAGATACATGCACCAAGCGTATCACAGAGGCAGTAACAATTCATTGGACGGAATAATAAACGAAGCAGCATCATAGAAGCATGGGTGCTACGGAATTGAACGCGACAGGCAGGGTACGAGAAGGGCAGGCCGTTGGTGTGCGCGGCGTCGTGCTGGATTACGGCGAGGTTGTGGCCCGCCCGCCCGCAGACGCGAGGCTGGGCCGCATAGCCGCGGCCGTGGGGCTCGACAGGCCGGCGCTCGTCGAGCGTTACGACCGCGAGCGGCCCTTGTATGATCGGGGTGATATCACTCCCCAGGCGTACTGGTCAAAGGTCGTCCCAGCCACGGTCGAGTTGAACGCCGAACTGCTCGGCAAACTGCGCCGATGGGATGTCGAGATGTGGAGTCACACGAATCCCGTGATGATCGAATGGCTGGCGCGACTGCGCACCGCCGGCTTCAAGACGGCACTCCTTTCCAACATGCACTGCGACATGGTCGTGCGCGTCCGGCGGGATCTCGAATGGTTCAAGCAGCTTGACTTTGCCGTGCTCTCCTCGGAAGTCCACCTGGCCAAACCCGAACGCGCCATCTACCAGCGATGCCTGGCGGGCTTGGCGCTGGAGCCTTCTGAGGCGTTGTTCATCGATGACCGCGGGGTGAACGTGCAGGCGGCAATCGACGCGGGATGGCAGGCGCTACGCTTTCAATCCCCCGAGTTACTGTGCAACGATCTCGCCGGCATGGGTTTTCCAATTCTTCCCACACTCCGGTGAAGTTGCTCGCGGATCCGGACGGGGCGGCACCGCAGTTAGATTTCTTCCGTGGTGCCAAGACCCCGAGTGTCCTCAGCACGCGTGGCAGGGCGGCCGCACTTTCGATCGACGCGCCTCTGGGCTTGCTATAATCTTCTCAGTTTGAGGCAAACGATGACATCAGTGCTTATCGCCGGAGGAGGCCTCGCAGGAAGCGAGGCGGCGTGGCAGCTTGCCGAGCGCGGCGTGCCCGTGACGCTTTACGAGATGCGGCCCGCGCGCGCCACGCCCGCGCACAAGACCGGCCGGCTGGCGGAACTGGTTTGCAGCAACTCGCTGAAGTCGAACATGCCGGGCGCAGCTTCCTGGCTGCTCAAGGAGGAGTTGCGGCGGGCGGGCTCGTTGTTGTTGCGCGTGGCGGATGCGTGCGCCGTCCCGGGTGGCGCCGCCCTGGCCCTTGATCGCGAGCGCTTCGCGCAGAGTGTAACCGAGGCGATTGCGGGACACGCGCTCATCACACTGCGCCGCGAGGAGCTGCTCGCCGTGCCCGGCGACGCGCTCACACTCATCGCCTCAGGCCCGTTGACTTCCGATGCGCTCGCAAACGACCTTCAGCGCCTGGTAGGCGCAACGAGCCTTGCGTTCTACGATGCCATCAGTCCTATCGTGGACGCCGAAACGCTGAACATGGATCGCATCTTCCGCGCCTCGCGTTACGGCAAGGGCGGCGAGGACTACCTCAACTGCCCTCTCAACGAAGACGAATATCAGGCGTTCTATGAAGCCCTCATGGGTGCGGAGTCCGTCCAGGCGCACGAGTTCGAAGACGTGAAGTTCTTTGAGGCTTGCCTGCCCATCGAAGAGTTGGCCCGGCGCGGCTACGAGACATTGCGCTTCGGCCCCATGAAGCCCGTTGGCCTGACAGATCCGCGCACCGGCCGCCATCCTTTCGCCGTCGTGCAACTGCGCCCGGAGAACCTGCGCTTTGCGAGCTACAACCTGGTGGGCTTTCAGAACCATTTGCGCTTCCCGGAGCAGAAGCGCATTCTGCGGCTGATTCCCGGCCTCGAGAACGCGGAGTTCCTGCGCTTTGGTCAGATCCACCGCAACACCTATCTTGATTCACCGCGCCTGCTGAATGCGGATCTGAGTTTTCGCGAGGCGCCGCAAGTCTTTGTGGCGGGGCAACTCTCCGGGGTCGAGGGTTACGTGGAATGTATCGCTACCGGATTGCTGGCGGGCGTGGCGTTGGCCCGGCGGGCCGAGGATGCGCCTTTCTTACCCCCGCCGCGCACGACAGCTCTCGGCTCGCTGGTGCACTACGTTACGCACGCGTCGTCAGGGAATTTCTCCCCCGCCAATGTTTCGTTTGACCTGCTGCCGCCCATCAACGGCCTGCCGCGCGCCGTGCAGCGCGACCGCCGCGCCCGGCGGGAGAAGCAGTGTGAGCGGGCGCTCGCTGATTTTGATGCGTGGTTTGGAACGTTGGCAAGCCCACGGCAGCCAGCAAGCAGTAAGCAGTAAGCAGAAGGCAGTAGGCAGAAGGCATTGGGTCGTGGATGGAGATTCCCGGTGCCGCATTGTGACGGTCAAATCATCAGGGAAGGCTCTGGTGGGGCGGAAGGGCGCACGGCCGTGCGCCCCTACAGACGTGATCGAGCTTTCCTCAAGGGAGAGGGATAAGCAAGACTCTATGGCTGAACGCTGACGACTGAGAACTGACAACTGACGACTAGAGACTATCCATGGACGACCTGATCGAACGCTACGTTAACTACCTGCGCTACGAGCGGAATGCCTCGCCGCACACGATCCGCAATTATGAAAGCGATCTGCGGCAATTCCGCGACTACCTCAAGGGTGGTGATCCCAAGGCCACAGTCGATCTGCGGACCGTGGATGCGTTGCGCATCCGCGGTTTCCTCAGCCAGTTGTTCGAGGGTGAAAAGAAAAAGACCTCGATTGCCCGCAAGCTTGCCTCGGTGCGGGCGTTTTACAAGTTTCTGGCGAAAGAGGGCGTTCTGGCGGCCAGTCCGGCCTCAACGGTTTCGACGCCCAAGCTGGACAAGACGCTTCCCCGCATTATGACCGAAGAGGAGATGAACTCTTTCCTCGACCACGTCGCCGAAGCCGTGCTGACCGGTGATCCCGTCATGCGGCGCGACCGTGCCATGCTGGAGTTGCTTTATGCTTCCGGCCTGCGCGTAAGCGAACTCGTGGGGCTCGACCTGCGCAGCGTCAGTTTCGGCGACAACATGCTGCGGGTACTGGGCAAGGGCCGCAAGGAGCGCATTGTTCCCTTCGGCTCCAAGGCCCGGAAGGCGCTGGATGATTACCTGCCCATCCGCGAAAGAATCCTAATGGAGGCAAAGCGAGCCAGCCAGACGGCGCTTTTCGTGAACCTGCACGGCGAGCGGCTGACCACACGCTCCGTCGATCGGTTCGTCAAGAAATATGTGCGGATTTACGGGCCGGACGTGAAGGTGAGCCCGCACTCAATGCGGCACGCGTTTGCTTCGCACCTGCTAACGGAAGGCGCCGACCTCAGAGCCATTCAGGAGATGCTGGGGCACAGCAGCCTGGCGACAACGCAGAAATACACTCAGGTTTCCATCAAACAACTGATGGATGTTTACGATAAGGCCCACCCCAAGGCGTAAGGAGGGAGACCGTCGTGCTTGGCCGGGCTTATTCGTGCGGTCGCGCATGAACCGGCGCGACAGTCTCGGGAGCGTGGCGGCGCAAAAACCACTCGCCCACAACCGCCGAGGTCTCCGAGAGCATCGCCAAGGTGCGAGCTGCGCTCCGGACGCTCCAGGCCAGAACTACGACGCCAAGCCAAGTGAACAACCGTTCAGCGGAGGTCACGGGGTCACGGAAATCGATGCGGGGCCGTTGGCGCGAGCCGTCTGTTCCGTAGCTCATTAGCACAAGACCAGCGTATAGAACCGCCACCGTCAAAAGCGCCAGTTTCAATAAACCTGTGAAGAGGTTGGTTAATTCAAATGCTGTCACGCGTGGTCACGCTCCTTTCACCACAACTTCCTACTCTATATGATTCGCACGAACCTAAAAGGGTTCCCTGAAGCTCAGAATATTTATAAACTGTTATTCTGTAATTAGTTATGAAAGCCCCCACGATTCTTCTGCAAGGACGAGATATGGACAATGTGTCATAATCACACTGACACACTTTGGCTCCACAACGGGTTCTATCGGCAGGGCGTTCGCAGACTTTAGGAGACTGATCGGTGGCCGCGACATACTGGCACCGACAGGATATCTCGAAAGCCTCGGCGCCTGGGCGAAAAGAGTCTCCCGCAAGCTTGCATCAGATGACTTTCTCGTCAGCCAATTCGAGGTTATAATCTGCCCCAGAAAGTTCGGAAAGCCGATGCCGGGCAACCTCTATTACTTTCGACCTTTCGCCGCGCGAGCGGTGCTGCGGAATCTCTCTGCCGGCTACCGTCTCATTCCTCTGGAGCGGGACGGGAACGCGCCGCCCTCCTGGGAATTGCCCGCAGTCTTGATTGCCGACGCTGCGGAGGGGGACCTTGCCCGGCTGGAAGCCTGGAAACCGCTGCCGGATGCCTGGAGCGTGATCTACCTTCTGGACGGCAACGCGCGTCCCGCGGCGAGACTCGCTCCCTACATTTTCGCGGTGCTCCCCCGCCGGGTTCCGGGGATGGTCCTGGAGAAGGCCGTGGCGCGCGCTTTCGAAAGCCTGCACGCGCAGGAGGAGCGGCGGCGCACGCACCAGAAGTTGCAGCGGGCGGTCTCTGATCTTGAGACGCTCAACAAGATTGGTGTGGCGCTCTCGACCGAACGGAACACCGACGCACTTCTGGAACTGATTCTGAGCAAAAGCCGGGAGATCACCAGCTCCGACGCCGGCTCGCTTTATCTGGTCGAGGAAGAATCCGAGGGTGCGAAACATCTCGTCTTCAAGCTGACGCAGAGTGACAGCCACTCCGTTCCCTTCCGGCAATTCACGCTTCCCATCGATACGCACAGCATCGCCGGTTACGCCGCGGCCACCGGGCAAATCCTCAACATCAAGGATGCCTACCGTATTCGCAACCTCCCCTTCCGGCTCAACCGCGACTTCGACCAGAAGTTCGGTTACCGCACGAAGTCCATGCTGGTCATTCCCATGCAAGACCAGAAGGGGGCGGTGATCGGTGTTTTGCAACTCATTAATTCGAAGAGAAGTCCCGAAACCAAGTTGACATCGCCCGACATCGTGGCGAGAGAGGTAGTCACGTTCTCGCGCCGGAGCCAGGACCTGGCCGCGTCGCTCGCCAGCCAGGCTGCCGTGGCGCTTGAGAACAACCTGCTGTACCGCGACATTGAGAAGCTGTTTGAGGGTTTCGTGCAGGCTTCGGTGACGGCCATTGAATCACGCGACCCTACGACCTTTGGCCACTCCGAGCGCGTCGCCAAGCTGACCGTAGGGCTGGCGGAAACCGTGGACCGCGCCGATTCCGGTCCTTACCAGGACATCAAGTTCACGCGCGCCGACATCCGGGAGATCCGCTACGCTTCGATTCTGCACGACTTCGGCAAGGTGGGAGTGCGCGAAGAAGTTCTGGTCAAAGCCCGGAAACTGTACCCCGCCCACATGGAAGTCATCAGGAAGCGCTTTCTCTACAACCGCAAGGAGCTGGAACTCGAGGCCTGCCGGAAGAAGCTCGACCACGTGCTGCGCCATGGCAGCCAGGGGGCAGAGGAGTTCTTCGCGGCGATCGACGGCGAGCGCGACCGGCAGCTTCAGAGACTTGACACCTTTCTCCAGAGCGTCCTGGCCGCCAACGAGCCCACGGTGCTAAGCCAAGAAATCTCGGGGAAACTGGCGGAAATGGCGGGCTGGAATTTCGCGGGGGCCGGCGATTCCGACGACCCGCTGCTTACGCCCGAGGAGTTGCAGTTACTCTCGATTCCCAAGGGAAGCCTCGATCCCAGCGAACGTTTACAGATTGAATCCCACGTCATTCACACGTTCCGCTTCCTGAGCCAGATTCCCTGGACGAAAGAACTGCAGCGCGTCCCACAGATCGCCCGCGCTCATCATGAGAAGCTGAACGGCACAGGTTACCCTTACCGCATGGAATCGCAGGAGATTCCCATACAGTCGAAGATGATGAGCATCTCCGATATTTACGACGCACTGACCGCTTGCGACCGCCCCTACAAGAAAGCCGTCTCTCCCGAACGTGCCCTCACAATCATCGGCGATGAGGTGAAATCTCAGCTTCTCGATCCCGTGCTGTTCCAGCTCTTCGTCGAAGCAAAGATCTACCAGCTCACGGCAGATAACCGATAACAACGCGGTGTCCACGACAGCGCACGGCGGCTTTCAGCTCCATTGACAGTCAGTAAGGGTGCCACGCGTCGAGGGATTCATAGACCAGCGCGCCGTGGCCCGTAGCGCGGTCCTCTTGGGTGAGGCAATAGAGGCGTCCTTGGTTGAAGGAAGCTTGAAGCTGGTGAGCCGTGCCGATCCAGGTGAGGTGTTGGCCGCCGCGAAAGTCGGTGCTGCTTGTGTCGGGAGCTCCCAGCACCGCTTCCACGTCCGTGACTTGGGGAGCTCCCCGCAATTTTTGGGGATGCCGTTTCACGGCTTCGCCCCCGGCGCGGACTTCGACCTCGCGCACCGTCTCTTCCACGACGGCGGTACGGAAAAAGGCTTCGATCTTCCGCTCGCGCTCAGCCGCGCGCTGCGCAACCTCGACGCGGGCGGCGTGAGGAAGGTAGAACTTGAGGAAGATCGCGACGCCGGCGAGAGCCGCAAGTTGAAGAAGGAAGATTCGCCACGCTGCACGACCCGACGCAACAGAGCGCATAAGTCATTGTAGCGTAAGCCCTGTGCGCGAATGAACTCCACTTTTCTTGATTTCTATGCACGATGCAACTTTCGCCGAGCAATTACGTCTAACTATAGTGGGAAGCAAAGTTCAGGTCTCCATCAGCCTGATAGCCTTGTGGGTATCGTGACCTTTCGTCCAGGGTTCGCGACAAACCATATTTCATTGCAAGCCGGAACAGACAGCAGGGGATATATGCAAAAGAGGCGTTTACCATCACTCTCGATCTTGTTCTTGACCCTCATAAGTTTGTCGCTGTTCGCTTTTCTCACCAAACGCAGCGCGCCCGCTAGCCGGGAAACGATACAGGTGCAGACGGTTGAGCAGGAACGCATGGCAGCGCTCTATTTCCGCGTCCTTTCTTTCCTCTCGGATGTCCTACCCAAAAAGACCACGGCGACTCCTCCGGCTTCACCGAGATCAGAGGTTAAGAAGACGGGAATAACGCCTGCTGCCCGCGGCAAAATGGAACTCTGCACGTTCGTGGCAGAACACGATAACAACGGGAACAAATGCAGCACGCAAAACCCGCTGGCAAAGAGCTCGCACAAACCTTCCCAAACGCGCTGCACCCTTATCATCACCAGCGAGTTCGCACGCGATACTTCAACACCGCTTCGCCGTTTGCGGCGACGGGCACTGTAAATCGCGCTGCAAAAGCCGCGGTCTTCTCGTACTTGAAGCTTGAGTCCAATATCGTCCAGTCGCCGCCGATCGGCTCGTTGACCAGCACCGTGACCGGGTCGGGCTTGTGGTTGCGGATCGCGATTTCGTAGCCCAATTCCACGGTGTGCGGCCCCAGCGACTGGTAATCGGTCTGCTTGCGCTCGGCCACTACGTCGAAGGCGTTGCCGATGTGCAGGCTCACCGTTTCGTCCTTGGGCGTATGGTCGATGCGGTCCTCGCCGATGAACTGCAGGCGCCCCTTGGAGTCTCCCTGGTAGACGCGCACCGTCCCGGCCGGCAGCGGGATGCCCAACGCGTTGCCTTCCGAGTTCTTGAACTTGATCACGACCTTGACGGGTTCTTTAACCGGCTGCCCGGGGCTCATCTGGCTGCGGAAGTAGTACTGCTGTCCGTCGACCTGGAAGATCTTCTCAATGGTGGCGCCGGCGGCAGCCAGCAGACTGATCTGTTTGGTCTCGTTGTCCTGGATATCGGTCCGGCGTTCGAGCGAGTAGAGATGGTATTCCGAGAGAGCTTCCTGCACGAATTGCGCTGCGCCTGCGGCCTCTTTCATCACCATGGCGCGCGTCATCGCAGGTGCGGGCGGCGCGGTGACCCGATTCAGCTCACCTGCGACCAATTGCAGTTGCGCATGGCGGAAAGCCGTGCCGCTCTGATTCACGACCGTCACCCAGCCGTTCAGGTCGGCGGCCTTTTGATCCGAATGGACTGTGAGCACGTAATCGGCGTTCCAACTCACTTGGTTCGTCAGGTAGGAAGCTTCCACGGTCTGCTCGCCGGCAGCGTGGTTCTCCAGCAACCAGACCAGGGTCGGCTTGCTGTAGAGATTCTCCGGCAGATCGGGGAAGACATAGCGGTCGGCTCCCATGCCGGTGATTAGTTCGTTGCCCGCCTTCCAGACCGGCCCGCCGTTGTAAGCCAAGAGCAGCGCCTTGACGGGAATTTCCTTGGTGGAGTTGTTCTCCTGCACGGTCCGAATCAGCGTCAGCTCTCTGCCCACATATTTCTGTAACAGTTTCTCGGGGCTCAGCAGGTCATACTCATAATTCTGTTCGAGCACGCTGAGTTCTTTCGGCGCAGTCAGGGAGACAATGTGGACTGTCGCCGGGTTCACCTGCGCGGCGATATCCATGTAGCGCAAGTCAAAGGTGCCCGCGGGCAAACGCAGACGGCGCACGTCCCGCACGAGAGCGACATTCGAGTTGTAGACCGTGACCGCCAACTCTTTCTGCTCCTGCTCCGTTGACGTCACGGTGTCTTGGGCCAGTGCAAGTCCCGTGGCCATCCATCCCATCAGTGCGATTACAGCCAGGCGTTGCGGTGTCGTATTTAATCTCATGGCAATTCACCATCTCCGTTGCACAGGAGTCTCGGTGCTTCAAAAGCAACCAGCGTAGCGCTTCTCGGGCCGGAAAGATACTCGTGCGGCCGGCCCGCCACGCAGCGAATGTCTTCAAAGGTAGAACGAACTAGAGGCATTTTCTTGCGTGCGCTCCACACCGAACGCCGGCAGCTTAACTATGCCAACCGTGATGGTTGCGGACTGCGTGCTTTGTGTTCCCGCTGGCTCTCAAACTCGAGCGCAGAGAACAGCCGAAGCTGCGGCGCGTTTCATCGGAGGTGCTGGACACACGTGCAACCGGCAAGACTGGTCCAAGACCGTCCAGGCTATCGTGACAGTATCATTCGGCGATTAGTCTTACCGCGACAAGGGAGGCGCCGCCGGGAACAGAGTTCTCCACGGGGACGGAAAGCAGGACCTCAAAGAACGCGGGAACGTGTTTCTTGTCGGGTGAGGCAGTCAGCACGGCCTGGCGAAGCTCCGCCAGACTTTCCGGATTCGTCACGTACTCGGCGGCGGCCTCAGTCCCTTGGGTGTACAGGCCGTCGAGGCGTAGCAAACGCTCTTCCTTGGTGCGGTTGGGTAACATGACAACGAGGGCGTAATCCCGCACCAAGACGCCCGTCTCGGGGTCGAACTTGGGTGCGTACACGGCTTGCTCTCCCGGTCCGGCGCTGCGATTCGTAATGACCCCCTCGCTGATACTGGGCGAAAACACCTGCGGACTGGGTAAGGCACGGCTGGTCCATTGATTCGCCCCGCCTAACATGATGGTGTTGTTGGCCTGGATCTCTGTGTAATCAGCCAGCCGGGAAGGCTTGACATGGACGGCCGCACCCCATCCCACGAGGAACCTTGAGAGACTCGCCACACCCAGTGCCTCTCCCATACCTGTGAAGTCCGCGGTCGTCGGGACGAAGGCGAAAGTCTCTAACTCATGAAAGTGGGGGGTATCCTGGAACCCTGACAACTTGCTCTTGGGGATGGCGTAAGCTTGCCTTAGTGTCCGTGCGCTCTCTTGCCGCGTGGCGAGCCGAAGCGCGGGGTCGCTCGACACGACTACGAGCGGCTGGCTGCCCGGTGAAAAAAACGGCTTCCAGAACCACTCCGCGGCTTCGGGAAGAGCTGGCTTGGCGGCAGGAGGGCGGTGCGACAGGGCACGCTCGCGTACCAATAGAAGCCCCAGCACAACACAAGCCAGGCCTAAACACACCGGCAGGACGACGTGCCAGCGCGTCGGCTTCTGCGCCGCGGGACTGACCGAGGTCTGTTCGGCGCCGGCAGGTGCGGGCGATCCTGCCCGTTCCGCCCTGACCCTCGTAAAAAGCGGGGCATACTGTCCAAGCGGAAGCTCAACCCGCAGAGGGTTCTCCTTACCTTCCGCCTCGTAGTAGCTCTTGAGGGCGCGGCGAATCTCGTGAGCTTGCACACGCACAATAGGGTCTTGCTGCGGATCGAAATCCGATCCCCGATCGTAGACCTCAACGCCGATCAGGTATTCGTTGAGCTTGTCCCCTTCTCCTTTCGAAGCGCGGTCACTTACAAGCTCCAAAAAGAGCCGCCGTTTGGCAGCCCGGAAGAAGTACTTGCTATCCAGGACCCGCTTCAACTCAGCCTGTCTTTCGTGAAGTGTCACGGGGTCAGATTCGGAAGAATTGCGCGTTTCCATCAGTAGAATCCAGAGAACTTCCGAGCGCATGTGCGCCCAATGTGGGCCGGATTATATGCGTGCCCAAATGCGAAGTCAATCCGCGGGACATCCGCGGGCGGGAGACCTAAGTAACAGTTAGTTCCAAAAGTAACTCTGCGCTGGTGTGCCACATCTCCGTTGCCGGCCGCGGGTTAGAGGTGACCGTCCGGCCGATTGTTTTGAAGCGATTGAGCAGGTCGAGGCGATTCGGGTCACAACCAGGGTTAGCGAGTAGGCAGGTGGGTTCCATCCCCCGGCCAGCGTGCTGGATTTAGTAGGCGTCGTATTATCAATAGATTACGGAGCATTGGCAGCGGCTTCGGAGTACCGTTACTTGGGCAGGTAACCCGAATAACCTTGCCGACCTACGGGTTTGCCCCCAATAGTACCCGTTGCCAGGAGGTATGCCCATGTGGGGCGTAGGCTCGTGCCCCGGCGAGTGGAGCGCCGAGAACCCGTTGAGTACCTCAGCTCATTACCTCCTAACGGTTGGCAATACGGTTGACTTAGGGGAATCTGTTTCGCCATCAAGGTGTCAGCCTTCTTGAGGAACTGATCTCGCAGGAGACTGCCGCGGCGTATCTCCCCCTTCTCTCTGCGTCGGGTGAACTGGGTGCTGCAAATCTGGGACTCAATGCCCTTTGTTAGATCAGTCGGTGCCAATGAAGATGTTCTTCCTCTCCACCGCGTCGGGTTATACAGCAACTAGCACCGCGACTGAGACCGGTAGGCTCAGATCCCAGATCTAGCGTGATGCAATTCCCAAAGGAGACCTGTTAAATGAAAAGGTGCTTTCAAGTCCTAAGCAAGGCGGCACGCCTGACGGTGGTTGCCTTGCTGTTAAGCCCCACTGTAGCGTGGTGCCAATCGAGCAACGGAAGTGTGCATGGCCAGGTTACCGACCAGAGTCAGGCCGTGATCCCTGACGCGAAGGTCGTTCTTACCAACACCAATACCGGCGTTACCCGGAGCGCGGCCACCAACCGGGCCGGTTTGTACGCATTCCCTTCTGTGGTGCCCGGGCCCTACAAGGTTACGGTGACGTTTACCGGCATGGCCACGTTTGAAGCGACCGTAACAGTACACGTTCAGGAATCGCCTGTTGTTGACGCGACTCTGGTCACAGCCAGTACCGTCACTTCGATCCAGGTTGTGGCTGAGACTCCCATGGTACAAACCGACACTCCAGAGCTGGGCCACACTCTTGAGCAGACTCGCATCGATCAGTTGCCCATCAACGGCCGCGACGTCAAGAAGTTGCTGGCGACGGTGCCGGGCATGAATGGCACGCGCGCCTATGGAGTCCGGCAGGGTAGCGAGGACTTCGTACTAGACGGCAGTCCCCTTACCGAAGAACAGTGGGGCGACACCATGCCGCGGTTGCCGGGCCTTGAGGGCATTCAGGAGTTCCGCGTCGTGAACAACGCCGCTTCCGCGAAGTTCACCCGGCAGATTTCCATTGTCATGGAGACCAAGAGCGGTACGAACCAACTGCATGGCTCGTTGTTTGAGACCAACCGGGACTCCGGGTACGGCGTGGCACGGGCGCGTGACAATTACGACAGCACCGTTGCTCCATACATCAGAAACGAATACGGGGGATCGGTGGGCGGGCCAGTCTATCTGCCCAAGCTTTATAACGGCAAGAACAAATCATTTTTCTTTGTATCTTACGAAGGACGCCGGATTCGCGAGAACACCTACCAAGGATTCAGCGTTCCCACCCAGGCGGAGCGTAACGGAGACTTCAGCCAGGACCGTACCGCCGCCGGCGGCGTCATCGACATTTACGACCCCTACACGACCGACACCACCACTTACGCGCGCCAGCAGTTCAACTACAACGGTGTGCTCAACGCGATTGACCCATCCCTGGAGTCGCCGCTGGCAAAGCAGATCTATTCGATCTTTCCGCTGCCCAACGTCGCCGACGTGAATCCTCTCGCCGCTTCCAACTATTACGGCACCATACCAGCCGTCGACAACGAGAGCGTGTTAACCATGCGGTTCGATCAAAACTTGGGTGCCAAGGATACGCTCTATGTGCGGCTCAGCAAGGGCATCAAGGACAAGTTCGACGGTAGCTTGGGTGTTCCGTCACTAAATCAAACCGCCAACTTCCAGCGCATTAAGAGCCCGAACAAGAGTTTTGTGGTGCACGAAACGCACACCTTTTCGCCGTCATTTTTCAATGAAATCATCCTGACCGGCACACGCTCCGAGAGTATCGGCGCGACGGGGAATCCCAACACCCGTTATGCCACCCAATATGGATTGCCCAATCCCAATGACAATCCTGGATTTCCGGTCATTGCGGACATCGGCGTCGGGTATAGCTACAGCTCCGGCAACTACTACGTTCAGGCGCTTTCCACGGGCGGCTTCAAGTTCGGATTCTTTGTGCTCGAGGACAATGCCACCAAAACGAAGGGTCGTCACGAGTTCCAGTTCGGCATGCACCTGCGGTATGACCAGCAGAACTACTACACCCTGACCAACGACTTCCTCAATTTCCCGTCGATTACTACGGCTCTTTACGATCCCACCGTGCCTGATCGTAACCGCGGACAGTTGAATACGGGAAGCGTCGGGTCCGCCTTCTACCTGGGGTTGGCAAACTACAGCTATACCATACCGAGGCCCAATTACTACACGCGCCGCAACGAAGACGCTTTCTACTTCCAGGACAATTTCCGCGTCACGCGGCGGCTGATGTTGAACCTCGGCGCGCGCTGGCAGTATTCGCCGTTCAACAAGGACATCCACGACATCATGGTCGGTTTTGATACCAAAAACATGGCCATCGTGACTCCGCACGGCCTGGACAACTTCTACAAGTTTGGCGCCGCTTCGCCCGCTTACGTTCAGTTGCTCGAAAGCATGGGGGCCCGCTTCGAGACTGCGCAACAAGCCGGCGTACCCACGCGTTTGACGTACAACAACTGGCACGATATCGGCCCGCATCTGGGTTTCTCCTACCATGCCTTGGAAGGCAAGAGGAGCTTCGTGGTACGCGGTGGGATGAGCCTCAACTACTTCCCCGTACCCCAATATCTCTGGGAGGATATCTTCCATGAAAACTCCCCGTTCGGCGCATCGTATACTCAGGCACCCTTAACGTCAGCCAGTCAGTCCCCAGATGGAATACGGAATTATGGCCTGGTCAGTGTGCCGACGGTCGTCGCCGGGAAGAACAGTTCGAACGTCATCAATCTCTCCGATCCCGACGGGATCACTCCCGGAACGGTGAACTTCCAAGACATCTTCTTCGATCCGCACCAACCCTCCAACCGTGTCTACGACTGGAACCTTACTATCGAGAAGGAGTTGACAAGCAACACGGTTCTGCGAATGGCCTACGTGGGCAATCGCGCCACGAACCAGGAGGTCGTGGACGGTTTGAACAACTCAATCTATGATCAGAATCCCTGGGTGTGGTACACAACAACGCACGAAGAATATCCCACCGGCGACTATGCCGTGGCTGCGGTCCGCCCCCTCAACCCGCAGAGCAACGGCACGGTTTTGCCGTATGGCGACCTCGGCAGGTTCACGAAGGTCGGTTGGAGCTCAAGCAACGGCGTGCAGGTGGAACTGGAGCACCGCTTCTCCAAGGGAATCGGGTTCCAGGTGTTCTACAACCTGATCAATACCATCCAGGCGGGCGGCGCCGGCTATCCTTCGTACTCACGCCTGTTGCCGGCGGCGGATTATGCGCCGGGCGAGGTCTCGACCGACCTGAAGCAGCGCATCAATCAGGTCATGCGGACACGCGATACCTCGGTCCCCCAGCAGCAGATCAACTTCAACTGGGTTGTGAGTCTACCCTTCGGCCGGGGCCAAAGGTTCGGACGGAGCATGAACAAGTGGCTGGATGCGGTGGCGGGCGGGTGGCAGGTAAGTGGCATGGGAACGTGGTACTCCAACTACTTTGCGCTTCCGACTGGTTATTACCCCACGGGCAATAAGGTTCAGTACTATGGCCACAAATATCCGGTCAAGGATTGCACCAGCGGAGCCTGCATCCCCGGCTATCTCCTCTGGAACGCCTACCTCCCGGCCCAGTACATCAACAGCCATGACGCGAGCGGGAACCCCAACGGCATCGAGGGTGTTCCCGCCAACTACCGGCCGGCCGTGCAGCCTTTGTGGCCCTACCCGGCGGATTACCTGACGCGCGACCCCTCGACCGATCCGAACTATGGCTACTACGGCTCGAACACCGTGTTCGTGCCGCTCAACGATGGCAGCACGGTTACCACCTCCTACGGAGCCATCAACCCATTCATCAACAACTACGTGGCTTCGACGCGCCTGTGGAGCGTGGATGCCTCGCTGGGCAAGAACTTTCAACTCAACGAGCATTTCCGCCTGCGCATGCAAATGGATGCCTTCAACGCTCCCAACATGCCAGGCAACTCGCCCTATCCTGGCGACTATGGAATTGCCTACACCAATACGAGTGCTAATACACCGAGGATGTTGCAACTCTCAGGGCACTTGTACTGGTAGTGACTCAAGGGCGGGGTCAATCCCGGCCCCGCCCCTAACCCCAGAATTAGTGTAGGATGTATCGCGACGTGCCCCGATCTGCATTTTCGCGGAACTGGCAGGCTTGTCTGACCGTAGGATTGGCTTGCCTCTGGCTCCTTCCGGCAGGGGCCTGCCGGGGGCGGCGGCTGGCCTCAAGAGAAACGGTTTTTCCGCCAGACGCAAACCTCCTCTTGATCACGGTCGACACGACGCGCGCTGACTACCTGAGTTGTTATGCCGGCCTGAGGCTGAACGCAGGACGCCCGTACTGCGGGCCCCAGACGCCCCACCTCGATGCCCTGGCCCAACGCGGCGTCCGTTTTACTCACGCCACCGTGCAGGCGCCACTCACGCTTCCCTCGCATGCCTCCATCATGACGGGCGAGTATCCAACCCAGCATGGGCTGCGCAACATGGAGGGTTTTGTACTGGCGGGATCGCACCCCACCATCGCATCCATCGTCCAGGCGAACGGGTATGCGACGGCGGCCATTCTCGGCTCACGGGCGCTGGCCCGGAGCTTCGGCTTGGCGCGCGGATTCACCGTCTACGACGACGATCTGGGCGACCAGGATTACACCGGCCAGCAGCGCGATGTTCTCGGCAAGCGGCCAGGAGCCATCGTCACCGACCACGCGATTGAATGGCTGAAGACGAACAGCCAGAGCAAGTTCTTCCTCTGGGCTCACTACTACGACCCGCACACTCCTTACGATCCGCCGGAGCCTTACCAGCAACGCTACGCCAGTGATCCCTATGCCGGTGAAGTTGCTTACATGGATGAACAGGTGGGCAGGTTGCTCGATGGCCTGGACACACTCGGACTCCGGTCGCGCACCTTGGTTGCAGTAATTGGCGATCATGGTGAAGGCCTCGGCGATCACGGCGAACCTACGCACGGGGTCTTTCTCTACGAGTCCACGCTGCACGTGCCGCTGATTCTCGCCGGGCCGGGGGTCCCGAGCGGTGCCGTTGTTAGCGACCAGGTGCGATCCATCGACGTGGCGCCCACGCTGCTGTCGTATCTCGGCCTGGCGGCCGGCTTGAACGGCCCGGGCGTCAGCCTTTGGCCGCTGATCCAACAGGGAGTGCATGTCCGCTCCAACTACTCATACAGCGAGACCATATTTCCGCGCTATTACATGGGCTGGTCGGAACTGCGCGCGATGCGGACGGACCGTTGGAAGCTGATCGTCGCTCCCCGCCCGGAACTCTATAATCTGGAAAGCGATCCCGGCGAGACGAACAACCTCATTGCCAAGTTCCCAGCTGACGCAGACCAACTCCAAAAGAAACTCTGGGAGGCAACGGGGGCGCCGGGCCGCCAGGAGAAAATCGCCACCACCCCGGTTGACCGCCAAACCCGAGAGGAGCTGGAATCCTTGGGATACGCGAGCGCTGGCATGCCGCGCGCCATTCAGCTTGGCGGCAACGCGGCCGACCCCAAGGACCGCGTAAACGTCCTCGCCCTGCAGGTGGAGGCGGAAAAGGCCACGGGTGAAAGGCGCTACGCAGAGGCGGCGCGGCTGATGGAACAGGCACTGCGGCTGGACCCCACGAACCCGCGCAGCCACATTTATCTGGGGAAAGCCTACGACGGAATGGGGCAGTACGCGCGCGCCATTCAGGTCTACCAACACGCCCTGGCGGCGAAGCTGGAAGACGACCGGATTTATGCGAGCCTGGGCACCGATTACATCCGCCTCCACAAGCTCGCGGACGGCGTAGCGGCCCTGGCGCACGCCAATCAGATCAATCCGGCGGACCTGGAGAGCTTGCGGAACCTCGGCATTGCCTGCATGCAGCTTGGCCGGGATGGAGAAGCAGAGAAGGCCTTTAAGGCCATCCTTACCCAGGACAACCATTACGCGCCGGCCTACGACGGTCTGGGCCTCCTGGCGTTACAGCACGGCGACACCGAGTCAGCACAGCGTGATTTTGAGAGCGCGCTCCAGGTTGATCCCCGCGAGGTGATCGCCCTACTCGACTTGGGGATGCTGTATCAGAAGATCGGAAACCCGAAGCAGGCGCTGCGCTACTACCAGAGTTTCCTCGCCCGGGCCCCCAAAGCCCAGTTCGGGAGCCAGTTCCCTACCGTCCGCGCCGCCATACAAAAGCTCAAGGCCAGCCAGAACTAAAAAGGCGGCGCACGCAAGTTCGCCGGCCGACACAGGTCTGCCTGAAAGTCGTCTTCATGATGATGATCGGAATTCCGGTGAACCCCAAACGGCAAGGCCTGCAATCGCGGCCTTCAGGGCTGCGAACATTGCTGGCTGTTGGCGCAGAAAGGCAGGAAGGGCATAGCCGATGCGCGCATCCAAGACGTGATCCCAGTAGTGCTGACGGACACTCCGCTGTCCCTGCCAGCGTGGCGCACGCCGCGCAAGAAACGCGACGGATGTTCCACCATGAGCGCAACCGGCAAGACGTGTCCAACTCTGTCAGGCCGTCACGGCGGTATCATTCGGCAATAACTCTTACTGCCACCAGGGAGGCGCCGCCGGGAACGTGGTTTTCGACCGGGACAGAGAGGAGGGCTTCAAAGGACAGAGGGAGGCTCTTCCGGTCGCGCGACGCCGAAAGAAGAGCCTTGTGCAGTTCACCCAAACCTTCCACGCTGCTCACATACTCAGCGGCGGCCTCGGTACCCTGCGTGTAGAGTCCATCAAGACGGAGCACGCGCTTTTCCTTGGCATGGTTGGGGAGCATCACAATAAGCGCATAGTCTCGTACGAGCTCGCCGGTCGCCGGATCGAACTTGGGAGCATATACCGCTTGCTCGTCCGCTCTAGGATTGGCGTTGGTGATGACTCCTTCCGCTAGGCTGGTGGAGAAGTGTTGAGAAGCATGGAGTACGCGGTTCGTCCATTGATTTGCTCCCCCCAAGAGGATGGTGTTGCTGCTTTGGATCTCCCGGTAATCTGCCAGCCTGGAGGGCTTGACGCGGATCATCGAACCGTGACTCGCAAAGAGCTTGAGCAGACTTGCCAAGCCAAGTGCCTCGCCGATGCCCGTGTAATCTGCGGTGCTCGGAACAAAGGAGAAGCTCTTGAGCTCGCGGAAATGGGGAGTGTCTCGAAACTGCGGCAACTTGCTCTTGGGAATCTCGTAAGCGTCCGCTAGGATTTTGGCGTTTTCCTGCCCCGCAACAAGGCGCAGCGTAGGGGAGCTTGACACGACCACCAGAGGCTGGCTGGCGGTTGAAAAGAACGGCTTCCACAACCACTGGTCGGGTTCCGGGAGGGTGCTCGCTGCGATGGGGCGACGCGAGATAGTTCGCTCGCGCGCGAACAGCAACCCCAACGCCGCACAGGCTAAGCCTAGACAAACCAGCAGAATGATCTGCCAGTGGGCCGATGCCGGGCTGCCCGCTTCGGCACGCGGCTCTTCGGGAATGGGAGGCGCAAGCGAGGTTCCGGTCTCGGTCTTGGCCCTGGTAAACAGCGGCGCGTACTGTCCCAGCGGCAGCTCCACCCGAAGAGGATTGTTCTTGCCCTCGGCCTCGTAATAAGTCTTGAGTGCACGCCGAATCTCGTAAGCCTGGACGCGCACAATAGGGTCTTGATGGGGATCAAACTCCGTTCCCCGTTCGTAAACCTCCACGCCGACCAAGTACTCGTTGAGCTTATCCCCCTCGCCTCTCAGGGCATGGTCGCTCGTAAACTCGAGGAAGAGCCGCCGCTTGGGAGCCCTCGCAAAGTACTTGCTCGCCAGGATCCTCTTCAGCTCCGCTTCCTTCGCGTGGGGGGAGATGGGTTCGGGTTCGGGGAATAGGCGCGTCTCCATCATCGACAACCAACCAGAAAATGTGTACCCAGGGGCTAGAAACCTGACAAATTGTAAGCACACGCCAGCATGAAGTCAATGTGCGAACGTGGATCCCCAATAACAGTTAACTCTGCGCACTAACCCCAAGTGCACGACCCTCACTCAAGCGGGAGCGTACCGGCTGAACGTAACCTGAGGGCGCAGTACTCCGAATCGGCAGTGGCCCTTGAGGTGACCCACCGCACGTGTGGGGTTAGCGGAGGCGCGACACTCTCCGCCCGCCACATCCCCGCCTCTCATGGTAAGCCCAGCATTATGAGTAGACTGCCAAGGAGCGCAGAAGATGTGGCGAATCGCTAACCCAGCACTAACCCCAATAACCTTGCGGACTCCTTAACCTGACTCCAGTATGGCTTGTAGCAGACCAGCTTTCCGCGTTGGCGTCTGGCTGCTGCATAACTGCGACTTCATTGTCCTGTTTTCTGCATGCGTCGGGTGAACTCGGAACTACAAGGCTAGGGGTTGAGTGTCCCTAGTTAATTCCCGATCGACGGTTGTGACGCCACGAACTTGCCGTTCTTGAACGTCGACCAGGCATTGTCCTTGCGTTGAGGAGGGGGCGCGCTATACAGGTCCCAGGTGCACCAGTCTGATCCGTGCACGCCTCCGGATCGAACCACGCGCAGACAGATCACACTCCAGCCCAGGTAGCTGCGCGGCCAGACATGCTGTTTATTTGTTCGCACGCACTTCGACTTTGATGGAGGCCATCATGTGTACATACACTGGCGTATTCGGGCCAACACGACGATGGCTCCGAAGGTTCCCGGCAGCATTAGCGCTTGCCCTTCTTTGGAGCTCCCCGGCCCTGGCTCAAATTGGTACCGGCAGCATCAGCGGTGCCGTCCTCGACTCTTCCGGCGCGGTCATCCCGGAAGTCCAGATTATCGTCACAAACGCTGATACCGGTGTGTCGCGCTCTACCACGTCCACCTCAAGCGGCGATTACTCCTTCCCCGGCTTGCTTCCCGGCCACTACTCGCTGACAGCCAAGAAGGAAGGTTTCCGGACGACCAACATGCCGGCTTTTGAATTACAGGTCGACCAAAAAGCCCGCGTTGATATCACCCTGCAGGTGGGCCAAGTCAGCCAGTCGGTCAATGTTGAAGCCACCGCGCCCTTGCTGGATGCCGAATCGGCAACCGTGGGGCAGGTGATTGAGAACCGGCGGGTAGTCGATCTGCCTCTCAACGGGCGGAATTTCCTCGACCTTACGACGTTAAGCCCCGGCGTAAGCTTCACCAAAGACACCAACATGAACTTCGGCGAAGTTCGCGAGGTGGGACGGCGGGTTGAGGAACAATACTCGGTGGGCGGTGCGCGAGCTCAAGACACCAACTTCCTGCTCAACGGCGCCACTAACACGGAGCCGGACTTCAATACCTTCGCGGTGGTTCCCTCCATCGACGAGATTCAGGAGTTCAAAGTCCAGAGCAATTCCTACACGGCGGAGTTCGGCCGGGGTGCTTCGCAGATCAACGCCACCACCAAGTCGGGTACGAACTCGCTCCACGGCACAGCGTACGACTTCATCCGCAACGAAGCCCTGGACGCCCGTGACTATTTCGACGGCATCTTCGAGCCCGAAGGCTCGCCGAAGCCTCCCTTCAAGCGAAACCAGTTCGGCGCCACGGCGGGAGGCAAGGTAGTGCGCAATCGGCTCTTTTATTTCGGATCCTATGAGGGCCTGCGGCATCCGTCCAGCAGCCTGGCCAACCTGACCGTTCCGACCGCCAAGGCGCGCAATGGGGATCTATCGGACTACGCCTCGGTCAGCACCCTTTATATGCCGCACGTGCTGGGTACGGACGAGAGCGGTAATGGGATCATTGGCTATGCCGACGCGCCGGTAAACACGATTCCCAACACGCTTCCGGCTGGATGTTTCAATCCTGATTCCACCACCAACGTCACGTTTGAAGGCGGTGTGATTCCCCCGGACTGCATCAATCCCGCGATCTCCAAATTCCTGAAGTCGTCCTATCTTCCGGCGCCGAGCGTAGAGGGGGCCTTGGTCAACAATTATCGCGGTACCCTGCGCTCGCCGACCACGGACGACCAAGCCGCCGGCCGGCTCGACTACAACATGAACGCCAACATGAATCTCTTCGGCCGCTATTCCTGGGCCCGAGAGGATGCTTCCAATCCCAGCTTGGTTCCGGGAGGCGGTACGGTCGAGTCGGTGAAGACGGAATCACTCACGTTGCACCATTCCTGGACGATCACGCCGCGGATGGTCAATGAATTCCACGCCAACTATTTGCGGTTGAATTCGGGCCGTCTGGGCAACTTGGCCGGCAAAACGGACGTCGGCAGCGAACTCGGCATCCCGGGGCTCTCCACGATCCCACTGGACTGGGGCCTACCCAGCTTTGGCGGCGACGACCCCTACTGCTGCGTCGGTGAGGATGCCTTTGGACATCCCTTAAAGAACACCGACAATATCTTTGAATACGGCGACGACTGGTCACTGAGCCACGGCCGCCACCTGATCAAAGCCGGGATGAACCTCCGCCGCGAGCAATTGAACGTGACGGCGCACAACATCGCGCGCGGTTCTTTTTCCTTCAAGCGTGAATCGACAGCGGAAATTGGGGACTGCGAGACAGACCCCGAGACACCCTGCCAGCCCGGCCTCAGCCTGGCCTCCTTCCTGCTCGGCATCAGCCGCGACTCCGAGCTCGCGGTCGGTGACTCCTACGTGCACCTCCGCCGTTGGGCGCACGCTTACTACCTCCAGGACGATTTCAAGGTGACCAAGAACCTTACGTTGAATTTCGGCCTGCGTTACGAGTGGGCACCCTACTGGCACGACACCACCGACTCTATTCTGAATGTCGACCTCAGTACGGACCCCGTCTCCGTAATCCGGCCCGGCTCCGGCGATCCTTATGCCGGCTTCCCGCCGATCCGGTTGGATAACGATCCGAGTTCGTCCACCTACCTGCCCTTTGTACGCAGCAATAAGTTCGGGTCATCGCTCACCACGGCCGACAAGACCGACTTTGCTCCCCGTTTCGGATTCGCGTGGAGCCCGCGGTGGGGACATGGCCGGACGGTGATCCGGGGCGGCGGCGGCCTGTTCTTCTCCCCCGAGGTTGCCAACCCTTGGTTCGACATGGCACGCAGCGCCCCCCGGGCCTTCAAACTTGTGCGCAAGAGCAGCGCTTCCATCGTGGACCAGGTATTCGATTCCACTTCTTTGGTCAAAACCAAACCCTCCATGCAGAGCATGGACACCCATTTGAATACGCCGCAGATCAAGCAGTGGAGTTTGAGCGTCCAGCATGAACTGCATGCCAACTACATGCTGGAGGTTGGCTACGTTGGTTCCACTTCCACGCACCTTCCACACTTGATCGATTTCAACCAGACCATGCCGGCGATGGATGGCGACTTGGTCCGGCAGCCGGTCACTTACCTTCCGGAGCAGTATCCCGGCCTGGGGGTCTTCACTAACAAGTTCACTCACAACGACACTGCGAACTATAACTCTCTGCAAATCAAACTCGAAAAGCGGTTCTCCTCCGGCTTCTCCTTCTTGTCGGGATACACCTTCTCAAGGTCGCTGGATACCGCTTCTTCCACGCGCGATGGCGGCCCGGGCGGATGGGCGGCACAGGGTACCCCCTCCCCCTTCGACCGGAAACGCCTCGACTATGGACCTTCCGTGTTCGACATCCGCCAAAACCTGGTCAACAGCGCGCTCTATGAATTGCCCTTCGGGCACGGGAAGCGCTGGGGCCAGAAATGGAACGCGCCGACTGACAAACTGTTGGGCGGATGGCAGGTCGGCGGAATTTCTGTGATCCGCGGCGGGTTCCCCGGCTCCTGCCTCGTGGACGTGGGTCCCGCCATTGACAACGTTGCCTACGAAGTTGACTACTGCAACCCCGCCACGAGCGGGAATCCGAACAGCGGCCCGCGTACCATCCAGCAATGGTGGAGCGTATCCACGTACCGGATCCCCAATGATTCTGAGGTCTTCGGCTATGTCGGCAAAGGCACGCTGCGCGGGCCGAACTTCATGACCCTGGACTTCAGCGCCATGAAGACCACCAATCTCACGGAAAAGCTGAAGCTGCAATTCCGGGCCGAGGCCTTTAACCTTCTCAACCATCCCGTGCTGAGCATGCCCGTAACGATCCTGGATTATTACCCCGAGATCGACTCGGCCGGCCGACTTGTGCCCCAGGCCATCAGCAATGGAGACCTGGGCAGTTACTACGGCACCATCGGCACCACGGCAACGTCGATGCGGCAATTGCAGTTCGCTTTGAAGTTACTCTGGTAGATGGCGTAGGTTGGTAACGTCCTACGGCTGGGGCACAGGAAGTCGTGCCCCAGCCTTTTTTTGTGTAGCCAAGCCGGCCGCACCGCCCAAGTCTAGGTCTGGAATCGATTGCGCGACGTCGGCGGCGGTGCGAACATGGAAACCGATCGGCTCCAATGCGCGGATAGGAAACACAGATCAAAGTGGTGATCGATAGAAGAACCTACGGACACGCCCCGGCACTCCTGCTTCTACTCTTGCTCTCTTGCCCGCATTCCTTATTGTGGGCGGCACAGTCGAAGCCGATTTCTCCCGAAGAACTCTTTCGAAACGCCCAAGCCTCCTCGCGCCGTGGAGATTACGCGCAGGCGGAAAAACTCTACCGCCAATTATTGGCGGCCGACCCCACAATTCTCGCGGCGCGCGTGAACCTGGGGCTGGCTTGTTACTGGCAGCACAAGAATCGCGAGGCCGTCACGGAATTGCAGAAGGCGCTGCGCACAAATCCTCTGGAATACAGCGCCTTATTGTTCTCGGGACTCGCTTACCTGGATCTCGGTGAGTATGACCAGGCCCAGAAGCCTCTGTTCCAGGCGATGCGAGTGAAAGACACCGACCCGCTTCTATTCTGGGCTCTGGGCAGCTTTGCGATGGTCCGCGGTGACGCGGATAGCGCGGCGTCCTTCCTCGAGCGGAGCATCGCCCTTGACCCCGATAACGCCCGGAGCGTGTGGCTGCTGGGTCAAGCCTATGCGCAACTGGCATACCGGGAGGGGAAGCCTCCCGCCGTGCCCGGCGATTACGCCCGCTTGGCTGAGCAGGCCGTCGCGTGGCTCGAAGCACACCAGCCGGACTCGCCGCCCGTGCATGTGCTCAAGGCCGATATCCTGGTGGGGAGAAAAGCAACCGTTCCCGCTTTGGCTGAATACCGGCGCGCCCAGGAGTTGGACCCCAATTGGCCTGACATCCACCTGATGATGGGATCGCTCCTGGGGCTCACCGGGCAATGGGATGAAGCTCTCGCGGAACTGCGGTTGCAGCTAAAATCCGCGCCCCAGGACCCGCGTGCGCTGGCGGAGATGGGAAGTGTCTTGTGCCGCGCGGGTCGCTACCCGGAAGCGCTGCCCGTGCTCGAAAAGGCGCTCGGACGAGACCGCGAGAATTACGAGGCTGCTTACCGCCTGGGACAAGTCTACGTGAACCTCAACCAGCCTGCCCTGGCCATCGGCCCCCTCGAGAGAGCTGCCCGGATCGAGCCGCTCAAGAGCGATCCTTACTACCTCCTGAACCGTGTCTACCGCGCCCTCCAGCAGCCGGAAAAAGCCGCCTGGGCGCTTCAGCAGTTCAACCAACGCAAGGCGAAGGGTCAGTGAGAGCGGGGCATCGCTGCCCGGCGCGGCGCCTGGTGGCCCCCGTTCGCAGATCGGGCTTGAAAGATGTCCCGGACCACAAAGGCTGCAAGATCTAGCCCGGATTTCTCACCGGTTTTGGGAAGGGCGGGGCTTTAGAGGCTGCGGAAAAACTCGGAATCAAGGCCGCCCTGAAAGGGCGCAAGTCAGTAGCCGGGGGCAAGGCCCCCGGAAGGCGCCGAGGTTCGAAGGTTGACCCTGAAAGGGTCACATGCTTGTAGGCGGCTGCAAAGAAAGAGGCATCGACCCCTGCAGGGTCGGCTGTGCCGGGGGACGATCTTCCGGGGGCGTTGCCCCCGGCTACTTTATGCGTCCCCTGCGGGGACAAAGGCTACGGCTTTTGT
>Ga0335069_10003192_pt1 | contig 24938 bp, 34 predicted proteins | sample Lox_Sample_11_FD_206714 | JGI IMG/M metagenome (GOLD analysis project Ga0335069, IMG submission 206714) | Soil microbial communities from Loxahatchee National Wildlife Refuge, Florida, United States - Lox_Sample_1.1 | ecosystem: Environmental > Terrestrial > Soil > Wetlands | place: USA... | reverse complement strand
AATGCCACGCTGCTTCATCCGCTGGCGCAGCGGATCGGAGTCGAAGCCGCGGTCGGCGATCACCCGCTCCGGCCTTTGGCGCGGGCGACCTTTCGGCCGTGGGACCCGGACTTCGGCGAGCGTGTCTTCCGCAAGCGTAACTTCTGCCGGAGAGGCACTTTCCAGCCGAACTCCCAGCGGAACACCTTCACCGTCTGCCAGTACCATCCACTTCGTGCCCTTGCCGCGCTTGGTTTTACCGACCGCAGCGCCCCCTTTTTCGCGGGAGCGAAACTGCCGTCGAGGAAGGTTTCATCCCAGCGCAGCAGCCCTTGCTCGTCCAACCCGCCCAGTAGAGCACGCCAGGCATCCAGCCAGACGCCTCCTTCCTGCCACTCCTGCAGCCGGCGCCAGCAGGTCGAGGGCGAGGGAAATTCGTCCGGCAGAAACCGCCACGCCGCGCCGGTTTGCAGAATCCACAGAATGCCTTCAAAACAAGCCCGATTCGATGCAGGTGGTCGCCCCCGCCCATCGGCTCGTCGCTTCGGTTTTGGAAACAGCGGCTCAATGAGCTCCCACTGCTCGTCCGTCAGCAGCTTCTGCCGTTTCTTCATGGCAGAAGCTCAACCGATAACCCGCCTCACGCATAAGTACTTAGCCAGAGGCCGAACCTGTTTTTGAAACACGCTCTAGCGAGGCGCCGGCAGGAGTGTTGGCAGATGCCTTTCTGCTGACGAGCAATATGACAGCAGGCACAATGAGCCGGGGGGGAGTCTGCGGAGCGGTAGACTTTTAGGAGACGACATGTCGTTAATCAATGGCGATAAAGCAAGGGACAATCGAAAACGTAGAGCGAGAATCAAAATGCGGGTAAAAGGGCGTGAACTGAGGAAAGCCCTTGAAAGAAAGATCGGAGAACAGCAGCAGCGCGGCAAAAAGGCAGGCTGATTGACAGGCAGCGCACCGACTTCCGTTGGAAGAACGAGGCCACGGAGATCAAATTGATCAAATCCAGTGCTCCGATTGCTGCAGTGCCGATGAGCAAGCGCTGCATTCAGCTCCAGTCTCAAGGCCAGCGCTTTTGGAGCTGTGCAATTGTGAACAGATTTTGAGTCCAGCAAAAGCAATACTCAAAAGGCGGAGTGGATCTCCGTCAAGCGAGGCACGATGGCAACCGCAGGCGCGCAAGGAATCGAGACCCGGCTGACGGTCAAGGACGTACTGGACACGGCTTCGTCCGAGGGTCTTCGCATGACCACGGAGAAAGCCGAAGATTACCTGATCGAGCACTGCATATCTCTCTGGCACCACATGAAGGCATGCGGCCGCGAGTACGTCCTGGAACACCTTAAGACGGCATTCCGGGAGCAAAACCAGAATGGGAGAGTGCGACCGAGAGAGCACTCACCATTCGACGCGTGAGGGCAGTATCGCTGCACTCAACGGCGAATCGTCGATCGCCTTCGACAACGAGTCGCACTCCTGGAAGGGGGCGCTATGGAGCACGACAACCAAGAGCAACGTGATCGGATGAGAAAAGATACCGCGTTGCTGGTCGGCAAGGTTCTGATGATGGTGTGCCTGGCAGCGGGGGCAGTGGGCATCTTTCGATGGGCAGGGACTGTGGCAGTTCTAGCGACTGCTCTTTTGTGCTCGGTGGCGATACTCGTTGCGTCGAGATTCCAGCAACACCCGGTGCCTGCTGGGCATGCCGGGAAGCAGCGATGACCGCCCTCCCGGTTGGTAGGGTACCTGTCTAATTTCGAGCGATCCGGAACGCCATGCATCGTGAGGTAACCGCCGGCATGACTGGACTGGATGAAAAGAGCCTGGCTGAACTGGAAGCCATGTCTGCGGATTTCCGTGAGCAGATCGAACGGGACCCTCAACATTCTCGTGTAGAGCAGGTTCAACTGGAGGATGTTGAGTGGGAAATAGAGAAACGGCGGTGGCGGAGGGACGCCTAATCAGATTCAGACGAAGATGTTATGGCGACTTCCCGTTGGCCGTTTGACAACCTGGCGAATGAGGGCTAATGTTGTGTGAGCGAGGATTTTATTCCTCTCTTTCAGATCTCCTGAACTAAGTCAGCCCATCTGAAGTTCCCCCCATTCTTAGTCCTATCAACAGAACCCAGGAGGATCACATGTCAGATCGAGATGTTACCAAGCGCTCGAATAGTGCTTTTCCAGGCAAGACGCACGTGCCGACGTCGCGCAATTCCATCACGCCTTCACACGATCAGATACGCCAACGGGCGTATGAACTCTATGAATTGCGCGGACGTCAGGATGGCTTCTCTGAGCAGGACTGGCTCGAAGCCGAGCAGCAGATGCTCGCGGGACGCAAATAGCGGGAAAGGTCACCTCTCACCTGAGCTGCGAGATCAGCTCGGGTGCAGATATTTATGAATTGCTTACAGTGCACGTATCTAAATCGGGCTTTTGAATCTGCGCACGTCAAATACGTCGAAGCTCGATACGCAAGTTTTTATAGGGTCAGCAATGAGATTGCGGCTAGAGAGCAGGTCGACATGGAACGTGCCAAGAGCGACCTGCAAGAGCACCAGTCGATGTGCTCCCCTCGCCGCGATCCTGTGATAGGTACTGATAACTAGGCTGTTGTGCCCTCTCCCGGGGTAGTGATTCCGTGCTCGACGCGAGTAGATTGGTTTGCACCGAAACAGAACAAAGCTTGGCAGCAAGTGGGCCGAGACGAAATCGAATCGTAACGAGGATTTTATGGCGGCTTCCCATTGGCCCACCGTATTTGACAATCCGGGGAAATGGGGCTAGTGTTGCAAATGAGCGAGCACCTCTTCTCTCTCTTTCAGATCTCCTGAACTAAGTCAGCCCATCTGAAGTACCCCCTCTTAGCCCACAGCACGCAACCCAAGGAGGTTGACATGTTTGCTCGCATCGTTTCCATGCAACTGAGGCCGAACACCCGCAGAGAATTCACCGAGAAGTTTGAGAACGAAATCGTCCCGACCCTTAAGAAGCAGCAGGGGTTCCAGGACGAGATCTTGTTCGTCGTTCCGGGCGGACCGGAAGTGGTCGCAATCAGCCTGTGGGACTCGAAGCAGAACGCGGAAACTTACAACCGCGCGACCTACCCAGAGGTGCTGAAGACCCTGGCGAACTTGGTCGAGCCGACTCCCAAGGTCCAAACCTGTGAGGTTGCCTACTCGACATTCCATAAGATCGCCGCTTCCGTAGCGGCCTAAGGCGGTCGGGTGTGTTGGTTTGATGGAGGCGGCCAAGTCCGCCCCATCTGAGCAGAAAAGAAAACAGAAGAGAACCGAGGTTCCAAATGCTTACGAAGGTCATGAAGGACGAACGCCATCGGATGAGAAAGGATACTGCGTTGCTGATTAGCAAGGTTCTGATGATGGTGTGTTTGGCAGCGGGCGCAGTGCCTATCTTTCGATGGGCGGGAACTGTGGCGGTTGTAGCGACTGGTCTGTTGTGCTCAGCAGCGATAATCGCCAAGTCCATGTTGCAGCGAAACCCGTTGCCTGCTGGGGAATCAGCTGGTAGACAGCAGACCCCCTGGGCTGTCGAGGTCAAATCGAGCCACCAGAAATCAGTGCATTGGGTTGAGAAACTCCAAGGAGTGGCGGCCGCTTGAAGCTTGCCGAAAGGTGCGTTTAAGGAGAATGCCGGTATGAAGAACATCTACGTGGGTAACTTGGATTTCAGCGCAACCGAAGAGGGGCTTCGGACATTGTTTGCAGCTCACGGGGCCGTCGAGACGGTCACGATAGTTAGGGATCGGGCAAGCGGTCAACCGAGGGGGTTTGCGTTCGTGGAGATGACGGATGCTAGTCAAGCAGGACAGGCGATTACTGGCTTGAACGGTACGCTGTTTGATGGCCGCGCTCTGAAGGTTAGCGAAGCCCTTTCCAAGGTCGGACCCAGGCGGGGGCATGATTAGCTGTTGCTGCGAGATTATCGCCGTCGTCAATTCTTAGGCTGAGTTTCGGGCGTGTGGCGCGCGCATGTCGCGCACACACCAAAGGATAGGGTCTTGCTTGTTCTCCCTCAGGCGGGAAGCATGACGTGATCAAAAATTGGAGGTTCTCAATGATTGTGAAACTTATCAAAGTGGATTACTATTGCCGCATTGTTTTCGGCGCTGTTCTGGCAGCCCTTCGCGGAGAACCGCGTACTGCTGCAGTATGTGGTCTGGGCCGGAGCTATTGTGGTTTTCGCACAGGCGCTTCGTGCCGGTAAGTACCTCTGGATTGGTTTATTTCTCGCAGTGGCTGTTTTTTTCAACCCCATCCAACCGGTCGCCTTTTCTCCCGGCGTATCTCTGGTTGTGAATGCGATCACTCTGGTTCTGTTTATGGTCTCGCTAGGTCGAGGATTGAAGACAAAACCCAGGCTGTCCATCGCCTCCATCGCGGACCGCACGCCCGGAAGCGAGTCGCTATGATGTTGCACGATACCCAAAACAGCCGGGCGCCCACCGGACGCGATTTTGCAGTGGTGGCCACCCCTCCAGTACGAGCAAATGGCGACACCGGACTCTTTCGACTGTTGGAGTGTGCAGCGATCCTGAGCTGGGAAGACTTGATGCCAGCTGCTGCCCAATCGGATGTGATCTATATTGAATATCCAACTAAGGTTAGCCCTTTGCTCGAGTATCTGATGATTTGGTCAAGCACCCGCAGGCGGTACTGGGATCCTGTCGGCGAATACTGGATGTGTGCCACCTCCTCTCACTCCAGTGGCTTGAGTTTTGGCAACGGTTACCACTCTGACGATTTGGCTCGGATGCTGGACCTCGTCATGCAGCATCAGGACACGTTCTTGCTTTCGCAAGATTGTCATGGCTTGATCCAGGTCCATCGGCCTACAGAAGAAGAAAGAATGGCGGCCGACGCGACGATGAAGAACGCCTTTAACCACGCTGGGTCTGCACTGGCGGAACTGCAGGCGTCTTGAAGGTGAAGGGAGGCTCGATGACAGACACCGTAAAAGCTGGAACTATCATGATGCAAGCGGGCACGCTCATCCCGGAATCCCTGCGAGTAGAAGCCGAACCTTATTGGCATGGCTGGGAAATCATTCAAGGCTTGGATGGCGATATCCTGGATCGAAAGATCCGGAGAGCGGGCTGGAGCTTCTTCTTCATGGCTGAGAACATTCAGGCGATGGTATGGGGTTTTGTGGGTAAGAAAACCGTACGCAGAGCAGTGCAGCGAGTCTTGGGAAAAGTAAAACTGTCGAGGTTCAATTGCCTGGAAATAACGGAGATCTCTGCTCGACGTTTCCTGGGATTTCCCTACGTGCACCTCTCGGCTCACTCACGCCACCTCCAGAGAACCTCACTTCTACAACCGCATGCTGAACGAAGCCGAGCGGAAGAGGCTGCCGCGTGGTGCGTGGGGTAGTGTTAGAAGGGAACCAACAGTGAAGAAGAGTTTACGAGGCATGCGGAACCGGCCCACGGCATCGTTTGCCATCATCCGATACAACTTGCGGACCTATGAGCCCGGTGGCGTCATGGCCATAATTAAGGGGCGCGAGAAAGCCGAGGTGACGGTTCAGGACTTCGAGAGTGGACAGAGCAGAGAAGATTGCCTAGCCGGCTGGGGTTACTTCCTGGAGAAAACAGATTTGCGGCCCGGAATGGACCCGCAGAAGGCCACCTCTCTCCGGCAGATGCGTATGAATATCCGCGAATTTAAGAGCCTCTCCAGAAACTCCTGAGCAATGAGTTCATGCGGGGGCTTCCATGATCTGGAGGCCGAGTTTGGCTGCGTTCTTTCGGAGCATCTGGAGTTGTTGGTTGCGGTATCTCTGCTCGTAATATTCGGTTCCTTTGTCAACGTAGCGCTGACCGTACTTGAGCATGCGGAATCTCCGCCGGCGGTTGGAAGGAGTTGTTCAACAACCCGTAGGTATGCAACTTCAGCAACCACTGGCTCTCCTGCACATCGCTCTTGCGTCCCGGAAGATTCTTGGTGTGGCGTGCATTGACCAGATACACTTCGAAGCCACGCTCTTCCAGAATGTCATACAGCGGAATCCAATAAACCCCGGTCGACTGCATCGCCACTGTCTTCACTCCGCAGTTCTGTAACCAGTCCGCCAGACGATGCAGGTCGGCCGTGAAACACTCAAACCGGCGCACTGGCTGCGGGTCCAGCCCCGGCCGTACCGCGACGTAATGGGCGCTGTTCCCCACATCGATCCCTGCCGCGTGCGGATGGATTACCTCGAGGCCCGGATCCTCCGCTCGCAATCGTCGCGCCCATTCCTTCCTCTCCTTCCGGTTCCGCCACAATTTTTTGTCTGCCGGCATGCCTGTTCTCCCGCTTCGAAGTAGGATCGGGTTCGGCCCGGTGACGACAGGTTTAGAAATCTCTCCAACGGGGTCAAAGGATCATCTGGGGATGACCCTTGCCACCATGCCAGTGATCGCCAGTACCGGAGCCATGCTGTAACTCGGGCACGAAGCACCATTACTCTTTCGGCCTTAGCTGCCGAACTCGATCCTGGATCAGATAGCAAAGGTCGCGAAGTCGAAACAAGTTTCTGGCGCCAGCGACCGTGGCCGAAGGCCCGGTTCGTTGCTGTAACAGAAAAAGGGGACCGATCAGTGTTCGTTGTTGACAGTTGTTCCGTGCGAGCGGTTTTTGGGGGCTGCAAACAGGGCCCAATCCGACCGATCGAGCTAAACGTGGCAGCAAGCGCCATTTGATCTGTGACGGGCGTGGCATTCCATTGGCAATCGAACTGACAGGAGCCAACTGTCACGACTCGACACAGGCCCTACCGTTGCTCGATGCCATTCCGCCGCTCCAAGGACTGCGTGGTCGGCCGCGCTGTCGCCCCGATTGCATACTGGGGGACAGGGCCTACGACGCGGAGAAAATCCGTCGCGCTCTGCGTGCCCGCCACATCCTGCCTCTCCTCGCAAAGCGCAACACGGAACATGGCAGCGGTTTGGGACGATGGCGCTGGGTCGTGGAACACACCTTCGCGTGGTTGAATCAGTTTCGCCGTCTTCGCGTGCGGTATGAGAAACGGGCAGATATGCACAAGGCGTTTCTATCGCTCGCGTGCGCTCTGATCTGGGAATTTCCTACAAGATCGATCCCCGTGATCGTGCCCGCTAAGCCACCACCGTAATGTTCGAGATCATCGGCGCGATGGCGGAGTTCTAACGCTCATTGATTCAAGAGCGTGTCAGGGCAGGGTTGCGCAACGCGAAGCTCAAAGGAACGACGCTGGGAAGGCCGCGTCGGATCGTCGATGGTGATCGTATGGTACGGCTGCGGGAGCAGGGGGCGAGTTTTCGCGAGATTGCAAGGTCATGGCGCGTCCCCGGTACGGTTCGTACGCTGCTGCTTTGCGGATGATTTAAGCGTCGTCGCTTGATTTCAGGCGACGATAGAGTGCATTACTTCCAGGTGCCCGTGATGCCCGCGACTCGGACAGATCTTGTGATTACCGGCTGCCAACCTCCCAGCACCCGAATTAGTAGCACCGTGGCATTCCTAAAAGGGGACAGGAACTATCTTGTCCTGGCATGCAGCGCTTGGCGTGTAGCCTCAAGAGTGCTGATGAGCGACTCCTTGGGTAGCTTTTGGATGATTGGTTCGATGGCCCATCCGAGGCCAAATGGCACGTCACGCGTCAGCGATATGGCTCGGCACTCGACGACTACACCGCCGTCACGCTCCTGCAACCGCCAGTAGGAATACAGGCGCCATAGGAATCCGTAACCAGTATCGGGCGGCGACACTCGCTCCTCGTGGCTGCCGGCGTTTTCCACTTCCGCGATCCGCGTCGTGTACGAGCGGCAGACCCAGCGTGCTCGGTCCAGGGGACGGTAGTGCACCTCATGCTCGGTATCGAGGACCACGGTGATGATTTTCTTCTTCAGGAGCCGCAGATGGATTTGGAAATCGTTCTCATGACGACGGATGAGCCTGGAGTCAATTACCTCTGGCTTATAGATGTTCTTGTGATTGTCGTAATCCTGCATCAGTGCCAGTGTGTCTTCAGCGGTTGTATCAGGGATGAAGGCGGCAGCGATCCAGTCGTGGATTAAACCATGCGGCACCTTGACCGGTCCTCGACCAGACCAGAATTGCGCCACAACCTTTCCCCCGCGGACCTGCTGAGCTCGCTCTGAGTTGGAATCAGACCAGAGGAATGGCCCACTCCCGTGTAGCGTTTGCTCCATTTCCGTTTCAGCCTCATGAATATAGGCATCAAATGCCTCAAGGGTTCGAGGCTTCAACTGCTCGGGCTTTGCAGTTTGTGCCATAGCTCCGGCCCTGTTGCGAATCGTGATCCACCCATACCTGCCTGTCAAGCCAGTCTGCGATGCGACCGTGGATGCGGGCCTGCACAAGTTCTTCGTTGTGTAACTTCTGGCTCTCACGTACAGTAGGGCAGCACCTCGATGAGAAGAACCCACGCCCGACCGACGGATCGCGACTCCCCTATTCGCACTCAGAATTACGAGGAAGCTGACGTTCCCATTTTGAGCGAAGTGCTGTTTGCGGTCGAGTTGGTTCTGCTGCACGCCGCGCCTGTGTATTACGGTGTGGGAGCGCCTCACGGAGACGGTTCAGCTGTAGTTCTCATCCCCGCGTTTCTCTGTCCGGACATTTACTTGACCCCCTTGCGTAAATGGCTGGAAAGAATTGGATACAAATCCTTCTTTTCAGGCATAGGTTTCAACACAGAGTGTCCGAACCTCCTGATTAGAGACCCGCTGAATGAAACCATTGATAAGGCGCTTAGCAAATCCGGTCGGAGGGTTCATCTGATCGGCCACAGTTTGGGAGGCATTATCGCGCGTGCAATCGCGGCGCAACGGCCTGCGGATATTGCTTCAGTCATTACCTTGGGTGCACCCTTTCGCGGTACGGTCGCCCATCGCAGCATCTTGCGTGCAGCCGGGATGGTTCGGCACCGCATCCTAGCAAAACACGGTGCCGCAGTGCTTCCGGACTGTTACACCGGGCGCTGTGCTTGTGATTTCTTGAACTCTCTAAGGTGCACTATGCCTGCGTCGGTCGTGGAAACTGCCGTCTACACCGAGGATGATGGAGTGGTTGACTGGCGCTATTGCAGGACAGACCACCCGGAAGCCGACTTCTCAGTTTCAGGCACGCACATCGGGCTGGCATTTAACCCCTCCGTATATGCCATCATTGCAGATCGTCTGGCTCAGGCACGCTCCGAACGGAATAAGCGAACGCTGAGGGTCGGACGTTTTTCCTGATGGCGAACGGAAACGCAGCATTGGGATTTCCTCCTCCACGGGCGGGGCACAGCGGGTTGGCGCACTTGGCGACCATTGGGGCGAGAGGGAAAAGTGCAAGCCGAGAACAAACAAACCTAACCAATACGCCACGGCAACAGGCCACCTTGACGCGGGCATGTAGTCGGCTGTGGCCCCACAGCGGTGTCAGCCCCAACATCGCTGCCGACCGGCGATGGGCTCCTGATAGAAATCCCTTCAACCACGACCGAGGGCAGGCGGGATGGGTGTACAATGCCTTCCCGTTTCGGACGGCACAAAGGAAATCTCCGATTGAGTGAGGAGTGGCTATCGAGAAGACGAGCAGCCTCCGCGCGATTCACCTGATCAAGGGCTGGGGAGGCATCCTCACCGGCCGCGCTCCCCTGATGTCCATTGAGATCACGCGGGAGTGCCCACTCTCCTGTCCCGGCTGCTACGCCTACAACAACACCCATCTGGGTGGCGAGAAGAACCTGCGCGACCTCAGCGACTTCAAAGGCGACGAATTGGTAGAGCGCGTGGTTGGCCTGGTTCGCCGCCATCGTCCGCTTCATGTTTCCTTGGTCGGCGGCGAGCCCATGATGCGGCACCGTGAGCTCAACAAGATTATTCCGGCGCTCAGCGATATGGGTGTTTTCACCATGGTGGTGACCAGCGGGGTCATCCCCATCCCGCCGGAGTGGATGCGTTTCCGCCAGTTGCGCGTCACCATCTCGGTGGACGGTCTTCCCGAGCACCATGACGTCCGCCGCAAGCCCGCCACGTACGAGCGCATCTTACGCAACATCGCCGGCTGTGAGGTCAACGTCCACTGGACCATCACCCACCCGATGGTGCAGCGCCCCGGATACATGGAGGAATATGTCCGCTTCTGGAGCGGGCGGCCCGAGGCGAACTTTATCTGGACGAGCTACTACTCCCCGCAGACCGGCGAGCAATCGGCCGAAATGCTCACCCCGGCGGACCGTGAGGCACTTCTCCGCGAGATGCCTGGTTTGCGCCGCAAGTACCCGAAGTTCCTGATGAACGCGGGGCTCGCCGCCACCTACAACTCGCCGCCCCGCAACCCCGATGACTGCATCTTCTCCACCATGTCGGTGAACTACACCGCCGACATGAAGACGCGCGTCGAGCCTTGCATCTTCGGCGGCAACCCCGATTGCTCGCAGTGCGGATGTGCGATCAGCGTTGCTCTGCACTGGCTCGGACACCGCAGGGTGCTGGGGCCGCTTACGGTCCGACACCTGGTGCGCAGCTCCCTTGGTATTGGCTCGCTGGTGGCACGCCTCCAGCCCCAACACCGCACCGCACTGCGCTGGGAGCGGGATCTCGCTTCTCCCCCGAAGATGCCGCCCGTTTTGGTGCATCTTTCCTCCCAGGACCAGGAGCCAAAGGGCGCTCACGGCGACTAGCTGTTCCTCATCGCTCTACCTCAGCAACCCATGCCGCTGTCCTTGCGCAGATAACGGGAAAGTGGGCTAAGATTCTTTGCGATGCAAGATAAACGCGATCTCGAATTGGCCAAACTGGAAGATGATCTATCGCTGCTGGAGCAACATGCGAAGCATGTGGTCAGCCTTCTAGGACGGCGATTCGCAGACCTTGGGGAGAGGGTCGCAGCACTAGAAGAATCTAGTTGCCTGTTCCAAGAGATTCGACAGATCAAGGACAAAGTCCACGCTCTCCAAGGCAAGCCATGAAACTGCCACTCTTTCCCAAGCAAGCAATTCACTATTTAAACGAATCTCGGTGGCCAGTTGCGGATGTCGAACGGTGGGAGGAGGCCGAGGAATCCTGATTTCGAGCAAGAATCAAGAGTATGCAGAAGATGCCTCCATTCGAGCCGAGCAGGGTTGACAACCGAACGAAATGGGGCTAGTGTTGCGAATGAGCGAGCACCTCTTCTCACTCTTTCAGATCTCCTGAACTAAGTCAGCTCATCTGAAGCTGCCCCTCTTAGCCTACCGCACGCAACCCAGGAGGTTGAAATGTTTGCTCGCATTGTATCCATGCGTTTGAAACCCAACACGCAGGCGGAATTTACACAGAAAGTTGAGAAGGAAATCATTCCGACTCTTCGCAAACAGCAGGGCTTCAAGGATGAGATCGTGTTCGTGGTTCCCAACGGAACCGAAGCCCTTGCCATCAGCCTGTGGGACTCGAAAGACAGCGCCGAAACCTACAACCGCGCGGCTTACCCGGAGGTGCAGAATACCCTAACGACGCTCGTCGAAGGGACTCCCGAAGTGCGAACCCTGGAGGTGGCCTCTTCAACCTTCCACAAGATCGCCGCTCGTGTAGCAGCTTAAGAGCGGCAGGCCCATTCCCGTGTTGGGGACGGCAGAGGCCGCCCTCGGTTTGGGCTGCGAGAACCAACCAGAGAATTGAGGTTCCAGTGCTTACGAAAATCATGAAATGGATCTCCATTGCCGCATTGCTCCTGGCCCTGTTCTGGCACCCGTTCGCGGAGAGCCGAAGGCTGCTGCAGTTTGCGGTCCTGGCGGGAGCAGTCGCGGTTCTCGTGCAGGCTGTTCGCGCCGCCAAATATGTGTGGATCGGACTATTTGTCGTGGTGGCTTGCATCTTCAATCCCATCCGTCCGATTTCCTTGTCGTCCAGCCTGTTTCTGGTCATGGACGCCCTCACTTTAGTTCTGTTCATGGTGTCCCTGCGAGGATTGGAGACGAAGCCCAGGCTGTCCATCGCCTCTATCACCGATCGCACGCCTGGTAGCGAGTCGCTATGAAGCAGCGAACCATCATGATGCAGACGGGCACACTCATTCCGGAGTCCCTATGCGTCGAGGCCGAACCGTATTGGCAGACCTGGCAAATAATCAAAAGCGCCGACGGCGACTTGCTTGAGCGAGGCCTGCGCAAGGCTGGGTGGAACTTCTTTTTTCTGGCGGAGACTGTTCAGGCAATGGTCTGGGGCCACCGCAGAGAAAGGATTGTGCGGAGAGCGCTGCGGCGAGTACTGGCGAAAGTGAAGTTATTGAAATTCAACTGCCTGGAAATAACAGAAATCACCCAAAAGCAATTTCTGGGTCTTCCCTACGTGCACGTGTCGGCGCACTCGCGACACATACAGAAAAGTTCGACCATGCAATCGCTGGTGGAACGAAATCAAGCCGAGGCCTCCGCCACCTGGGCTGTGGGATAGCGTGAGTTGCTACGGAGATCAGAGGGGACTACTTCCATGGATCATCCGCTGCGGACCTTACTTTACGAGTTGTTCCTGCAGCCGTTGCTGCGGCTGTTTGAGCGACCCGGCGAACGAAAGACGCTGCCTTCCAGCAGGAGCAGCTGAGGATCACAATGAAAAATATATACATCGGCAACTTGGATCACAGCACCACCGAGGACCAGCTCCGGACGTTATTTGTGGCCCACGGAGCGGTTGAGACGGTCACGATTGTGAAGGACCGCGACACCGGCCAGCCACGGGGTTTCGCATTCCTCGAGATGACGAACGACGGCGAGGCCGAAAAAGCTATTCACGCCCTGAATGGAACGCTTGTTGGAGGCCGAACCCTGGCCGTCAACGAAGCCCGTTCCAAGCCCGCCCACAGCAGTGGCGACGATTTACGGAAGCGCCAGCATCGTCTCAACCGATTTTGACCATGGGTAAGCAGCAATCATTACCCAGTGTGCGAGGAATATCACAGTGGACCAACCATCTCCGAACTTAGCTTCTGCCCAGCCACCCAAGAAAAAGAGGCTCCTTCTGATTGACGGCAACGCCGGCAAGCGCGCTCTGCGGGTCAAGATCATGGGGGAAGCGGGTCTGGACGTGGACTGCGCCAGCGATACCAGTGCGGCACGGCTGCTCTGGCGCAACAATTCCTACCATCTGGTGTTGATCGATCTCCGACACGACGCCCAGGGCGCAGCGGAATTCTGCGCCGAGATTAAGGCCGACAGCCCGCGCCAGGTAGTCGCATTTCTGGTGGGCAAGCCTGCCTACCTGTCGTCGTCTCCAAGTCCCGAGCTGGATTCAGAGCCGGCTGCCCCGTCGGGCTGGGGGCAAAAGGCCGCCATGCTCTTGACGAGGGATTGCAGCGCCGCTGCGGTGCAGGGTGGCTTTCTGGAAGCGACATTCCGTATGGCTGCGAAGCGATCGTTGAACGATTCCCGGCCGAAGAAGACACCCTCAGAGTCCTTTGGCGAGGCCGTGAGACGCGTCCAAAGTGGGGATCGGGTGGCGTCGTGAACCAGAAACCTGGCAACAGTCGCACTCAACGCGGCAGCATCCTCTTGGTGGACGACGATTCCAAAATGCGAAGCTTCCGCGCGATCATGCTAAGCACGCACGGGTACGAGGTAAACTCGGTAAGCAATTCTGCCGAGGCACACCTGTCCTGGCAGGCAACTCGCCCCGATTTGGTCCTGGTGGCCTTCTCTCGCTACCACGCCGGAACGCTGGAATTCTTGGAGAAGATCAAGCGAGTCAGCCCCCAGCAGCGAGTGGCTCTCGTGAACGGCGAGTCACTCCATCTGAGCCCGCTCTTTTACAACGGAGAGTTGATTCGCAAGGCCGAGGGCCCAGAGGATCTCATCGAGCAGGTAGCGGCTCTGTTGGCGGTGCCTTGAGTGTTCGACGGCGGCAACACCGCCAATTGCAACCAGGATGGCTCAAACCCTTTCTGTTACGGGTCGGATCTCCAGATGGAGGGGATTTCTATGCACGAGTTCCGGAAGAAGCTTCTCTGCATCGATGATGACCCTACGGGGCTCGCACTGCGAAAGACATTCCTTGAATCTGCGGGGTACGATGTACGCATCGCCGGCAGTGGGCGCGAGGGCGTCAAGCTCGTGGCCTCACATCCGTTTGACGCCGTAATTCTGGATTACGACATGCCGGCGACAGACGGTGGGAGAGTAGCAACCGCCATTAAGAGGATCCGGCACAGGCTTCCGATCATCATGCTGTCCGGCGCTATAGCCGTTCCTGAGAAGATGCTTCAATCCATCGATGGCTTCATCGCCAAAGGACAGTCGCCAGCCTCACTGCTGAGAGCGATTCAGCAGCTGCTGGCGTGAGGTCCGGCCGTCCTTCGCAACTGTTGTACGCGCTCGACAGTGCGTCGCCGACCCGTCAGTCTGATGTCCGCCATAGTAATGGAACGTGAATTGCCAACTATCGGCATTTGGTACAACTTATTTGCCGCAAAGACGCCGCATATGATATGTTCGAACTGCGTTAGACGTGAAATCGGTCGTGAGCAGCTCTCGCTTCAACAGCTAGCCTCTGCCTGCAGTACCCTCCGACTTCTCTTCGGCGTAAATCAAAAAAGGAAAGCTACAACACAATGGAACAAGGAACAGTCAAGTGGTTCAACGACGCTAAGGGTTTCGGCTTTATCAGCCGTCAAAGTGGAGATGATGTCTTCGTACACTTCTCCGCTATCCAGGCCAACGGATTCCGCAGCCTGCAGGAAGGACAAGCCGTTCAGTTCAACGTCGTAAAAGGACCCAAGGGGTTACAGGCGGAGAACGTACAGCCTCTATAAGCTGACCGTCACAACCAAAGAAAGCGCTCGCATCGCGAGCGCTTTTCTTTATCGGATGGCGTTAGTGAACCCGCTGATCGCTACGCCGGGTGCGCTTGCGGCAAAGGCAGCGGGCGCGCCAGCCCGAACTTTGTTAGCATCCAGATCACTGGCCAAGCCGGATCGAACTCCCATCGCCGCATGCTGAATTTGGACGATGCCGGATACTGGTGATGGTTGTTGTGCAACCCCTCGCCGCCGGTCAACCAGGCGACGCTGCGCAGGTTGGTGGCGGTGTTGTCGAAGTTCTTGTAGCCGGCGTAATGGCACACGCTGTTGATGACCGCGCTGCCGAAGATGTATGCAGCCCCCTGGGCTACGAACGTCACTGCACCCAGCACCGGGCCGGCCCAACCGCTCGCTAGGAGGTGAAAGCCATACATGAATACCGCCAGCATGATGCCCAGTCCGACCCAGCCATGCGAGAGGACCGCCTCGCTGCGAGACCGGGAGATGTCCTGCGTGTATTTCGCCACCACTTCCGGCTTGCCGGCTTCCTGCGCGTAATAGAGAGCATTCAACAGCAGCACCTTTATCAGACCTTTCACGTAGGGGCTGTGGGGATCGCCGTCCTCGTCGGTGAAGTGGTGGTGCTTGCGATGCACCGCCACCCACTCTCGCATGGAAATCCCGGTGAACAACCAAATCTCGATCCGCATGAGCAAGGCAACAGCCGGATGCAGCTTCAGCCCCTTGTGTGCCATGGCGCGATGCAGGTAGATGGTGGTGCAGATACTCGACAACTGCATAGATGCGAACGCGGCGAGGATTGCAACGAGTGTCGGAATCAACATGTTGTGTGAGTTTTCCTGCAACCAGATTGGCGGAAGGTTTCCCTGATGCTACGAATTTCCCACCACTTGCCAGAGAAGAACAATCCTGCTATCGCAACTTGGTCCCTGTCGGCGTATCCGAAGCAGCGTTGGTCAGTTCAACAATCCAGCCGCCGCATCCCTGGAATCCGAACGCGAAGGTGACCGCAGCGCTAACCTCAAATCAACTTACCAGGCTTAACTGCGAGCTGGTACTCCTCGATGGCATCGTTCCACTGGCGCAGTTGTTTCTTGCTCAGCAGATGTTTGTTGCTGTTGGTCACCATCCTGTCGGTACGCTTGAACGCATAAATGACGGCAGGGTCGATGCCCGCTTGGGGCATCGCCGCCAGCACCGCGCTCTCGTATTCTTCGTCGCTTAGTGGCACCGGCTTGTCCTCATCGGGATCGAAAAAAACCGGGTCGTCCGGACCCGGGTCGCGGCCAAACTTCCTGCGAAACGCGTCAAGCTGGCGCTCAGAGAGGAGGAATACCTAATGGGAACCGCTGCTTTCGATACCTTTCGTAGCATGCGGTATTTCTCACCTTGGATTTCCAAGCACCTCGGAAAGGAAACGCCTGGTCCTGTTCCCTTTCCTCGGAGCGTCCTCGTATGTCAAAGCTCAGCACGCCCTCGAGCACGAGACGACAAAGAATCTCCAGGCCGTGCGTGCCAAAGGTGCCCTGGCATGCCTCGGACCAGCTAAGGTGGCCTTTACTTTGTAGGGCCAGGCGTATGTACTCGCGTTCGCAATCGCCTACTGGACGCCGGCCATAGCGCAACAAAGTCTTCGCATTTTCGAGCCTCGGCTGTCTCGCCAACTCCCGATCCAGCACCACTCGATAAGTGAATCCATATGGGAGTAGTCCGCAGCGAAGCAGTTCGGTCCTAGCTAAGACTTCGCTCTGGGAAGCCGCTGACTCTGGCTTGACTTCCCATAGCTCTGAGTGGCCGTTCACTTCGACGTAAATGTCGGGATAGTGGCGCCTAGTCTCGGTCCCATCGAGATAGACAATTTCGCAGGGTTGCTCCGCGAAGGCGGTGACCTTCGGATCGCAATCCAGCAGGCGAAAAGCATGCAGCTCACTGATGGATTCCCACTGCAGCATGCGCTGCATTTTCCAGCTCGGGTATTTCCCGGTTGGACGAAAGCGTGAGCGCGTCACTACTCGTCGGCTGCGGACTTCCTCGGCTGAACAAAAAGCAATTCGCAGGATCCTGCAATCGGAAACGACCTCAGCCAGATCGTGAATACGCATGACCTGGCCACACCAATCTCTATGTGCGTTCATTACTTTCGCCTCCCGAGCGACTCGATTGTCCTGACCAATAGGACCTCTTGCCAGTTCGCACTCGCAATTGCAGCAATGGGTGCATGATGAGACCACCGCCGATGAGGGTCAAACGGCATGGGAGGAAAGAATCAGCACGAGGCTCGTCCGTCGATGAAATCAACCCTGGGTCATCGAAGGAAGACGCAGAGAGCTAAAGACGTTACAGCTGCAGGTTGTGTTAAGTGTCCGTGGCCGACTACCGCTGCTCACCGAAAGTTTGTCTTGGGGACATCACGTCTTGGTTAAGGCGCGGTCTTATTTTCGTCAGATGGGGTGTCGTTTTCACATTATGGGGTCCTCGTTTTCATTTCATGGGGTCTCCGTTTTCACCTGATGGGGTCCCATTTTCATTCCAAACGTCCACCCACAGGAAAACTGCTCCCACACCGGCTCCGGCTAGCTACACCCGCTGGTCGAGCCGCAGCTCATGCAGCGATAGCACGAGCCATTGCGCGTCATGATCGAGCCGCAAGTCGAGCAGGTCGGAGCGTCGCCGAGGTCAACGATTTCGCGCAGCTTGTCAGCCGGATGGGCTTTGCCGGTCGTTAGTCGTTGGTCGGTGGTCGGTGGCAAAACCTTTTCTTCCGGCAGCGCGGGCGGTTTCGGGCGCAGGCCTTCGAACAGCAACTGCTGCTGGCCGGTGAGGAAGCGCATCTCCAGCCAGCGGAAGATGTAGTCCATGATGGAGCTGGCGTAGCCGATCTCGGGATGGGTGCTCCAGCCCTGTGGCTCGAAACGGGTATGCTTGAACTTGTCGCACAAGAGCTTCAGCGGCACGCCGTGCTGCAGCGCGATGGAAACGCCCAGGGCGAAGCTGTCCATCAGGCCAGAGACGGTCGAGCCTTCCTTGGCGATGGTAATGAAGATCTCGCCCGGCTGGGCGTTGGGATAGACGCCCACGGTGATGTAGCCTTCGTGTCCGGCGATATTGAATTTGTGCGTGACCGAAAAGCGCTCGTCGGGCAGCTTGTGGCGCGTGGCGCGGGGAGGAGCGTTCAGGTCTTCGACTTCTTTAACTGCCGCGGGCGAGGGCGCCCGCGCCACGTCATCTTTGCTGGAAGAAGCCGTCGCCGTCCCCGCGGCGCTCAGCGGCTGCGCCTTCTTGCAGCCATCGCGATAGATGGCCACCGCCTTGAGGCCAAGCTTCCAGGCCTGGATGTAGGCGTCAGCGATCTCCTCGATGGTCGCGTTCTCGGGCATATTGATGGTCTTCGAGATTGCGCCCGAGATGAAGGGCTGCGCGGCCGACATCATGCGCAGGTGTCCCATGTAGTGAATGGAGCGGTTGCCCTTGGCCGGCTTGAAGGAGCAATCGAACACCGGCAGGTGCTCGTCTTTGACGTGGGGCGCGCCCTCGATGGTGCCGGTGGCGTCGATGTAGCTGACGATGGCGTTGGCCTGCTCGCTCGAGTAGCCGAGCTTGAACAGCGCCGTCGGGACGGTCTGGTTGACGATCTTGATCATGCCGCCGCCGACCAGCTTCTTGTACTTCACCAGCGCCAGGTCGGGCTCGATGCCGGTGGTGTCGCAATCCATCATGAAGCCGATCGTGCCGGTGGGCGCGAGCACCGTGACCTGCGAGTTGCGGTAGCCGAACTTCTCGCCGTGGGCGAGGGCTTCGTCCCAGCAATCTTTGGAGGCGTCAATCAGGGACTTCAGCATCGAGCCGAAGCCGGCTGGAGCGGCCCCAGTCGAGCCAAACGAGCTGCCAACGTTGTTCACCGAAGCGCGGTGCATGCGGATGACATCGAGGAATGGCTCGCGATTGACGTAGAAGCCGGGGCAGGCGCCGCGCAGGTCGTCGGCCTTCGGTCGTCGATCGTCGGCCTTGGTGAACTCCGTGGCAGGATCGAGAGTCGGGCACGACTCGGCCATGCGCGACGACTGCAGATAGGCTTCGCCGCACATGATCGCCGTGACGCAGGAGGCGTAGTCGCGTCCGGCTTCGGAGTCGTAGGGCAGGCCGGCAGCCATGAGCAGCGCGCCCAGGTTGGCGTAGCCGAGGCCGAGCGGACGATAGTCGTGCGAGTTGCGGGTGATCGCCTCGGTTGGATAGCCGGAGTTGTCCACCAGGATCTCCTGCGCGGTGATCATGATGTCCACGGCGTAGCGGTAGGCGTCGACGTCGAAGACGCCGTTGGGCGCGAACTTCATCAGGTTGAGCGAAGCCAGATTGCAGGCGGAGTCGTCGAGGAACATGTACTCGGAACAGGGATTCGAGGCGTTGATGCGCGCCGTGTTCTTCGACGTGTGCCAGCGGTTGACGGTGGTGTCGAACTGCATGCCGGGATCGCCGCACTGCCAGGTGGCCTTGGCGATCTTCTCCAGCAGGTCGCGCGCCTTGTAAGTGGCGACCACGCCACCTCCAAGAATCGCCTTGGTGCTGAAATCGCCATCGCGCTCGACCGCCAGCATGAATTCGTCGGTCACGCGGACCGAGTTGTTGGCGTTCTGGAAGAAGATGGAGGAGTAGGCTTCGGAGTCGGGCGAGGAGCCGTCGTAGCCGGCCTGCACCAGGCTCCACGCCTTGGCTTCTTCCTTGGCCTTGCACTCGATGAAATCGACGATGTCGGGGTGGTCGATGTTGAGGATCACCATCTTGGCGGCGCGGCGCGTCTTGCCGCCTGACTTAATGACGCCGGCGAAGGCATCGAACCCTTTCATGAAGCTGAGCGGTCCGGAGGCAGTACCGCCGCCGGAGAGGCATTCGGACGAGCTGCGCAGCGGCGAGAGGTTCGTGCCCGTGCCTGATCCCCACTTGAACAGCATGCCCTCGGTCTTGGCCAGCGTGAGGATGGAATCGAGAGAGTCCTTGACGGAATTGATGAAGCAGGCCGAACACTGTGGCGTGCGGTAGCCGGTCATGCTGAATTCGACGCGGCCGAGTTCGGGGTTCCAGTGCCAGTTCTGCGCGTCGGAGTTGGGCTCGATGCGGTCGCAGCCGACGTTGAACCAGACCGGCGAATTGAAGGCGGCCATCTGGTGCAGCAGGATGTGCGCGAGTTCGTCGTGGAAGATGGCGGCGTCTTCGACGGAACGGAAGTATCCCCCGGCCAATCCCCAGTCCTGGATGGTTTCGGCGACACGGCTGATGAGAGCGCGCACTCCAGTCTCGCGCTCGGGCGTATCGAGTTTGCCGTGGAGATACTTGCTGGCCACGATGTTGGTGGCCGTCATGGACCAGTCCTTGGGGACCTCCACGTCCTTCTGCTCGAAGATGACGTTGCCGGCGGCGTCGGTGATTGCCGCTGTTCGCTTCTCCCACTCGACCTCGTCATAGGGCGAGACCCCGGGCTTGGTGAAGAATCGGCGGAAGCTCAGGCCGGGGGCTTTACGTGCCGGACGGGAACTCGAAGCGGAAGTGGTCAAACCAGCGATTTTGTCGGTAACGTCAGCCATGTTGAATCTCTCCTGGATGTCTATTGCCAATCCGATTGGTGACAGCCCAGACCTTGTTTATATGGAGCCGACGCCTGCATAACTCCAAAGCGGAAAGGCAGGCGGCGTCACCGCATTAGCGCTTCCGGCATCACCTCTGCGCCCGGGAGCGAACCGCACAATATACCTGCTAATGGTACTTGTCAATAGGCAACCACAACATATTGTACACCTGTTTATTGTCGAGTGGGGCCCGGCGGGAAGCCTTGCTGGCAGTTTTTCGAGGGTAATGGGCAGGCTCGAGCTCTACGTAGACGTCCTCGAAGACCGCGGCGGGCGTGATGCGTTGCGAACCATCGGCGGCCTCGACCAGGTAATCGCCGGGTTTGCCTTCCTGCCGGCGGCCGCTGCCGTCGATGATCGTGCAGGGCTGGGTGAGACGCCTGGCCTTGGCCAGAAAGCGGGTGCGGTAGAGCTTCCAGTCATCCACGGCTGACTTCTCCCTGGGCCGTAGCCTGGCTGGGACGGCGGTTAAAATCGAAGTTTTCGGCTGGATGGAACCGTGCGGTAGGCGCAATATAGCACGCGACGGAAGCGGGTCCAATTGTGCATATCTTGCGAAGTGTGGAAAAGAGCGCGCTGCAGATGCGCGTGGTAGACTCGCGGCCAAAATAGTTTCAAGTTTCGCGTTTCAAGTTTCAAGTTGAGAGGCAATCCATGAAGAAAGCCGGGATTCTTACGGTGACGTTTATGATCGCCACAACCGCATGGGGGCAGCACACAACCTATATTGAATGCGGAAGAGTAATAGACGGAAAGTCCGCCAAACCGCTCGGGTGGACGAGACTCGCAGTTCAAGACGGTAGGATTGCTGCGGTTCAGGAGCACCAGCCCAACATCGGCCTGGGCGTCGGATCCGGAACGATAGAAACGATCGACCTCAGAAACGAGACCTGCCTGCCCGGGCTGATCGACACGCACACTCACGTCCTGCTGCAAGGCGACATCACCGCCGAAGACTACGACAAACAACTGCTGAAGTGGTCGCCCGAGTACCGCACCATCCTGGGGACACAATCGGCGCGCAAGGCGCTGGAGTACGGGTTTACGACCCTCCGCGATCTTGAGACCGAGGGCGCGGGCTACGCCGATGTGGACATCAAGAAGGCGATCAACGCGGGGGTGATTCCGGGCCCGCGGATGCAGGTGGCGACGCGCGCGCTGGACGTAACCGGCGCGTATCCTCTGCTCGGCTACGCACCCAACGTGCCGGTGCCGCATGGCGTGCAAGTGTGCGATGGCCCTGACGCGTGCCGCAAAGCTGTCCGCGAGCAGATCATGTACGGCGCCGACTGGATCAAGGTGTATTCGGACCGCAGCTACTACATCGATTCCAATCCGCCTGCGGGCGTGGTGCCGGTCCCCGTGCTGAATGACATTCCAACCTTCACTTTGGACGAACTGCGGGCGATGGTGGACGAGGCGCATCGCCAGCGGCGCAAAGTGGCGTCGCACGCCACGGCGCTGAACGGTGTACACAACTCAGTCGAGGCGGGCGTGGACACGATCGAGCACGGCGACTACATCTCCGACGCCGACCTCAAGCTCATGGTCCAGAAAGGCACGTACTACGTGCCGACGCTCTACGTCGGCGAGTACGTCGCCGAAGGCCGCGCCAAGGCGGGAGCGCCGGTGTGGCTGGACATGGTCAAGATCAGTGCTGACACCTTCCGCCGCGCCGTGAAGGCCGGGGTGAAGATCGCCTTCGGCACTGATGCCGGCGGTTTCGACTGGAACATCAACCCGGCCGTCGAGTTCGGCCTGCGCGTCAAGTACGGCCAGACGCCGGCCGAGGCGCTGCGCTCGGCCACAGTGACCGCGTCGGAGCTGCTTGGGATGCAGAAAGACATCGGCACGATCGAGCCAGGCAAACTGGCGGACATCGTGGCGGTGAGAGGCGACCCTCTGGCAGATATCACCGTCCTGGAGCACGTGAACTTCGTGATGAAGGGCGGGGCGGTTTTCAAAGGCGGTCGTTAGCCGTGGCTCATAAGTCGAACGGCGACGGGATACACCCCCCCGAATCTTCCGGGTCGCCTCTGAGAGCCTTTTTAGGGTATTCTGGCGCCAAGCCAGCCGATCCCATTGTTGAGGACAAAAACGTGCGTTTAGCGATCATTGGCTCGGGGTACGTAGGATTGGTGGCAGCTGCTTGTTTCGCCGAGTTGGGACATGAGGTTACGTGCGTCGATAACGACCTGCGGAAGATCGAACGGCTCCACAATGGCGAGGAGCCGATCTACGAAGAGTTCCTGCCGGGACTACTAGCCAAGCATCGCGGGCAGCGTCTGGCGTTTACTACTGATCTCAAGCAGGGGCTCGCGGGAGTGGCGGCTGTGTTCATCGCGGTGGGGACGCCGGCCACCGAACACGGCGAAGCCGATATGTCATACGTCGAGGAGGTGTCGCGCGCCGTGGCCCAGACCCTCGACGGCTACAAGGTGGTGGTGGAGAAGAGCACGGTGCCGGTATTCACACACGACTGGATCCGCAAGGTGATGCTGCTGAACGGGGCAGAGCCAGGATCGTTCGATGTGGCTTCCAACCCGGAATTTCTGCGCGAGGGTTCGGCAGTGCGGGATTTCCTCTATCCCGACCGCATCGTGCTGGGTGTGGACAACCAGCGCAGCTCCTGCGTGCTGCACGAGATCTATGAGCCACTGGCCAGCGGGCGCTATTACAGGCAGAAATCGCGCGTCGCTGGGCCGGCTGCCGCGAGCGTACCGCCAGTGATCGTAACCAACGCCAAGAGTGCGGAGTTGATCAAACACGCATCGAACGCGTTTCTGGCGACCAAGGTATCGTTCATCAACGCGGTGGCCAACATCTGCGAGGCCGTAGGGGCTGATATCAAGCAGGTATGTGAGGGCATTGGTGCGGATTCGCGTATCGGGCGGCGTTTCCTGAATCCCGGCATCGGCTACGGTGGGTCCTGCTTTCCCAAGGACCTGAAGGCGTTCTACGCCGTGGCGCGGGAATGCGGCTACGACTTCCGCTTGCTGCGGGAGGTAAGCCTTGTGAACGAAGAGCAACTCCAGCGCTTCGTGCGCAAGGTGAAGGCGGCGCTGTGGACGCTGCGCGGCAAAAAGCTGGCCGTGTTGGGGTTGGCCTTCAAGGGGGGCACGGATGATATCCGCGAGTCGCCGGCCCTGGCGGTAGTGGAGATGCTACTGCGCGAAGGCTGCGAGATCCGCGCTCATGATCCGGCGGCGATGGAACGCGCGCGTAGGGTGCTGCCCGATCAGGGTGTCACGTACTGCGGGAACCCGTACGACGCCGCCTGCGGAGCAGACGCTCTCTTGATCCTGACCGATTGGGAGGAGTTCGCAGCACTGGAACTGGACCGGCTGCGCACACTAATGGCGTATCCCATCGTCGTGGACGGCCGCAACCTTTACGACCCGGCGGCCATGTCGGCGGCCGGCTTCACCTACTACAGCATTGGACGATCGCCGGCGGCAGCGCAAAGAAAAATCGAGGTGGATATTCGCGGCCCCGCGGCGCTGGCGCCGGCTCGGACGGAGTAGCTTTGGTGTCGCGAGCCCTTCCCTTCGGAGCCGCCGATCTTGATATGGATGATCCCAGACGGAAAATATGAAGTGCCGTGCGGCCAGGACGACGCCCCATGCGCTCGGTAGAGCGCCCATCACAGAAACGCTTAATCAAAATTGCGCGGCATTTAGGAACACCACTTGCTGTACCGATGGCATGGTAGTGCCGTCGCCGTAGCTGGCGTCCGGCACTAGCGAGCACATCCAACCGGCGGTTCAGTGGTCGCATCAGCGATCAGACTGAGCCTCCGTTTTGTCTTGGCCTAAGGTTCAGGAGCCGAGCGTGCTGAAGGACATACCCGGTTCCGCCTGAAGTCATCCGCCCCATGGTTCTGCCGGACCATCCAATTCCGGCGCAAACGCCCGGCACTGCGGCGTGCTCTTGTTACTTACCCGGGGACATGCCCGCATCCGCTCTGACCACGGTCTCTCGGAATCTTCCGCCGAATCGGCAGCGCACTTACGCTGCTGACTAGAGCTCCTATGAAAGCGTTGCACACAACCGGTTGCAGCATTCCCCCGCCTAGGAGATACCATCGTGAAGAGGTACTTCGTATTCTTTTTTTGGTGCGCTTTCTTATGTAATGCGTCAGTTCTTGTCGTCGCGGCGTCAACTTTGGGGACTCCGGTCCTAAAGACGCTTTCTCCCAGCAGCGCCGTCGCTGGTGGCCCGGGCCGTTCGGTGACCATTGCCGGCAGCAATTTCTGCCCCAAATGCGCAGTGCTCTGGAACGGGTCGCGGCGTCCGACGCAGATCGTCAGCTCCACCCAAGCCGTGGTCAGCCTCTACAGCACCGACATCTCGAAAGCTGGTACCGATTACATCCGCATGTTGAATCCGCGTAATCAGACCCGGTCCAACAGGCTGCCCTTCGTTGTGTCGGCGTCTGCGACGACGCCACCGGTGAGTGTCACCCTGGCGCCGGTTGCGGTATCGCTTGCGGGCGGCAAGAGCCAGCAGTTTACCGCCAGCGTGAGCGGGACCAGCAACACATC
>Ga0335069_10003191_pt1 | contig 24938 bp, 23 predicted proteins | sample Lox_Sample_11_FD_206714 | JGI IMG/M metagenome (GOLD analysis project Ga0335069, IMG submission 206714) | Soil microbial communities from Loxahatchee National Wildlife Refuge, Florida, United States - Lox_Sample_1.1 | ecosystem: Environmental > Terrestrial > Soil > Wetlands | place: USA... | reverse complement strand
GAGTATCGAGGAACGGCAGAGGATCCTGCGCAGTTCCTACCTCAATATCGGCCGCAGCGTTGCGGAGTATATCCGGCTCGGCGGCTTCTTTTATGAGCGGCTGAAAAAGCGCGTCAGCTACCATCGCTTCGATTACTGGCTGCAGCTCCAGCAGCAGCACGCGGGCAAGGGTGGGCTGGTTCTTACGGCGCACTTCGGCAATTTCGAATTATTACTCGCAGCTCATGCGATGAACGGACAGCAAATCTCATTGGTGCATCACACGCAGCGCTTTCTGCCCGGAGACGCTCTGATGAGTTTCATCCGCGAGCGCGCCGGCGTCACGATTATCCGCAAGCACGCTGCAGCGCGCGCTGTGCTCAAAGCCTTGCGCGAGAACAAAATTATCGGAATTCCGTTTGATCAGAACGCCAAACGCAGCGAGGCTGTCTTCGTCCCCTTCTTCAATGAGATTGCAGCTACGTCGACCGGCCTCGCCCGGTTAGTAGCGATTACCGGCGCACCAGTTATCCCGGTTTTCATCGTGCGTCAGCCCGATAATCGCTCGCACGTGATCGAAATCTTTGATGAGGTTCCGATTCAGCGTAGCGGAGATGCGGCGGCAGATATCGAGGTAAACACGCGCTGCTTCGTTAAGGCGATCGAGGATATCGTGCGACGGCACCCGGAGCAGTTCCTGTGGATGCATCGCCGGTATAAGACCCGCCCGGTGCGTGGAACACCCTCGTTTTACGAGGATTAACCTGCCATCGCCTCGACTGCTGGATGGTCGAGCCAACGACCCGCTAAAACGAAGAGCATCAGCGCCATGACCCATCCGGCGGGAGCCGCAATCAGGGGCACTGGTCCGGCGCCGGCGATCCATCGCGGAGCGATCGCGGGACCGAGCACGACGGGCCAACATTTCGCACCGACCACTAGCGCCGCGTGTAGCCCGATCGCGAAATAAACTCGGCCCGTAAGCAGATAGGCTCGGCCGAGGACCAAGCCGAGCAGGAACAGACCTAAGGCCATCGCGAGCAGTTCTCCGGGCATCACGATCCGGCTGAGACTCGCGAGCAGATTGCTGAAGCCTGCGAGCGGATGGAATCCCGCCTGAAAGAAATGCTTCGGGCCACGCACGAGATGAGCAACCGAGTAGATCAGCGAACTCGCGACGAGCGCATCGCGCCGCGACCATTGGCGGAGCAGTCCACCCAACACGATCGCACGGAAGAAGGCTTCCTCGATCACCGCGATCAGGAGTGCAGCCGGAAGAAATCGTAGCGCTCGAAGGATTAGAGCGAGGAGCGAGGGTTCCTGATGTGTACCCAAAAGAGCCAAGCCGAAGAGTATCAGCATCGCCGTTATACCGGCAGCGAAACCCCGAAGTAGCGACTGCAGGTTGGTTCGAGGTTCGGCGAAGCCTTGTCGGAGCAATTCGCCGAGTCGCAGGTCCGGCGCATACCAAATCAACGCTCCGCCGATCGTAACCATCGCGGCGCGATCAAAAACGCGCGAAAAGGGGAATCTGAATCCAGCCAGCGACAAAGGATAACTGATGAAGGGAGCGGTCAGTGCAGCGGCAAGCGCGCCAAGTGCCAAGGCGCGGAAGAAGACTGCGCCGAAACTCGGCTTATCGAGAGTGTCGCTCTGATTCATAGGGGAGCACGACTAACGGCGCGCCATTGGGTCGCGTGAAGGTTGAAGCGTAATTTCGACAGGGGAGATGCCGGGCGGCGTATCGATCACGTTCATTACAGCCCCCGCGATATCGTCAGGTTGGAGCATCGCCGATCGATCCAATCGCTTGTTGTGCGGAATCAGGGCCGTATCGGTAAGACCCGGGATTACCACCGAGGTACGGATTTTCATCGCGCGAAATTCGGCGAAAGTCGCATGGGTAAAGGCGACCAGGCCAGCCTTCGCGGCGGAGTAGACGGCTTCTCCGGCGGACTGATTGCGCGCCGCTTCGGAAGCGATATGCACGATCACGCCGCCCGCGCGCTTCGCCATATGACTCGCCGCGAGATGCGCCAGCATGATTGGGGCGCGCAAATTCACCGCGAGCATCCGGTCCAAGTCATCCTCGGAGGATTTAACGACGGGCGTGCGCGGTGGGGCCCATCCGGCATTATTGATGAGCACATCAACCTGTCCGTAATGGCTAAGAGACGCTTCGAACAGGTTCCCGGGTGCGTCAGGGTCGGCCAGATCGATCAGGACTATTAGTGAGCGTTTAGCTTCCAGGCCGGAGAGCCGCCGCGTCTCGTCCAACTCTTCAAAGGAGCGGGCGGCGAGAACCAACGCATAGCCCGCCTGCGCCATCTGCAGGGCAATCGCGCGACCGATTCCGCGACCAGCGCCGGTGATGATCGCAACCTTCGTGCTCGTATCAGTCATGGAGATGAAGTGAGAATGATACCCCGCCTTATCCGCCAGCACCATCGAGGATTGTCGGGAGGAAAGTTATGCATCCATAAAACTCTGTTATTGCTTCAAAGAGGGACTGTAGCGACAATTAACTCGCAATGAATCCGCAGGTCTTTCGTGAATACGATATTCGGGGTGTGGTTGAGGATGATTTTACGGATGATTTCGTAGTCGACCTCGGACGCGCCTATGCAACTCTCCTGATTGAAGCCGGCAAGCGCACGATCACGCTCGGACGCGACTGCCGCCTGTCTTCGGACGCGTTGCGCGATTTACTAATCGAGGGACTGATTCCAGCCGGTATCAACGTAGTGGATATCGGAGTGGTACCAACTCCCCTGCTCTATTTCTCGGTTCGGCACTGGAACATGGATGGCGGCGCGATGATCACGGGCAGCCATAATGCCGCCGAGTACAACGGCTTCAAACTGGGTGTGGGACCGACGACCATTTTCGGTGCGGAGATTCAGAATCTACGCAAAATCGTCGAGAATCGCGCCTTTAAGACAACGGGCAGCAAGGGGAATCTGACGGCCAAACCGGTTGTCCCTGAATACAATCAGTACATCCGTGAGCACATCACTCTGAAGCCGGGACTCAAGGTTGCCGTCGACGGCGGCAACGGATGCGGCGGTGTTATCGCTGCGCCGCTGATGCGTGCGATGGGCGTTGAGACCGTCGAACTGTATATCGACATGGACGGCCGTTTCCCGCATCACCACCCCGATCCGACGGTCGAGGAGAACATGCGCGACCTGCAGGCGATCGTGAAGAAGAGCGGCGCCAACGTAGGAATAGCCTATGACGGCGACGCGGATCGGATCGGCGCGGTCGACGAGAATGGTCGAATCGTTTGGGGCGATGAATTGCTGGTCGCTTACTCACGAACGATTCTTAAGGAACGACCCGGTGCCGCGATAATCGGCGACGTTAAATGCTCGCGGCGGTTGTACGAAGATGTCGCGCGGAACGGTGGCCGACCGATCATGTGGAAGACGGGTCATTCGCTGATCAAAAGCAAGCTCAAAGAGGAGCATGCCGCGCTTGCCGGCGAGATGAGCGGTCACATGTTCTTCAATGATCGCTACTACGGCTTCGACGATGCGATCTATTCGTCATTTCGATTGCTGGAGATCCTGAGCCACGAGGGGCGCGGACTTGGCTCTATCCTGAGCGATTTGCCGCGCACGCAATTCACACCGGAAATCCGACTCGATTGTCCCGATAGTCAGAAGTTCGATGTAGTGCGTCGGGCCGCCGAATATTTTCGCGCCAATTACGAAACGATCGATATCGACGGTGCGCGAGTGAATTTTCCTGGTGGGTGGGGCTTGGTGCGTGCCTCTAACACGCAACCTGCGCTGGTGATGCGTTTCGAAGCTGATGATGCTGGGCGGCTGGCCGAGATCCGCGGTATTTTCGAGCGCAAGCTGCTCGAACTCGGCGCCAAGGTCTGATCGGGCAACTCAATAAAGAATCATGGCTTTGAAGCAGGCTGATCGAAACCGCACTGCGGCATTGATAATCGCGGGCGGACGGGGAACGCGGTTCTGGCCCGAGGGTCGATCACATCGGCCCAAGCCGCTCTTTGCGATGGACGGGAAGAACTCGCTCGTCGCCGAGACGATCGCGCGTCTACAACCGCTGATCCCGATGGATCGTATCTTCGTGCTGGTCGCGGCCGATCACGTGGGGGCGTTTCGCAAGGCACTCAAGGACTCGATTAGTCCCAGCAATCTGATTGTAGAGCCGCAAGGGCGCGGCACGGCAGTCGCGATCGCGTACGGCGCTGCGATAATCGCCAAGCGGCTAGGCGATCAGGCGATCGTCGCCGTGATGCCCGCTGACCATCACATCCCCGAAGGGAAACAGTTTAGGCAGACCTTGGGCGAAGCGCTCGAACTCGCGACCGGCCCTGAGGCGTTGGTCGTGGTGGGTGTTCCTCCCAGCCGCCCGGAGACGGGTTATGGCTACCAGGAGATCGGCCAGGCAGTAGGCAAAGGCTTCAAGGTGAAACGCTTCGTCGAGAAGCCTGATCTGGCGAAGGCTCGCCGGATGGTGCGGTCGGGCAAATTTCTGTGGAACGCCGGGATGTTCGTGATGCGGGTAGCGACGCTCAAGGCCGAATTGGCGCGACATGCGCCGGTACTGGCAGCGGCGATGGCTCGTTTCGCTACGTTGAAATCGACCGCACTGGGCAAAGCTTATGGCGAACTGAAGTTTGATTCATTCGACCGGGTCGTCGCGGAAAAGAGCAGTAATCTAATCAGCGTGTGTGCACGCTTCGGATGGGGCGACGTGGGCAGCTGGGAAGGCCTATGGGAAGCCCAGCGTGGCAATTCGCATAGCGTGGTTACTGGTAACGTCGTAGCGCTCGATAGCAAGGGAGTTCTCGCGCGCGGCGGCAAGCGCCTGATGGTGATGCTCGGGGTCACCGACGTGATCGCGATCGACACCGATGACGCGATCCTGATTATCGAGCGTACGCGATCCCAGGAAATCGGCCAGGCGCTGGAAGAGCTACGACGCCGCGGCTATCACGATTATCTCTAGAATAGTTCCTGCGATACGCCTCGGCGCGGTCCAGATGCGGCAGTCGGCTGGCTTTCCTGCGTCAGCATCCGCACCAGAAACGACTCGCGCCTGAAGAAGCCGCTGCTATGCGGTGAGTCGCCGAGCCGCAGCAAAAAATAATCGAGATAGTGGCCGAACTCGTGCATCAGCGTACGCAGAAAAGTCCTTGGCTTGACGATGTCGTGACGCTGCGCGGTGCGCATCCAGAGGATAATCAGCGGTCCGTTCGAACTCGCGGTTGAGAACTGATACGGATTCGCCGAGCTGCGGCCGGTCTCACGCGGATAGAAAATCCCGTGCAACTCGCCACGCGCATTATGCGGGCGAACGGCCTTGACTTGAAGCTGGAGAGGCGCCAGCCGCGACTTGCGACATAGTTCATCGAGCAGCGCTTGCGCGTGCCGCTGAACGGTGGAAGGTGCACCGGATTCCAGAGCTACCAGCAGTTCGCGTGTGAGCCGAAGCGCCGTTTCATCGACGGTAAAATCGAATCGATCGATTGCGTCGCTCTTGAGATAGATACGTTGGGCACGTGGTGTGAGTCGGGAGAAATAAGCAGGAAGGCGCTTTTCTTTTGTGCCCGCTGCCGCATCTTTAAGCCCCACCGCCACAGAACTATGATCCTGAAGTCGCCGCGAAAAAAATGCAACGCGGACGCATCATCAGCAATTCTCAACTATCCAGAGGGTGCGAGCACATGGAGTTCAAAGCGATCACCATCGCCAAACCAAACAACGACCTGAACGTGATTATCGGGCAATCGCATTTCATCAAGACGGTCGAGGACCTGTACGAGGCGATCGTCGAGGCGGTGCCCGGCGTGAAATTCGGGGTCGCTTTCTGCGAAGCCTCGGGGCCGTGCCTGATTCGTCATACCGGTACTGATCCGGAACTCGAAACGGCGGCGACCAAAGCGGCCAACGAGATCGGCGCAGGCCACGTCTTCGTGGTGATGCTTGGCAATGCCTTCCCGGTGAATGTGCTGAATCAGATTAAGCGCGTCACTGAGGTCTGCCACGTCTTCTGTGCGACCGCGAATCCTCTAACTGTAGTCGTGGCGGAACACGAGGGCGCGCGTGGTGTGATGGGCGTGATCGATGGCTCATCGCCCAAGGGAATCGAGGGCGAAAAAGAGCAGGCTGACCGTCATACGATGCTCCGGCGCTTCGGCTACAAACAATAGCCGGTTGCCGCTTGCATCGACCGATCAGGCTATAATGGAGGGGTCGGCGGAAGCGGATGGCGAAGGTGGTCAAAAAAGGGGGCGGGGCGCGGCGCGCTGCCGCGGGAACGGCTCGTATCGCCAAGCGCGTCGGATGGCGGCGGGGGCTGCTGCTCACGTTACTAGTGTCCGCGTTCGGGATTGGTTTCTATCTCGCCGGCCTCTATTCCGATATATCGGTGCTGATTGAACAGCGCCGTGCGGCACTGACCTCGGCGATCTATTCGGCACCACTAACCATCACTCCCGGCGACGAGCTAGAGCCGTCGCATCTGGTCGATCGACTCGATTCTCTCAGCTATACCCGCACCGCTAATCCGACCCATCCGGGCGAATACTCGATGACGCCCGGCGCGATGACGATCTACGTGCGCGAGTTCTCGATTGGATCGCGCGGCTTTCCTGCATCGGTGATCCGCCTGCGAATCGAAAAGGAGCGGATCTCGGGGATCGCAGACTCTCTTGGTGCACCGCTGGCCCACGCGATGATCGAACCCGAAGTGATCGGGCGCTTGCTTGCCGACGCCCCGGCACAGCGTGTGGAAGTTTCGATCGATGAGGTACCGCCCTATCTAATCAAGGGACTGCTCGCGACCGAGGATCGTTTCTTCTACTACCATCCGGGGTTCGATCCGGTGCGGATCGTCGAGGCGGCGCTCGTCGATATGCGATCGCATCGCCTGCGCCAGGGCGCCAGCACGCTAACCCAGCAGCTAGCGCGGACTTTTCTTGATACGCGTGTGCGAAGCTTTCGGCGAAAGGCGCGCGAACTGGCGATTGCGATCGTGCTGGAGATGCGGCTCACCAAGCACGAGATTCTCGAACGCTATGTTAACGACGTCGCGATGGGAGCTTACGACGGCACGCCGGTTTATGGGATGCCGCTCGCGGCGCGGTATTACTTCAACAAGGATCTGCGTCAGGTAACGCCGGCCGAAGCGGCGATGCTAATCGGCATGGTGCAGGCGCCGACCCTGTATGACCCACGACGCCATCCGGATGCGGCCCGTGGGCGTCGCGACACGGTGCTCGCGATCATGCATCGCTCGCATCTTATCGACGACACACAATACGCAAGTGCGACCGCCGGTCCTGGCGAAACGGTAAAGGCTCCTGGCCTACGGCGAGCCCCCTACTTCACCGACTATGTAACTGCCCAAGTCTCGAAGCTTCCCGCGGTAAGTGGCCACCTAGCGGGTTTGCGCGTCTACACGACACTCGATCCGGAACTGCAGGAAGTCGCGCATGACGCGGTTACGGAAAATCTCGAAAGAATTGAGAAAGCGCATCCACGACTGCGCCGCAAAGAGCCCGACGAGAAACTCGAGAGTACGCTGATCTCTATCGATCCGAACACCGGCGGAATCGTCGCGATGGTCGGTGGGCGTGATTACGCCGCGAGCCAGTTCAATCGCGTGGTCAGTGCGCAGCGGCAGCCGGGTTCGGCTTTCAAGCCGATCGTCTATCTTGCGGCGCTCGACCCGGCGCTATCGCCGCTACATGAACCGGTGACACTCGCGTCGATTCTGCCTGATCGTCCGATGTCGTTCGGTGGATGGACGCCGGCTAACTACGAGCGCACCTATCAGGACAAGGTGACGGTAACCGAAGCTTTGGCCGAGTCGTTGAACGTGCCGACTGCCTATCTGGGGAGTCTGCTCGGCGCTCCCGCGATGGTGAGCACAGCCCATCTGATGGGAATCCACGGTGACCTGCCGAATTATCTGCCAATCGCGATCGGTGCGGGCGAAGTCTCGCTGATCGATTTGGCAGCCGCCTATTCGGTCTTCGCGAGCGGCGGGATCGCGCGGACGCCCTATGCGGTCGAGTCCGTCGTTGATGGGCACGGCACTCTCGTCTACCAGCATCAGGCGGAAGAAAATCGCCTGATGAGCCGGGCTATCGCTTACCTGATGACGGGTGCGCTGCAGGCGGTCTTCAAATACGGCACCGCCGAAGGTGCGTCCAAGATGGGGCTCGACTTTCCGGCGGCAGGCAAAACCGGAACGACCGAGGATTATCGTGACGCCTATTTCATGGGCTATACGCGCCAGCTTGTAACCGGGGTGTGGGTCGGTTTCGACGAGCCTCAGAGTATCGGTCTTAGCGGCGCGCAGGCGTCGCTTCCGGCGTGGGTCAGATTTATGGTCGAGGCCGAACGTCAGCCGGAGCGCGGGTTCGGCGATCCGCCGCCGGGAATCACGATGGTAAATATCGACCCGGCGTCAGGAGGAATCGCGACGGCGTCGTGCCCACGCCAAGCCTCATTGCCGTTTTTGAGCGGGACCGAACCAACACAGACCTGTCCGCTGCATGGCGGACTATTCGCCGCAGCAGCTCCCGCACCAGCGGCACCTGCTCCGATGGCTCCGGCATCGCCACCGGGCATGCCTGAGGCGCAACCGAGCCCGACCACCGATAGCGTCTTTGGTTCAGTCGGATCGTTCTTCGGCTCGCTCTTCGGCCGCCACTAATTGGCGAATATCAGCCAGCCGCGACTGGGGGAGCACTGCGGCTGAATTCCGCGCACAGCGCTTCATAGCTCGCAAGATCATCGACAGTGCGAAAGAAGCCTTCGTGGGTGAAGCCGAAGAGTTTCGAGCCAGTGCCGAAGCGCGGAACCAGTAAATCGGCCACCAGACCGAAGGGCCCGGTCGGCGGCATCGCACTGAGCACATCCGCCTCGCAAATCATCACGCCGCAATACATATACGGCTTGAGGGTCCGTGCGATTTCATCACGGAGATTAGCGGGATAATCAGTAAACTGACCACGAGTGCGTGATTTCAGCAGTCGCATCCGGCGGATCTGCGACGCCGAATCGATTTCGATCCGGCTGTATGCGTCAGGATCGTCGCCCTCGCGCAGAACCATCGTCGCCAGCCCACCTCGGGCCTGATGGAATCCGATCATCTGCTTGAGATCGAGATCGATGATCGTATCGCAGTTAAGGATTACGAACGGCTCCCCCGCGAAATAGTTGCGGAGCATCAGTAGTGGACCTCCGGTACCCATCAGCACCGATTCGGGCGAATAGGTAATGTTAAGACCTAGCTCGCTGCCATCTCGTAGTGCGTCTTCGATCTGCTGGCCGAGATGATGGATATTAATTGCAACTTCGGTGATCCCGGCCGCCTTGAGCATCATCAGCGGATAATGGATGAGAAGACGGCCTGCTACTTTGAGTAGTGGTTTAGGAATAGTTTCGGTCAGTGGGCGGAGTCGTTCACCGTAACCCGCCGAAAGCACCAGCGCTTTCATCAATGAGATCTCACTGACGCAGTGCCTCGCGCAGCACCGGAAAGTCCTTCATCTGCACGAGCATCCGGCGGGCCTGCTCCAGCGCGTACGGAATGTAGATCGCGTAGCCGGTTTTGCCGTTGCGCTCCAAATACGTAAAGCGTCCGATCACCTTGAGCGCGTGCTGCAGGACACTCATGCGATAACTCTCGATAAATTCGTTCAGGGAAAGAGTCGCAACTTCGCGCCGGATCAGTGCCCCGTAGTAGTAGTCGAGCACGCGCTGCTCGACACGCGGCGCGATGATGCGCGAGGTATCGCGGGTGGTCAGAAGGACGGAGAGGTCGTGCGCTGCAGGCGCCATCAGCGCATCCTGAAAATCGATGACACGTATCTTTGGTTCGCCGCTGTCGCCAATCTGGATGAAGAGATTGTGACCGTGGTAATCGCGATGGGAGAGCACGCGCGGCAGCCGACCGAGTCGCGCCGCCAGATCGTCTAGTTCCGCTGCGAGCGCATCACGATTAACCCCCGCCGCGATAAGCGTTGGAGCCAGTTCGACGAACTGTTCCATCTCCCAGCGAAAGAGTCGTTCGTCGTAAGCAATCTTCGCAGCGATGCAGTTAGGATCGAGCCGCTTGGTACCTTGCAGGTGAATCCTTAACAACTCGTCAGCGGCGAGCCGATAGAGATCGCCCGCGTCGCCACGTTCGGCGGCCTCGAAGAGCGGGAGCTTGCCTACGTCTTCAACGAGTAGCATCCGCGCGGCTGTATCAGCCTCCCAAAGGTAGGGAACAGCGATATCGATCTTCGCGAAAAAGCGCTGCAGCGTGACCCATGGCGGTTCAGGCAAAGGCGCACTGACGAGCCCCAGCGTTCGTACGTACAACGGAAGATCGTCCGGGCCGAGATCAATCGCGATCGCCGTTTCCGGGAAAACTGATCTCATCGACCGTCGCTGCAGGACTTCAACTCGCCAAAAACGACGGGTAGAAGCGTCACCCTTTAACGGTCGGATCGCTTCAATTATCGCGTGAGTCCAGATGCGCGGGACGGTGTCCCGAATCCATGCCTCCTGCCGTGCGGATGATTCTGCCGTCACGAGCGCAATCTTATCCCGCACCCGTGGCTTGGGCTACGTCGTCTCTGCTCACGCCGATTCCGCGCTAACCAATTGCTCGTAAAGCCCCTCAATTTCGCGGCCGAGGCTCTCATACCGAGCGATCAGCTCGTTCGGATCTTTGCGCTTGAGGTAGAAATCGGGGTCACTCATCTCGCCCGCGAGCTTCGCGCGATCATTCTCTTTCTTCTCGATTTCGGCCTCGATCTGTGCGCGCTGCTTGGCGGCTCGCGCCTTGGCCTTCTGCGCTTCGCGATCGAGCGGCTGCGCCGTGGCGCCGTTGGATGATCCCGGCTTGTCGGCCGTACCATTGACCTTGCCGTTAACCGCCGCAGGCGCTGATTGCGGCTTGAGCGGTGCAGCTACTGTGGGCTTTACCGCAGTCTGAGGCTTCGATGCTGCCGCCTCTTCCGCCGCTTTCTTCTCAAGGTAGTCGTCGTAATTGCCGAGGTAGCGCACGGCGTGCCCCTGGCCAACTTCAATCACCTCGTTAACGAGTTGGTTCAGGATATGCCGATCATGGCTGACGATAATCACCGTGCCGGGGAAGCGACGCAGCGCTTCGAGTAGCGTTGCCTTCGCAACGATATCGAGGTTGTTGGTCGGCTCGTCGAGCAATAGGCAATTGTTGCGATGAGCAATCACTTTGGCGAGGGCGAGGCGGGCGCGTTCGCCGCCCGAGAGCACGCCGACCCGCTTGTTCACATCGTCACCGGAGAAGAGCAGCGCGCCGAGGAGGTTGCGAATCTCGGTCGTGGTCATCCCTTTCGCATCGCTGCTCAGCTCATCGAGGATCGTACGGTTGTAGTCGAGCGCATCGGATAGGTTCTGCGCGAAGTAGCCGGTCGCAACCTTGTCGCCGACGATGCGCTTGCCACCGTCCATCTCCTCGATTCCCGCCAGCAACCGCATCATGGTCGACTTACCGGCACCATTGGGTCCGACCAGGGCGATCCGCGCGCCACGCTCGATCGTGAGGCTGACGCCGTCGTAAACCGTGAGCGGTCCGTAGCGCTTAACCACATCGGTCAGGTCGAAGACGCGGCGAGCGCTGCGCTCCGCCTCCGGGAAGGTGATGGCAGGTGGCTTATCAAGACCCTCGGGCGTCTCCAGACGCTCGATTTTTTCGAGCTGCTTGATACGGCTCTGCACCAGCTTGGCTTTGCTCGCCTGATAGCGGAAGCGGCTGATGAAAGCCTCCATATGCTCGATTTCGCTCCGCTGCTTTTCGTAGGAAGCGAGTTCGGCCTCGAAGCGGGTCTCCCGCTCGCGCAGGAAGTATGAGTAGTTGCCAGCGTAATCCGTAAGCCGACCGCGCGAAACCTCAACGGTCTTTCGTGTCACCCGGTCGAGAAAATAATGGTCGTGCGAGACCAGAATGATCCCGCCCTGGTAATCGTCGAGATAATCCTCGAGCCAGTTCCGTGCCTCGATATCCAGATGGTTGGTCGGCTCGTCGAGCATCATGAAGTCGGGTCGCTGCAGCAGAAGCTTCGCGAGCCCGATACGCATCCGGATACCACCGGAGAATTCGCTGACGTCGCGCGTCAGGTCCTCGTCCTTAAATCCAAGGCCGAAGAGCACCGATTCCGCTCGACTTTCCGCCGTGTAGAAGTCGTGGCGCTCGAGTTCGTGGAGGACGTCGCCCAGTTCGTTGAGCGCGGCGTCGTGTTTGGGACCGGAGTGCTCATGCGCCAGAATCTCTTCGAGTTCGACCCGCCGGCAGTCGTGAGCCCGCATCTCGGCCAGAGCCGACAGCGTCTCTTCGAGCACCGAACGACCATGCATCTCGGGCGCATCCTGGGCCAGATACCCGATCCGGGATTTCTGCGGATGGCTAACGCGCCCCGAGTCAGGTTCGATTACCCCCGCGATAATCTTGAGCAGGGTGGACTTTCCTGCACCATTGAGGCCGAAGAGATTAACGCGACCATCGTCGGGCATCGACCAGCTAACGCCGTCGAAGATGGCGCGGCCGCCGTAGTATTTGGTGATCTTATCGAGCGAGAGCACTGCTATTTCCCAAGTTAACCATCCATTCTTGCAGATACCCCGCGCCTGCAAAACCTGTCGTGGTGGCTCTGTTATCGCGCATGGCGAAAAAACATCGCATCAAAGCGGTTTGAAACGTAAAATCCGACGTTGCGGGAGCGCTCTCAGGAGGAAGGTGGAGGATGGCAGGGATACAAGCGAATGATCGAGTGCTGATTATCGATCGCAAGCTCTATAAAGACGACAATATGAGACTTTTTGTCGGAGTAGTTGGGGCTTACGATCAGTCCGTGATGCAGGTGGAGGGCTATCCGTTCCACCTGAATCCTTACGAAATTTCAGGTTCTGAGCGCCACGGCGAACTGCGGACGCGACTCGTCTCGCTCATCGCCGGCGATTTGATCTATATGCTGCCGCGCGAACTCGACGTCTCCAAACTCCAGTTGCGCCGCTCACCGAAGTCACTGATGCTTACCGACGGCGAACAGATGTCGATGGACCTGAGCGAGTGGCTCGTCCGGATGTAACCGCTGCTCACAGCGATTCGATAAATTCGATTATCGAGGCCGCCGTCTCGTTCGGGTTATCGAGCGAGACGTGATGATGCGCGTTCCCAATCTCCTTGAAACGCGAGCCACGAATCCCACGATGCATCTTGCGAGCGGCTTTCGGCGTCACCAATGTGCTGTGCTCGCCGCGCAAGATCAGCGCCGGCACCTTGATGTTCCTTAACGGAAAGCGCAGATGACGCTTCCATCCTGGCGCCATCTTTCGGGTCTTCGGATCAAAGCGAAACGCCCAAGTGCCGTGAGGCAGCTGTTCTGCGCCTTTCAAGGCGATTTCAGCCCGTTGATCGGGCGTCAGACTATCCCCGGGAGGCGAGAGCCTAAACTTGCGCACCAGGTCTTCGGCCGTCTTGAACTCCGGGCGCCCCAGATGCTGCTTGCGCCGCTTCCATCGCCAGATAAGACGGGTTCGTAGCGGCGGCCCTCCGTGCGGCGCGTCGACCAGCACAATCGCATCGAGCAGTTCAGGGCAATCAGCAGCTACGCGCTGCACTATCTCACCGCCCATCGAGTGGCCGACCAGAACCACTGATCGCTTTACGCATTCAGTCAAAAAAGCTTTCAGATCGACGATATGATGGCCCGGTCCATAGATATCCGCCCATTGGCTGCGGCCGTGGCCGCGAAAATCGAGCGCGAATACCCGACCGTAGGGCGTCAGCTGCGGCGCAACGTAATCCCACCAATGGGCATGGGCCGATCCGCCGTGGCATAGGACAAAGACCCGCTTGGTGTCGTCTCCACCCCAATCAAAGTAATGGAGCTTGAGGCCGTGGATATCGGCGTACAGGCTGGTCGGCTCCGGAGTCCCGGTAGCCGCTTGGTTCTTTTGCATAGCGAAGATCGTGTAGTCGGAAGAGCTACCGGGAAGCAAGAGAGAGTGGGATCGAGCGGTCGTAGCCGTTTCGCTCAAGGCACGGACGTGCTAACAAGTGTCGGCACGCCTCGCACCGATGGCGAGAGCTCGCTGCAACGGAGTTTCGTCGATGAGCCTGAGACTCGAAGGCAAGAATGCCCTGATTACCGGGGGCGCGAGCGGTATTGGCCGCGCTACCGCGATCCGTTTCGCCGAAGAGGGCGCTAATGTTTGCGTCGCCGATCGGCAGAAGGAAGCCGCTGAAGAGACTGCAGCTCAGGTCCGCAAGCTGGGGCGTAGCGCCTTCGCGGTTCAGGTTGACGTCAGTAATCCGGCGCAAGTACAGGCGATGGTCGATACGGCAGCTGAAGAGCTCGGCGGGATCGATATCGTACTGGCGGCAGCGGGCGTTTCGGCCGCCAACTATGGCGAAGGCAAGGTTAAGCCCAAGTTTCTGAACGAACTGCCTTTCGAAGAATGGCGCAAGGTTCTCGCGATCAATCTTGACGGCGTCTTCCTTACCTGCCAAGCCGTCTCGCGCAAGATGATCGAGCAGGGGCGCGGCGGACGGATTATCGCAATCGCGTCGGGCGCAGCGAGAATCCCGCTCAAGGGCTCGGGCGACTATTGCGTAAGCAAGGCCGGGGTCTGGATGCTCATGAAGTGCATGGCGCTGGAACTCGGACGCTATAAGATCACCGCCAATGCGATCGGACCCGGCGTCATCGACACGCCGATGACCAAGGATCTCCAGAAGGGAGGCGCGGTCGAAAAAATCGTTCGCCACACGCCAATCGGTCGCGTCGGACGTCCTGAGGACGTTGCCAATACGGCGCTGTTTCTCGCGAGTGAAGAAGGTAGCTTCTTCACCGGATCGATTCTGCATCCCGACGGCGGCGTCGTGATGCAATAGGTGATGACCGGAACGGGAATGCGTCGCGCCAATTTGCTCCAGCGAGCAGGATCCGCGCTGCTGGCTTCTCTCATAGTGGTGGGGTTCGTTCTTCGGCCTAATCTGTTGTCGGCTCAGGAGGCCGATTCAGGGGCCGAGATGAATGGCCCGTCGATGCAATCTGGCGCCGCTGAGCAAGACACTGATCGGCCACCGCCGATTCATCGCGTGCCTCTGCGCGAAGGAATCAGCGGCTCAATGATGGTTACCCCACCATACGGCAATGCGCCGCTCAAGGTCGGGTTCTTCGTTATCGCCAACGACCCTGAGAATATCGGCTTTCTGACTTTTCAGTGGAATTTCGGCGACGGGACGGTATCGTCCCTGCCGCCGGAACTCTACATCTTTCACACCTACGCGAACCCCGGTAATTATCTCTGCTCGTTGGTCATCAAAACCGTCGATGGACGTTCAAAGACTTTCTTCCAGGGAGTGATCGTTAAGCCGTCGTCGGCCAGTTAGACCAGCCGCTAGAACTTCTCCTTAAAGGGACGAACCTCGAGTTCCATCGTCCACGCGCTGCGATCCTGATGCGCGATATGCCAGTAGGTGTCGGCAATCGCGTCGGGATTCAGCATGTCTTCGGGCTTTAGCTGCGGATAGGCCTTGCGCACGCGCGGGATATCGATAATCCCGTCTACATTGATCCAGGCAACGTGGACGCCGCGTGGGCTCAAATCGCGAGAGAGTGATTGCGCCAGTCCGCGCATCGCGAATTTCGCCGGTCCGAACGCGACCGACTTCGGCCCTGCTTTGACACCCGCCGTTGCACCCGTAAAGAGCATCACGCCCTGCCCTTTCTCAATCATCTTGGGCGCAACTTCCTTGGCGCACAGAAAAGCTCCAAAAGAGTTCACCCGCCAGGTGTCTTCGTACTGCTCGGCGCTGATCTCCATAATCGTGCCCCACGTGCCGCTCCCGGCGTTGTAGAGCAGCACGCCGGGATCGCCCAGTTCGGCGCGAATCTTCGCGAAGGCTTCTTTGACCTGCTGAGGGTTGCCGACGTCGGCCGGTGTCTCCAGCGCCCGGCCACCGTTCTTCCGGATCTCGTCGCCGAGTTCTTTCAGATAACCTGGGCTGCGGGCGATAAGAGCCACGCTGTATTCACGAGCAAAGCGGCGTGCGATCGAGGCTCCGGTACCCGCCCCGACTCCAGTCACGACCGCAACTTTGGAATTGTTGTTTGATGCCATCAGTAACTCCCGCATCGAGTCAAATTGGTTGGACTCGTGCTTCGGTTAGAGCAATATTGCCACCTTGCTATCGATGCAAGGCAAATGGCGGCTTTCCGATCGCCGACGACGACGATAGCTTGACTACCCCAACCGCATGGGGTTTGTTTCAACCGCTATTAGTATGAGCGCTGCAGAACCAATTAAGGGTCCCTCGTCTTCCGCTGCCAGCAATCGCGGGCCGCTGACCGTCCTTTTTGCGACGGTATTTATCGATCTGCTCGGCTTCGGGATCGTTATCCCGTTTCTGCCGATGTACGTGGAACGGCTCGGGGTCGGAGCTTTCGCTATCGGTGCGATCCTCTCCTCCTACTCCCTGATGCAATTTCTCGTATCGCCGGTCCTGGGACGTATCTCGGATCACGTCGGCCGCCGCCCGATTATCATGCTAGGATTGCTCGGCTCGTCGCTGAGCTACTTCGTTTACGGGTTCGCCTACTCGATGCCGATCCTGCTGCTTTCACGCGCGATTCACGGCGCGTGTGCCGCGACCGTCTCGACCGCGCAGGCCTACGTCGCCGATATCACGCCTGAAGAAAAACGTGCCCACGGGATGGGCATGATAGGGGCCGCGTTCGGCCTCGGCTTCGTGCTCGGTCCCGCGATTGGGGGTCTGCTCGGGCGTTCGGGGCTGCGGGTGCCGGTCTTTTTTGCGAGTGCCCTTACGCTCGCGAACCTGCTCTTCGCCGTGATCGCCCTGCCGGAGTCGCATCGCCCAACCAGCGGACATCGCCTGCAACTGAACCTGCTCGTTCCGCCTCTGCGCTTGCCCTTCGAGCTGATGCGTCATCACATGGCGCGGATTTTTCTCGTCGGTTTTCTCGCGACCTTCGCGATGGTGCTCTTCGAGGCCACCTTTGCCCTGATGGCGCCGGTCATCTATGGACTCAGCACCGCAGGCGTTGGCGGGATGCTCGCATACGCCGGACTGATGCAGGCGATCACGCAGGGCTACCTGCTCCGCAAAATCGTCGGCAAAGTCGGCGAGTACCGTCTGATTCGCGCCGGGTTGCTGCTTTTCGCGGTCGGGATGGTGCCGATGGCGAATTTCGGCTCGAACGGACTGCTGTTCCTGCTGTTGGCAGCGTTGGCGATTGGCTACGGCTTTACCAATCCCTCGATCGCGAGTTTGATCTCGAAGCTGACGGGTCGCCATCTGCAGGGCGAGTTGCTTGGCCTCAACCAATCGGCGCTGGCGCTAGCGCGAATCTTCGGCCCGCTCGTCGCGGGCCTGCTATACGACTTTGACGGGCCGACGGTGGTCTATGCCACCGGCGGGATAATCGCGATTGCTGGTCTGCTGCTGGCTGGTCCGATTAATCAAATCAAGGGAGAAGTGCCACGCTAACCTGGCTAATTATTTTTCACGTCTTCGGCGTAATCATGTGGATCGGCGGCCTGCTCGTGGTGTGCACCATGATGAAGCAGGTGCCGGACGAAGTCGGTGCGGCGCGCGAGGCCCTGATCCTTTCGGCGAAGCGCCTGATGGCGAGCACCACCAATATCGGCGCGATGGCAGCGGTCGCCTTCGGAGCTACGGCCATCTTCGCCGAACCACAAATCCTGACGCACGGCTGGCTCCACGCGAAACTGCTCTTCGTCCTCGGGATGATCGTTTGCCACGTCCGGCTGTATCAGCGAATTAACGCGATCGAGAAAGAACCGGGCTCGTCGACACGCAAGGAATTCGCGATGCTCCACGGTATCGTGAGCGCCCTCCTCCTGCTGATTCTCGTGATGGTCTTCCTGCGCCCGCTCTGAAGACCAACCGGTGTCTGGTCATTAAAATAATGGCAAACTTTGCCATCATCGACGGGAAAAGCTGTTGGCTCTGAGGATGGCCGATCGTGCCTACGCGCAAGATCAGTCTGACCGCCGAACAGGACGCGTTCATTGACCGCGTAGTCAAAGCGGGCGACTACCAAAATGCGAGCGAGGCAGTTCGCGATGCACTGCGGGTCTTGCGGCAGAAGGGTCGCGAGGACGCGCTAAAGCTCAAGGCGTTGCGCGCACAAATTAGGATTGGTTTGGACGCCTTGGCTGCGGGCGAGTTTATCGAGATAGAGGAAGCGCAGCTCGAAGATTATCTACCGGATTTGGCCACATCCCGCGCAACTGATACTTGAGTCCAATGGCGCGCCTAAGGCTATCGCGGCCGGCGCAGAGCGATCTTCGGGGGATTCTTGCGAAACGTCCGCTACGCGCCGTTATAAGCGCGATCGGCTGCTGCAACGGCGGCACCGCGCGGAATCTCCATCCCTTCGCCGCCGAGGATTGTCTCCAGGGCGTTTAGGACGAGCATCGTATTGCCGCGCCGCGACGATTCACCCATCAGACCGATACGCCAGACCTTGCCCTTGAAGGGCCCCAGCCCTGCGCCGATTTCTGTGTTGAAGAGTCGCAGCAGCTCAGTACGCACCTTGCCGTCATTTATGCCATTAGGCACACGAACTGCGGTCAGTTGCGGCAGGCGATAGCCCTCCTGTGCCGCGAGTTCGAGACCCATCGCGACGACGCCGGCCTTGAGCGCCTTTGAGTTCTCCTGATGGCGTGCGAAGCGGGCCTCGAGTCCTTCTTCGATGATAATGCGCAGCGCTTCGTACAGTGCATAGTTCATCGTGATCGGCGCCGTGTGATGATAGACGCGATCGGCGCCCCAATATTGCTCGATACCGGCGAGATCGAAGTACCACGACCGGCACTTCGTCTTGCGCGAGCGCACGACCTGCATCGCACGTTCGCTGAAGGTCGCCGGCGCAAGTCCCGGAGGCGCCCCGATACCCTTCTGCGTGCAACTGAAGCAGGCGTCGACTTCCCACTTGTCGACCTCGACGGGAACGCATCCGAGCGAGGTCACCGCATCCATCATGAAGAGCGCACCATAGCGATGGGCCATCGCACCGAGTTCCGCCACCGGCTGATAGATTCCGGTTGAAGTCTCGGCATGAACGACCACCAGCAGCTTGGGCTTATTCGCCGCCTTGACCTGGGCTTCGATCTTTTCGGGCTCGACGATTTGACCCCATTCGGCCTCGACACGCATGACCTTGGCGCCGAGCCGCTCGGCCGCATCGGCCACCCGACTGCCGAAGACGCCATTGACGCCGACGATTACCTCGTCGCCCTCCTCGACCAGATTCATGAGGGCGGTCTCCATCCCGGCCGATCCGGTACCGGATACCGGAAAGGTCATTTTGTTCTCGGTCTGGAAGACAGTGCGGAGCATCAGCTTGATGTCTTCCATAACCCGGACGAAATCAGGATCGAGATGGCCGACGACCGGCGATACCATCGCCTTCATAACGCGCGGATGGACATTAGACGGGCCGGGGCCTAGAAGCAGGCGTGCCGCCGGTTGAAGTTCGCTATAGGAGTTAGACACTACATCACCGTATCGCCGATTAGTCGCGCAGGTCGAGGAGAGCCCCGATACCGGCGGGGCCGGTTGCTACCACCGCGCCGTCGTATTATCGACATCACCACTCCACTTTTAAAGAGATCGGCCCCCTTCGTATCGAGGCGGAACCGCGAATTTTCGTGCTAGAGTTGCGCTGCCATGGATTCAGCTCGCTCCTCGATTGACCCCAAAGTTCCTGGCGAACTGGTCGCTATTCTCGGCGCAGACGCGATCGTCTCGCGCCCGACCGAACTCAAGGTCTATGAATGCGACGGTTGGACAATCGAAAAGAGCGTCCCCGATCTGTTGGTCCGCCCGCGCTCGACGGCCGAAATCAGCGCGGTGCTGAAACTGCTCCATCGCCACAAGATTCCGTTCGTACCGCGCGGCGCAGGAACCGGGCTATCCGGTGGATGCCTTCCGCTCAACGCGCCGATCATGATTTGTACGTCGCGGATGAACCATATCCTGAGTATCGATTTGGCCAATCGTCGGATCGAGGTCGAGAGCGGCGTGGTTAACCTCAACGTCACCAACGCAGTCAAAGCGCATAACCTCTTTTACGCGCCTGACCCGTCTTCACAGATGGCCTGCACGATCGGCGGCAATATCGCGGAGAACTCGGGCGGGCCGCACACCCTGAAGTACGGCGTCACAACGAATCATGTGTTAGGTCTCGAAATTGTCCTGCCCGATGGCGAGATTGCGGAGCTTGGCGGCCCAGTCGAAGAACTCTGCGGCTACGATTTGGTTGGCGCGGTCGTCGGTGCCGAAGGCACTGCCGGCATCGTCACGCGCGCAACGCTAAAACTCTCACGCGAACCGGAAGCTCATCGCACGATGCTCGCGATCTTCGCCGAAGTCGCCGATGCGACTCGGGCCGTCTCCGCGATTATTGCTCAGGGTATCATTCCGGGCGCTATCGAGATGATGGACCAGATGATCATCCGCGCGGTGGAAGATGCCTTTAACGTTGGATTGCCTATCGACGCGGGCGCAGTGCTGATTATCGAGCTCGACGGTCTAGCCGCGGGGATGGATGATCAAGCCTCGCGCGTGAGCGAGTTGGTACGCGGCGCGGGCGCCAGCGAAATCCGCCTCGCGCGAGACGAGCACGAACGCACACTGCTCTGGAAAGCACGTAAGCGGGCTTTTGGCGCGGTCGGTCGACTCGCCCCGAATTATGCGACGCACGACGGTGTCGTTCCGCGAACGCGACTGCCCGATATCCTCGAACGCATCACCGCGATCAGCCAGAAGCATCAACTGAAAATCGGCAACGTCTTTCACGCTGGGGACGGCAATATCCATCCGATTGTGCTGTACGATGAGCGCGACCCGGATCAAGTCCGTCGTGCAATCGAGGCCGGCCACGATATTCTGTCGGCCTGTGTCGAGTTGGGCGGCAGCCTCACGGGCGAACACGGTATCGGTGTCGAGAAGATCAACGAGATGCCGATGCTCTTTTCCCCGGACGATTTGCTCGTGATGAGCGAGTTGCGCCGCGTCTTCGATCCGGAAGAGCGCTCCAACCCGAACAAAGTAATACCGGTGCCGGGTGGATGCGTCGAAGTGCGCACGCCGCGCCGTCAAGTCCCGATATGAGTGCCCTGGTATGAGTTCGCAGTTCGATAACGCCCAGCTCAGCAGCGAGTTCGGTGAACTAATCGGCACGGACAAGGTGCGCAACTCACAGGGCCGCGAAGCTTTAGCTGCCAACCTGGTGCTCGAACCGACGGACGCGCAACAGGTCGCCGCGATCGTCCAGAAATGCGAGCGCGATCAAATCCCTCTCGTTCCGATTGGCGCCACACGCAGTTGCTTGCGCAGCGATCCGCAACCCGTGGCCCTGTCACTCGCGCGCATGAATCAGATTATCGCGTATGAGTCTGAAGACATGACCGTCGTCGCGCAGGCGGGCGTCTTACTTGGCGACCTCAATCGGGTAGCTGCGCAACACGGGCAGCGATTACCGGTCGATCCGCCGCATCCGGAGCTTACGACGATCGGTTCGCTGATAGCGGGCGCGAAGTCCGGGCCGATACGCCTGAGCGAAGGCACCGTGCGCGACCTGCTTATCGGTATCACGTTTGTGGGCCACGATGGGCGTGTCGTTCATGCCGGCGGACGGGTCGTGAAGAACGTCGCGGGTTACGATCTGATGAAGGTGCTCAGCGGCTCGTACGGCACACTCGGGATAATCGTCGAGGCGAACTTCAAAGTACGCCCAATCCCGCCCAATTACACTCTGGTCGGCGCTTCCTTCAAGAATATTGCGGACGCTTTCGCGGCGGCGCAAGCCGCGGATGAGGCCGTCCGCCTTTTTCATTGCGAAGTGCTTGGCGGCTCCTATGCCACACCGTTTGTCGATACGGGTGAATTTGTCCTGCTGGCGGGTTTCGGCGGTATCCCCGCAGAGGCTGATTATCAACGCGCGCAACTTATCGCAGCGCTGGGCGACTCCGTGCAGATTTTTGCTGAGGCTGACGCTGCGATGGCGTATCAGCAGTTGTGCGATTTCGTCCCCGATGAGAGCGGTTTCTCCGCGCAGATCGCGGTTTTGCCCGTCGAGTTGGAACGATGTCTCCGAGAAGGGCACGAGGCGTTTCGCGCTCATGCCCTCAACGGTGTCGCGCAAATTTATCACGCAAACGTTGGCACGACTGAAGAGGCCAATGAGCTTCTCAAGACCTGGCGCGAGATTGCGCATCGCTCGCGCGGTCATGTGCGCGTGATCACGGCGCCCCCCGCGCTTCGAGCTGGTTTGGCGTGTTTCGATGCCCCTCCGGCACCCGCGATGGCGCTGATGCGAAAGCTCAAGGAATCCTTCGATCCGCGCAATATCTTCAATCCCGGTTCGTTCGTTGGCGGTCTCTGACAACATCTATGGCAGCTACATCTGAAGTTTCTCCATCGACATCCTCGGCGACCGCGACCCAGGCTAGCGCCGGTCCGGTACGCGACGTAGTCGACTACGACCTGCTCTTCGATTGCGTTCATTGCGGCCTGTGTCTGGAGGCTTGCCCGACTTACACGCTGACGCGCGCCGAGATGGATTCGCCGCGCGGCCGTATCTACCTGATGAAATCGCTGGCGCAGGGCACCCTCGATCTCGACGCGGACGCGGTGCGCCATCTCGATTTGTGCCTTGAGTGCCGCGGATGCGAAACCGCATGCCCCTCCGGCGTCCATTACGGGCGGCTGGTCGAAAAAGCCCGCGTGTATGTGAAGCACAACTGGAAGAGGAGCTTCACCGAACGCTTCCGTGATCGCGCGATCGCCGAGATCTTCCCGTTTCCCAACCGGCTGCGCGTGCTGCTCACGCCGCTCAAGCTGGTCGAAGCGTTCGGCTTGCGTGGCTTGCTCGAACGCCTCACACCCGCCGCATTGCGCAATTGGATTACGCTGCTGCCTTCGCTCACACGCAAGGACGCACCCCAATTTCCCAAGCCTGCTCCTGCCACGACGATGGCCCCAGCCAAGACCGCGGTCGTGCATCACGGATGCGTGGCGCAGGTTCTCACTCGCTCGGAGAACGAAAACAGCGAAGCTACACTGGCGGCGGCCGGCTACAAGATCGCCAGGATGGAGCGCACGGTATGCTGCGGGGCGCTCGATATCCATAACGGCAATCACGAACGCGCTCTCGAATTCGCTCGCACCAACGTGCGCGAGTTGAAGCGCTGCGGCGCTGACGCGATCGTCTCGGCGGCCTCGGGATGCGCCGCGGTAATCGCCGGCTATGGCGAGTTGCTTAAGAACGATCCGGAGCTGGCAGCAGATGCGCGCGAGGTTGCCTCCCGCGTCTCAGATCTAAGCTCCCTCGTGATGGGCGCGACGAATCCCTTCACCCGCCCCTTCAACGTGACGGTGACGTATCACGATTCGTGTCATCTGGTGCATGGCCTCGGCGTGCGCGAGTCGCCTCGCGAACTGTTACGCTCGATCCCGGGGCTCCGCCTGACCGAATTAAACGAGTCCGACCTCTGCTGCGGCTCGGCGGGCAGCTATAACCTGACCGAGCCCGCGATGGCCTCGGCGTTGGCTGCGCGTAAGGCCGACAATATTATTGCGACCGGCGCGGATTACGTGATTCTGTCGAATCCCGGATGCGAGTTTCAGATCGCTGCCGAGATCAAGCGTCGGAACGCGAAGATCCGCGTCATTCATATCGCCGATTTCCTCGCGCTCGCCGCTCATGGAAGTTAAGTAATCGAGCCGGTCGCCATTAGTTATTAGAAAGATGCAGCAGGAAAACGAAATTCGGGTAAAGTCAGACGGGATGCTCGAGATACCTGATTTTCACGATGGCGGGCTGGTTGGAATGTTATTCCCGCCTGGCAAGCGAGTAATTCTCATCCTTAAAAACGTGAAGGATCGCGTTCACTCCTATGAACTGGACGGAGTGGTGATGCTCCGCGCGGATGACGTGAGAGCAGGAAGTATCATTTTAGATTTTACTGTATCGACGGGCGACGCAGTAAGGGCGGACGAAGTAGTGCGCGCGTTAGGCGATGAAGGCTCCTCCGTTGCTCCATCTCAGCTCTCGCGGGTTATGTCGCAAATTAAAAAAAGTGGGCTTCTATTCGTACAGTTGTCACCGTCTTATGGGTGCGAGATGGCCTGTATATGCAAGGGCATCAGGGCCGCAGACCCTTGGCTGGCTTCGATCAGCCCTATGTTAACTACCCCTCCGGCCAAGAGTTAAATGTCTTTGTCGACGAAACCTAGCGAGAAAAAATGTGAGGCCGGACCGTGCGGCCTCACATTTTACCCGGCCAATCCTGTCTTCTGCAGATACTCGGCAAGCAGCACTGCGCCACGGCCGGCGCCCATCGCCGAGTTGTGACTCACTAGTAGATATTTCACGCCGTTCGGAATTACCTCGTCTGCGCGCACCCGGCCGACCGACGTGGTCATGCCGTTTTCCGCATCGCGATCAAGCCGCGGCTGCGGACGCATCGGATTCCGATGAACGGTAATCATGTGCTGCGGCGAATTGGGCAAGCCCAGCTTGGTGAACTCCTGGCCGAACTCCTCGAACGCGGCGATAACTTCATCGACGGACGCCGGACGCTTGAGCCCAGCCGTCACCGCTTCCGTATGGCCCTGAAGCACCGAAGCGCGGGTACAGGTTGCGCTGATCTTCACCGGCAACTCATCGACATTGCCGCTGCCCAGCTTGCCGAGAATCTTGCGCGTCTCGATCATCACACGCTCTTCCTCGCGCGGGATGTACGGGATGATATTTTCCACGATATCGAGCGCGGGGAGATCGCGACCGGCACCCGAGATTCCCTGCATCGTCGTCACGAGCGCACAATCGACGCCGAACTTCAGGTCGAGCGCCTTGAGCGTGATCGCCAGACCAATCG
>Ga0335069_10003190_pt1 | contig 24938 bp, 41 predicted proteins | sample Lox_Sample_11_FD_206714 | JGI IMG/M metagenome (GOLD analysis project Ga0335069, IMG submission 206714) | Soil microbial communities from Loxahatchee National Wildlife Refuge, Florida, United States - Lox_Sample_1.1 | ecosystem: Environmental > Terrestrial > Soil > Wetlands | place: USA... | reverse complement strand
TCCCAGCTTTGACGACTTCTCTGACAAAATCGTGAACTTCACTCGGCACTAATTCCGAGTACATCAACCCTGCGGCCATATATTGGCCGCAGTCTGATGTACTTTAGGTGCATCCCAGAGTTTTGGTTCGCTAACCAAAATCTTGACACACGGAGAAACAACTCATGGGTAATAACTTCTTTGACGGCGAAAGAATGACTGGAGATAAAGACAAGATCGCAAATGGCTGCGTTAGCGCCATTGCCAAGCTTGCACATATCGGCATCTCTCAAATGACCGATGCTCCGGAAAAGGCCGTATTCCTTTGCGGGACGGCTATCCCCGGCCTTAGTGGCCTTGCCATCCTGTTTGCTCATCCGGACAAACAGAATGCCATGTGCGACCATCAGACGCCTGAAGATATGGCTTTTGGCTGCCTTTATATGCTGAATGCAGTTGAAGAGCATCCGGACGGCGTTTGCTGTGGCTATAGCCCGCTCATTCTAGCAAAAGCCATGGAGATGTTCAAGACCTTATATGGTCGCGAATACACCAATATCCACCCCGATCTGCGCGAAGCCATCGAAAAAAGACTGAACGAAGCTTCTGAGGTGCCGGTCCACCTCAAGAAATTCCTGCCTCATTAATGGGCTACAAGAGAAATCCGGACAATATTTGTCCAAGATGCAAAACAAGGAAGCGCACCACCCAAGGGTGGTGCCGTCCTTGTAAGAACAGTGCAAACAAAAAACATCAGATTAAATCTGTTTATGGCATATCCATAGAAGAAAAACATCTGATGTTAATAGCACAAAGATTTAAGTGCGCCGCTTGCGGCGATAGGTTCAATGATACCAATAAACCGCACATCGATCATTGTCATAAGACCAAAAGGGTCAGATGACTTCTTTGTATGCCATGCAATTTATCTCTTGGAATGATGAAGGAAAATCATTTTCGTATCAAAGGTTTAGCAAAATATGCCCTTAAAATAAACAGAGGACACCACTGATCTTCTCTCTCTCCTTCTTCTTCGCTTTGCGAAGAAGGAGAGAGAGAAGATCAAGAGACGGTCTTCCCCCGACCAAAAAACCACGGAGAAACTTGAATGACAGATGTTACCATTCCCCAGCGCTTGGCCCAAGAGGCTGCCGAGGCCGAAAAGGCCAAGAAGCTCAATTGGGATAAGCTGGATATGAAACTCCAGTATGCGGGTAAGGTCATTACCTTGCCGCAAGACCCTGCAAAGATGCCGCTGAAGGAAGCAATCAAGACGCTTCAGCGCTTCGAGCATGACGAGAATACCGAAGTCGATGTCCACGAAATCATCGATGCCTATCCGCTGGATGCTGCCGTGGCCTTCGTCAAGGCGATGCAGCGTCTTTACGGTTGGGCTTCGCCCGTCGCTACCCCCGGCTTCTTCGGCCCCAAGCCGCCGTCCTATATCGGCGTCAAGGTCGGCAAGAACAAGGAAGATATCGTCCAATGCCCGCTTGGCAGCTTCATGCTTCCCGGTGTTACCCGACGCATCGAAACCAACATCTTCGGTACTGTATTCGTCATCTTCGGCGTTGTCTTGCAAAAGGAAAAGCAGGTCATTCTCGATCTGGCGACCGAAACCCGCAAGATCGTGGAAGCCGAGAGCATCTATCGGGGTAAGGCAGTTCGCATTACCCTGAACGATAACGACCAGTTCTCGACCGATACCCCGCCCGAGTTCATGGATACCTCGTCGGTGGGTGAAGACAGCTTGGTGTTCAACGAGGATATCACCTCGCAGATCAACACCAATATCCTTGTGCCGATCAAGCACACGGAACTTTGCAAGAAGAACAAGATTCCGCTGAAGCGCGGTATCCTGCTCGAAGGCCCCTATGGCACCGGCAAGTCCTTGACGGCGGCGATGGTGGCTCGTGTCTGTGAAGACAACGGCTGGACCTTTATCCTGCTCAACAGGGTTCAGGGCCTCAAGGCGGTTCTGGAGTTTGCCAATCGCTTCAAACCTGCCGTGGTGTTCGCCGAAGACGTTGATCGCATTGCCTCTGATCGTGACGAGGCGATGAACGATTTGATCAACACCATCGACGGCGTTGTTTCCAAGCGTAGCGAGATCATGACGGTTCTGACCACGAACCACGCCGATAGGCTCAACCCGGTCATTCTGCGGCCCGGTCGCCTTGATGCGGTGATTTCACTGAAGGCGCCAGATCAGGAGACGGTCAAGCGGTTGCTGGCATTCTACGCCGGTAAGCTCTTGCCTGAAAAGGCTGATTTGGACAAGTCGGCGAAGGAGCTGGCGGGTCAAATCCCAGCTTCTATCCGTGAATGTGTCGAACGTGCCAAGCTCGGCATGATCGGCCGTGGCGACAACAAGCTGTCGGATCACGATATCTTGACTGCCGCTCAGACGATGAAAAACCATCTTGCCTTGCTCAATAAGGACAAGACGGTTAAGACCGAGGCCGAAACCTTGGCAGAAAGCCTCCGCAAGGTCGTTCAGAACGGCTCTGGCGAGAAGCTTTCACAGATTAGCAAGCAAGTTGAGGATATCCACAACAACGTTTGCTAAGAAGCTCCGTGTGACCCTAGATCAGCCCTCCCCCTGCCAATCTAGGGTCGCTTCTCCCCCTCTCCCCAGTAAGGAGAGGGGGCGGAGTTATCCAGTTATACTATAATCGCGAATGTAGTATAACTCGATGACTCTTTTGCCGGATTAGCTCAGCGGTAGAGCATTGCTTTTGTAAAGCATTGGTCGTGGGTTCAATCCCTACATCCGGCTCCAAGTTCCTATGGGTAATGGGAAGTCTACGCAAAAACGCCCAGCACTTCTATGGAAGGCGTCACGTTAACGGCATTATATGAGGACTGTCATTGGCAGTGTAATGACGCTGGTCACTGGTCTTCAGAAACAGATCGCTGATGCAGCGGCCGCTCAGGCGCCTGCGGTTGATCTGACTGCCCTTTCGGCGGCTATTGATGCCGGTGCGGCGCAACTCTCTGCGGCTGTTGCAGCGAATACGCCTGCTGCTGCCACTCCGTCTACACCGCCTGCGGCCACGGCAGCTTCTACGACTGCAACGGTCGCGCCGTCTACGACCGCTGCATCTTCTTAACCCTAGAGATCAGTTCATCCATGTGGAGTGGAGCATAATCCGTGTGCTCCACGCACACATTGATATAACCCGGCTTATCCATGAGCTTATCGTGGATATGACCATGGACGCAAACAACGCCATCTCTCAAATGGTCAAGCCCAAGGGGAATATGAACGCAGGTAAAGCCCTCATCCTTAAAGCCTTTCCATAGTTCGATCTTGTGGAAATGGCGATGCAGGGTAGGCGATTTCAAATTATCGTGATTGCCGACAATAAGCCGCTTTTGCCCATTTAGCCGGGCCAACAATCCGGCGATCTTACTTTCGTCACCCTTAAAGCCAAGCCCAACATCGCCTAGATGGTAGACTTTATCGCCCGGCTTAACGCGCTCGTTCCAGCGCTGCACCAGAACTTCATTCATTTCTTCCGCATCAACAAAAGGGCGATTGCAGTATTTGATGATGTTATCGTGGAAGAAATGAGTGTCTGAAATAAACCATTTATCTGCCATCAAATTCTACCTGAATATGTGACCTATGGGCGTGGCTGACTAGACCACCTTGAGGACAAAACCACGATAGGCATGGCTCTGTCCGCATCTTCCGTATAGGCTGTACAAACTGACGCAAGTACAAGGAGGCCAATCCTTGTTTTCAGCCTGAACCTTGGCAATAAGGGCATTCACTTGGTCTTGTGCAGTCGGCATTCTAATGTCCTCCAATGGGCTGATCGGAATATAAATCATGTCCTACCTATTGTACAGGGCAGATAACCTGCGGCTTCTTCACACGCGGGCGCGGCTTCGGTAATGGAACCGTAGCCACAGGTGATGGGGCCGGAACCGGATGAACCCGCTCTGTTACGACTGTCTTAGGCAGATCGAGGAGAGTGCCCGAGTTACTCTTGCCCATGAACCAGTAGAAGACACCAAACCCAAGCAAAGCTGCTATCAGAACGCCAATAAGGGCCTTCTTTTTGCGCTCCAGCACCATATATAGAAGAACGAAGACGATAACAGCGCCAAAGATAGTTGCCGCCGCATTCGTCACAGCTTGATTAAACAAAAGCCCCTGAAGGGCCATATAGGTGCCGCCCATGGATTATTCCCCCTCGTAATCCCCCTCTATTATATCATCTTCTTTTTGCTTTGCGATCCAATCTTCTATGGAAGCATAGAATTCGGTTCCCGGCAGATGATGGAAGATGTTCTCCCGTTCGCCTATAATGACCAGTTTCTTGCCCTTAGCATAGGCATAGCCAAATTCGACATGCCTGCCCCCGCCCGTTACCGGCGTCCTTCGTGGTTCCGTATAAGAAATAACCACATCGGCCCTATCGACATCAATGATATCAATGATAGCAAAGGACGATAGCACCTCGTCTACTTCTCCGGTCCATTCATGATCGTGGCCGATAAGCCACCGAGAAGTCACAGAATGACCAGCATCGATAAGCTTATCAGCATGCCGACACATTTCCCCTCGGCGCGAATAGCGCGCTGCCAGATAGACTTTCATCAGTCTTCCTCTTTCGTAAAATTAAATGGCCTACGAGCCCCGCCCGTAGCCTTGCCATCCCTAAAAGTCTGCATTTCAAGTTCCCCTTTATCATTTACTTTGAAGTTTAACCGATGGATTAAGCCGCAATCGCAGCATTGCTCCTTAAATCCCCGCCAAGGGATTGTTATCCACTCTGAATCGGTAATATGATAATATCCATGCTTTGGCTTTTTTATACCCGGACTTCTTTTCCTCGCCATTGCATGGACTCGCTAGAGTATTTAGTTACCAGCTCGGGCCACATGAGACGGCCGTCCTTGAACGTAAAAACCCCAAATCCTGAGACCCAAGATTTGGGGTTATCTTCAGTATACTCGAAGGCGGGGTGATCTGTCTCGGCCATACAGCCAGTATCTACACCCCATCTGGTTCCATTATAGTCAGTAAAGGCCCTAACCATGGCCGAATGGAGATGCCCTGTAATAATAGTTCGCCCAGCGTGGATGGTATTGTTGTAGGTGGCATGAACTCCACCCTTGAATCGATGTTTGACAACAATTCTGTCATTGATTGAGCAGCTCCACCCTCGTTCCCATAATGGAAAATGATCATGAAGGTGGATGCCTCGGATGTTGCGATACTCTCGCGCAATTTGCGCCAATTTAGCTTCAAAACGGGCGTCATGATTCCCTAGAGTCCAAATTTTACGGCACCCTCTAGGTGCCGCCTGAATAATTTCATGAAGATGATATTGGGCCGCTTCAATCTCTTCTGCCGGTGAAGGCGTTAACTCCCAATTCAGGGGCGGATGACGGCTGATCTGAGGGAAGTCGAGCACGTCGCCATTTAAGATCACTGCGACGGGCTTGAGTTCCTTACAGAATTTCTTAAAGGCCCGAAGGGTGACTGATTCCGCTCCGGGCCATATATGAAGGTCCGAACCAACGAGGACCACTCCATTCTTAACTTCTATCTTGGGAGGACTAGCCATTGCCGCGACTGATCTCTACAATCGCCTGCCAGATACGTGCCTTTTCTTCTTCAGCCTTGGCTGGATCAGTCTTTTCCAGCTCCGCAATCTTCTCTGCCGCTTGATCCTCTAGCTGCTTAACGTCTTTGTTGGAATAGATCATGGTGGCATTTACACCAAAAATCTCATCCCAATGTGTATAAGCCCAATCTCTCATATTCATGGTTCAATTCCTCAAAAACCGGCGCCGGGAAGGAAGCAGCGCACTACCGGCTCTCCCTGAAAATAATAAATCCAGACAATCGCCCGTCCATCCCTATTGGGAATATTTACAACCCTGTCATCTGGGACAACTATCCATTTACCGTCAATACGAACGCTATAGTGCCCATTTTCTGATCTCCAATCAATTTCTGCCAGAATATTGGCGCTTTTATCATCTCGCGGGCCACCGCAACATGGTCCTCCCCCGTGCGAATTCAAAGACAAATACCAGTCATTTAGTTCTGGATGTTCAGGATCATGGGCTAAAGCAGGGGTGGTAAAGACAAGCAAAATGAAGACCAATAGGTATCGCATAAGACCTCTTAATGCTTAAACAGTAAGAGAATATATCCCAGAATGGCTGTTATCATAAAAGCCAGTGTGGTGGCTAGTCCCCGGCGCTTGGCTAGGTCCCAGCTTGTTCGCCACTGTCTGAGATGAACGAAGTCCTTCTGAAATTCAATCAATTCTTTAGGATCGGAGGCATTTATCCCCAAGACAAGCAGCAAGCGGGATACGACCCGCTCTGCCACCTTTTCCGAGATATCTTCGACATCTTCGGGGCTAGTGCTCATTCTCGCTCATCCACTTCAAGGTCTTATTGACGGTATGAGTGGACATTTTAAGGTCCATCGAGATTTGCTTTTTATGTCCCTTTTTCAAACAGTTAGGATTTGTCGCCATATAAGCCGTAAGGCGCCGGACATTATCTTCCATATTGCGTTCAAATTCACGCTGGGCATGGGCTAGTCTTGCCGGTGTCCATTCATAGGCTTTTTGGGCTTCCGGGTAGCCCAATTGGCTCGCCTGAGGCGATCCACGGCTCTTTTCGACTTTGGTTAGGATTTCTTCAATATCGATCTTATCTGCCATTTTCTCCTACCTTTTGATGTTTTGGATGATTTTAGCGACGTTTTCGATTCCTCGCTTGCCGAAATATGAGACGACAATGAGGTTGGTTGTTTGCGTCATCCACCCCTGATGAAGGTTGGTTACTCCTAGCCCAAGGATAGTATCCCAGACAACAATTTTCGCTAGCAAAAGGGCGGTAATATAGCCCATAATTTTGTCTGGCTCATACCAATGCCCGAGTTCCGCTATCCGGTATTGAGTATTAGAGATGATCTCTTGGGATTGAACCGCCAGCTCACGCGCCGCTAGATTGGCAGCGATGTTTTCAGCGGTATTCTGGGACTTCAGCCAATTGCCATAGGCAGAAAGAAGCCCGTTGATGAACGGGCCGCCTAAGAAGCTGAAGATCATGGACCACATTACTGCTCGTCCTCCTTTTTGACACCCCAGCCGAGAATGCTGCGCAGGCGGGCGAGCGCCACCAGAGCAGAGATGCCTAGCATGACCCGGCCCAAGAGAACGGGATCACCGCCAAGCGCCATAGAGAGCGAATCTCGGAAGTCTTGGCTGTTGTAGATATAGGATGTAGCATCAACCAATTGGAAGAGCACACCGATGGCGGCTAGGATATAGCTAAGCGCCATAGTGACGGAATGAAGGCAGAAAGATTTAATTTTCTGCCACATAGGGTTAAAGCTTGAGGGCTGCCTTGAGGGCGGCTGCGCGAGCTTCAAGGGCCGCAATTTCGCCTTGAACGCCCTGAATTTTAGTTCGGAGCCAAGGCCAAGTATAGACCGAGAGGGCATAACCCCCTACGACCAGTGCAATATCCAGAACCGCGAACATATTACCTCCGTTTGAAGATAGCCAAGATGGCGTTAATCAAGGTTGCAAGCCAATTCCCTGTAGGCGTAGGTGCGGGCACCCGCGCAGGCGGACTCGGGGTTGAAGGTACCATAATCGGGGGTGTTTTGGTAGGGAACACCACATCCAGCATTTTCCATTTTGTGAGCCATTGCTGGCGTTCAGCGAGGCCGACTGTACCGCCATTTAGGCGGAGGGTGACATGGTAAAGATCATCCGAGAGAGCTGGCAGGAGGCAACCGCAGAGGTTAAAGTCGGCGGCGGCGGCGGCTAGAAAGACTTCAGGCTCATTAACCAAATCCGGACGGCTAAGAAGGTCCAGACCGAGCTTCTGCCCCAGTTTGGCGTATCCTTCTTTACCCGTGACTTGGGTACCGCCCCGACCCCGATAATTATAACCATCATCAGTCCCAAGGACATTGCCCATCCGGCCATTATAGACTTTATTACCAAGAGCCCGGGGGTTATGGGCATAGGGCATTGCCTCTCCGATGGTACGGAACCGAGTAGGCCAGACTTCTGTCATACGGGCGGCGGTGTAGTTTAGGTTTTCCTCTATTTCGAGCCCTGCACCACATTCATGGCTGACCTGCGCCATGAACTGAAGCATAGCTGTTTTGGTATTGATGCCGTAAGTCGTAAAGACGTTGGGGGCGGCTTTGACCATGGCCGCACGGAGGCTGGGGATGTGCGTATCCCCGTTCGGCCACAGTTTATACAGAGCGTCTTGGAAAGTTGTCATGGCCCTACCCCCAGCGTGGCTTTACCACAGTGCCATTGAATTTCCTATAACCCATTTTACGCTTCTTGGGACGAATGCCAATATGATTCATTCGTTTTTTGGCGACGATGGCTTTTTCTTTAACGTCTTGAATTGTCTTATTTTTATGACAGGGAACGCAAAGCAGTTGTAAATTGAGTTCCCGATTTTCGCCACCAAGAATAAGAGGCACAATATGGTCATAAGCAGGGAGAAGGCTGCCACGAATAGGATTTCCGCAAACGACGCATTTCCCTTGACACTTTTCGAATATCCGGAGGCGAACCCTTGAAGGAATGCTTTGATCATCGCTCTTGCCAATCCATTCTGGAACGCTTCGGCTCATTGAGAGAATATTCCATAATACGGATCGAAAGTTAGAGGAACTTTAGCTCCCTTACGACCATATTTACCTTCGTGTTTGACTTTCCGTATATGAATATTGGTTTCATTCGACCCGGAAATTCTTGCAACCGTTACGCCAAGATCGGCCTTATTATACCAATGAGCGCTATCAGCTATATCCCACAGTTCGATACCGTCTGATGCCTTCTTCTCACAAGCCCCCTTGGTTGGGTGGGCTACCACCACCACCAAAACTCCCCTTTCACGAGCAAACTTTTTTAACCGCCTTATAGCACTCCCAATATAGTCAGTTTGGCTTTCATTCTTGCCCCATCCATGTTCTAGTTCATTCCAAGGATCAAGAATAAGCATCTTGATACCTTCTCTGATCCAGATCGCAAGGGCTTTATCCAAGAGCCAATCAAGCCCAAAGTGATCTTCGATCAAGTCATCATCTGATCGAGCCATAATAAAATTGAAATGCTTTTCAAGCCATTCCTCTGTATTCCCTTGCGGCTCCAATTCCTGATGAACACATCTCAATTGTGCAATTAAAGCCGAAGTCATTCCCTCAAATGAGGCTATAGCCACTTTCCAGCCATGATTAATAGCCATTTGGGCCGCAAGCTGAGTGACCCATGTGGATTTACCCTCAGTAGGCTTCCCCGTCACAACCATAAAAGCCGTTAGATAAACTTTGAGGGCATCATCCATGCGTCCCCAGCCTGTTGAGAGGGCTTCTGCGGTTGGTTCTGCGGGCAGGTTAGAGACTTTGTAGAGGCACGATATAGGATATGGATCGGCCGCTGCAACAAGCTGGAGGACAGCCTCGGTCCCGTATTGGACCAAGACATCGTTACCATCCTTACACCCCGGGGGATAAGACGGAACAAAACATCGCGCTTCTCCAAGGCGGACAGCAAGGTTGGTTTTTAGGAATTGGCCGGGCGGATCAGTATCAGTTGCCAGTATGATCCGCTTGATCCCCTTCAGCTCTTTCCAAAACCTCTTAATGTATTGAAAAGCCTTGTCTTCTTCATCAAATGTAATTTCATCCTTAGGCGGGATCGCCCCATTTGGGACAGAAATGGCGTAAGGATAACCGGCCTCAAGAAACGAGAGAGCATCAATCTCGCCCTCAGTGATGACCAAACTGTATTTGCCTGACTGCAAATCAGGATGAAGTAGAACATCAGCATTCCAAAAAACCTGTTCTCCACCGCTTTGCCACATTTTCTTTTTGTAATCGCGGTATTTTTCATTTACCGTCTTTCCGTTAACAATAAACGAAAAGACGATGATTTCACCGCCACTTGCCTGATGCGGTTTGCTGTAAGTTCCTGTATTTATTAATGTCTTTTCGCTTATTCCCCTCTTTTGGAACCATTGAACGACTTTTTGGCCGATTTGATTTCCGAACGGAACCACATTCCCCATCTGCCCACCCGCAGTTAAAACAATGCACGACCCAACCCTCAGCGTCTATTTTGACGCTGAGGCACTTCCGCTGCTTATGTCTCCTAAGATGAGAGCACTTCGGACAGGTAGTGTACCAATTATTCTTTCCGGGGAGAACCGTTATCCCCAGCGAAGTTAGTTTCCCATGCTCGTCCATTATTCTCCCCGGATAAATATACCTTCGCCTCCTCATAATGCTGGAGGTATCGACAAGGTACACATTTATCCCAAAAAGAAAAATAGAATGGTTGGGAAGCCTTCGGCTTCCATTCATCAGGATGATTATACCTTCCCATCAGTTTTAAACATTTGGGGCATCTTCCTCCTACACCTATACGTAGGCTTTTCATTGAGAGTTCTCCTTTAAAGATAATAGTTCTAAGCTTCGGGTCCTCGCGTTGCTCGTCTGCCTCGCAAGAACGATACCTTTCGGGTCGTCGCCTTTGGCTCCTCTTCCTCCGTTTTAATAGAAAGAAGAATCTTTCATCTCTTTCCCTGACCGGTCAATTCTATTAACAGCCAAAATCCTGTCTAGAGGGAAAATGAGTTATCCACACCCCATTATCCACGGGAAATAATTTTACCCGGATAGAAATAGCTATCCATTCCCGACACCAACATGTAGTATCGGGTTATGGATGGGTCCTAGATATTGATCGAGAGTCTGGCCCTCTATTGCCGCCCCTCGCTTTCTCCCGAGGCCAGCGTGCCAAACTTCTCGATCTGGGCTGCCAATTCGAGCAGCCCATCTTTTTTGGTACAGGAGATCAGGGTCAATCTGGCACCGAAGGGAACCCGCTCTATATTGTCGGTCCATCCCACCACGGTCCAATGCTGTAGTCTGTCGTTATCGATCAGGCCGAGCTTGGCAACGTAATCCAAAGGGGCCTTCAGCAGGTTATCCGCGTCGCTGGTGGCTCTTTTCTTCCCGGAGGCTTGTAGCTCTAGGACAGCAAAAAAAAGCCCCTCCAGTCGCCTGAAGGGGCCTGTCTTGTGCATCAAGACGATCTGGTCAGCCTGCTGAATCCACTTCAGATAGGCTGGGCTGCGGTAAAGCCCCTTCGGACCCTTCCGCCAGAGCTGGTTGGTTGAGATTGGAAATGGGAGATGGATAACGTGCTGCAAGTTTGGCCTCAATCGTCTTGACACGATCCTGTAATTCGGGATCGCTCAATATCTTAGAGGCGATTTTCCTCTGAGCATAGAGGATCGTTGTATGATCGAGGTTGAGATAACAAGCGATCTGGCACATGGACCATTTCTCTTGCTTGGCGGCCAGATAGATTGCAACCTGCCGGGGAAAGACTATCTTTTGGATTCGGCTTCTGGCCCGTATCTGACTGGTGGATAAGCCAAATTCCTTTGCAGTCACAGACAGAGTAGATGAAAATGTAACCCCCGATGTAGGGGGCTCGACAATAGGAGGCGGTGGTGGGGACGGATTTAGTAATATTGGGGCTGATAGTTCTGGTGCTGGTAGTTCTTGGGCTTGTATTGGCTCTCGATGCCTTTTTAGGTTAATCCCCGTATCCGGCACTGCATTAGGCGGAAACATGAGACGTTGGCGGATTTCCTTGTAGCGTCGCAACATGTCGTCAACAGCACTCATTTAAGAACCTCATCGATCATGAGCTGCCAAAACGCCTTCATCTCCGCTGGCGAATATGGCAAGTCGGGATGTCGAGTCATGGCGGTGGTTGGTTCTCGCATCGCCATAATCGCAGCACGGGCTTTAACTTGGCATCGTTTTTCGCCCATCGGTTCTTGACAGCATGAATTTGTATCGGATGGACCATTTGGATAATGGCAAATCGCCCGAGCAACACGATCAATCACTTCATTCATTTCCTCGGCTCCGTTGTATAGCGGTCGTGATGATAAGCGCACCAAGGCGAGTTCACCATTTTGCCGCTGCTCTCAATCAAAACTGCTGTTTCACCACAGCAAATGGCACCAGCAAGCTGCCCCTTGGGTGCCTCCGGTTTAATCTTACCGTCGATCAAGTATCCGATGATGGCTCGGCAATCTCCCTCCTTTGCTTGGATCAATGAAACTTGCTTGCTCGGATCAGGTTCTTTAGCCATGTCGCCCCCTCTACGATGAAATCCATTCAACTTAGGTTTTTGAACAGAACGATTGAAGGCTGCCTTGCGTTTCGCGATGGGAAGCCTGCCAATGGCACGCGGAATATGAACAGGGGCAGCTCTACGCTTCGGAACTAAACGTGCTTTCTCTGGTTTATTGGCAACATTGTGGCATAGGCCCAGACGATGCGTCTTACCGATGATTGCATTACGGGTAACAAAATACCCTCTCTCCCCAATTTTATTTGCAATTTCAGTGGCAGTAAGACCTTGTTCCCAGAGCACCTGCATCAAGGCAATATTTTCTTGTGTCATCCACGATGAGGGTCGTGTGTTCATTTGCACTCCTTATTTTTGAGGCGGCACCTTATCTGATTTGCCGGGTGGAGCAAAAAGAATTTGACAGGAACTTCGAAACGGGATTAGAACTCCTGCAACAAAACAGAACGGGACTATCTCTATCTACACCCCTCTCTCCTGAGAGAGGGGTGTAGATAGAGAAAAGCAAACACCAAAACCATGGAGAAAATCATGAGCAATCACTTCCCGATTGCAATCGACGTTGAGGAAGAGAAAGTCGGCAGCGTTCTGCGCCAACTCGATGCTATGCCCGGTGTGGTGACCATCCACCTGAAGGTCGCCAAGAGCAATCCGGCACAGCACATGAAGATGCTGCCGCCTCAGCCGAAGAAGGTTCCAAACATCCAAGCGCTGGTTCATCCGAGGCCAGCGAAACGAAAGGGCCAACTTCGTGAGCTTATTGCGGGAGCCCTAGCAAAGGGGGCTATGCATGTGAAATTGCTGGAGGAAATCTTCACGCGACATGGCTTGTCCCATAATTCAGTCAGTCCGGCCATTACTAAGATGTTATCGGAAAAGTCTATTGAGCGGCTGGGACCGGGCACTTACCGCTTGACTAATCGGGGCCAGCGTCAATATCTTAATGCGGTCTCGCAAGAGCAGCCCAAAAGGAGAGAAAATCGTTTCGTTGAAAACAATAAAGGTGTTCGTGGCGTTATTCTGAAAGAACTTGCGAGGCATTCCCTTACCCATCATGAGCTAAAGGACCTCATTATCGGTAGCGGCTACACCAAAGCCAATATGTACAATGCAGTTCCTAAGTTGCGGATCGATGGCTTTATCCAACGCTCCGGAGATGTTTATACGATTACGGAGAGGGGACGGGGGGCAATTGCACCTGATACCTCGGCCAATGAAGTGAGTAAAAATTCTATGCTTCTGGAACATGAAGCACAACATGGAGAGACTTCCTAATGGCGAATATCGTCGTCTACCGGACCTATCCTTTCAAGGAGAAGGATCAAGACCCTATTATCGAGGACATCAGACAGGCCCTCGATAAGGAGAACCTCACCAAGAAGCCAAGCATCGTCAGAGAGTTGAGTGGCGTGAGCAGCAGCACTCTGCATAATTGGTTGCAGGGCAAGACCCGCTGTCCGCGCTACGCAACGGTTGTCGCTGTCTTTGGTGCCCTTGGGTATCACCCGTCATTTGATCGGACCGGCCGGTTTGATCTGGAAGCGGAACGCGCCGATGCAAAGCGCTGGAACTTGCGGAAGAAGGCCGCTCAGTTGGCCAATCTTGAGCGCAAGACCGGCAAACGTAAAACCGGCAAGAATGGAGAAGTCCGTCCTTCCGCGTAATCCAGCCTCCTGAAGCTACCCTCAGAGGGCTTGCTACCCGTGTTTGCCGAGCGGGGGATGGTTCGGCTCCAAATCATCATACGGAGAACAACATGAAGCGTGTCTTTTTCTTTGGTGTCATCGCCTATTCAGCGGCGATCTTTTTGCTGAATGACCTTCCTGCCGCCACAAGCTTCACCGGAACGGCAGCGTTGCCTTGGATGGCCAAGTGTTTGATCGATATCATGTTTGCTGGTGCGGCCTTCTTTGCCATGTTTGGCAGCCAAATCCAGTGGGATGATGAAGAGGAAGGCATCCATGCCGAGGACGTGAAGGTTCCTTCGACTTGGCTCTACGGCCTATTTGGCATCAATCTACTCGTCAACTTCGGCTGGCATGGCTATGAGTTTGCGGTGGAGACTGGCGTAACCGCGCTCTATAATGCGGCTTGGTTCTTTGCCGAGTTTGTGGCGATGTTCCTCACCGTTATTCTGTTCAAGCATGCTCAGGATGTTGCTCGTCGGGAAGCCCGTAGGGCTCGTCCGACCAATATTCGACCGGCGGCATAACCCCCACGTCGGTTGATAGGCCGGGGCTTTAGGAGCGGCCCCGGCCGCCCTTTTATATAACACGTATATAACACGCGGAGAAATATCATGGATAAAGTTAAACAGATCACACTTCGCATTAAGAAGTGGCAGTTTGTATATTTGATTTCGGCTTTTGCTATTTTATTTTCATATTTGTTGGCAGTAACTTGTCCCATGCATCGGGGGGCCATTACTGAGTTTCATCTTCTTGGTATGTTTTTTTCAGGCGCTGCCGGAGTAATCCTATTCACCCTAGGCACAATCGAAATGTGGGATAATTGGGATGACAAACCCCGTCGATAAATTCTGGGATGCCCATCCCTCAACTTATATAGCCCTCATCACATGGGGCACCATGGCACTTACGGCTCAACCGACAATCGGCAGCATTCTCGTTCACATTGTCTTGAGCACGGCGCTATTGACTGCCCTTGTTCTATCAGCCCGCCATGAAGGATGGCGGAAAGGCAAACGAAATTAAGGAGATACCATGTTCAGGATTGGACAGCCGGTGATCTGTGTGGATGATACAGATCAGAGCCGCTCGGGGAAATATAATTGGTTAAAAAAGGGCAATAAATACACCATTCGATGGATTGGGATGTATAAACATCCCAATCACACAGAAGGCATTCTTAGTGTTCGGGTTGAGGGGATTAGTAGACACAATAGCTTCACGACATCAAGGATGTGCATTGCTTGGGGATGGGACCCAGAAACGGTTGATATGCCCTTCAAAGCAACTCGTTTCCGCCCATTGGATGAAAGGAAAACTGATATCTCAATCTTCACCGAAATGTTAAAGGTGAAGGAAGATGTACGATAGGCGAGCCGTCCGAGGGCCTCATGATACGCTAGCGAAAGGGGCCGCTCGTGGAGCCCGAGTAAGTTTCGCGCCTTCAAGTTGGACCCAAATAACTCTTGGAGAGAAAAGAATGAACAAAAACGTCTTTGAAATGGAACATGGGTCTGTCGTTGACAGCAGCCTTGCGGCCCAACTTGTTCAACGATTTGTCGCAGACACGACAATCGATATCTTTTGCGAAAAGATCAAGCTGTCGGTCTCTCGCAATGTCAGCTATCCAGACCTTTTGTATCGGCTTAAGGAGCTGCTTACCTCGGCTCGCTTTGTCGCACCGACCCTTAATTCCGGCTATGTCTTCCTGATGGGCAACGTTGGTGCTGATCCTGTGCTGATCTTTTGCAGCACAGGCAATCGTCAAGAATACCATGAGGATGACGAGACCGAGGATGATGAAGGTGCGATGAATGTCATGATCGACATTTATTCAACGCCCTTAACGGCTGGCGCTCTTAAAGCAGCTATTGGTAAAATGTTTGTGAATGAGAAGCTGGCGAAAATCCGCTGGTGGTATCAGGCTGGTGATGGGCGCACTCAATCACATGATTTTTATCTGCAAAGGCAGGGAACCAAGCTGCATGCTGAGTTCTATCCTGATATCGGCGATCCCTATAAGTTCATGGATGAATACCTAAGCTCCCCAGCGGCAGTTCTATTGCTGGCTGGCCCTCCCGGTACTGGCAAGACCACGCTGCTTCGCCACATGATCAGCGAGAGGAACTTGCTGGCTCATGTTATCTATGACGAAAAGTTGATGGAACGGGACACCTTGTTCCAGAACTTCTTGTTCGATAAAGAGAGCGATATCATGATCATTGAGGATGCCGATACCATCCTCTTGGCTCGTGAACATGATGGCAACAAGCTGATGGCGCGGTTTCTGTCCGTCTCTGATGGCCTGATCAAGCTGCCCAACAAGAAGCTGGTGTTTACCACTAATATCTCGGATTTCTCCAAGGTAGATCAGGCGCTTCTTCGTCCCGGCCGTTGCCATGCCATGGTCCATACTCGCCCCCTCAATCTGCCGGAAGCGCAGGCGGCAGCCAAAGTGGCTGATCTGCCAGTGCCTTCACAGAAGGGCGAGTACACCCTCGCAGAGCTTTTTAACAGCGGATACCGGCCTAAAACCCGTCAGATTGGCTTTATTGCGAGGTAACATCATGAGCGAGCATTTTGGAGGATTGGGAGGACTCTGGGATGGTAGAGGGCTTGATCCAGAGGATAAGTTTGAAGTAGCGGTAAATCGGGCTCTTGGAGACCAAATCAGGGCCGATGATGAAATGGCGACGGCCATGTGGAGTGCTTTGGCCAATGTCGATTGGTATCATCCTGAGACAGGAAATACCGCTTCTTATTCCTTTAGGGCGGCGGGTGATCTAATCGCGGCCATTCGAGGGTCCGGGCATTATATGGATTGGTATTGCAGTGGTCCATATGCACAAGTTTCTGATCACATTGCCAGAAGCCTGAAAAAACAAGGCTGGATTTATGATGATATGCCAGCCATCTGCGATGAGCCGGGCTGCCTAGAATATGTTAGCTGCGGGTTCCCGATTGAAAATGGATATCGAAGCACTTGTGGGAAACATTATCGTGAATACAAAGAACGACACCCCGAACCGAAACCACAACAATCCTCCGGAGATGATCGATCTGGCGAAGGAAACAACTCGCCAGATCAGTGAATGGTTTGCGGAAAACCCGGCGGTCACGTCAGAGGACGATGCCCGCAAGATCAAACTTTATATAGACAGAGCTAAGCTCTGTCTGAAAAACCTCGAAGATGACCGGGATCGCAAGGTTAGACCGCTGAATGAGCGCGTGGCCCAGATTAATGCCGATCATAGGGCGGTTAGGAAGCCTCTTGGGGTTGTCTTGGACATGATGCTAGAGGCATCTGATGTGTATCTCAGGGCTGAAGAGGAGAGGCGTCTTGCGCTTGCTGATGAAGCGGCCCGTGTGGCACGCGAGCTGGAAGAGAGAGCGCGCCGAGCTGAGGAGATCGAGAGGGATAAGCTTGACGATGCAAGAATGGGAGAGGTTGGCGTCGATATTGCCGCTGTCACAGAGCAGGCCGATGCCGCCTTTGAGGAATATGCCCGAGCCGAGCGAGCCGCCATCAGAGCCCTAGAAGACACCCATGTCAAGATCGCAGGTGGATTTACAAGGGCTATTGGATTCAAGGAACGTGAGGTACTACATATAGACGATCTTGCGGCGGCCATACAGGATATGGCGGCCGACAGACCCGGCATTGAGGTTGGATGGTCTCTCCCAGAGAGCCTCACGCTTGCCATATTGACGGCTGCAAGGGCGTTTCGTAGAACATTTAAGAGACTTCCGAATGGCATTAGGGCCACAACAGAGCGGCGAGCACGATGAGCGAGATCACGATTACAGCGGCGACTGTTCGACATGCCGAGGCAGGCAAGCAATATGGTTCCATTAAGGACACCACAGGAAAATGGTGGGGCATTGCTGAGGCTGAAGTCAGAAATTTCGTAGAGGGTCGATCCTACCGGATTACCAATTACACCACCCGTGATTACAATGGCAAAACATATTACACGATCAAGAGTTTTCAAGAACTCGTGAACACGGCTCAATCTGCTTCACAACAGGCAGGCTCTGTGCCATTTAACGACCAACAGCGCCGGATGGATATCTTCATTGCGGGAGCATTCAACAACATGATGCATGGTCGTGATCCAAACGACTATACCATGATGGATATTACCGACTTTTTGCAGAAGTTGAAGGGGGCTTGGCTGGCTGTTTTTGGTCCCAATCCAGTTCCTAGGGTTAAACAGAACGATCCGATTTCGACTTCTCAAGCGCCTCAACGGAATGAGGACATGAACGACGATATTCCTTTCTAAGAGATCGGTTGATGCTTCACGGCTGTGCCGGACCCGCAGCTTTGCTGTCCTCTGTTTGGCATCACGTAAGTCGTCCCGGCGAGCCGCGCCAATTTGGAGTCACCATGAAGCCTTGGAGTGATATCTATGAGGAAGCTGGCCTTATATGGGCCGATGCCGAGGCGGCGGCTCAGCTTCTTGAGAACTGCCGCTCGGCTATATTCGCAGAGTGGTGTACCGAGCAAGGTGACGTGCCAGTTAATCGCGCTGAACAAACGGTCAAGGCGCAGCAACGCTGGAAGGAATATAATGAAAAAATGGTTCAAGCCCGCAAGGATGCGAATAAGGCGAAGATACGTCTAGAAAGCATCAAAATGAGGGCGATGGAGGATCACGCCAAACAAGCAAATTATAGAGCCGAGGCGAGAATTATTTAAATGGAAGACCACATCGACCGTTGTCCCTACTGCCTAAATCCTGTCAAGTTCCGGGCGCAACAGGATATGGTTCGCAGCCTAACGCCTCGCCAGTATTGCATCTATATGGCTATAGTCGAAGCTGGGCCAAATGGAAAGAGCAGTAAAGAGCTATTGGAGACATTTCTTGCCGGACGCCAAGTTGGGACATTGAGAACGGCCATCTTTGGCATCAACTCAAAAATCTCTCCGATGTGCCTCAGAAGTCGAGCAGGCAGGTATTACCTGAGCCGGGTCAACTGGAGTGAAGAACCAATAAAGGAGGAATAATGAAATATACGGGGGCTATTGTCACGGACTTGTTACTGCTTGCCTGTGTTGTAGGCATCTTGTTCGTGGGATATGAAATATACGGACTCTATACAAGCATCTTAACAATAGGAGAATAACTTGAATGGCACAAATCGGGGAACCGCTGCGCAAGCACACAGTAATACCTCTTACGGAACCAATCCCATCTACGGCTCCCTCTCCATCGGTAAGCCCCTTACCCTCTCCCTCGGACAAGCCGAGTGTAAGCCCAACTCAACCTTCGAAAACGCCGGAATTAGAACCGGCGAAATAATCGGTTATCGGGTGTGGTTTGTGCAGATTTTACGTGATGGAAGCTGCTCACTCCGAAGCTATTCTTACAATCATACATGGGTACCCGGCAATTATCTCAGCCCAAATGGGGCTGATGAAGGAACGGCGGGCTTCCATGCCCATAAGACCATGAGACGGGTGAGGCAGGAATATCCGTTAACCTATTTGAACCATTATGGTGGGGTCAATACTCATCTGAAGGGCTTTGCTTATGGAGAGGTTAAGCTCTGGGGCACGGTTTATGAGCACACTGAAGGATATCGGGCTGAGTATGCCCGTGTTCATCGCCTGACGGATATTTATATGGCAGATCACATGGCATGTGCCTCTGATGTATTTGAAAAACTTCAGAGGGTTTATGGTTGCGAAATAGGTCGTCAACAAGACCCGCAGATCATCGTAGACTCGTCCACATGGACGGGTCGCAAATAAAGGAGAACTATAATGTTTTATGATCCGAAATGGGACAAGCCTGAAGGTGAGGTTGATCCCTTCAACATAGATACCCTCATAGCTTGGTTACAAAAGAAGCCAGCCTATGACACCTACAATTATACTAATTGTAGGTCCTGCATGCTGGCGGAATACTTCCGAGAATATGGCTTTTGGTCAGTTGACGTGGATTATGCCACTTCAGTCCACGGAAACAAACCGCTTCCTGCCGGATGGGACAATATAGCCTCCAATGGCTATAACTGCCTTAATCCTGAGGCCAACAAGAAAGGCAAAAATTATATGAGCGGGTGGACCTATGGGAAGGCTCTGGCCCGTGCAAAAGCCCTCAAGGCGGCATAGACATGTTCCCGAGGTTTCAGTATTATTGGGACGATACTGAAACCCTCGGGGATGACATGGGCACACCGGCAGATATCCAGAAACTTATCCAAAAGGCTCAAAGGGCGCAAGCCCTGACAGATCGGGCAGCCAATTCAGGGACTGACGCCGAGAATGTCATGAACAACTTTGAGCAAACCATGAACCGCTTTGATGCCCATTTCGGGGGCATTAAGGAATACGACAAGCAAATTCAGGCTATGCTGGGGGCTACCAGCAACGGAGGGCCGCCGCTTGACGCGACCTTTCCCTCGACTACAGCAGTGTCTCCGTCGAGCACTGTCCATCCGCCTATAGATCACGCTACAGGCGATCCGATCAAAACTTAAGGAGTATTTGAATGCTATACGATACGCGCTGGTCCAATCCAAAGCCTTGGACCCTTGAACACCTGATCCAGTGGCTTGGCACCAAGCAGGGTGAGTATGTCTATAGCGACAGCACTAACTGCATGCTTGCCCAATATACCAAGGAAATGGGATATGGTGGCGTTAAGGTAACCTGTTCTAGGGTTTCCTATAGGTTTATCAGTTGGTTGGCCCTTCCCTTTTGGATGAGCAAAGAGCTGCCAGAGCACTTCAATGAGATTGCCTATCATGGCAACTATACCTTTGAAGCCGCCCTCAAGCGGGCTATTGCGGTTCGTACCAATGCCGAGCTAGCGCGGTTACCTCAGGATCGCCCCGCAGCCGCTTCTGCGCCTTTGGAAAGAACTGCTTAAATTCTTCCTTGCTCATGGTCTTGAGCAGGGCCTTCTGATCCGGCGCCGGTAGCCTCTGGAACATATACTGGATGCTACCGCCGGGTTGGAGCTTGTTAATCTCCTTGGTTTGGACTCCTAAGGCTGCCAGTTTCTTGGCGGCCTCTATTTTAGCCTGTTGATCCCCTCGCTGCATAGCACCAAGGTAGGCGGTCCTTGCCTCGGACTTCTCAACCGACTTGGCCCCGGTTTCAAACGACTTGGCCTCAGGCGCCACATAGCGCTTGAACAAATATTGAATACGGTTTTCCAAAGGAGATTTGGATGCGTAAGCAGGTGCGGGGCCAAAACCCAAAAACGGCAGAACCACATCGCGATCTGTTAGTTGTTTTAGAACATCTAACGTCGTGTTCGGTTTGCCTGAAAGCTGCAATGCGCGTTTGGCGCCTGCGACAGACATGGGGTTCAACTGGTCCGAAACGAGGTGACTACCGAATTGATAAGCCTGTTTGAAGAACGGGGCATTCTCATCGTAGATTTGATTGCCGAAATAGTCCTTGTTCTGGCCCATCTCGATGAAGGGCTGGAATAGCATCTTGTGATAAAGCATCTGAGCCAAGCCAGCGGGAACCGATTGTTGTTCCTCGATATTCTTCATGGCCATCGGGACTTCACGGGTATAGAAGGCGTTGGTAATGCGCCGGGGGGAACCGTCAGGGTTCAGGCCACCGATCCGGGGAAAGATATAATCGAGCCCTTCTGCGTTGTCGCCGGTAAACGCTTTGTTCATGGCGGCATTGATGGCCATGGCCGTGACGCCATAAAGCAGCATGTTCGTGGTCTTATTGGTAGTCTGCCGCACCAAAGCCCTCGTCGGACTAGGAGCATCAATCATTCGCCGGACGATGGGTTCAAAGAACCCGCCGCCAAATTCCCTCGCAAATCCAAGGTTCCAGCCCAATGACAAGAAAGACCCAATCGAAGCGTCCTTCAAGGTCCGGTTCCAAAAAAGCCCCCCGTAAGACATCTCGCCGAAACGATTATCGATTTGCTTCCCTAACGCCCTTAGGGCAACTCGCCGATTTGATGTATCTGTTAGAAGGTCAGGGCGCCTACGGAATAGAGCTTCGGATTCGCGTTGTAGGGCGGCCATCTTTAGGTTCGGAATCCACTCCTCGAACATCCATGACGATAGTTTCTCTAAACCAAGACGGAAGCCAGCGGGAAGAGTTTTTAGGTACTGGTTATTTGCGACGGCATCATGGAAGTCTCTTTTCGCCCGAATCCGCATCTGTTCCGAAAGCTGGGCAGAAATCCCAGCTTCGTTCATCAATTGAACCGCCGCCTTCTGAGCCGGGGTCTGGTTCTCACGAGGAGTAATCCAACTCTCCCGCATGGTCTTGCCCCTATTAGGGGTACCAATAGGCAAGCCAAAGAAGGCGTCCCCAACCGTCTGCAAGACCGCCTCAGGCATAGCCACGAAGCGCCGCGCTAGGCTCTGCTGGCCCTTGCCAAAGGTCTCGCCAATGGCCCGGCTCATATTGTTAACGGCGCTAATGTGGGCGACGTGGACAGGGTGGAAGAATGATAGGCCCAGCTTGATAGGAACCCAAGCATTCTTAAGCTTCATCCAGCTCCGGAAAGCATCTCCCGCTGCGCCTTCATTGGCCCAAAGCCCCTTGGCTTCAACGCCATTTTTCCAGAGAGATTGAACGTCAGGTGCTAGCAGCCATTTCTCACCACTGGGCGCCGTAACCTGATCCCATCGGAAAGGGGAGCCGATAAGCGACGGGTTCGATACATGCGCGGGGGCTCGTTCAGCTGGCGTAGCCACGCCAAGACTTTGTAGATCATGAAGCATTTCCATTTTATTGATCATGTCCGCACCGGACATGAGGCGTGAATTCACGATATCTTGAATATTATTATGTCGAAGCTCTAGGCCATTTTGTTTGCCCATTTCGATAAGATCATAGGTGCGCGCTTTTTGGAACCATGTCGGTCCCATGCTTTGAGAGAGGTTTTCGGGGCTAAAGACCTGCCGGGCTCGTGCTGGGTCTTTCCAGATATGGGGAAAATAATTCTCTAGATAATCGGCCCGAGAGCCCATATCCTTCTCTAGACGATAGGATAGATCAAGCTGAGACCGATAATCACGAGCAGCATTGTCCATCCAAGGGTGCCGTCCAAGCACATCAGCCGGAAGCGGCGAACCAGTTTCGACCGCAAAAAGGAAACGATCCTGATCGGCCGGGTCAACCTTAGGCCACTTATACGCATAGGTTTTTTCACCCCGATTGATAATGGAGTCCTCAAGTTGGCTACGAGCCGAGCGGAACTTCGCCACGACAGCATCAGCCTTTAAGGCAGCTTCACTGCGCATATCTGGCGCAATATTGTTGATAAACCCTTCCTTGAGACGGCCGATCAGGCCACCGGGTTTAGGAGGCAATGGCGGTGGAATGTTACCGATAAAGTTATCTTGCCGGGCCTGTTCACGCTGGGTCCGAGCTTGTTCTAGAAGCGTGTCACGTTGAGGAGGAGTTAAAGATGGATTCTTTGATCGCTGTTCTAGCTGTTCTGCTTGCGATTGGGCTAATTGGGCTCGCTGTTTTGCTGACTGTCGATCCGCCATCGCGTTAGCGATATTGGTATAATGATCCGAAAGCTGGGTAAACTTCTCCGCTTGCGTAGGAGAAATACCCGGCTGTGCCGCTTGCGTGGCATAATCAGCGGCTTTCTTTTGATGTTCCGAAACCGCTGCGGCTATTTCGGCAGGGCTAGGCTCCGTCGTTTGCGTTTGCGGTTCACCATAACGGCCACGGAGCGCAAGATGCCCGAGTGCGGGGACCGCTGTGGTAACAGCGCCACTCGTATAAGCTTCTTTAAGACCTTTCGTGACATCATCGCCTCCGATCACATTTTTGGTAGCCTGCTCTGCCATAGAGATACCGGGCTGGATACCAAAGGCTTGAAAGGCTAAATTCTTGAGAGGTCCACTAAAAGCTTTAAGCGGAAAGGCTGCCCATGAAGCTCCTGAAAAGGCCCCTGATGCTGTGGCGTCTTCCATCGCCCGAGTCCATGCACCCTCTGGATCATGTGGGGTTCTCTTTAACTGTGCAGCGAAGGACGGCCCGATGGCTTGAAAGGCAGCGCCAAGGGCAGCTCCGCCTGCACCGCCTGCCAAAGTCCCCTCGGGACCAATTAGCGATCCTGCCGCACCCCCAGCAATACCAGCAGCAAGAGTTGGAGAGGACTGTCCAACTCCATATGCCAACTTAGAAAGGCCACGAGATGGCTCGTATAAATCCCTTAATGCAAATGGTTCTGTCACTGGCGACTGCTCTTGCGGCAGTGCTGTTGGTGTTTGTCCTTGTAATGTCTGAACCGATTGACCGCCTTCAGAAACCGACCGCTTTAGACCAGCCATCAAAGAGTCAAGCGGCCCCGGCATGGGAAGATCAGGACTTGCAGGCTGCGAAGATGTTTGCGTGGCGGACGATCCTCCACTAAGCCACGGCGCCAGATTAGACGGCGTAGGAGCTGGAGCCGGGGTGGGTGCGGGCGCTTGCGTTAACCACGGCGCAGGCGGTGGTTTATCCGCCTCTGGGGTGGGGGCGAAGTCCGTCTGTGTCGGTTGCAGCCATGGTGCGAGTTCGGCCATTTATTATTGCTGTGGCTTCCATTGAGTGCCATCCCAGACACCCGTGACAGTACCACCCTTGCCATCATCGAACTGCTTCGTAGACCCTACTGCCGGTCCGGCAGGCAAAGCCGTATTAACAGCCCCTTGAGCCGATGTACCGCCTGCAAGATAGCGACGGCGGCGGGAAACCTCCTGCTCAATAAGCGGCTGCAATTGTTCAGGAGGCAGGCCGGGATTCATGCTCTGCACAAACTTGGCAGCGCGGTCATAATCAGCACCTGTGAATTTGCCCGGTTTGCCCGTAGTACCTTCTTCAGATTGATCTAGTTCACGGTTTCGTGCAGCAACCGAAGCCCGCTCGTAAGGTGTCATCTGATTGTATTTACGCAAATGCTCTTGAGCAGTCTCGGCCAGCTCTTGCGCCTTCTGGTTCAATTTCTGCTCAGAAGTCAATGCAGTACGTTCATCTCCTAATGTCTTGCTTCCAGCCAAAAGACCCTTGCCGATGGAAACACCAAGCGGTCCCGGCGTTGCAGCCATCGTGGCACCCGCGTTAATAAGTGCCATCCACGGA
>Ga0335069_10003189_pt1 | contig 24941 bp, 21 predicted proteins | sample Lox_Sample_11_FD_206714 | JGI IMG/M metagenome (GOLD analysis project Ga0335069, IMG submission 206714) | Soil microbial communities from Loxahatchee National Wildlife Refuge, Florida, United States - Lox_Sample_1.1 | ecosystem: Environmental > Terrestrial > Soil > Wetlands | place: USA... | reverse complement strand
GGACCAGAACGATGCGGCTGACGCGCTTGGCGTTGATTGCCGCGACGGCCATGGCGACGGCCAGGTAAGTCTTGCCGGTGCCTGCCGGGCCGACACCGAAGACCATGTCGTTCTGCTCGATGGCCTCAACATAACGGCGCTGATTGAGCGAGCGCGGCTGGACAATGCGCTTGATGCCGGCAGAACGTTGCTTGCCTGCCTCCGCCACAGAGCGAAGAGTGGCTGCCGGGTCGGCAACCACCAGGCGCAGCATGCCGTTCAGTTCCCCATTGTGGGGATGGATTCCCTGGCGGCGCAGCGTTTCGAAATCCTGAAAGATGCTTTGGATCCGAGCCACGCTCTCGCCAGGTCCCTCGACATGGACTGCGTCGGAACGCAGATCGATTCGCACGCCCAGCGAGTCTTCCATCAGTCTTAGGTTTTCATCGCGGGTCCCAAAGAGGGGCTCGAGGTTAGGTGTAATCTCCAGAGCGATCTTCAAAGGGTTCTATGTCCTCCGGGACGTCGGGTTGGTTCTATAAAACCGGCAGCGGGCCGGTAGTTTCGAAGAGGATAGGGCTGTAAAGCGAGAATCGGCGGCTGACGCGGCCGGAAGGCCGCCTGGGAAACGACATTGAGCAGAGTGGGAAAGAACTACCTTGAGTGGGAGACGGGAAGCGCGAGCAAGAAATACGTCCAACGTGTGGACTGCCCGGCGCAACCGCGAAATGGAGTTGTCGACCAAATTCTGTACTGCGAGAGTAGCGCGGTCCTTGTACCGCGTCAACCACCGCCCCAATAAATTTGATGCGTAAGTTGTCAGAGGAGATACCGGCTGATTGCATACTGTGAGCGCACTTCGTAAGTGAAAAAGGATGTTGCGCCCCGACATTACCGACGGCCCGGTGTGCATGACCAAAGTGCGCCGGGTGGGATGGGAGGGCTAGAATCTTCGCCATGAGAAACCGAGGCAAAATCACGCGGCGGCAAGTATTGGGTTGGGGAGCGACGGCGACCGCAGGTGTGTGTGTCAGCCGAGCGGCAAGGGCTCTGGCTAGCGGCGCCGCGCCGCGGCCGGCGTTCAGGCCGACCCTGCTGAACCAGGTGGCCTATTCCCAGGTGGACCTGGAGCCGGGCCCAGCGCAGCGCCAGTTTGTCGAGACACATGAGCTCCTGTTGAACCTGAGCGAGGACAGCCTGCTGCGGCCATTCCGCGTGCGCGAGGGACTGCCCGCGCCGGGCGATGAGCTGGGAGGGTGGTATTCCACCGAGGGCTTTGCCGCGGCGTGCCCTTTCGGCCAGTGGATCTCAGCTCTGGCCCGCATGTACTCGGTGACGCGCGACCAGGCAACTTACGACAAGATCGATCGGATGATCCGGGACTACGCGGCAACGCTCGAGCCGGCGGGCAAGTTCTACCAGCACTATCGCTGGCCGGGCTATATCTACGACAAGCTTTCGATCGGGCTGACCGATGCGCACGTTTTTGCTCAATATCCCACAGCACTCGCCGTGCTGGCGCGTACGACAGACATCGTGTTGCCCTACCTGCCGCCAAAGGCGATGCCCCACCGGGAAACGCCGCTGGTCGCCGATGAAGACTTCTCGCGCCACGTATGGGACGAAACCTACACTATGCCGGAGAACTTCTTCCTGGCCTGGCAGCGGACGGGCGAGCAGCGCTACTACGATCTTGGCCGGAGATTCCTCTTTCACGAGTACTTCGATCCCCTATCTCGCGGAGAAAACGCGCTGCCGGGCCGCCACGCCTACAGCCACGTGAACGCGCTCGGCTCAGCAGCCATGGCGTATCTCGCCCTGGGCGACGAGAAGTACCTGGCAGCGGCGGAGAATGCCTTTCGCTTTCTGCAGGAGCAGAGCTATGCCACCGGCGGATGGGGCCCCGGCGAGCACTTTGTCGAGCCGGGAAGCGGCGGGCTGGGCGAGAGCCTTGAGAAGGAGCATGCGAGCTTTGAAACGCCGTGCGGCAGCTACGCGCACTTCAAGCTGGCGCGCTACCTGATGCGCATCACCGGCGACTCGCGCTACGGAGACAGCATGGAACAGGTGCTCTACAACACCGTGCTCGGCGCCAGGCGGTTGCAGCCCGACGGGCGGACGTTCTACTACTCCGACTACACCTTCAAGGGAACCAAGTTCTACCACCCCGACCGATGGCCGTGCTGTTCGGGCACGCTGCCGCAGGTTGCCGCCGACTACCGGATTAACGCGTATTTCCAGAACGAACGTGGCGTCTATGTGAACCTGTACCTGCCGTCAACGCTGCGCTGGACCGCGCGCGGCGCAAACTTTGCGCTGAAGCAGACGACAGATTACCCCTACGAGAGCACGGTTCGGCTCGACCTGAAGGCCTCCGGGCCGGCGACATTTTCGGTGTTCCTCCGGGTCCCCGCCTGGGCGCAGGGCGCGCGCATGGCCGTCAACGGCATGCGCAACTCGCAAAAGCTGGACGCAGGAACATTTGCCGAAGTGCGTCGCGAATGGAAGGATGGTGACCGCATCGAACTCGACCTGCCGTTCTCGACGCGGCTCGAAGCAGTCGATGCGCAGCATCGCGACGTGATGGCGGTGAGTACGGGCCCACTGGTGCTGATGGCTTTGCGCAACGGTGACACCGCGCTGGGGCCGGTGACACGGGCACAACTTCTCAGCGCCCGGCAGACCGTGGCGGGTGCGCACGAGTGGACGGCCGGTGCCGGCGAGAGCGCGCTGCGCATGAAGCCGTTCCTGGATATTCAGGACGAGGGGTACACGACGTATCTGAAGGTCGTGGAGGGGTGAACCGCAGTCGGCCCGGTAAACCTCCACGCCGGCAAACCTTCGCGGCGTTCCGTCGATTCAATCCGGTACACTTCTTGGATCGCACATAAGCCCGAGGAAAGCCGCGGATGTCTGCACTCTATGTCGCTGTTCTGGTTGTGATCGCCGGCGTACTGCTGGCGGTAGCCGTTTCCCGCGCTCTGCTCGTGAAGACCAAGGCCGACTACCTGGTGGCCGGGCGAACGCTCTCGGCATTTGTCCTGGTGCTTACGCTGCTGACGTCGTGGATCGGCGCGGGCTCGCTCTTTGCCGGGGCCGAAAATGCCTACCGCAACGGGTTCGCTGCTCTCTGGCTGCCGGCCGGCGGCTGGGCGGGTCTTCTCCTCATCTACTTTATTGCGCCGCGCGCGCGCAAATTTGCCCAGTTCACGCTCCCCGATCTGCTTGAGGCGCGTTACAACCAGGCAGCGCGGGTACTGGGGACGATCGCCATTCTCTTTGCTTACGTGGCCATCACCAGCTACCAGTTCAAGGGCGGCGGCAACGTGCTGCACCTCATCTTTCCGGATACAGTGACGCCCGAGCTGGGCGCTTACATCATCGCCGCATTCGTCATCGTGACCACGGCGATGGCCGGCATGTCGAGCGTGGCCTATATGGATGTGGCCATCGGCTCGATGGTGACGGTGATCTGCCTGATTGCGGCGCCCATGCTCTTGGCCAAAGCCGGCGGGTGGAGCGGCCTCCACGCCTCGCTGCCGCAGACGCATTTCGAAGTTCTCGGCAACCTCACCTTCGTGCGCGCCATGGAGTTCATGGTGCCGACCATGCTGCTGATGCTGGGCAACCAGGTGATGTACCAGAAGTTCTTTTCGGCAAAGTCTGAGCGGGACGCGCGAGTTTCTGTCGTCGGCTGGATCCTGGGCACGGTCTTGCTTGAAACGTTGATCGTCGCCATTGCGGTCTTCGGATCGGCGCTTTACAAGACCGGCGAGGTGGCCCAGCAACCCTACGAGATTATTCCCTACACCGCGCGGCACGGGCTGCCCGCATTGATGGGCGCGCTGCTGCTGGGCGCGGTCTTCGCCAAAGTCATCTCCACGGCTTCGAACTACCTGTTTTCTTCGGCGACCAACCTCATCGAAGACGTGTTTGTGCGCTACCTTGTTCCCTCCGCCTCGAATAAGCAGGTGCTGCTCTTTTCGCGCGCTGCAGTCGCACTGCTGGGCTGCTGGGCGCTCTACCAGGCCATCTATGCGCCGAGCGTGCTGGCCAAGATGCTCTACGCCTACACCATTTACTCGGCTGCCGTCACCCCCGTCGTCCTGGCGGCCTTCTATTCCAAACGCGCCACGGCGTGGGGTGCGGTCTCGGCCATCGCCATCGGAACGGTTGTCACGCTGGCTTGGGATGTGCCGGGCGTGAAGGGATTGTTCCCTCCTCTCCTCGCCCAGCGCGACGCCATCTTTCCCGCGCTATTCACCGCGGTGGCGGCGCTGGTGGTGGTGAGCGCGTTCACTCCCAAGCCGTCGGCGGAGCAACTGGCAAAGCTGGCGGAGTAGGGGAGCGGGGCGATCCTTATAGAATCAGAAATCCATTACCCCGATCGCTTCCTCGCGATAATTCTCCAAGTCGTTGCTGAGCCACGATTGATTGCTGCGCACTCTATGAAACCTCACCGTACAGGAATCGCGCCTGGAATCGGCGCCAGCAGGCGACGCTGCGATGATCACACGGAAAGGCCCTACGATCCCTTGGTCGACCAGCCTTTTGCCCAATGCAAACCCGAAATCGTTCCCCAGCTGAACCAGCTCGACGAACGGGGTCTCGACTGAAACGAAGTCTTCCAGGTGGATTTCGTTGATTGCAGCTTCAACACCTGTTTCGTCGTCACTACTCTTGAGATGTTCGAGCGCCGATCGCCTAGATGACGCGAGTGAACGTAGCACGATACAGCCGTCGATAGCTTCAAATCCGTCATCCATCACTCGACCTAGACCCTCTGGACCTGGCACAGAACTCAGTTCAGTAAAGGCAGGGTCACCACCAAGCAGTCTCAGCATCTCTCGGTTCCAGCGGTACTTCATATACGCATTTAACCAGGTTCTCTAGGTATCGCAGGCTGATCGCTCTGCTCGTAGGCCGGGTGACCCATCCTAAACGCGTCCTCCGCGCTTACTGTGGGGCCCGCCACGAAAAAACTTGTCCCGCCCGCGTGCAACAGCCTTACACTGTCGGTGTCAATTTCCAGCACTTATGCCGGTGGCGCAGCTCACCCTCGAGATCCGCATCGAGCATGCCCAGTCACTCAAGGACAGGCGGCAGGTGGTGCGCTCGCTCAAAGACCAGTTGCGGCAGGGCTTCAACGTGTCGGTGGCAGAGTTGGACGAGGCCGTGACGTGGCAGTCAGCGACGCTGGGCGTCGCGGCAGTTTCACGCTCGCGCGATTACCTCCATGGTCTGATGGAAGAGGTGGAGCGCGCCGCGCGGCGCATGACAGCCGAACTGAGCGCGGAGCTGGCCGACTCGTACTGGGAGTACATCGAGAACTGAGGGCGCGAGCATCGCCGGTCCCGCGCGCGTGCTACCCTGAAACTTCCCTCTAGGGAGAGCGCCGTTTGCCGACTACTGGCTTCGCCATCGCCGTTTTCGAATTCGTCATCCTGATCTTTTCCCTCAGTTTTCATGAGTGCGCGCATGCCTGGATGGCGTCGCGCCTCGGCGACCAGACCGCGCGGCTGCAGGGCCGGGTGACATTGAACCCGATGTACCATGTCGATCCCATTGGCACTCTGCTGTTTCCGGCCCTGATGATCTTCGGGCCCCTGCTGGGCGCAGGAAGGTTTGCCGGCGCGTTGATCGGCTGGGCCAAGCCCACGCCGGTGATCACGCGAAACTTCACCAACATCAAGCGCGACGACAACCTCACCACGCTGGCCGGCCCGGTATCGAATCTGCTGCTCGCCCTGGGCGGGTTTCTCGGCCTGGTCGTTGTCATTCTGGCCACGCGCAACCTGCCGTCGCAGCAAAATGCCTTCAACAGCGGCGTTGACGCGCTGGCCGTCCTATGCGAACTGGCGGTCCAGGTCAACCTGTCGCTCTTCTTCTTCAATCTGCTGCCCATTCCGCCGCTCGACGGCAGCCATGTGGTGCGCAATTACCTGCCCTATAACGCGGTCAATGCCTTCGACCGCATCGGCATTCTGAGCTACATCCTCATGTTCGTGATTGGCGGTCCCGTGGTTGGTTTCCTGATGGGGCCGACGATGAAGATGATCTACCTTGTACTCGACCGGATTCAGGGGAGATAGACCACTCACGCTCACGCGTCCCGCTACAATAAATAGGAGCAGTTGAAGCTCGGCGACAAATGACGCTCTTTTGTGTGCCGCCCGGAAATTGAACGAAATCATGGCAGAAAAAGGAAATTCACTGGAAAACCCCGCGAGCTCGCGCCCGCGTGTTTTAAGCGGCATGCGTCCTACGGGGAAGCTGCACTTGGGCAACTACATGGGTGCGCTGGCCAACTGGGTCAAGCTGCAGGATAAGTATGAATGCTACTTCTTCATCGCCGACTGGCACGCGCTCACGACCGACTACGCCGATCCCAGCCAGATCGCCCCAAACACCATTGAGGTAATGCTGGATTATCTCGCCGCCGGGCTTGATCCGGAGCGTAGCGTTCTATTCCTGCAAAGTCGAGTGCTGCAGCATGCCGAACTGGCGCTGCTGCTCGGCATGAGCACGCCGCTGGGCTGGCTGGAGCGCGTGCCCAGCTACAAGGAGATGCAGGAGAATCTCGCCAGCAAAGACCTCACAACCTACGGATTCCTGGGCTACCCCGTGCTTATGTCGGCGGACATTCTGCTTTACCAGGCAGATTTTGTGCCCGTGGGACAGGATCAGCAGGCACACGTGGAATTGACGCGCGAGGTGGCGCGGCGGTTCAACCAGTTCTACAAGCTTGCGGACGTCAGCGTCGGCGATGTGCTTCCCGAACCCAAGGTCTTGCTAACCCCCTCGCCCAAGTTGCCCGGCACCGATGGCCGCAAGATGTCGAAGAGCTACGGGAACACGATCCTGATCAGCGACCCCGAGACGGTGGTGCGGCAAAAGCTGAAGACCATGGTTACCGATCCGGCGCGCATCCGTCGCAGTGACCCCGGGGACCCGGACAAGTGCCCGGTGGGCGACCTGCACAAAGTTTTTTCGACGCCGGAGACGCTGGCGAAGGTGTACGAGGGCTGCCGCTCGGCCGGAATCGGATGCATCGAATGCAAGAGTTGGGCTGCCGATGCCCTGGTGAAGGTGTTGCAACCGATCCAGGAGCGGCGCGCAAACTTCACTGAGGCTCGAGCGGTCGAGATCCTCGACGAAGGCTCGCGCCGGGCTGCGCTCCGCGCCGAGCAGACCATGGTTGAGGTGCGCCAGGCAATGAGATTGTCGCTGAGCACGGTCAGGGCCGGGAAGGAATGCAGTTGACGGATTTTTCACCCCAACCCGAGCAAGCCGGACCGAACATCGGGCGAGACGCGGAGCCAATCGAGTCTCGGCCAGACGTCGTGCCGCCGGACCCGGTCGCCGCGGCCCCAAGGCCGGCCGAGCCCGCCGCTGCCCCCGAGCGCACTACCGCCGAGAAAGTGACCGCTGCGCTCAAGGCTCGCGGAAGAGACGCCGAAGATTCGCCCTTCTCAGTGATTGTGAGCCAGGTGTACGACGGCCCCCTCGATCTGCTGCTCGACCTCATCCGCAAGCAGGACATCGATATCTACGACATTCCCATCGCCAGGATCACGGCGCAGTTTCTCGCCTATGTCGATCGCTTGCGCGAGAGCGATATGGATGTAGCCGGTGAATTCATCTACACGGCGGCCCTCCTCATCCATATCAAGAGCAAGCTGCTGTTGCCGCGCGCGCCGGCGGGGCCCGACGATACCCAGGAAGATCCGAGGCGCGAGCTGGTGGAGCGGCTGCTGGAGCATGAGCGTTTCAAGAACGCCGCGCAGATGCTGCACGAAAAGCAGATGCTCGAGGCAGCGACGTGGACCAATCCCGGGGCGCGCGATTTTCGCGAAGACGAGAACGCGGAGCCGGAGATTGCCGCCGATACCACCGACCTGGTGCGCGTCTTCCGTGAGATCCTGGACCGCGCTCGCAACCGGCCCATTCTCGACGTGACAGAGGATACGGTGACGGTGGGGCAGATGATCCAGTTCCTGGCGCGGCGCCTGAATATGGAAGACAAGCCCGTGGCCCTGCACCGGCTGTTGAGCCACACCAAGTCAGAGCGTGCGCTGATTGCCATGTTTCTCGCGCTGCTTGAGCTGGTGCGGCTCCAGGCGATCCTTCTCCGCCAGGACCGGCAGTTCAGCGAGATCTTCATCAAGAAACATACCGGCTTCGAAGCCGCGATGAATCAGGGGCTCACTGACGCCCGCGACGACTGGCGATAATAAGGGCCCAAAACCGACCCTTGTCATCGGCAGCCAACATGGCCAAAAGCAACCGCAGATCCTTCGGCCGCGCCTCAGGATGGCAGGCCCTCACAGCCTTGTACACTGACCAATGATGATCTCGTTTCCCCGTTTGCCGCATCGGGCGGCCCTCACCGCCGCAATCGCCGTTGTCATCCTCGGCGCTCGTGTCGAGCTTTTGCATGCGCAGGAGTCTTCGCAACAGCTTGCAGCCGAGCTCGCCCAGGTTCCCTTGCCGGAGCCCTCATCCAACGCCCTGCCGCTCGCTATGGATCGCGGCACCGCGGATCTGGAGCAGACCCTCAAGCGCCTGGGTACCACGGCGAGTGTGTTGGCGATCGTCGCGCACCCCGACGACGAAGACGGCGCGCTGCTGACCTATCTCGCTCGCGGGCTGGGGGCGCGCGTGACCCTGATGACGCTGACGCGCGGCGAGGGCGGCCAGAACGCCATGTCGGCCGAGAGCTACGATGCGCTCGGATTAATCCGCACGCAGGAACTGCTGAAGGCCGACGAATACTACGGGATCGATGAGCTGTGGGGCACCGAGGCTGACTTCGGCTTCTCCAAAACCCAGGAAGAGTCGTTCCAGAAGTGGGGACACGACCGCGTTCTCTACGACGCGGTGCTGGCGGTGCGCATGGTGCGGCCGCAGGTCATTCTCTCTACGTTCGTCGGCGCGGTGAGCGACGGCCACGGGCAGCACCAGGTTTCCGGCGAGATTGCGCAGGAGGCATTCAAGGCCGCCGGCGATCCCAAGGTGTTTCCCGAGCAAGGATTGCCGCCATGGCAGCCACTGGCGGTGTATTCACGCACGCCCTTCGCGCCTGTCACCAATGGAAAGATGTTTGACTACGCCACCGGCAAGTGGGCCGAGGCAAAGTTTCATAACTACGTCACCGGCGAGTTGTTGAGCGCCCTTTCGGCCGACGTGACCATGCCGACCGGCCAATGGGACAAGGCGCTGGGGCAGACCTATGCCCAGATCGCGCGCGAAGGCTGGGGACAGCAGATGTCGCAATACGGCGGCGCGAACCCGGCGCTCGCCGAGCCCGATTTCACCAGCTATCACCTGTGGGCCGTTGCGCCCTCGGCGGCGGCAGGCGCTGACGGCAAGGGCGATTCGAGCCTCTTCCAGAACAGCAGAGCCAACATCGATACCGGCATTGCGGGTCTCGACCGTCTGGTGCCGGGCACGGCTCCGGATTGGCTGAGTGGTGGCCTGCGCGATGTAACAGCCGGCCTCAACGATTACGAGAGCAGCTGCCTGAACGAGGCGGGAATCGACGGCGCGCACCGGCTGGTTCCGATTTACCAGAAAACTCTCGACCTCTACGCTCGGGTGAAGGCGAGCGATTTGGATCCGACCCCGAAGGCCGGTCTGGAACTTGAGCTGGGCGCGAAGATCAATCAGTTTCAGCAGGCATTGAAGGACATGCTGGGGCTGGATATGGTTGCATTCGTCGCCGGAAGCAGCGGCGGCGGGGGCTACGGAGGCCGCGGATCTTCGGCCGACGAAACGGCGCGCAGCGTATGGCCGGGCGAGGAGTTCGGCGTGCGCGTGCATACCTTCAGCGCGACCAGCGGCGTGCACGTCAAAAAAACATGGTTTGAAACCCAAACCGGCCGATCCCAGAACAGCGAATCCCAGCTAGGTGAATCGTGGCTGCACGGCGAGCCCACCACTGGACCAGATGAGGGCGAGACCACAAACGCTATCTATCATCTCCGCGTCCCCGACGATGCGCCCCCGACCCGGCCATTTTTCACGCGGCCCACAACCGAGCAACCTTATTACGACATCGCCAATAAAAAAGATCGTGAGCGTTCGTTTGCGCCCTATCCGCTCGCAGCGTGGGTTGAGTTCGAATTTGACGGCGTTCCCATCCGAGTCGGTCAGGTGGTGCAGACGCTGGCGCACGAGAGCGGAGTGGGCGGCGTGTACGAACCACTGGTGGTGACGCCGGCAATCGGCGTGAGAGTGAACCCGGAAGCGAGGATTCTGCCCCTTGATGGATCTCCGCTGCCGGTTAGTGTGACCGTGCACGCGGAGCGGGCGGCCGAGGGAACGATCGAACTCAAGCTGCCGGAGGGATGGCGCTCAAAACCGGCACAGCGCGAGTTCCAGCTCAAAAGCGTCGGCGACACAGAGCCGCTGACGTTTTCTGTTCTACCCGGTGGCGACGCGAAGACGCGTGCCTACACGATCGAGGCGATTGCGCATTCAGTGGGCCGGAACTACGAGATCGGATGGCGAAATGTCGCGTATCCCGGGCTCCAGTCGACCATCCAATACAAAACCGCAGAGCTGAAGACTCGCAAGGTCGATGTGAAGGTCGCGCCCGGTCTGCGCGTCGGATACATTATGGGCACAGGCGACACCGTTCCCGACGCGATCGAGGCGCTGGGTATTCAGCCGCACATTCTCACCGAAACAGAGCTTAAGTCGGGCGACCTGTCGCAGTGGAACGTGATCCTGATCGGTATCCGCGCCTACTCTGCTCTGCCGGCCCTCAGTGCCGCACAGTCGAGGCTTGATGCCTTTGTCCAACAGGGTGGGACGTTGATCGTGCAATACCAGAGCGCCACATTTCCCGCCCCGCTGTCCATATCGCTTGGCCGCATCCCGGAGCGCGTGGTCGACGAGCAATCTCAGATCAAGTTGCTCGATCCGGCCAGCCCTCTGCTCGCCTGGCCCAACAAGATCACTGCCGCCGATTTCGAGGGATGGCTCGAAGAGCGTGGCCATGGGTTTCCTGACCAGTGGGACGCAGGCTACAAGACGCTGACCGAGACCGCCGACCCTGGTCAGGATCCACAAAAGGGTGGCCTGCTCCTTCTGCACCGCGGCAGGGGAACCTACATCTATGTGGCGTTTGCACTCTACCGGCAGCTGCCGGAATTGGTGCCGGGCGCCTACCGAATCCTCGCCAACCTATTGAGCGCCGGCAGCCAATCTCTTCCTTAGAATCCGCTTCGAAAGACGTCAGAAGCCAAACAAGAGGAGACGCCGGTTGGTCCGCTTCATCCGCCACTGCGTGTGCGGATCGAAGACCCGTGTGTGAATCCGCCCCTAGGCCCTTTTGGAATCAATTACATAAATCGAAGTATGAATTCTGTGTGAATTCGTCAAGCTGTAACAAAGCTCTGCGAGTCTGAAGTGGTAATTTTCTATGCAAGTTAACCCTAGCGAAATTCTCCCCTTTATGTTGCCAACCCGCGCTCGCTCGGGGGGATGCCGCACATGTTCCTGAAGTGCTTGCACGGGGACATCAAATGCAGAATCCTGCGCGCGATCATCACCAAGACCCAATCCAACTGCAAAGGGAAAGAGAGGCCCGAATGAGGTTCAGAATGTATCAGGCTGTCGCGGCGGTATTGGCGGCCGGACTCGTTGTTTCCAATGTCCACGCAGCCAGCGATCGAGATTCGATGAAGAAGGAACCCGTCAAGAAGAAGTCGAGTTCCGCCAAGTGCTGCTCCGATGTACAAGACCAGATCCAGGCACTGCGCCAGGAGATGCAGGGGCAGATCGATGCGTTAAAGAGCGATCTGTCGGCCAAGGACGCGGAACTGCAGCAGGCGAAACAGGCCGCGGCCGACGCGCAGGCAGCGGCGGCCAAGGCGGAAGCCGACGCCAGTTCGCTTCAATCGGCGTCCAGCGAAAACGCTGCGGCAGTCGCCACCCTGCAGAGCTCGGTGAAAGACATCAATGCCAATACCGCTTCAGTGATTTCGACCATGTCGGACGAAACCAGCAAGCTCAAGAAGATGGTCGATCACCCGGATACCCTGCACTACAAGGGAATCACCATCACACCAGGAGGCTTCACGGCGGCTGAAACCGTGTGGCGCGCCCATGCCACGGGCGGCGATATTCCGACCGCGTTCACGTCGCTGCCTTACGAAAAGAGCGACAACTATCTGCTGAGCGAGTTCTTCGGAACTGCGCGCCAGTCACGCGTCTCCATGATGGCCGAAGGCAAAACATCGTGGGGAACCTTGAGGGGCTACTTCGAGGGTGACTGGTTGGGCACTGGCATCACCTCAAACAACAACCAGTCGAACAGCTACGTCTTCAGGCAGCGCGTGGTCTGGGGACAACTTGAAACCAAGGATCACTGGGCGTTTACCGGTGGCCAGCTCTGGTCGCTGGTTACCGAGGACAAGAAGGGGATCTCAAATCTCTCCGGAGACATCCTGACTCCGCTCACCATAGACCCGAACTATAACGTGGGCTTTGTGTGGACGCGGCAATACGGTTTCCGCGTAACCAAAACCTGGGACAAGTTTGCCCTCGGCTTCGCCGCGGAGAACCCGCAGTTGCTTTATACGGCCTCCCTTGCCGGCAACGAGCCCTACGCGGTGCTCGGTAGCCAGGGCACCAATGGCGGCAACTTCAACGCGGCCGTCAGCTCCTGCTCGCCTTCAACCTCGATCGTCAACTACACCAACCAGGCCGAGACCGATTCGGCCGGCAACACGCTCAATGTCGCGGTGCCGGTATACAAGACGGTCAATTCCTGCGCCAACATCTCCAATTATTCGTTTAACTATGCTCCCGACGTGATCGTAAAGCTGGCTCTCGATCCGGGCTGGGGCCATTACGAGATCATTGGCATAGGCAGCTTCGCGCACGAGACGCTTTATCCGGGTGAGACGACAAACAGCAACCTGTACGGCGGCCTGACAGACGTCAATACCGGGCTGGCAGTTGCTCCGTCGCTCTCGAGTGCGGGCGCCTACGGCAATAGCGTGAAGCTGGGCGGCGTCGCCGCAAGCTTCCGCGTTCCGGTGTCACACTTCGCCACCTTCGGCCTGAAAGGCCTGTACGGTCCGGGTGTCGGGCGCTACGGCGATTCGACGCTGGCCGATGTTACCGCCGACAACAACGGCAAGCTGGCTCCCATTCACAACACATCGGGATTGGGAACGCTGGAGATCACGCCCAACAACAAGTTCGTTCTCTACTTCAACGCGGGCATCGACTACGCTGCGCGCGTCGACTTTGCCAACGCCGGTTCCACCACCTTGGGTGCTCCCAGCGCCTGCTTCCTGCCGACCGGGGCATTGACTTGCACCAAGACTCCCACTACAGCGCAACTTGAGGGCGGTGGCAAATGGGGTGCCACCTGGAGCGCGCCGAGCGCGGCAGCAGTCGGCTACGGCTCGCGTCTGCTGAGCAACTCGGCTTGCAACACCCTTGCGGCTCCGGGCTACAACGGCAGCTCGACCGGATACTATCCCGGCGGCTCCTGCGGTGCGCAAAATCGCGACCTGCAGGAATATACAGCCGGTTACTGGTACGACCTGTATCGTGGCGATCGCGGCCGTTTCCGCCAGGGGTTCCAGTACAGCTACACCGAGCGCCAGGGATGGTCGGGCGCCTCGGGCATCGGCGCCAAGGGCATCGACAACATGTTCTGGACGTCGCTGCGCTATTACCTGCCGTAAGACACCGGTTCGAGCAAGAACAATGAGGGGCAGCCCATCGGGCTGCCCTCCTCTTTCGCGGCTAAAGGAGCATGACGGTTCCGCTTGGGATCTACTGAAGTCGAGCCTCGATACTTTGGATGCCGGACATATACTTTCTTGCATGATTCGTCTCAGCGTCATGTATCCGGCCACGGTCGATTCGAAGTTTGATTGGGATTACTACTTAGGTCCGCACCTGAAGTTCGCTCATCAGCTTCTCGATTCCTATCATTTGCTCCGCATTGAAATCGACAGAGGAATCGCCGCGTTCCCTCCGGGAGAACCGCTGCACTTCCATGCGGTGGGTCATCTGTTCTTCCCTTCCATTGGAGATCTGGAAAAGGCGATGGCGGCAACAGCATCCGCCCTGATTGAAGATCAGAGAAAGTACTTCAGCGGCCAAAGTGTTGTGCAGGTCAACGAGGTTCAGGATGTGTAGCTTCGAAGCAGCCGGTGACGGATGCCAACAGCAAAAGGCCCGGATCAGCGATCCGGGCCTTTGAAGTGAAGACTGGCTTTGTAACTACTCGCCTGCTTCGACGGCCTTGGTTTGCGCCACGGTCCAATCGGCCGCGCCAACCTTGAAGCGGGCAAAGCGCCGCACGGTAATGTTCTCGCCGAGCTTGGCCACCTTCTGCGCGATCAGCTCCTTGATGCTGACGGCCTGGTCCTTGATAAAAGGCTGCTCGAGCAGGCAAACCTCTTCGTAGAACTTCGCCATCTTGCCCTCGACGATGCGCTCGATCACGTTGGCCGGTTTGCCGGTGGCAGCCGCCTGGGCACGATAGATCTCCTTCTCGCGCTCGAGATCTTCCGGCGTCACGTCTTCGGGCTTCACGTAGCGCGGATCGCTCGCTGCGACGTGCATGGCCAGGTCTTTCAGCAGCTCCTGAAAATCGGGGGTGCGGGCTACAAAGTCGCTTTCGCAATCCAGCTCAAGCAGCACGGCAATCTTGCCGCCGGCGTGAATGTAAGAGCCCACCGCGCCCTCGTTGGTGACGCGCGCGGCCTTCTTCTGCGCTGAGGCCATGCCGCGCTTGCGCAGCACCACAAACGCCTCTTCCATGTCGCCCTTCGATTCCTGCAGTGCCTTCAGGCAGTCGCCCATGGGCGCGCCGCTCTTTTCGCGCAGCTCTTTCACTAGTTTGGCATCTATCTTTTCGCTCACTGTGGTCATCTCTCTCTTTTCCCGGCCCTTTTCATCCCGGGGCCTCGCGATCCTGTCGCGGTTATGAATTCTGGATCAAAGTGTATGCACGGAATGTTTCCGGCAGAAGAAAAGCGTGGCACGAATCGCGCGCCACGCTTGGTTCATGCACGCGCTTATGCGCAAATTGATTAGTCGCCGCCTTCGGCTACGTCGGCCTCTTCGAGAATGGCCGCAACCGCGGCAGGCGCCTTGCGAACGCCGCCCAGGGCAGCTTCCATGTCGATCTCTTCGCCTGCCAGACCCTCGGCGGTTTCCACCGGAGCTTCGCCTTCCACAGCGGCAGCTTCTTCAGGACCCGCTTCCTCGAGGGCCTTGTCGCCCAGCAGATTCACGCCTTCAGCAGCTGAGTCAGCAATCTTCGACGTGAACAGCCGGATGGCGCGGAGTGCATCGTCATTACCCGGAATCACGTAGTCCACCACGGTGGGGTCGCAGTTGGTATCGACGACCGCAACCACCGGAATCCCCAGCTTGCGCGCTTCCTTGACGGCGATCGCCTCGTTATTCGAATCCACAACGAAGATCGCATCTGGCAGCCGCTTCATGGTCTTGATACCGGCCAGGTTGGCCTGCAAATGCTTCCGCTCGCGTTCGAGGTGAATCACTTCTTTCTTAGTCAGCAGATCGTAACGGCCATCGACGGCCATCTCATCCAATTCCTGCAGACGCTTGACCGACTTTTGTACCGTCACCCAGTTGGTGAGCAGCCCGCCCAGCCAACGCTGGTTGATGTAGGGCATCGCGGCGCGGCCGGCCTCTTCGGCGATCGCGTCCTGTGCCTGGCGTTTGGTGCCCACGAAGAGGATGGTCTTGCCGCTGGCGCACAGGTCGGTGACAAACTTCGATGCGTCTTTGAACAGCTTGAGCGTCTTCTGCAGGTCGATGATGTAAATTCCGTTGCGCTCGCCAAAGATGTATTCCTTCATCTTGGGGTTCCAGCGCTTGGTTTGATGCCCAAAGTGAACACCCGCTTCGAGCAGTTCCTTCATTGTGATGGTCGCCAATGTCCCTCCTTTGTGGACTGCATCCGGACTAGCCTTTGCCTGGCCCGGATTGATTCCCCTTGCGGGGAGAGTGTGAAACCAGCTACTAGCTCTTAGCCCTCTTCGTGCCTCATTCGTTGCTTCGGGATCCCGATGCCGCGAATGTTTGTCCCAAAGGGAGCGAATAGCTAATGGCTAACAGCCGCAAGCGCCTAGCGCTTGCTGAACTGGAACCGCTTTCTCGCGCCCTTCTGGCCGTACTTCTTGCGTTCCTTCACGCGCGCGTCGCGGGTCAGCAGACCTTCGCCCTTGAGCGTCTTGCGGAGCTCAGGGTTGAACTCGATCAATGCGCGGGCAACGCCCATCTTCACGGCGTCGGACTGAGCCGAAACACCGCCGCCGCTTACCGTGGTCACCACGTCGAAGCTCGCAGCCAGATCCGCCACAACCAGCGTCCGCTTGGCTGCCACGCGCTGTTGCTCGGTGACGAAGTACTCGTCGAACTTCTTGCCGTTCACCTTCCACTCGCCCGTGCCCGGACGCAGAAAGACGCGTGCGATCGCCGACTTGCGCCGCCCTGTGCCGTAATACTGAACCAGATCCTCTGCCATTCGTTTCCTCGTAGCTATTAGCCTTTAGCTATTAGCCGGTTCTTGCCTCAACTTGCTTTCTCTTCGCCCCAACCGTCTCGCACCTGAAACCTGAGAGCTAACGGCTGAAAGCTGATAGCTGCTTCTACGCAATCTTCAGTTCCACCGGCTGCTGCGCCTGGTGGGGATGCTTGTCGCCGCGATAGACCTTTAGCTTCGAACCCATCGCGCGGCCCAGCTTGGTTTTGGGCAACATGCCCTTGATCGCCTCTTCGAGTACCTTTTCCGGCTTCCGGGCAACGAGGCGGGTGAATGATTCCTCGCGCAGTCCGCCAAGGTAGCCCGTGTAGTGGCGATAAAGCTTCTTCTGGCTCTTCAGGCCGGTGAGGCGTACCTTCTCGGCATTGATGACGATGACATGGTCGCCCATGTCGATGTAGGGCACATATTGCGGATTCAGTTTGCCGCTCAATACGCTGGCGGCTTTGGTGGCGAGGCGGCCCAGCGTCTGGCCATCCGCATCCACCACGTACCATTTGCGGCTGATGTCTTTGCCGCTCGGAACAAAGGTCGTCATCTCACTCCTGCCTTCAACTGGTTGCAAGTGCCCAGGGATGGGTGCCCCAGGTCCCTCGCATCTGGGGACCCGGGAGAGCATCCTCCCTCGCCCCAATCTCTTGCACAACACGTTTCCCCCGCGGCAAAAGCGCACGGGCCTGAATTCTACCCACTGCCAAACAATCCTGTTCGGGGTGAGAACTGCGAGGGTCAGTCCCAACGGGGACTCAGGCTAAACCGGCCGAAATTTCCCAGCCAGCCGCCGATGGCCTGTTCCAAATAGGAGCCTTTATCAGACTGGTCCGAGTGCGATCAAACCACCCCATCGGCGCCAATTCTGCCAACAAGATGCGGGCACACAGACCCCAGGCGCAACACCGCGCAAGGCTTATAGAATACTGAAAAAGAGGCTTAGAGTCAACGAAAAGCAGTGAAGCTGGCCCGCTCAAGGCATTCCCGACGGGATTGAACCAGAGTGGGTGCAATTAGCTCCCCCAAGGGACCGCGGCGGCTCGCCGCTACGACGTCGGTGCTGGGAAGTTCTGCGCTTTGATGGTGTTGTACTGGTCCTGGGTCAGCGGCAGCGTTTTCACTCCCTGTGGCGACACCTCGATCTGCATCGGCGCATTGATGGCTGGGCCGGCGGTCGTAGTGCCGGCCGGTGTGATGTCGACCGAGCCCTTGATTAGGTCGATTTCCTCTGTCTTTGCCGTCGGGTCGACCTTCAAGACAAACTCTGTGCCGCGGATTCCGATCCCGTCGCAACCAATGTCGTCGCCCCCGTAAATTTCGCAACCCTCGATCATCGTGCCCGGCGGGGTTTTGTTGAGCAGCCCGCTCACGTACATAAATGTCCCTTGCATTACCTGGTATTTGGCAATGTCATTGGCCAAACTCGGTTGGTTGTTTTGAAAATATTGCACGTTCCATTCACTGTTGGAGCCGATCGTCCAATCGGTTCCATTCACCATCTGGATATCGATCTGGCTGCCATAGGGGCTTTGCAGGATGTCACCGACGTAAAAAGAATCGCCGGGATTCAGCTTTGTCCACGTGTCGGATCCGGCTCGTTTCACGTACGCTGAGCGGTCGACGCTCTTCACTGTCCCCGTCTCGAATGGCTTCGGCGGCGCCGGCGGTCCTTGCACAGGAGCGGTCACCGCAACCTGCCCCAGCGCCTGCGCGCCCTGCCCCTGCGAATAGCCAAGGATGCCTTGCATGATGCTGGCGATCGTAATCAGCGAATTGGCCAGCGCCGGGATTGCCTGCGGCTCGCCATAGGCAGCGCGGACAAGATGCGGGCCGGCAGCAAGGCCCCGCTCGGTCACTCTCGCATTCGCTGTGGGAGAGGGCATCACGCGAATCTGCATCACGTTATTCGTGGCCATGTTGCCGCCGGCGATCAGCAGCTTCATGTACACCTGCCCCTGCACTCGCTCGGTCCACGGACCGTTCTCCGCTTTCACCGGCGTGTAGACGCCGCTCTGCTGGCCTTGAAAAAGCGTCTGCTCCTTGATCTGGTCGCTGGTGTTCTGCGCCGTCAGAATCTGCCGCTGCCGTTCCGCGTCCAGTGCCAGTTGCCCCGGCTTGCCCAGCTTGGAAAGGATGGTGTCGAGCGGGGGCAGGCTCGCTGCCTTGGCCAGGCTGTTGTAGGAATCTTCGAGATTGGCCACCAAGTCGCCTGTGATCTCGTTCTTGTAGTCGGGAATCACCTGGTCCACGATGGCCTGGTAGCTCTTAGGCATCTGCGCATAGGTCAGCCCCGACTGAATGGCCCATGAAACCGCCTGCAGCGAGTTGGGGTTGATATGGTATTGCTCCGTCCCGCGCCAGATCAGTGCCCCGATCGCCCCCGCCGCCTTGCCTTCATACGGCCCCAGCACGTAAGACACGCCCGCGCCCGGCTGGTGGACGGAATACTCCGAGCAGAAATCGAGCGTGTTGATGGTGTAGTCGCCCGGTGGCAGAGACTGGTCGAGTTCGTCGACGGTGAGCTTCAGCGGCGTGGGGCTGAATGGTCCTCCGGGCAGCGCCGTCACGGTCGGATACACATCTTTCGCGTCCAGCGTCAGCGGCAGATTGTCGTTGAGAACCTTGGTGAGCGCCGCTTCGGCGGCCTTTTCCTTGGCTGCATTTTCGAGAGCCGCCAGCGGGTTCTGGGCGGCCGCCGGTTGCATCGAAGCCACGGCTAAGCCCGCCTGCAACACAACCGCTCCAACGGCAGAAGAGACCCTCATCTGGCGTACCCCCTTGGGAAATCCTCGTTTCAGAATTGTCGTCCTGAGGTCGCCAAAGCGACCGAAGGATCTGCGGTTGCTCCTCGCGGCTTGTACCAGGAACCTCCGAGACACCGCACTGGCGGGGGGAACAGCGTTGTTGCTCTCAAGAGCGATGTGCTGATTCTCAGACGGAGCAACTGAGCGCAGGGCCTCAACATACCGGGCACGGCGGGCCCGAGTCAACGAAAAGATGACGCGATGAGCGTCGAGTTCCTGGCTGACTGGCCAACCCACTGACGCGCTAATAGAACAGATACTTCCGCCAGCGGTCGTCGCTGCGGCCCAGCATGCGCATGATCTGCCGGCTGGTATGCAGCGAGAAAGGCCGCGGCTCGCGCAGCAGGATCATGTCGTCGATCTCGCTCAGCAGCCGGTTGCCCTTCTTGCGATTGCACTCGTGGCAGCAGGCAACGAGATTCTCCCAGGTGGAATTGCCGCCGCGCGACCGCGGCACCACATGATCGAGAGTGAGCTCGCCTGGCGGATAAGCTTCGCCGCAGTACTGGCAGGTGTTGCGGTCGCGCAGCAGAATGTTCTTGCGCGAGAGAGCGCGCGTCTGGTGAGGAATGCGGCGATATTCCAGTAAACGGATCACCGAAGGCATGGCGATCAGCGTACGCTGCGCGTGCAGCGTCAGCCCGTGCTCTTCTTCGGTGCGCGCGATGCCTTTCAGCACCAGCACCAGCGCCCGCCGCGCCCCGCAAATGTTGATCGGCTCGTAGGAAGCATTCAAAACCAGCACCGGCATCTGCAGAATGTGCGCATGGGCGTGCTGCGCCGGGCCATGGTCGCCCGAGAACAGCACGGTTTTCGCGATCGCTTTCTGCTTGCGTGCGTGAATCATAGCCTTGCCCAACGACATTTCCTGCCCCCGTGGCTAAGAATCAGTCAAAACGTCGGTTGTTCCTTCCAATTCGAACCGTCTGGTGCGAGCGACTTTGCTGATTCATCTCGCATTGCCGGCCCTCGGCCGGCGCCCGTTTGTGCGTTCTCCCTTTCTTCGTAGATGAAGTGCGAATCGAATCCGGCCGTTCGCTGCGCCCGAGCCAGCGTAGCCACCCACACCGAAGCCGCACCCGCAACGGCCAGGGCCTTGGCGGCAGCGCGCGCCGTGGCTCCAGTCGTCAGAATGTCGTCAACGAGCAAAACGTCGCGGCCCGCAACCTGCCCGGGATCCGAGACCGAAAAAGCGCCGCGCAGGTTCAGCCGGCGCTGCCGCGGAGTCAGCCCGGCCTGGCTCTCGGTCGCACGCAAGCGCATCAGCGTGCTTGCCGCCAGCTTCAGCCGCCACTCAGGATGACTCTTGCGGAGAAAGCGCAGTGCTTCGCCCGCAAGCGACCGCGCCTGATTGAAGCCGCGCTGGGCGTATTTCGTGCGGTGCAAAGGCACCGGAATGACAAGCATCTCCGCGGGAGCCTCCGCGGCGAGTTTTGCAATCGCCTCGGCCAACATCCGGCCCAGCGGCCGCGATACCGGGTGCATGCGATCGTATTTCAGCGCGTGGACCGCCTGCCGCATGCGTCCCTGGTAAAGGCCGTGCGAGACCGCCCTCGCAAAGGGCGGCGGCGCCAGTCGACATGCACGGCAAAGCCCTGACGCCATGGCGGTTGAATGCGACTGGAGGGCGTCGCCGCAGCGCGCGCAAGCGCCATCACCCAGGGCGGGAAATTCCCCCCAGCACGGCAAGCAAATTGGAATAAAGGAGAGCCGCGGCAGAGGCGAGCCGCAAAGAGCGCAAGAAGAAGGAAGGAGGATGCAACTCAAACTATCCAAAGGACTTCGGAGCACGCGAACCACGGCGCGCCACCAGATGGTTTCCGACGGCGGAACGATGGTCGTGCTGGCTCCACTGACCTTATGGAAGACGCACCTCGCTTCGGGGCGAAGCTCGAAGATGCTGCCCGTTGCGCCCAGTATAGCGCAAGACGAATTTTCCGCTCCAGCGCAGCGTTCGCACTCACCCAGTCCGAGATCCGAGAAAGGGAATCAACCTCATGAACGACAACGGGCAGCCGCGAAGTCTCGATCGATTCCGCGCTGCCCGTTGTTCAGGCTTTCAGGTTATGGAAGGCATTTGCGGTTGTCTGCGGAGGGGGTCGGAAACGCGAATCCTGCGCCGCAAAGTGTTTGGGTCAGCTAACGACCGTGAGTCGAGTGCGCATGCTCGCGTTCTTGCTGCTCGCGTTCGGCCTCAGCTTTCCGCTCGCTCTCGTTTTCTGTCTTGGCGTCGTGATGCATCTTGTCGCTCGCGTCACGCGCGGCGTCCTTCACATTGCCCCACGCCTTTTGCGCTTTGCCCTTGACCTGCTGCGCTGCGCCTTCCGCCTGGGTTTTTGTGTCGCCCGTCCATTCCCCGACTTGGCGCTTCGCGCGTCCTGCAGCGTCGTTGACGGCGCCTTTCACTCGGTCTTTATCCATGAGTCCACCTCCCGTGGGTTCTATCTATGCCTTGTTGCGCTGCGAAGCTCGGCTGGGCCCGCAGAGTTCCTGTCAAACCGGTCTTCGCCCTGAAATCAGTTGGATGAGCAACACTACAAGCGCGATGACTAGCAGGATGTGAATGAATCCACCCAGCGTGTACGACGAAACCACTCCGAGCAGCCATAAGACGAGCAGGATTACAAAAATCGTCCAGAGCACTGTTCACCTCCAATGGATTCGCCCCCTCCACAAACACGCTTTGACGCCCCGCGCTGAGTGCGGGTTGTTCGTTTTGGAGATTCAGAAAAAGAATGTTGCCACACAACCGCGTTGCAGCATCGGGCATCGCCAGCGCGGGCGTAAGATTGCGCGCCCGGAGTTTTTCTTTTGCAAAATTTATCGGCGCAATAGTCTCGACGATCCCAGCGGCTCAAGCAGCCACGGGCCGCAAGACCGCATCAGAACGGAAGGCTCGCGCAAGAAATGTCGTCGGGTTGCGCACAGGAGGAAATGGATGCTGCTGATCATCCTGATTTTGCTGATTATCGGGTTCGGTTACGGCGGTTATCGCGTTGGACCGGGGTGGGGTTATTACGGCGGAGGAGGCATCAGCCTCATTCTCACTGTCATTGTCATCCTGCTCTTGCTTAGGGTTATCTAGGTGCGCAGGATCGTCCGGCTGGTAGGCCGGCGATTCATCCCCGGCAAATTCGCAGAAAAATGAATGCGGCCTTCAGCCCTTGTGGAGGGCATATTCCGGGCGAGTCCGGTGACGGATGCAACCAGTTCTAGAAAACCCCGGCCATGTAAGCTTCCGGCTGCCGGTCGTGTTCGGCCTTTGCGCCGTGTTCAGCCAGCACCAGCGGCGACAGAGTCATCACGGGGCAGTGCGAGTGAGCGACCACTTTGTAGACCACCCCATGTCGCGTGATCGCAGCAAAGGCTGAGGCGCCGTGCGCACCCAGCACAATCAGGTCAGCCTGCTGCGCGCGGCTTTGATAAAGCAACTCCTCAGTAGGATCGCCGGGAACAACCACGGTCTGGATCTCCACCTGGTCGTGCAGCTTATCAGGAATCAAGGCGATCATCTGTGCTTCGATTTCATCGAGCGAGCGGCCGGCCAGAAATTCTTGGCGATCCTGGGGACGGATGACGTGCTGCAGAATCAAACGCGCGTGATGCTGCTGAGCCAGTTCTGCAGCGAACGTTGCAACCGTGGAAGTAGTCTGGTTCAGGCTCGCGGCGCACAAAATAGTGCGCGTCGCAAAATTCCGGTAGCTGCCGTCAACCACTTCAGGACCGACGATGCAAACCGGCAGCGCGGCACTGCGCAGCACCGCTTCCGCTACTGAGCCCACAAGCAGCTTGCCGATTGGGCCGGGTGAGTGCGTACCCATGACGATGCGATCGATTTGCCGCTCATGCGTGAAGGCCAGAATCTCATCGGCGGGCAGTCCCGGGCGCACGACCACCTCACACGTCAGGCCTGCTTCACGCGCGCGCTCAGCCAACGGCTCCAATTGCTGTTTCTCGCTGCGCGCCGCGGCGGCGTAGTCGTAGTAGCGCACTCCCGAGCTCTCCGATGCGGCAACGATCAGCGTGTCATAAGCGTGAAAAAGAATGAGATTCGAGCCGAACTCACAGGCTTGGGCAAGGGCAAATGCGAACGCCTTCTCATTGGCTGGAATCTCAGAGGCAAAAAGGATCGTGGAGGGTTTGCTCCAACCCGGCTTCAATACGGCTGCCATGGGATCCTCCTTCGGATGCGCTCAAATACTGTCAGGTCTGGCCCACGCGATGCGGTGCTTGACCGCACATAACCATGTGATTTGGCTCACGTTATTCGGGACAACAAGCTCAGTTCGCTGAGCTCGGCGGGTCAACCGCCCTTCGCCGGGGCGAGTTCCAGCGGGGGGATGCGCGCCCGCGTTTGAAAAGATTGTGTTCCTAATTTTGATTTCTGTCCAATAACGACACCGGCCGACGCCTGCGGATTGCAGATAAGGTGATCTCAATCACAGCCTGCCAACCCGAAAAGCTGTTCTTCTGGAACGGAATCGTAGCCCTCCGGCCGTTCCGGTCAAACGACGGAACCGCCGATGGAACGGTTTCCTGTTCGCTTCAGATGCCGTACTCCTCTCCGGGTTGCTGTTAGTCGAGGGTGAGCAGGAAGCCGTTCCACCCCCAACCGGTTCGAAGCTGAACCGAAGAGGCCCGATTCAAACGGGAGGTCTCATGCGGCCGATGCATAACATTCCCGCCCGGGGCGGGATCGACTACGACGAATCGCCATTCCTTGCCATCTGGGAAGTCACACAGTCCTGTGATCTGGCCTGCAAGCACTGCCGTGCCGCGGCACAGCCCATCGCGCATCCCGACCAGCTGACCCACGAAGAAGGCAAGGCGCTGATCGACCAGATCGCCGACATGCATATTCCCATCTTTGTTTTCACCGGCGGCGATCCGCTCAAGCGGCCCGATGTATTCGATTTGATCCGCTACGCGGTGACCAAGGACGTTCATATCGCCGTCACGCCCAGCGCTACCCCGCTGCTGACTCGCGAAGCCATCTTCAAGATGAAAGAGGCGGGCGTTGTGCGCCTCGGCATCTCACTTGACGGCTCGACACCCGAGATTCACGATGCCTTTCGCGGTTTGCCCGGCGCCTGGGCGCGTACCATTCAAGCGGTGGAGTGGGCCAACGAAGCTGGTCTTCCCATCCAGGTGCATTCCACCATCAGCCGCCACAACAAGCACGATCTCGATGGACTGTGCAATTTATTCGAAAGACTCGCCATCGTAATGTGGAACGTCTTCTTCCTGGTTCCGGTGGGCCGCGGACAGCTCGACGATCTGCTCAGCGGCGAGGAGTTCGAGCAGGTCTTCGGAAAGATTTACGAGCTTTCGCAGCGCGTCAACTTCCAGATCAAGACCACTGAAGCCATGCACTACCGCCGCTACCTGCTGCAGCACAATCTCGAGGAGCGCAAGCTTGGGCACGGACACGGCCACCCCCACGGAGCGGCCTATGAAGCCGGAGCGCCAACCGCCGACGGCAAGACGCGCGCCATGGGCTGGGCCACCCGCCGCGTCAACGACGGCAAGGGATTCATGTTCATCTCCCATGTCGGCAACGTGTATCCCAGCGGATTCCTGCCCATCCACGCGGGCAACGTCCGCGAGACTCCGCT
>Ga0335069_10003188_pt1 | contig 24942 bp, 26 predicted proteins | sample Lox_Sample_11_FD_206714 | JGI IMG/M metagenome (GOLD analysis project Ga0335069, IMG submission 206714) | Soil microbial communities from Loxahatchee National Wildlife Refuge, Florida, United States - Lox_Sample_1.1 | ecosystem: Environmental > Terrestrial > Soil > Wetlands | place: USA... | reverse complement strand
TGGCCAGCAGCTCGCTCCGCACAGCCTCAGTGTTGAGCGCCTCGGGGTTGCGGTCAGCTACGTGCATCACAACACCGCCGTCGCACTGACTGGGGCGATGCTGTCAGCGTTGAACGTGAACTGATAGAGCTGAGGGCTTAGGTCCTTTTTCTCTATGGCCAGCACTCCAACCGAGGTTTTCCCCGGCGCCACGTCCTCCTGCTCTATGTGAGACTGCAGAAGGTCGACTGGCGTGCTGCTTGTCTTTCCAAAGTGCGCCAGGGAGGCAGGCCCTAGCTGAACGTTAGTCTGTGGCAAGGCGGGTGCCGAGTTTCCTTCGACGGTCAGGACGGAAACTGTCGGAGGGATAACGCGATAAGGGACGGTGTCGAGGTTCGTCACCTGATACCGGACATAAATAGCATCGTCGCCCTGCACCACGTCCTCAAGACGTACGCTTACGCGGTTCTTGGGCGTTTTGATGCCCACGGCGTTCACATGCTGGGCATTCAGCAGAGTTTGGCTGAGCGCCTGTTCTGCGGCCTTCGCCATGTCCTCTTCTTTTTCTTTCTCTTGCGAAGAGGAATCTGTTGCGGTTGTGACTGCGGGTTGCTGGACGGCGCTGATAAACACGTCCATCTTGCTCACGTCGCCAGCAGGCTGGAGCTCGTAAATGGAGCGGCCGTGCTCCGTCCAAACAAACAGGTTCGTGGAAACCCCGGATTTGGTCGGTCTTACGAAAACCCGTGTGCCATGGCGCTCGATGTCGAAGGCTTCGCTGCCTGCCGCTGCCATCGTGATAGGCTCGGCAACTTCGATCACGGTCAGATGGTTTAAGGCGGTTTGCACTTTGGTGACGGGCTGCTGCTGCGCAATCGCCAGAGAACTTGAAACAATAAGGATGGTGAGGCAGACCTTCTTCACATGTGCTCCTTTTCCCAAACGCGCAGTGCGCGGACAGTTAATGAGAGCTCGGCGCCTCTTAGGCACCGAGTCCCATTCCCATGACAACAGCTCGTCGCTGCTGCCTGTTGTCTTGCCGTTGAAGTTAGAGCGGAACCTTCTGCCGTCTGCCCGCTCGGGACTGGGTGAGCTGGAAGAACAGAGTGCTCACCGTCTGACGATGACTTCAATGGGGGAGCCGCCGTATCGGCGTTGTGCCCACTGTGCGATCAGCGGGGCCTCTGCCATCAGTTGCTGGATCTCCCACCGATCGTTGGCTTGGCTTTCAACTGTAAACCTGTACTGGTCATTGATGACGCGTACGCGCATTTCAGTCTGGCCAAACTCGGTTCGCATCCAGGGATGGTGCTCTACGACTCGCCAGCCCTGTCCAGGATCTCCGCGCTGCGGCGTCTGTGACCGCAGGATGCGTAGCCGCAATGGTTGTTGCTGCAACCGCTGCCGCGTGCCCGGCAATTGTCTTGTGTGCTCGATTCGCCTAACCCATACGCCAGCCATTCCTGCCGGCAGAACGAGAATGCATCGAATCAGCCTTAGCAGCCGAAGTAGGAACATCATGTGCCCTCCAGATGAAAAACCCAGAAAGGCTCGGCTGCATGGAACTCCCCGATCCGGAGAGCGTTGCACTGAGCCCTTCCGGATGCGATGGGAGTCCGTTTCTTATTGGGAGATTGTCCGGCTCACGGGATCATACCGGAACAGGAACCTTCTCCCCTCATCGCCCTCAAGGAAGAAGCTGTTTGCTTCGACCCGCATGAGGGCTCCCAGTTTCGGCGGCTTCACTCGTACGCGAGCGCCGCCCGTCGCCAATGCCACGGCATCAACGAGCTCTTGCGGGAATGCATACAGCATTACACCGCCTTTGCCGTTTCCTCGGGATGAGACATGGTGCAACGCCTCGGCCCAGGCAACGCGTTCCTCGACAGGTTTGCTCTGTGCCCACGCGTACAGATTGCGGGCCAAGGCTCCTGTTTCCTTTTTCGTGCGCTCGATGATTTCCTTCTCTCGCGCACGAGCGGCGGTTAGCTTGCGCTCCGCCTGTCTTTTCGTTTCCTCGGTATGCGCATTCTCGACGGCTTGTTGCGCCGTGAGAACCTCCTGTAGGGCTTCCGTGCGCCGCTTCGCCAGTAGTCCCTGGATCGCGACGTAGGCGCCATAAAGGATGTTGACCTCGCCATACATGGCTTGCGTCGGGTCGTTGCCCACTAGCAGGCCACGAAAGGAGGAGATGGAGAGCGGAGGCTCGAACAGCTCCTCGATCTCCTTGCGCAGTACGTTATAGAGCGCTCCAATCCGGTCAGTGGGCTGTACATCCAGCCGCATCGGAAGATCGGAGACCCTTTGGACGTCCTTCAACAGCAGCCAAGGACACATCGGCACCTGCTGCCGAACCTCATTCAATAAGCTGGTATCGGCTCGCACTCCGTGCTTAAGCGAATCCAGCTCCTTTTGAAGTTCGCTGACCAGCAGGTATGCTAGGTCGTTACGGCCCGCCGCATAACACCGGGTCTTCAGATCGGTAATGGTGCCGATTCGATTACCACGGGCATTGAGTGCAGCAAAGCCACGGTTGAACCAGGGCGAGTGAACCTTCTTCGTTTTGATCTTGATGACGACATCTCGCTCCGGGAGGTTGAATCTCCAGGAGACGAACTTCGGGAAGCGCTTCGAGTCAACGACGGCAACCGTGTCAAAGTCGAAATCGCCTCCGTTACGTTTCGCCGTTTCTGAGCGAAGCACGTAGATGTGCTTCAGGCAGATTTGTTCCAAGGTGATCCGCTCCGCTATTTCCGGACGAATTCCCTGAATCTTGCTCAACTCCTCTGCAACCTGGTTGGGCGAGAGGTGATGCATGGGCAACAAGTCTTCGGCCATGCGGATTGGGTACCGAACACAGAGACCGTAATCTGACTCGACCGTGGTGATGGCCTGATGCAACGGCAGCCAGTCGGCTCCGGTGTGCAACTGGCCGCCGTGGTACAGGAGATATCCATCATCAGCCAGCGCGAACGCCGGCATAGTGAATCCTCCTCCGGTCAGGGTCTTGAAGGCCCATTTTGCCAGCATTTTGTCGAGCTGATAGTGGACGTAAGGATGGCGCGAGATCTCGCCCGTGCTGTCGGCTAGCAGAAGCGCCTCAATGGCTCTCTGCTCGTCCTCGACACGCTCGTCTTCGGGATCGAAGCACTTGCCTCCGATCTTTTCGACCAGCGCATCATGTCTCCCTTCGTTCCAGGCAGCCTTCAGTGCCCGGATTTCACGCACTGCTTGAGGGAAAATCTCCTCCAGCAGTGACTCTTTGGGAGCATGTTCGATCAGCGTGTAGCTGGAGGCGAACTCCAGCGGCCGGGAAATCTCGCGAACGCCCAGGGCCACACGGGAGCACAGCCGAATTCCGCCAGATGGAACCGTCATTCTCTGGGGATAAGGCTTGATTGCAGACGATGGCAGCACGATGTCGGCGCCCAGATGACCAGCCGTATCGTCGTCCATCACCTTGAATGCCCCTTTGGCCTGCAGCGAATTGTCCATTGCCAGCCGGAACTGATAGAACCGCCCGGCTGGCAATGACAGTTTGTCGAACAATGTTTGCCGAACCCAGCCACGGCAATCGTTCGTGCCGAGAACCCGATCCGGGACGATGAGGACCGAGCACTTCGGCTCTTCCACCATCGTCTTAAGTGTCGAGGTCAGGATTCCGAAGTACGACAGGGCCGCTTCCGGCCAGGCGTCCATTCTCTTGCGTACTGCGTCTTCGTATTTCTTCTCGACGCAATAAAAGAGACCATTCTTCGCCGAGCCAGAAGCTCCAACGACGGAATAGGCGGTTCCCTGATACTCGAATGCCATCATCGTTCCAGCAATTTTGGCCTGCTGAAAGGTTTCTAGCATCCCTTCGCAAACCTTAATCCGGCAAGCTTTGATGCCGGGATAAAGTCGGTCCAGCAGTGAGTTGTCCAAGAACGACTCGCCGCCGGCGTCCGGTGTACGCTCGCTGAGCACACCGTTTTGGTCCAGATCCATTTCCAGAATCCGGTTCTTCATGTGAGGCGCTCCTTTGCGGGATGGGTCAGCTAACAAGCAACTGGCCATCCGTAGCTCAGGAGCTTTCGCCACCTGTGCTGCCGTCTGGCCAGTACATCGGCCAGGTGCGGGAGCACATGGCAGCGGACAGTCTTCGTGGTTCGGCCCACGAAGTTGCTCAGGAAAACCTACGATCCCAAGGGAAAGTAGATTCTCGCTTTGCAAACCCTCTGCTTAAAGCTTTCAAAGAACGATCAACCGCTTATGGCTGCGGCCGCTTTTCGATCACCATAGCGTTGCCTTTCTTCTGCGGCGTCGCTATCCATGTCTCAACTCGCAGGAAAGGAACTCCCTCGACCAACGAATGCACCAAAGCCTTATCTTCGTTTTCCAATTCTTCGCCTAGCACCAGCTTTTCATTCTCGCGGGATGGGTCTTTTGCCACCAGGAAGTAGCGCACGCGCAACGTCGCGCCCGCTCTCTCGGCGGCTGGCTTCCTCCCACGCTTGCTCCGCTTTTCATTAGTTCCAGCATCGGCCTGGGTCTGTGCGCCGTCTCGCGACGGTTTGTTAATTGGAGCTTCTTGAGCTGCAATGCTCGTTCTCGTCGTTTCTGTCACTGAATCACCTCGATGTTCGCCGTCTTTTTTGTTGCGTGGTGCTATGGCCGATCCTGAAGAGTCCCGTAGCCATCGGTGTCCGATGCCAGGAGCGCAGCCTTCTTCTCGCCATCGATTTGCTTCTCGGAGTAATCGCCCACCAATAGGCCGCTGGGGTTTTCCGCGGAACGGTTCTGGTCCGCCAACCGGACAAGATACTGATTTACCGTGGTCTCGACGACCTCCCGGTCTCCATCCATGTGATGAATCTCGCGGACACCGTACGCTGTATATAGCAGCGGGTCCTCCTTCGAGCATTCGATCCCGCGCAGATGAAAAACTGAGCGGGTATTTTGGTCCTCAATCTTGCCGACCGAGTTGTCCTTTTGCATGACCCGCAGGGCCGAGGATTTCAGATTCGAAGTCATGGAATTGAGGGCCGTCGCCCATTGCAGCCCTACGTTGTGCATGTCGTAGTTGAGATAGTGATCGAGAAACTGACGAACAAAAGCTTCTTTCTCGTAGCCCTGGGGTTGCGGTGACTGTCTGACGTCCGTGAGAAAACCTGGCGCCTGGTTGCGGAAAAGAGAACGCCCACTAATGACACTCGATTGCCCATCGGCCGAGACGCGAATAATCGTTGGCGGCTGCATACGGACATAGACAGCGAAAGCCAGTGAGAAGAATGCGAGCACCGTCATCGCGACCGCCAGCGTCATGGAGCGATTGGCGTAGGCGCGCAGCGCGCCGTCGTGCTCGTAATACTTGGTGTGACTCAGCTTCTCCACCTTGACGTTCTCGTCTGTTCCGGTATTCTTCTTGGCGCCAAACATTCGTGTCTCCGTTTCTTCACATCAGCTAAGCTTTGACGTCTCGCATGGGTTGTGCGCTTGACTGGAGGAGTACTAACTCACCCTGAGCGCAGTGCTGTGTTGGTGCCGCCGGGGGCAAGGGCAAACCAGCGCGTTCCTCCCGAAGGCGCCGGCGTGTGTGGTGGGGCTGTCAAGGGGGCATTAACGCCGGGGACCACGCCTCCACCACCCATCGCAACACCACTGGAGGGAGCGAGAGTGCCGCCGCCCCCCATCGCCAGTGCTCCGCCACCAGCGCCTAACGATCCTCCTCCTCCTGCAGCTGCCCCGGCCGCGGCTCCCGTACCTCCTGTGGCCGCCATCGCGCCTCCAGCGAACGCTTTCGCTGCCGCCGCTCTCCCCCATCCGATAGCCGCTCCGACAGGGCTGTATTCGCCCAGCAGAATTCTTCTCGCCGTCATAGGAATAGTGGCAATCAGCAGGGCAAAGATGACAGTGGCCAGGCTGAGCAGCAGAGTTGATTCGACACCTTGAAAAAAGCCCAAGAATCCACCGTTGCCAAGCACATACTGTGGATTATTGAGATGAACTGCCGTCATTAGAGCCCAGAGCACGTTTACCAATAGGGGCCAGCAGTTCCACACAAAGAAGTTCTCGATCCAACGCAGGTGAAATCTACCAAGGGTGGAGCTGGGCATACTTGCAATGACTAGTGGCCCCAGGGCGTAGAGCACACAGCCCCAGAAAACGTAGCAAATAGCGAAGATTGCCAAACTGAAAGGAAGAACGATATACCCGACGATAATGGCGATCTCAGTGATCAGAGCAGAGAATCCGCCTCGAATTAGAGACCACAAACTGATCGTCCCGTCTGCATTCCAAATAGTCGCGAGTCCATTCGTCCATGCATTGATGACATCTCCTAGTCCCGCAGTCCCGTAGATATAGTTGCTTATGTAATCGAAGCTGTTAACGATGTCCCGGAATACCGCCGACCATTGCAGCAGAACCAGAGCTACGGCTGCATACTTCAGCATTGTTATCCCGAGTGCGCGGACATCGCCTCCTCTGACAAAAGCGTCATAGACACCCCACAGAAATGTCACCGTCAGGAGCGAGTTGGCCACGAACCAGATGATCGGCATAACGGTGCCATCAATGCCAGTAAGCGCAGTAAACAAGATCTGTATGTAGCTTGAGCCGCCCATGGGTAGCGCTTTCTATTGGTTACCAGTGGTTGCGATTTTTCGAATTGCATTTGTCAAGTCGTTGGTGTTAGCCGTTGCCCACTTGGAGATGGCGCTCTGATTCGCTACAGCCGAGCTGCGAATTCGCATCAATTGCGCCATGGCTGACTGGGAATAGGCGTTAGCCCTCACAACCCACGCTGCAGCAACTGCTTCGACCATCGGGGCGGTTCCCGGTGTTGCGGTGCGAATCTGGTCTTGCAGCTGCTCGCTCACCTCCATCTCCCGTTGCGCCAGTGCGTCGAGTTCTATTGCCCGCTTCATCGCGTCCTGCGCCTGCGCATCGGAGATGTCGATGCTGTAGCGAATGAATTGTGGAGCTTGCGTGTCAGATGGAAGCGCGCCATACACCTGCTGATAGGTCATTCCGACCTGTTGCACTCCATTAGGATCGCCGGACAACAAAAGCTGCTCTAATTGCTTCGTCGCCGGCAGCTGCGCGCTGTAGTAATGAGTGCCCATAAGGCCGTCCATGGCTCTCATTTCGTTTCGGAAGTTCAACACCGCATTCTTCAGTTGATTGATCGCACCAACTGGATAGATCACGTCACGCTGGAACTGGGTGTAGTCGTTCTCAATCTTCTGGATCTGCTGCAGGGGGGAAGCGACCTGACTCGTTAATAGACTATTGATCTGTTTTAGCCCTGCGATGATCACGGCGAGGTCGATGCCGAACTGTGCCTGCGCCGAACGCGGAAGGCTTACCAACAGCAGGGCTGTGACGCACGCTGCTACGACTCTTTGCCTGGTGCTCATCGTGATCTTTTCCTGCAAGTGCGTCCATATTCCGCGTATCACCAGTCCTCCTCAGCGCGTGGAAAGAATACTGAAGATGGTTTGATGGAGATCGTTTGTCCGCTGCGTATCGCGTTTCATGTCCGCAGCTTGGTGCGCCAGATGGGCGGCTTCTTCACGCAACTGAGCAGCCAGGAGTTTGTGCTGATAGGCAAGCGTCTCGAGAGTGGCCGTGTATGCCGTTGCGCTCACATAACTCGAGGTTCCAGGTGCGGCAGTGGCATCGTTCTCCATCTCATCGGCCATCTGAAGCAACGTCGTATTGGCCTGGTCAGAAGCTACAGTCTGTTTCAGTGAGTCTTGAGCCAGAGCGTCGTTCATGTCCATCATTTGGCGCAGATCGATAGGAGCCTGCTGCGAAGACGGAACCGGTCCGTAAGTGGCGTTGAAAGCCGGTGGGAGATTGTTCAAAGAGCCTATATCTCCGCTCAAGAACGTGGTCTCCAGCTTCTGGGGAGCTAGAGTTTGGGCACTGCGGATTGGGAGCCTATAGACAGACCACATCCAGTTCCGGTACTGGCTTGAGAGGTTGTGTGCCCACAGCCGGGTGCTGTTAATCACCCCAACCGGCCAGAGAACCTGTCCGTACAATGACCGAATGTCGTTCTGGACGGTGATGATCTGAGTTAAGGCGCCACCGATCAGGTTAGAAATTGTCGAGTCGATTTCCTCGAACAGGTCTCCCAGTCCGGCATGCGCCGGCAGAGGCGTCACAAGAGCAAGCAACAGAACGAAAGTTGTGATTCTGATAGCATTTTTAGGCTCACGTCTTTTCATCGGCCTAGTCCTTGGGCTTGCGCCTTCTGCGCTCGGACCCGATCCTCGATCTCGTAGACTTCGCCGCTAGTCTCCTCCGGTAGCTCTTCAAGGGCTGCAATGCCCTTCGGAAATCGGTGCGCCAGCAGCCGGTAGCGCTCGTACAAGGGAAACTCGACGTGCTTCTTCAGCCACCACGCCCGATACCAGCGCTCACGTGGGTAGGTCGTCATGATCCAGTACTCAATAGGCGAGAGCACAACTCGCAGAGTGTGTGTAGTCTCTGCCTTTTCGCCAATGACCACCACAAAATCGCTCTGCTTACCCTTCTGCGGTTGCCCGAGATTCTTGATCTCGTTCAATGTCGTTTCATTCAGGTGCAGGAACTCGCGCAGCACATCCATAGCGCCTGTCTGACGCCCAACAATCTTCGTGGTCGTGTTCTTGAGAATGGCCGCGCCAAAGGCGTTCGGAGCCTGCGTCGTACCAGTAAAATCCTCGATGGCCTGTGATACTCCCCAGACCGCCCCATTCCGCTTGCGGGCGGTACGGTAAAGCTGTGCCACAAGATCGGCCAGGAAAGGCGATTCCAGCAGCATCCAGCATTCTTCGAGGACCGTGATGCTCTTGTGGCTGCTCTTGCCGGAAGCCCGTTTTGTTGTCGCCCAGGCGATCAGCAGGCTCATTGCGGATTCGAGTCTGGGATCATCCTTCAGCTTCTCGACATTGAAGTAAATCCAGGGCGAGTCCAGCTTCAGAGTCGTCTGGCGGTCGAAGAGGTTCTCATACACTCCGCCTGGCGATACCCAATTACGCAACTTGAACGCCGCAAGTCGCGCTTCCTCCATGACTCGCTCATTGCGATCGGCATCCTGGTAGTACTGCAATTCGTCTCTTAGGTCGCCGAAGGTGGGAATTGTGTCGCCAAGCCGCATCGCCGCACGTCGATATGTACGCTCGATTGCATCTACCAGAATGTTGTCCAAGAGGTCAGAGACTTGAATGTCGCCCAGCATATGCCGGGTGAGCCCTTTAAGAAATGCCACCTGTTCTCGGCTTGGTTCTTGCTCTCCAGCCTCCAGATCCCAAGGATTGAGCGTCTGATCAGAATCGAGCGACATAGTTATCATGTGCCCGCCCATGTACTCGACGAGGTTCCTGTAGGAGTCGCCGCGCTCGATGATTGATACACGCGCATCCTGGCGAGCCGCCTGCAACAGCAGTTGTCCTGTCATCATGCTCTTGCCATGGCCGCTCGCCGCCGCGATCAGCATGTTGGCATCAGAAAGATCGGGATCGAACGGTGAGAACGGAATCAGCTGGCGGTACGGGGTCTCGATCAGCATCAGCGGTGATCGTGAAGTTCCACTCCATGGCATCTCGAGGGGCAGAAGATCGGCCGCATGACAGGTCAATAGATCGATCTCGCGCTTGTCTTCGCTCGCAAGCCCGGGCAGTGAAGCGATGAAAATGCGCCGTTGCGCGATGTCTTCCGTCAGTCCGGAAGCTCCATTCATCCTGCTGATGATGTGCAAGACTTGTTGCTTACGGCTGGCAATCTCCCGCTCCGCCTCCTCATATTCGCCAGTTGTGTGTGCCGCCCTAGAGGTCCGCACGCCGATCGTGAGGCTCAGCTTTACGGCCTTGAGCGAGCTAGCGATGATCTCCTGTTGAATGCGGAGAAGCTCGCCTTCCGCGACTTGGGCAGTCACGTCGATGCGGAGATTACCTTTGGAATCCCGCTGCGCTGCCATCATCTTCTTATGGCGCTTCTTGAAGCGCTCCAGAACCTTCGCCTGATTCGGAATCGTGATTTGAGTGCTGACGACAATTGGCAGACCGGAAGTCAGCAAGCTCCTTAGAATTCCGGGGAAGGTCGCGTCAGGAGGAGCTTTCAGTGTTATGAAACTCCACAGTAATCCATCGATGTTGATGTAATCCTCTGTTTGGCCCAGAATGCTCGAAACTGAGCACTGCTCGCGCGGCGTGACGTAGCGTTGAGAGGACGCATATTGGTGTAGCGGGCGGAGATCCGGCCTCAACGGCGCCAACGCTCGCTTCATCTCCAGAAACAGCTCCTGATCGCTCATGCGATGAGGTTCGAGACCGGCCGCCATCATAGCTGATTCGATCCCGTTCAGAAGGCTTTCAAACTCGCTCAGCAGATCGATGTGTTGCTTAAGTGTCCGCAAGATGATCTTTCGACTGGAGAGGCTGAACCCCGCACCGTCTCTACTCTGTTTTGCGGTCTTCCCGGACTTGGAGAGGATCCTGTGATGATGCTCTGGGTCCCAGATGAGATAAAGGTGGGTCATACGGCGCAGGTATTCGCCGTCGGTTTCCTTCTGTTGCCACATGGCGAGCCGGCTGTGGTCGATTGCAAGTGTCGGCGGATGCTCGGTTTTCGAACAATCCTGGTAGCGTTGCAGCAAGTCGCCCAGCTCTTCGGTCACCTCAAAGCGGAACTGAAGCCGCATACTTTCTTCCGGAACGGTGCGCAAGATCGCTTCCATGTGCGACTTGATCGCATTCAGCCCGGTATCGTCTGCGAAATAGCTGACCGCCCCTTTCAGTACGTATCCCGCGACAAACTCGCCGGCCAGACGGATCATCACGTTGTCGAGATAGTCGCGAATCGGCAATAACTCGCACAGCCCTGGCTCGCTCAGGCTCTTGTCATGTTGCTGGCGCGTGACCGGCATCTAGAGCTCCTCTTCCCGGAAGTAACCCTCACGAATGGCTGGCTCCTGCGTGGCCGCACAGTATTGCTGCGGCTTGGCATGAAACAGCAGGAAATCTAGTAAGTAGCCGCGCGGTTTGCCGTACTTGAAAATCATCAATGCAGGAACTCCCACCACCAGGATCGCCAGCGGCAGAAAGTAATTCATCGGTATGTGGAAGATGTAGCGGTCCGAGAAGAAGAAATTGCCCACTAGCATGGCCCCGCAAACAGCGAGCATGATGGTAAGTAAGTCTTCGAGTTCCAGGAAAAAGAGTGTGACCTTCAGGTGAAGGTTTCTCGACACCGGGGAACAATTCAGCGCCATACCATCTTTTCCTTTCAGCCCGCCGCCACAAAGTGCTCAAGCAGTCGCAATAGGCCGGAAACCATCAGGGCCCCCATCGCCGCTATCGCGTGTCGCAGCCAGTCATCGCCGACGAATAGTCGCTCAAATACGCCACCAATTCCAAGAACCAGGCGAACAATCTCCACCGCTGCGTAGAAAGGCAGCAAGACGTTGCCAACGATATTGGTCAATGTGAGCAACGTAACCATGTACTGGTCCGCGCCCTGGTTTTGCTGCGAGATCACCTCTGCTAGACGCAATAGTCCTGAGCCCAGCAGGGCCGCCATAGCTCCCCAGACATACGGCTCCAGTTCCCGCCCTTTCGAGAACTGGTAAATTCCATAGGCAAGAATCAGTCCTGCTCCAATGGGCAGCACCACGTTGCCTACCCAGTTCGCCAGGTTCAGCAGCCCGGACTGAAACGACCCCACTGTTCACTCTCCTCGACATTGGTCTTCCGCAACCTGAGCCGCGACAGCTTTCTGAAGTAACTGCGCAGCAACAGCACCCGAGATCTTCCAGGCGGCAGCTACGAATCGCTCGGCGAGGCGAAATGCCATCCAAGCTGAAAAGCCGGCGATCACCAGACTCACCAAGAGCACCCCGGATTTCGTCGTAAGTAGCATCCGCATGGTGAGCAGAAACAGTAGGACCATCCACGCGAACAAAACCGTCTGCGCTGCCTTTTCTCTCAGCATGCTTATTAAGCTCCCGCCATAGCTTTGACCAGATACCAGAGTCCCGACACGGTTAGTAGTCCGAATGACGAGGCCGCATACCTCATCCAGTTGCGATTGCGCACGTAGGCCAACACAGCCCCGCCAATCGCAAGTGAAGCGGCGAGCGGACAGAGCTGGGAAGCCAAGTAATTCCACGCATTGACCAGGAAATTCGTCGTCGCAAACTCAGAGCCGTCATTCCAACCCTGAGCCAAGGTGAATAGGCCCTCAATGCCGAGCAGAAACAAGGCGGAGATGATGGAAGCCAGCGGATTATGCCCTTCGGCGACATCGAGAATCGCTTTGAGTACCAGAGCCGCTGCAATGACTGGAACCAGGCGAGTCATAACAATGTCTTGCATGAACCGCGTAACGACAGTTGTCACGGTGCCTAGGTATCCACTACCGAGGCCCTGGCTGAAGCCGTTGAGGCTGAGACCTAGACTCGCGAACCAGCTGCCGACACCTTGCATGGTGAGGAAGATCGCAGCCCAGAGGATGTACCTGAGAAAGCTGCCTCCAATCTGAAAGTTGATTCCGCCTTCTGCGCGGAGACATAGACCGGCTAACACCAGACAACCCAGTGCGGCAGGTGTCATCAACGCCAGCAGAAGCCCGATTACGTTTCCCAGAAATGGAGGCAGCGACATGAATTTGCTTCGTGAATGAAGTTTGACTCAACCGATCTGTTGGCCGTTCTGAATAAAAAACTCCGCGAGTCGGGTTAAGGCAGACACAGTCAGCAGGCCGCCCGCAGTCAGCGCCCAAGGCATGTATCCGCGGCCGTGCCGCCAGCAGATAACACAAGCGACGATGGCAAGTGCGGCTCCAACTGGGCAGATTACGTTGCCGATCCAGTTGACCAGGTTAAGAAAAGCGCCTTCCGGCTGGCTGGCCTGTTCTCCTTGCACCGCTTGGCCAACAGCCGGTTGCTTTCCGAGGTTCTGGGCATGGACCGAGACCAGCGGGGAAATCAGGCTGAGAAACAGAAACGTGCTGCATATCGCCCGGATCAATGGCGAGCCGTACCAGTTGACGTTTTGAGGTTTGCGCATGGGCTCTCTTCGAGGCGGTGATTCCGCCGGTTGAGTGGAATGTAGGCCGACCGCGCAGTTGCTTCAAATTGCAAGGAGTCCATACGGCAAGTATTTGTGTCGCAATCCCATTATTTCTCCGCAGACGTTTTTCGAAACGGATGCAGGAACGCATTTTGCATACGGCTTCTGTTTACAGACTGAAAACGAACACACCCATCGCACGAAGCGATTGGAGTACGGACTTGTGACGGGTAAACGGTTTGCTGGTATGGGATTGCTGGTCTGCCGGCGCCATCGCGAATGCAAACGGGCTGTCCATTCGGGAATTATTCAAAGGACCTCAAGTTCGGACTCGAGATTTCGTTGTATGTGTTTCTCGAATCCGGATTAGAAAAATTCGCCTATTCGGACTTGAGATCGCCTCCGATGTCTTGCTCGATTTCGGATTGGGCAAAGTCATTGATTCCGGATTCGAGATCGTGTGGCCTGTTGTTCTCAAGTCCGGATTGTGCAAAGCGGATGATTCGGCGGGACCGGGGAACGCTGAGACGTCTCGGGAGCATACGCCCTGCAACTAGACGGGGTTCCAAGAAAGGCTGGAACCGCTTCTAGCTTGCTTTGGCGAGGTCGATGCAGATTCTCGGGCCAATAAAAACCCCGTCAGATCGACGGGGCGAGAAATACATCAAGAAGTAATCTGCTGAAGACCTACTGCGGGCTCGGCGCGCTGTTCGTCATTTCGCCTCGCTGGGAGCCGATTAGCGGATGTCGGCTTGATCTTCCCTCCGGCGATTTCTCGAACACAACATAGATCCGTAGGCCTGCGGGCAGCGTGACGATGGGGTGTTCCATCATCATCAATTGCGCGATTTCCTCATCTCCAGCCTGGCCCATGTTTTCGGCCATCTGCATCCGCATAAGGTCCGCTTCGCTTACGGCGCCATTCAAGTTGTTCTGCCCGACCAGCATCGCACTCGTCTGCCCAATCCCGGTCAGAGCACGTACGGCAAAATTCTTGCCACGGTTGGTTCCTGTTACTTTGCCGCGCAGCGGTCCGAGGTTGGTGTCCGTGGCCAGCGCTTCGATCGCGACGCTCGTTCCATCTGGCATTTCAAGGTGATCAAAGTGCAGCTGCAAGTAGCCGCTGCGGTCCGCCTGCCTAACACTACCAACCGCCTTCGATCCGGCAGGGATGATGATCTGCCCATCATGTTCATAGTTGTACTCGATTATCGCGATAACCGGCTGATCTACAGCAGAAGTCACAACTGACGCAAGCCTTGCTGAAAGACGAGATCCGCTCCCGAGATCCAACCTCGGTCCCGCATCCTCCACGGGAATGGCTGAATTCGTTTTCTCGGTACTCGCAGTGAATGTTAGCGATGGCTTGGCTAAACCCTCATCATCGGATTTCTGGTCCCCGGCTGCTTCAGGGTTTTTTTCACCATAAGGAGGCGGAGACCAATTGTCGTCGCTATTGGAGGCCGGTGGAAACGGAGGGATCTGGGCGAGGCTCTTCGCCCCATTCCCCATCGACGGATTAGAAGCCATCTCGGTGGTGGTGTTTCGGCCTTTCTTAGTGTTCTCGATATCGCTGGCGTTGATCTGCCCAGGCTGCCGTCTATCGTCCTGCATCGGTTGCATGGTGCCGGAAGGCACAATCGAGTCGGTTCCGCTCTGGGCTGTTTCTGTTGCCTTGGGTCGCCCAAGACTCGCCTCGCCTGTTTTCCTCGACCTGGGTCTGCCCTTGTCCGAGAACAGAATCAGCATGATAACGGCGACGGCAATAACACCGAGAAAACCGATTACAAGCCTGGCAGTTTTATCCTCCTTTGCCGAACGAAAGCTGCGTGCCGGCGGCATTGCAGGCCGCTGATCACCCGATTCATGTTCTTCATGATCTGTTCCTGCCGCATCTGGCTTGAGATCGGCCAGATACAGGGTGCCCGCCTTCCTGCCTTCCACCTCGGGAGCGTCCCCGTTGTTGCGATGCATCGATTCGCGCATGATTCCTCGCTCACTTGCCAGAGTTGAGATTGGCGGTAATTGACGGAGCCGTAAATGGCACATCGAGAAGAAGTGGCCGGTTCACTGCGTCGGCGGTAGCCAGTACCATTTGCAGATGTTCTTGATGCTGTTTGAAATCCGGTCGCTCAAACCGTACAACGCCATCGGCGCGAGCTCCAGGCGCCAGCTTTTGCTGGGTGAACCGGAACTCCTTGATTGCGACTTGGTCCGCCAGGACTTTCTTCTCCTTGCGGTCATCAGCGCCGCTTCCGCCTTTGTTGCTATTGGGATTTGCCAATTCCACCTGTGGCGGCAGGAGCTCGATCCAGTGGGTGCTGCTATTCATGACGGAAAAGGCAATAATCATGTCATCTCCATTGCCGGTTACTGCGCCCATGCTGGCTGCGATCGCGCCTGCACCGTTCTTCCACGCCGGACTGGCTATCAGCGCTTGCTCATGCAATGCAAGTTCGTAGGGCGTAAGCGTCGCCGGGCGTGAGGCCAGTGGTGCCGCTGGGGCTTCGTCCGATGCGCCAATGAGGAAACTCCCGCGACGGCTGTAGATCAGCACAAAATCAACAGGCTTACCGCCCCCTGATGCAATGCCGTCACTCACGAGACGCAAGCTGACGACGAGGCCGGACTTAGTCGCAATGAGCAAATTGCTGCATGCAGGTTTTGTGGTGATCGGTTTCACCACGACCAGGTTTGGTTCGTGCTCATTGTGCTCCGCCAGAAACAGCGTTGGAGCGCCTACCACAACCGAAGAAACCGCTTCCGGCATGCGGATGCTCGCGGCATAGAACGGTTTGAGCCTCAGATCGGTCACCGTATCTGGAGAAATCGTTAACTTCGAAATAACCGGAGCGATGTCGTTGGTTCCTTGGGACCGGGATACAGGCTCTTGGGCGAGAGTAGAAGTCGCAAGGGCCAGGAGAAACAGAGCTTTGAATGGATGAGTCACCGTGGGACCTCCCCGAGTTGCGTCGTTCTGGATAGTTCATTGAGATAACGTCGCCGGACCTGAGTCACGTAGAAAACAACCTGTTGGTTGCTATACTGCAACCCGTGGATGCGACCCTCGCCGGCATAATACGCAGCTACGGCAAGCCGGATATCACCCTGATACTGCGTTAGGAGCAGGCTCAGATACCGTACGCCGCCGCTGATGTTGTCCTGGATACTAAAGCTGTCCCGCACGCGAAATCGCGTTGCAGTGCTGGGCATCAGCTGCATCAATCCACAAGCGCCCTTGCGAGACACGGCGCGCTCATGCCATCCCGACTCCTGCTGAATGATGGCGTTTACCAGCTCAGGCGGCACGTGGTAGTGCTTCGCATAAGCATTGGCGTAGTAACTGGCTTCGGCATGCTCCGCGGCGGCAATTGATTTCGGAAACAGCCCCGCGATGAGCAAAACAAAAAGAAATGAGGCGGTCACGGTATTCATGCCACGGACTCCTGCCAGGTGCCCCCGCCAGCCGCTTCCGAAGTGGCGATCAGTTCTTCTACTTCTTCGCTGACCATGTTTTCCGCATGATGCCTGGCAGCGTGCACGATGCTGGCGAATCCATCCCGCAACAGGAGGCGCTGACGGTCGCGTTCCGTCTTCGCCATAAGTGGCATCAGAACATCACGATGTTCGCTTGTAACTTCTTCAATCCCGAGATGCTCCAGCGACAACGCGACATCGATCATCTCGGCGACGGATGGCGGCTTTTCCAGGCTGTAAGCGCGAAGCGCCTTAGCGAAACCCGCGATCAGCCGATGCGTTTTTGCACCGGCCTCGGGGGTACGGAGGGCGACGATTTCGCCTTCCCGATCAGCACTGGGGTGTTCAATGCGGAGGTAGAGACTGCGTCGCCGCAGAGGGTCTCCCAGCCGGCGCTCTTCGTTGGATGTGAGCACGGTGAAGGGAATCGAGCTGGCGTGAATGGTGCCCAGACGTGGAACAGAAAGCTGCCACACCGAGAGTATCTCCAGCAGTGTGGCCTCAAATGCGTGATCCACCTTATCGAGCTCGTCGATCAGTAGTACGCAAGGCGTGGGCGACAGCAGAGCTTTCAGCAGTGGCCCGGGGGCGAAGAATTCGAGGGTTGAGAGTTGCTTTCCGAGCGCAGACCACTCCCCTGCCTGCGGATTGCGGGTGGCTAATTCCAGATACAGCCGCTGCAGAGATTCGTCGAATTTGCCAATAGCCTTCTCTTCGCCGATTCCCTGATAACACTGCAGGCGTTCGACCTCAGTGCCAGCGGCTCGCGCGACTGCGTAGGAAAGTTCTGTCTTGCCGCTTCCCGCTGGCCCTTCCAGCAGGAGCGGTTTCTTCAGCTTTGCCGCAAGATAAACCGCCGTTGCCGTTAACCTATCAGTTATGTAACCGGCTTCTGACAACGCATGATGCACCTGCTCGGATGAGTCGAACACACCCACTCCCTCCCACAGGGGATTTCAACGTTGCAAGAGAGTAGGTGCAGGTTTGAGTCCAGTCAAATTCTCAGGGTACAGTTAGCGGCATGCCCACGACCGAACGATAGCGAGATCTCGGTTTGGCTCAGATACATCAATGTCCGAACTCGTACAAGTGGCCGTCCCGCCCCTGCCAGCCTTTCTCGGTCTTCTGAAATTCATATGTAGCTCTTATAGTTTCGACGGTTCCCGCCCGATTTGCGCGAATGCCCACGCCCGGAGCTGCAACAGGATCGTGTATGTTGTTGTCCAGATATCGTACTTGTGCTTCAAAATGCAGGAGATAGTGATTTCCCTCCAACTGTCCATTGATTTTCTTAAAGGACACGAGCTCAATGCCATGATCATTTTTCAAGAGATTGTGCCAGACCTGTTGACCGTCTTTCTCGGTTGGGACTGGAGTTTCCCTTTTCTCACAAGCGATCAATAACAGCATTAGAACGACGCTGGTCAATACTGAAAGACATTTCATTACGTAACCTCTACCCTCAGATGATGCCGGTAGCGCGGCACTCGGCTAGTATCAGGCTCCGTATGTGCCCGACATTTTGCGCTGGTACGCCGCAACCTCTCGCTTGCGATCCTCAAGCGTCGGCTAAGGCCGACCGCCATTTTGATGAGAGTCGTGCGACCGCCGGCGCCAGCGTTAATTCGGTTTGTGGTTCTGATTTTGAAGACGTTTGATCTCGTCTTCTACCAAGGCGTTCAGCTTCTTACGAACTGATTCCAGAACCTCCCATTTCTCAATCAGGGCCCTTTTCTTGGTTGAATCTTTGAGCGGGCGTCTAGGCAAACCCTTCCGTTCATCCTCAATAATGAGCTGGAACAGTTCAACGATGGAGCGCAGATTCTCGTATACGGTTTGAAACGCGTCATCGCCATATCTGGTCGCAGCGAACGTCACATATGCTAGACCGGCACCTGTCAGCAGGAGCGCATCCGGTATCGCGGGATTCTCCTCCGCATATTCGTTAAGAAGTGCGAGGACTCGCTCCTGAAGAATCTCCCAAGGCGGGGCATTAACGGCGGGGAGGTTGGCAGATCGTTTCGGCACAATCGGTTATCACCTGTTGGGGCGCCGTGAGAATAGAAAAGGCAGGCCTCCGCGTCAACAACTCTTCACAGTTTTCGTGGTGCCAACCTGGGTACTGCTGTGACAAAGATGTGTCCGCACCGCTGACAGATGAAACTCATCTGCCATTCGCGCAGCAACTTGGGCCAAGCCTTCTTGTTAAACCTGAAGGCCCGAACCAACAACACCATCGCAGCAAGCTCGATTACACAGAAGGTGGCAGTTGCAAGATGCTCGTAATTCAGGATCGCTCCAAATGCATATCGAGCAGCTAACAGCATTGTTTCTGCCGCCAACGCAGCCAGCAGCGGGCTCAACAAGAGGAGCAGGAGGCCGTTGCGATAACCTTTCTTGGGCGGAGGAGCAATCAACTGCGATAGCTGCGTTCGGGAAGTCCCAGTCGTATGCCCGCTCAAGAATACGAGGCCCCTTCCCCAACCGATGGCATTGGTTACGGCAGAAAGTTGTGAGATACCCGATGTGTGAGCTATTGAGAGCCGTTGCGTGTTATCGCTGCCGCATGCCGGACAGGAAAACTGGGTTTCGTTATAGCCAGATCCGAGCGGCCGTTGGCGGGATTGGGGACCGATTCCTTTCGATGGCGAGGTTTCTCCATTGGAGTCAATTCCGGCCCAACCGGTCTGGTTTCGAAGACTCATTTCGTCTGGCAAGTTACGACAGACGCGGTATCTATGGCAAGTTTGCAAGCCGTAAAAAACAAGTCAGCAGCAACTCCGACTTGCGGGCGCCGTGCAAACTGCACATCCCTGATTTTTTTTCTTGCATTTCTGCCCGCAATGATGTTTTAGTATTTCGCAACAAGCTTGCGGTGACGAATCACCTGTCGCCCGATCTTGTCCGGTGGCGACGAGCTGTCTCATGGTTTTGCTGTCATCGACCTGTCTCTTGAGCAGCAGGAACGCGCTCAAGGCGTTTGTACATATTGTCTGTACCAAAATCGCTCATCCAATCTGCCCGTAATTGTCGACACACAATCTGCAGTTCTGTTCTGCAGACCAAATACGTGTGGACCCGACATCGGTCTGCCGGGGCGGGCGAAAAAGGGGTGAACCATCATCTCTTTTCTCGCCAGCCCTCAATGCCTGCTCAAATTTTGTACTCGTGAATTCTTGACCTCTTGACAGCGACACTGCTCCGGATGGCGAAGCCTGTTGGCGCCTCCTAGCAGCGCCCGCAACGCCAAATTGCGGGCCTCAAGGCGAAGAATCCTGACGTTTCAACAGCTGCTCTGCAGCGGGAGTCTCGAGTCTTGAGGTCGCTGATTTGCTGGCATTGACGAGCAGAACATGGCGCACATCGAACCGCTGATTGACGCACGACCGGCCGCCCAGGTTCCAGGGCTGCTTCTCTTAACCCGAGGCGCCAGCGTGCCGAACGGCTCTATGGAATCTCACGCCGACAGAACGCCGGGCGATCTCTTCCCCGATGCAACCCGTCACACTGAACCCATTCACCGCGCAGTCTGCCGCCGAGTGGAAGGATCGCTGCGGGAATGCGGCGATGCTGCTGTTCAAAGCGAAGCGAGGTCCTTATGACTCCCGAGCCCTTTGTCTCAGCGGAAGAGGCGGCACGGTTCCTCTCGGTAAAGCGCCGCTACCTCCTTGCGCTCGCCCGCAGAGGACTTGCAGGCGCCTACGCCCTTGGCACGGGCACAATGCGCAAAGTTTGGGTTTTCCGCCTCTCTGAACTCGCCACCGCTGTTGAGGAGCAAGCTCACCTGATTCCAAGAGCCCAGAAGTGCGTTACGATTCGGTCAGGCAGTCTCCGCGCTGAAAAGAGGAGCATATGAGCTATCAGCGTGGATCACTTAAGAAATTGCCGCGCAAGGGAGGGGAAACCTGGGTGCTGCGTTACCGGGTCACCAAAGCGGACGGCAGGCGGGTTGAGCACACGATGCCGGTCGCATTAGTGCGTGATTTTCCGAAGGAGAAAGACGCATGGCGAGAGGTGGACAAGCTTGGGCTGTTGCTTCGCATCAATGATGACCCCGGCGACGTTCGCATCCGTTTCGACGCTCTTGCAGAGCATTACCTGAAGGCCGACTTCGGCGAGCATGCCGTGCGTCCAAAGTCGGAAAACACCATCATCATCACCACACACATCGTCCGCGATTATCTCGTTTCCCGATGGGGCAACGAGATCGCCGAGGACATCAAACCTCTGGACATTCAGTGCTGGTTCAGGTCGCTTCATGTCGACTCCGGACTTGCCTGGACGACGATCTCCAAGATGCGCGGTGTCATGAGCCGCATCTACAAGGTTGGGATGCTGCACGACAAGGCCAGCAAGAATCCTGTGCTGAATGTCGAGACACGGGCCAAAACCAACTACAGACCCATTGTTATTACGCCCGCTCAAACGTTCGGGATTCTCAAATCTTTAGCGAACATCCTTCATTTCACGCTCGTCCTTACCTGCGCAGCAACGGCACTCCGGTCCTCGGAGATTCTGGCGCTGCGCTGGGCAGACATTCTCTGGAATGAAGAAAAGATTCGGGTGTCAAAACGATGGTCTGATGGGGGAGAAGGCCCAACCAAGACAGACGCATCGGACGGTTACGTTCCGCTGCATCCCCTCCTTGCCCGTCATCTGCAGGACTGGCGAGAGCGAACGCCATACGCCTCAGCTACGGATTTCGTTTTCCCGTCTTTGCGCAGGGGTGGACGTGTCCCTCTCTCGGCTTCGATATTCGTTGCTGATCACCTGCGACCCGCAGCAATCGCAGCCGGCGTCTCTATTCAACCGTCACAGCGGTTCGGGCTTCACAACCTGCGTCACTCACTCAGCACGTTTCTGGTGAACACCGCCAAGGTCCAGGCGAAAACGGTGCAGGGCATCCTGCGTCATTCGAGGATTCAAACGACCCTCGATCTCTACACGCAGGGAGACAGCGATGAAACACGGGCCGCGCAAGGGGAGTTCCTGAAGGCTCTCGGCATGCCGTCAGGAGCAGTGCAATGAAATTGTGGGTTGGATTGTGGGTTGAGGTTCTTAGGGTTTTTCCGGCTAAGCCATTGAAAGGAATGGTAGGCACGAGGAGACTCGAACTCCTGACCTCTACCGTGTCAAGGTAGCGCTCTAACCAACTGAGCTACGCGCCTACAATCACTTACAAGCTTATCACGGCTCCCGTGGGAACAACTCGTGTTCCCACGGCCTGAATGATACGTGCTTGAGCCAATCGCTTCTCTGGCATCGTGCCTTGCGCATACAGTTCGAGAGTCAAACGGCTCGTGGCATGGCGGAGCATGTCCTGAGTCGTCTTGACGGTCTCACCATTGCCTTGCAGCAGCGTAGCCAGCGTTCGCCGGAAGGAATGCCAACCGATGTGCTTGGTGATTCCGGCACGCGCGGCAGCAGGACGTACACCTTTCCGCATCAGGCTGTCGGGCCAATACGGCTGCTTTCCTTCCTTCTCCGGGCTGCCGAAGATGAAGTCCCCGTCTTGGTTGTAGGGGCACTTCCCGCGCCAGTCAATCAGCACGTCGGCGAGCACCGTGTCCATCGGCACGGGCTTATCGCTGGCATCGGTCTTCAGCGGGCCAATTACCTGGTCAACGATGGCGCGAGAGGGTCGAATCTCCATCGTGTCGAAGTGTACGTCTTCCCACTTCAAGCCCAATAGCTCAGAGACTCGCAAGCCGGTTGAGAATGCGACGAATACCGCCGTCTTGCACGGCTCACGCAACTCTGCCAGCAACGCCGCAATCTCCTGCACGCTCAGAACATCGGGCACACGCTCCCGCTTCGCGGATTGGCGCACCAGTGAGATGGGGTTTCGGTCCATCCACTCGTACCGCATCGCGTGATTGTAGAGCGCGTGCATAATGTTTCTGATTTTCGCCCGGCTAGCGTTCGCCACCGGCAACGCTCTTAGCCATTCCTCAACTGCGACGGTTCGCACTTCGCACAGTGCGTGCTCACCCCAGTCGGGAATAATCCAACAGCGAATGTAACTTTGGTACATCTCCCGCGTGGAATGCGCCTTGCCGCCGGCATCATTCAGTTCTTTCTCCGTGTAGTGGTCCACCAGTTCCGCGATGTTGAGTGGTGCTCCGGTGTTCCGATTGATTGTTGAGCGGAGAGACTCGCAGGCCTTCACCGCTTCGGCTTTGGTTCTCAGTTTCTCAACCGAACCAATGATGACCTTGCGGTGGGACCGCCCGTCGCGATAACGAAAAACCCAAACGGACGGAGCCGCCTTGCGCTTCTCCCGATACAAGCATCCCTGCTGATATGTGACCGTTCTTCTCACTGTGTTCTCCCTTTCGTGAGAGAAACGGACGCATTCGGGCAATGCGATTGTACTCGCAACCATTGGTCGAGTTCACTAGCCCGGTATCGCCAATACCGCCCGATGCGATAAGCGGGGAGTTGACCGCGTCGCGCCATCCGCTGGACGCTTTTTGGATGTAGTCCACCCAGGAACTCCGCGGCCTCGGCATCGCTCATAAGACGTTCGTATTCCACGGAATTGCTCCATGATTAGGGGCCTCCCCTGCCCCGATTCTAGGACGCACTCAAATAACGTATATTCAACCACTTACATCACTTTCCAAGATGCGTTTGTTCCCCAGTAATCTTCCAAAATCGAGAATTTCTTGTTCATGTAAAACTGGGGGTTGCCGTGGTCTGCGGGCGATCAAGGTTCAAGATTTTGACCCGCCCCCCTCCTTTCGTTGTCGGCTGACACGACCGGGATTTTGCAACCCGTGCAACCCGGTTCCCCGACACTTTTCTATACGTAGCCATTCACCACCCTTTCCGAGTTTTTAAAAAAGGTTGGGGGAGAGGGTTGCACGGGTTGCAAAACGTTCACTTACCTAAATGAGCGACCGGAGCGGCCGGACCCAACCGAACGTGCCGCCAGCCCTCCTTCCGATGTCCGTCGCGCATGATGTTGAACGCCGGTTTCCCTGCTTTCTCGGCCAGCAAGGCCGTCAATTTGCCCATGTCCAACGACCGGGGGTCACGTCCGTTCTCCCGGAATCCCCGAATGCCAACATTTCCCCTTTGGTGACATCAAACGATTCATCCCCAAACTGGAGCAGCTCCAGCAAGCGGCCGTGAAGGTCCGCCTCGTGGAACATGGCAGCTGTGGCCTCACGGACCGAAGACGGTATATTGCCCAGCTCTTCCCCGTTGCAAATGAATCTCTGTGCAGCCTGAATCCACCGGTAGAGAATCCCCGGCCGCTCTTCCCGCAGCATGGTGGAGAGACGATGCGGAGACTCACGCAGGCAGGAAGGCGCGTTCTTGCGCTCCATGGCCAATGCGATGCACCCCGGATTAGCCACTTCGTCAAACCGCGCACGAAACGGAAACACTTGCACGCGCCGCTTGAACGCCGGATCGGGCTCGATATGGGGAGCCTCGTTCATCAGGGACACGAGCTTGAACTTGATTTCGCCGTGGACCTCGGAACGATACAGATCCGCCCCGATAATCTCGCCCCCACCAGTGATTTGCTTGATGGTGCTGGTTTCCAGTAACCGGTTTATCCCGCTCGTCTGCCCCATTTCCTCAACCAGCGCGACACGGCTCTGTAGCAGCTTGAAATTGAGCCGCTTGGTGGTGTTGTCGCCGCCGCGTTCATCGTGAGTCAACTCCGACCAGCGCACCACGGCGCAGAAGTCACCTAACGTACTTTTAATCAGCCGCGCATTTTCGCTCTTGCCATTCCCGCCAACCCCCGTCCAGATGGGCCAGATGTGGAAGTTGTAATGGCCGATCAAGAAATACCCGTGGAGCAGTTCGAAATGGCTCATCCACTCCAGATCCGCCGGCTGGTCGTTTGCGCTCGAAATCGACCTCAGAAAATAGTCGTAAACGGGAGTCGGCGTATTCGTCGCCACAATACGCAACCGCTTGGTCAGGAAATCAGCTCGCTCCATTTTCCGCAGACCACCAGTGCGCAGATCAGCGACCATGCCTCCCGGCATCCCGATGAGATAGGGACTCGCATCCAGCTGGTCAAAACGGACAACGCCCGATTGCGGCTTTAGCTGTCCGACCACGGCGGTGCGAAACGGATGACTTTCCAGAGTGCGACGGTAATCGTCGTGGGGCACGACCATATCTCCGGGCGTAAACATGTCGTACCTCAGGCGGTCACATACCGGCTGCACGGCCTTCATCAAGAGCAAATCGTCCTGATCCACCAAGTCCCAGCGGGTCCCAACGAAAGTGGTCCTCATCTTCTTCGTGTCGTAAACCCGAAGATGGTTCTTGAACACGTCCAGTCCGGCAAAATAAGCCGCTATTTTGGCGTGCGTAACATCGTCTGGAATTCCGGGCAGCCGGTCGCTCACCAGCCCTTTCGGGTCAACCTCTTTGCGAAAATCACTGAACCTGTGGATGCCCCCCTCGGAATTGTGCG
>Ga0335069_10003187_pt1 | contig 24943 bp, 24 predicted proteins | sample Lox_Sample_11_FD_206714 | JGI IMG/M metagenome (GOLD analysis project Ga0335069, IMG submission 206714) | Soil microbial communities from Loxahatchee National Wildlife Refuge, Florida, United States - Lox_Sample_1.1 | ecosystem: Environmental > Terrestrial > Soil > Wetlands | place: USA... | reverse complement strand
AGGCTTCGGTGGCTGAGCTGGATTGCCACCTGCAGCCTTCGCCGGCTGCGCCGCCTCAGGCTTCGGTGGCTGAGCTGGATTGCCACCTGCAGCCTTCGCCGGCTGCGCCGCCTCAGGCTTCGGTGGCTGAGCTGGATTGCCACCTGCAGCCTTCGCCGGCTGCGCCGCCTCAGGCTTCGGTGGCCAGCGGGCTGGTGGCCACCTCGGTGCCGTCGGCCAGAGTTGAGATCTCGAAGTCGGCGAACACCGCGGGTGCGACGCCGGTGAGCTGGCGCAGGCACTCGATGGCCAGCCGGCGAATTTCCACGTCAGCGTGCTCGCTGGCCCGCATGGCGACGAAGTGTCGCCAGGCCCGGTAGTTCCCGGTCACCACGATGCGGGTTTCGGTCGCGTTCGGCAGCACCGCGCGAGCGGCTTGACGCGCCTGCTTGCGCCGCAGCACCGCGCTCGGTTCGTCGGCGAACTTGGCTTCCAGCTTCCCCAGCAGCTCGGTATAGGTGGCGCGGGCGGCGTCGGCGGCCTCGGCCAGGATCTGCCGCAGTTCTGGGTCGTCTTGCATGCCCGGCGGCACGACGATGTGCGAGTCGCCCTCCGGGACGTAACGCTGCGACAGCTGCGAATAGGAGAAATGCCGATGCCGGATCAGCTCATGGGTGCACGATCGCGAGATGCCGGTGATGTAGAACGACACAATCGCGTGTTCGAGCACCGAGAAGTGCCCGACGTCGATGATGTGCTTGATGTAGCCGGCGTTGGTCGCGGTCCTGGGATTGGGCTTTGACCAGCTTTGATAGCAGGCGCGCCCAGCGAACTCGACCAGTGCGGGGCCACCGGCGGCGTCGGTGGTCCACGGCACGTCCGGGGGTGCCAAGAACTCGGTCTTGGCGATCAGTTGCACGCGCAGCGGCGCGGTCTGGGCCACGGCGCTCACCTTAACGTGGCGTCAGCCCCTCTTTCACCGGGAGCTTGCCGGAAATCAGCAGCGGAAGCAGCGAGTCGCGCAAGGTGGCCAGACACACCGATTCGGCGCGACGGGCGTGACACAGCGCCCCCAGACCGGTGAGGGTTTGCGACGCCGCGGGGCTCAACCGGCGGACGTCGCGGACCAGGAGGTCCAGCAGGTCGCTCGGTCGTATCCGTTGATGACTCCCCGAGGTCCCCGCGACGTGCTGCTGCATCGTTTCGGTGACATCGGGTTGGCGCAACGCCGACCACAGGGCCGAGGTGTCGATACCGACCGGCTTCAGCACGACGAATTCGGTACTGGCCAAAGCCGTTTGCGACGGCAGCCGGACGACGTTCCAAATTCGCGGTATTCGGGGATTGAGTTTCGCGAACAGCACGCACGGCGCCGACAAGACGAACTTGGCGCTCTTCACCGAGTCGGCGGGCACCAAGCGGGGTCTGGCGCCGTCGTCGAACGCCGGAAGGCTGAAATGTGCGATCATGCCGTCGATTTCGCCCACCTTGAGGCATGCCGTCGACCGGCTCGCCAGCCTGGACAGCGGTACCCGCTGGCAGACCGACTCTCCGACAGTAATCATCAAGCGTTCGGCCGCCTGGATCACGCGGTGGTTGACGGCTATTTTGTCGTCGAGGGCGCCGAGCAATTCAGTGATCCGGCGGCGCTGCGGCGCCGCGACGGTCCAGACCGTGACGTCACGAAGTATCCGCTGATTGAGCAGCGGCTGTCCGGAACCGGATCGGTGATCGCCCAGCCGGCAGGTGTGCAGCGCGTAATACCAGTACCGGGTCTCTTGCGGGTCTTTGGCCCGGCATACCAGCGCGTTGTCGGTGACCCAGACGTCCGAATCGCAATAGCGCAGGCTGCCGCAATACAATCCGACGCGCCCGAGCACGATCAGCGGTCCGCTGGCGTTGGGCGCTGCAGTGTGACCGATCTCCCCGTTGGCACCGTAGATGGGAAAGCATCCGCCGCCCGCGGGGTGCCGCGGCGGGCTGCCTCCGGTGCTGAAGTCAAGATGATCACCGAGTGTGGTCGTCACCGCAGCCGCTCCACCTCTTGTCGCACAACCCGTTCTACGCGCGCGGACTCGTCGAGCGCGGCCAGCAAGCCGTTCGTCAGCCGCGTTACCTTCTCGTCGAACGGCTCGGCGTCCTCCTCGGCGACCGGCGCACCGACATAACGTCCGGGCGTGAGCGGGTAGCCGGCGGCCGCGATGTCGTCCAACGACACGGATTTGCAGAATCCCGGAACATCTTGGTAGGTCAGGCCTTTCGTGGTTGCCGACGCGGACCCGCACCACGCGTGGTAGGTGTCGCCGATGCGCACGATCTCCTGGTGGGTCAGCACCCGCTCGGTGCGATCCACCAGATGGCCCAGCGCCCGGGCGTCGATGAACAGCACCTGGCCCGAGCGGTCGGTCTTGGCGGTGTCAAAGAACCACAGGCACACCGGGATTCCGGTGCTGCGAAACAGCTGCCCGGGCAGGGCGACCATGCAGGACACCAGGTCCGCCTGGACAATCCGGGCACGGATGTCGCCTTCCCCGCCCGTGTTCGACGACATCGAGCCGTTCGCCATGACCACTCCGGCCTTCCCGCCGGGGGCGAGCGTGGACACGATGTGCTGGATCCAGCCGTAGTTGGCGTTGCCGGCGGGCGGAACACCGAAACGCCAGCGCGGGTCGCTTTCGTCACGGGCCCAATTCTTGATGTTGAACGGCGGATTGGCCATCACGTAGTCCATCTGCATGCCGGCGTGCTGGTCGTCGACGAACGTGTCGCACCAGCGCGCGCCCAGCCCGGTGTTGTCGATGCCGTGGACGGCGAGGTTCATTTTCGCCATGCGCCAGGTCTGCTCGACGCTCTCCTGGCCGTAGATCGTGACTTTGGCGGGGTCGCCGTCGTGTGCGGCGATGAAGTTCTGCGTCTGCACGAACATCCCGCCCGAGCCGCAGCAGGGGTCATACACCCGTCCGCTGGACGGTTCGAGCACCTCGACGATCACTCGCACGACGCTGGGCGGGGTGAAGAATTCGCCGCCGCGCCGTCCTTCCGCACGGGCGAAGTTGCCCAGGAAGTACTCGTACACCTCGCCCATCAGGTCTCGCCCGCGATGGCCGCCCCGCACGGTGTCGAGCAGCCGCAGCAACTCGGTAATCCGGCGCGGCTCGAGGCTTCCGTACAGCCGCGCCAGCCCTGCTTCCTCCATCGCGTCGTCGAGGAGCCGGCCGATGTTCGGAGATTCAGCGTTATGCGCCAAGGATTCCCATTGCGATGCGGACACACACTTGAGGAACACCAGCCCGAGGATGACGTCCTTGTACTGGCCGGCCGGCAGTGAGCCGCGCAGCTTGTTGGCCGTCTTCCAGAGCGTGTCTTTGAGCTCTTTGTCCGTCGCGCGCATCAGCTGACCGCCCGCAGGTCGGCGGCCAGTTCGCCCCGGCGACCCACGCTCACCCCGTCGAGGCCCAGCCAGGACGCCATGGATTGCAGTTCCCGGCCAGCGCCGCCACAACGCGCGGTCGGGATACGTCGGGGACTCGCCGAACGCACCCGGGACACGCAGGCCGCCCGCGGCCCGGTCCGCCTTGAGGTCGACCCGCGCGACGAGCTGCCCATCCATCAGCAGTGGCCACACGTAGTAACCGTACTGGCGCTTGTTGGCGGGCGCGTAGATCTCGATGTGGTAGTGAAACCCGAACAGCCGCTCTACCCGCGGCCGGAAGAAGATCAGCGGGTCGAACGGGCACAGCAGCGCGGTGGCGGCCCGCAGCGTCAGTTCCCGGACGGACGGGTAGTCGTCGACCTCACGGGCCAGCACGCTCGCCCGCAGCACCCGCTCCACCAGGTCGTAATGCGGGCGAACCCGACCCGGGTGGCGGTGGTCAGCACCCCGGACGCGAACAGCGCCTCGGCCACCCGTTTGGTGTCGCTGCGGGTCCACCAGGTGCCCTTTTTCCGCCGCGGCTCTGCCGCCAGATGCGCCTTGATGTGGCCGGCCGTGCTGGGCCCGAGTTGGGCGACGGCAGCGACGATGTCCTCGGCGAGGTGTGGATTGGCCTTGACGATGTGGGTGCCCCAGCGGCCGGTATTGGGAGTAAGGACGCACATCCTGGAATGGCCCGCGTCACCTGTTCATGTCTGAACATCGTCCTGCATGATGATGGCCCCGCCCAGCCGGCAGGCCCCACCGCTTCCTTTCCAAACCGAGCGTCCCGCTGCCATTCTTTTCGGCCCTCTCGCGTACAAGCCTGAGGTGTCGCCAACGCACAGCGCAGTTCCGAAACCCTTCTTGGACTTGGTAAAGGGTCCGCACGCGACAACCACTGCTGCGGATTGTTGGCGATCGCCAAGGACATCGCGCAGGAGTCGAGTACCCGCTGTGCAACACGATTGCGCTTTGTCATGCGATCTTCATCGGCGTGTCCTGCGCTGCATCCGGGCAAACAGCGCCACACTCGCAATATGGCCCGTTTATCCCGTTCATGGTCCAGTTGATCATCAATCGAGCCAGGTGGCGATGGCGGCATAGTTGATGGATTTCGGTGCTCCGCCGGAGATCACTTCAGCACTGATTCATTCGGGACCGGGTGCCGGGTCTCTGCTTGCCGCAGCCAATGCCTGGCGACAGCTGGCGACCGATCTGGAACAGACGGCCGCGCAGTACGCCAGTACCGTGGCGGGCATCCCCTGGACGGGACCGTCGGCGACGGCCATGATCGCGTCGGTGCAGCCCTACCTGGCGTGGATGCACGCTACCGCCCGGACAGCTGAACAGATGTCGATGGCAGCTACCACCATGGCCAGCTCATTCGCCGCCACCGAACTGGCCGTGGTGCACCCCTCCGTAGTTGCCGCCAACCGCATGCAGCTGGCCCACCTGATCGCCACCAACTTCTTCGGGATCAACGCCCCGGCCATCGCGGCCACCGAAGCGCAATACATGCAGATGTGGGCCGGGAACACCGCCGCCTTGCTGGGCTACAACGCCACCAGCCTGCAGACCATGACCCTGCAACCCTTTGATCCCCCACCCAGCACCACCAATCCGGCGGGGGCGGGGGCTCAGGCCGCGTCAGTGGCCCAGGCTGCCGCCGACCCGCCAAGCTTCTTCGGCAACCCGTTCATCCAGACCGTCAACTCGTATCTGGCGAACGCGACCGGGGGATTGATACAGGGCCCCCAAACCATCGGCGTGGCGTTCGCCGCTGGTCATGACTTCATGCCCGGTCAGTTTCCAGACACCCTGGTTTCCACACCACGCAATCTTGCAGCGGGATACGGCGACATCAGCGGTTTGGCCGTGGGATTCGCTCCCAATCCCGCAGGTGCAGGAGCGGGAGCGGGTGCAGGGTCCGGGGCCGGGGCACCTATCAGGGGGCCGATCACGTCTTCTTTTGGCCAGAGCGTCCCTTTGGGCGGATTGTCTGCCCCGTCCAGCGCCGTTCGCCTGATTGCGCAGACCGCGCCGATGGCAACAGCCATCGAGGGAAGTATGCCGATGCCGGTGTTCATCCCGCCCATCCCGCCCGGCTCACGCAAGCCACAACGGGACAAGCCGGGAGAGCGTGGCTACGGCCCCCCCATCGGGGGTTCGGTCATGCCCCGTGATCCGTCAGGAGGGTAAGTGTTTGGATTTTGGTTCGGATCGTTGAGTGTGTCTTTCCGGCGTGCTCACCACGGCCACCCGGGTGGGTTTCGCTCGTCACCACGAACCCACGCGGCGCGGCCCAGCACCTCGCGGTCGTAGGGGCCCAGCCGGCTGAACACCGGCGCATAGTGGGCACGAACCGCCACCGACACCGAATCCAGTTGCAGCACTTGGATTCTCGATATCAGCCGGTTCAGATGCGCACGGGTGACCGGGCCGACCGGCCGCGGCGCGCTAAATCCTTGCGCCGCAACGGCTATCCGCCGGGCCTGGCCAGCGGAGAGCCTCGTCGACACGGCGCCGAGAATACCGGGGACTCAGCCGATGCTGACCTTCTGGCCCAACGGCACCAGGACGCTGGGCTCGGGCAAGCTCTTCTGTTCCTGGTATGCGGACTCGAGTGCGGCCGGAACGGGTTGCAAGTCGCGGTGGACGTCCCTCAGCTGCTCGAGAATCCTGATTCGCTGCTGACTCGCCTCGTCGGCCGCCCGCTGGGCCTGCTCACGGTAGTGATCGGCCTCCCGCTGGGCCTCCCGCCACGCCGCATCGATGGTGGCTTCGGTTTCAGCGCGCATGCTCGCCAGTTCGGCGTCGAGCCTTTTCTTGGTCTCGGCATACTCGGTCTCGAGCGCTTTCCGCTGCGCCGCCATCTCCGCCAGCTCTTCTTTGTGCTTTTGCCGCGCGGTCTCCGCCTCCGCCTCGGCCGCCGCGATCACCGCGTCCGCTTCGGCCCGGGCCTCCGCCTGCATCTCGGAGATCTCCTCGACCGCGCGCCGCAGCATCTTCGCCATGCGTTGCTGCATCGCGTGCGGTGTGGGTGAGGTGTCGGTGAGAACGGCAACCTCCTTGCGCAGCGCGGCGACTTCATCGCCGGATTGCTTCAACCGCGCCCGTAGGCTCTCGACGTCGTCGTGTTGCAACCGCTGCTTGGTGGTCAACATCTCGATGTAGGCATCAACCGCGGCCGGGTCGTAGCCCCTGAACATGCGAGAGAACGTCTTTGCGGGTTCGGTCATGAGTGTTCCAATTCCCCCTTCTGCAAACGCCTGGGCAGGCCCCCGTGACACCGACCCGAGTCCGAGTATGTCAGGTTATGCCGGCGCCGCCGACATGAGCGCTCACCGCCGACGGTAGCTGTGCAAGCGATACCGCAGGCCCGCACGGCTGAGGCGCCACTCCCCAGCGTCGCCCAGCCAGGTCTCGTCGAGCACCGGGGCCAGCGCGTCGTCGTCATCGCGAGGCAGGTTGATGTCGACCTCGGTGACTTCACATCGAGTGGCGTGCGGCAGCGCGAGCAGGTAGATCTCCGCCCCGCCGATGACCCACGTCTCCGGTTCGGTCCCGGAGAACGCCAACGCCGCCTCGAGCGAACCGACCACCTCGGCGCCGTCGGCGGCGAAGTCGGCGCGGCGGGAGAGTACGACGTTCCTGCGGCCCGGCAGCGGCCGAACCTTTCCCGGCAATGACTCCCAGGTGCGCCGGCCCATGACCACCGTGTGCCCCATGGTCAGCTCTTTGAAGCGGGCCAAATCTTCAGGCACCCGCCAGGGGATGTCACCACCGCGGCCGATGACGCCCGACGTCGACTGAGCCCAGACCAGGCCCACGCGCGTCATACGGCGACGGGGGCTTTGATCGCCGGGTGCGGATCGTAGTTCTTCACGACGACGTCCTCGTAGGTGTAGTCGAAGATCGAGTCTCGTTGGGCCAGAACGAGTTCCGGGTACGGTCGCGGTTCGCGGCTCAGCTGGGTCCGCACCTGTTCGACGTGGTTGTCGTAGATGTGGCAGTCACCGCCCGTCCAGACGAACTCGCCGACCGACAGACCGGCCTGGGCGGCCATCATGTGGGTGAGCAGCGCGTAGCTGGCGATGTTGAACGGCACCCCGATAAACAGGTCGGCGCTGCGCTGGTAGAGCTGGCAGCTCAGCCGCCCGTCGGCCACGTAGAACTGGAAGAACGCGTGACACGGCGGGAGCACCATCTGCGGGATGTCACCGACGTTCCACGCCGACACTATGATGCGCCGCGAGTCCGGGTCGTGACGCAGCAGATCCAGCGCGGCGCTGATCTGGTCGACGTGCTCGCCGGTCGGTGTGGGCCAACATCGCCACTGCACCCCGTAGATCGGGCCCAAATCGCCTGTGGCGCTGGCCCATTCGTCCCAGATGGTGACGCCGTGCTCGCGCAGCCAGGCCACGTTGGAGTCGCCGCGCAGAAACCACAGCAGCTCGTAGACCACCGATTTGAAATGCACCTTCTTGGTGGTGAGCAGCGGGAAGCCGGCCGACAGGTCGTAGCGCAGCTGCTGGCCGAACAGGCTGCGGGTGCCCGTGCCGGTGCGGTCCGACTTGGCCGCGCCCCGCTCGAGCACCACGCGCAGCAGGTCCTCGTAGGGCGTCGGGATCGGCACGCGGCCAGCTTAGCGGCGATCGCGAGCGCGGCGAAGCCGGGCGCGGCGGGTCGCCGCCAATAAATACTTCCATGCGTTTGGAGTAGAACGGTGCCATGCCGAAAATCACCGACAGCATCACCACTCCCGACGGCACCTGCCCCGTCGCCCTCTTCACCCCCGACGGGCCCGGCCCCTGGCCAGGCGTAGTCATGTACGTCGACGCCGGCGGGACGCGCGACACCTTCGACGACATGGCGGCCAAGCTGGCCGGATTCGGTTATGCGGTGCTGCTCCCCGACGTGTACTACCGCAGCGGCCACTGGGCTCCGTTCGACATGGCGACCGTGTTCAGCGACGAGAAAGAACGCGGGCGGCTGTTCGGCATGATCGGCAGCATCACACCGGAGAAGATGGCCAGTGACGCCGGCGCCTTCTTCGACTACCTGGCCGCACGCCCCGAGGTGTCCGGCGAGCGGTTCGGCGTATGCGGCTATTGCATGGGCGGCCGCACCTCGCTGATCGTGGCCGGCCGGGTCCCCGATCGCGTCGCCGCCGCCGCGTCGTTCCATGGCGGCGGCCTGGTGACCGACACGGCCGACAGCCCGCACCTGCTGGCCGACCGGATGAGCGCCACCGTGTATGTCGGTGGCGCCGAGAACGACCCATCCTTCACGGCCGACCACGCCGAGCAACTCGACAAGGCGCTGACCGCTGCCGGCGTGCGGCACACCATCGAGTGGTATGCGGCGGCCCACGGGTTCGCCGTCCCGGACAACACCCCCTACGACGCCGCGGCCGCCGAACGGCATTGGAAAGCGATGACCCAGCTGTTCGGTTCGGCGCTGCCGCGTTAGGACGTCGGCGTCAATTGCGGCGGTTTCCGGCTGACCGCATCCAGCAGCAGTGTCGCGGCGACCTGTGCGCCGTCGGTACGAACCGCGGCGGCTACGGCGCTCGCTCGGGCCCGGGTCTGCGGTGCCAGGGTCGCCTCGAGCGCGGCTGACAAGGACTCGACGCTCGCGGTCCGGGCGTCGTATGCGGTGCCGATGCCCAGGTCGGCCACCCGGCCGGCCCAGTACAGCTGGTCCACGCCTTGCGGCACCACCACCTGAGGCACGCCGGCGCGAGCGCCCGCCGTGGTGGTACCCGCGCCGCCGTGGTGCACGACGGCGGCGACCCTGACGAACAGCGCCTGGTGGTTGACTTCGCCGACGGCAAAGCAGTCGTCCCGGTCGTCGATGAGCGCCAACTCGGCCCAGCCGTGCGAGAGCAGCGCGCGGCGGCCCTGCGCGCGGATCGCCCCGATGGCCACCCCGGCAATATCCCTCGATGCCCGCATCGGCATACTCCCGAAGCCCACGTACACCGGCGGCGTGCCGGCTTGCAGGAACCCCAGCAAATCGGCCGGCAGGGGACGGTCGTCCGGCAGCAGCCAGGCGCCCGTTTGGCGGACGTCAAGGTCCGTCGGCTGCCACGGCGCCAGCGTTGGGTCCGCAGCCAGCCACGGATGATCCGTCAACGCGTAGTCACGGATGTTGTCGACCGGCAGCAGGCCGATCGATGCCCGGTAGCGGTTGAGCGTCTCACCGAACAGCGCGTTCGCGTTGTGGGCGTCCAGCTCCCACAGCAGCCGGTTGTCGGCCAAGTACAGCAGGAACGGCCCGCCCACCGTCGCCGGCGGCGGGTGATGCTGCGACGGCAGCAGGGACGGTTGGTAGCTCGCGTAGAAGTAGTGGATGCCCAGTCGCTCGGCCACCGAACGCGCGCCGGCCGCGGTCCACGGTAGGCCGGTCGCCACCAGCACGTCATATCCCTCGGCGGCGGCGGCAACCGTGTCGAACTGCTCGGCGATCAACTCCTCCACCAGCCGGTGCAGCTCCGCTTCCGACGGCTGGGTCGCCCCGGTCGTCATCGCCCGTGATGACTCGCCGAACCCGACCAGCGGCACGCCGACCCGAGCCAGCAACTCCGCGAACTCCTCGTCCGGCGGCGCGCACACCCGCACATCCGCGCCCAGCGCCCGCAACTGGGCCGCGAGCCCGGCGAGCGGTTCCACCCCACCGCGCGAGTCGTACGTCGACAACAAGACACGCATGCCGCCGTTCACCTCCCGTTTTGTGGTCGGTAATGTTATCGGCCGTCGCGGGCCGACGCCTGCTCGCGACGCCACCGCGCGGTGCGCAAAACGGGAGATCTACCCGCTCTTCGAAATGCGCGGCCTAAAAATCACGCAGAGCCTAGCTGCGGGGCAGGTCAACCAGCTCGGCCAGCCGGCTGCGGTGACGATAGGCGGTGCCCAGGGCCAATTGGTCGCTCTTGGCTCGCTTGAGATACAGGTGCGCTGGATACTCCCAGGTCATGCCGATGCCGCCGTGCAACTGTATGCACTCCTCGGCAGCATGCACGGCGACGCCGCTGCAGTAAGCCTGGGCGATGGCGGCGCCGATACCCGCGTCCGCATCACCGCGGGCGCACAGGTTGGCGGCATAGCGGGCCGCCGCCGTCGCAGCGCTGACCTCGAACCACAGATCCGCCAACCGGTGTTTGATCGCCTGATACGAGCCGATCGCCCGGCCGAACTGCTTGCGCTGCCGGACATAGTCCAACGTGGTGTCGAAACACCACTGGGCCAGTCCCAGTTGTTCGGACGCGAGCAGCGCCGCCCCCGTGATCAGCGCCTCCGCGATGGGGCCGTCCGCGGGTCCGACGCACGACGAGGACGCCGCCGAGAAGCGAACGTCGGCAAGGGGTCTCGTCATATCCAGCGCGAGTAGCGGTGACACCTCGACACCGGGCGCCGTGCGTGCGACGGTATGCAACTCGACTCCGTGTGGGCCCGCAACAGGCACCACCAGCACGTCGGCTTCGCCCGCGCCGGCGACACTGGTGACCGATCCGCTCAGTCCGTCGGCGCCGCCGGCCACTCCCGGGACGGGATCGCCCGGCGCGGTGGACAGCGGCACCACCAATGCCGCGGTCAACTCGCCCTCCGCCAGCGCACGCACGGTCTCGGTGTCACCGGCGCGCAACAGCGCGATCGTCGCCAGCACCGCGCTGGACAAGAACGGCACCGGCGCGACGACCCGGCCGATCTCCTCCAGGACGACCGCGGCCTCGCGGGCGCCCGCGCCGGCGCCGCCCAGCGATTCGGGAACCAACAGGCCGGCCACCCCCAGCTCGGCGGCAAGCCTCCGCCATACGCTCGAAAAGTCTTGCGGCACTGCGTCATACGCGCTGCGCACCGATTCGGGTGGGCAGCGGTCAGCCAACAGGCTGCGCACGCTGTCCCGCAACGCCCCCTCGGTGTCGGAGTACAACAGGTCTGTCAACGGGCTCATTTATTTCACGTCCGTCCACGGCCTATCTTTGTCGACGCGGTGCTCACCCGGCAGGCCAAGGATCCGCTCGGAGATGGTGTTGCGCAGAATTTCCGAGGTGCCGCCCTCGATGGAGTTGCCGCGGGCCCGCAGGTAGCGGTATCCGGGTCCGCGACCGATCAGGTCGACCGTTTCGGGTCTGCGCATGGTCCAGTCGTCGTAGCGCAACCCGGCTTCGCCGTGCAGCTCGATCTCGAATCCCGAAATCGCCTGCGCCAGCGAGGCAAAAGCCACTTTCATGCCGGCGCCCTCCGGCCCCGGTTGGCCCGCGCTCGCCTGCTGCCGCAACCTCTCACCGGCCAGCCGAAGCACCTCCGCGTCCACCCACAGGCGCATCAGTTCGTCGTGCATGGCCGGGTTGCGCAGCCCCGGATCGTTCCGCCATGCGGCGGCGACCTTGCCGATATGGCCGCCTTCGCGCGGAGTGCCGGCGCGGGTGCCGATGGCGACGCGCTCGTTGTTGAGCGTGGTGGTCGCCACCCGCCAGCCGCCGCCCACCGGCCCCAGTCGATTGGCGTCGGGCACCCGGACGTCGGTGAGGAACACCTCGTTGAACTCGGCCTCGCCGGTGATCTGGCGCAGCGGCCGGACCTCGACGCCGGGCTGGGTCATATCGCACAGGAAGTAAGTCAGGCCAAAGTGTTTGGGCACCGTCGGATCGGTGCGGGCGACCAGGATGGCCATCTGCGCGTGCTGCGCCTGCGACGTCCAGACCTTCTGCCCGTCGACGATCCAGTCGTCACCGTCGCGGACCGCGCGGGTGGAAACCCCGGCCAGGTCGGAGCCGGCACCGGGTTCGCTGAACAATTGGCAATAGATTTGCTCACCGGTGAACAACGGGCGCAAGAACTTTCGCTTCTGCTCGTCGGTCCCGAACGCCGCAATCGTCGGGGCTGCCATACCCATCCCGATGTAGTTTTTGGCCGTGCCGCCCACCGGCGCGCCGGCGGCGGCCAATTGCGCGTCGACGAATTCCTGAGCGGCTCGGGGTAATCCCAGCCCGCCGAAACCCTGCGGCAGGTACACCCAGGCCAGCCCGGCATCGTATTGCGCGCCAAGGAATTCCCGCTGGTCGGTGGTGGCCGGGTCGTGCTCGTCCAACAGCACACGCACCCGCGACTTCAGGTCGGCCGTGAAGTCTGGCGAGCTCATCAGCTGCCCCCGGGCCGAGCCTGGAATCCCTGCGCCGGGCCGAGCACCTGGCCGCCGTCGATGACCAAGATCTCGCCGGTGATCCAGCTCGCCGCATCGGAAACCAGGAAGGCGACCGCGCTGGCGACGTCGGCCGGCTCACCGATGCGTCCGAGCGCGGTGGTCGCCGCCAGCGGATCCTCGTGGTCTTTCCACAGCGCCTCGGCCAGCCTGGTGCGCACCACGCCCGGGGCGATCGCGTTGACCCGGATGCGCGGTGAAAGTTCAAGCGCCAGTTGCTTGGTGACGTGGATCAGCGCGGCCTTGGTGGCGTTGTACAAGCCCATGGCCGGCGATTGGTACAGGCCGCCGATGGAGGCGGTGTTGACGATGGCGCCGCCGTGCTCACCCATCCATGACTTGACGACGAGCGAGGTCCACAGCAGCGGCGCCCACAGGTTGACGTCGAAGATCTTGGTGAACCGGGCATGGTCCTGGTCGATCAGCGGACCGTACGCCGGGTTGGTTCCGGCATTGTTGATCAAAATGTCCACGCTGCCGAAGCGCTTCAGCGTCAGATCCACGCAGCGGCGGGCGGCCTCCTCGTCCACCGCGTGCGCGCCGACGCCCAGGGCGTTGCCGTCTACCTGTGCGGCCGCCTCGTCGGCGGCCTCCTGCTTGCGGGCGGTGAGCACCACATTGGCGCCCGCGGCCGCCAGCTGTTGAGCAATCGCCAGCCCGATTCCGCGCGAAGCGCCGGTGATGATCGCGGTGCGGCCGGTCAAATCCAGTGAAGTCATTTCGGGTGCCTTCGGTTTGGTGGGACGGCCGGCCTGGCCAGCGCGATGTTTTGGACAGTCCGTACGTGGTATGCGACGCACATGCTAGAGAAATTAACCCTCTTGAAACCACTGATGGTGGCCGGGGCCATTGCCGCGGCGATCGCCGCCGCGCCCACGCCCGCCGCTGGCGCTTCTCCGGCGGGAGCTGCGACCACCGGCCCGGCCACGCACGTCGTCCTCAAGGACGACCCAGGCGGCGGCGGCTGCGACGCCAATGACAACTGCGGATCCGGCGGCCAGAACAACGGTCCCGGTGGCGGCCCGGGCGGCCAAGGTTGCGTCCCGGGCGTGGGTTGCGGATCGGGAGGCCAGAATGCGGGCCCCGGTGGCATTCCGGGTGGGCAAGGCTGCCTGCCCGGCGTCGGTTGCGGATCCGGGCACGCGTAACGGTTCAACCGCTCAGTGTCCCGCGAGCCTGGCGATCCAGGCCCGGGAGTCTGCCGGGTCGATGACGTCGTCCAGCTCGAACGTGGTGGCCGACCGCAGCGCCTTGCCGTGCTGGTAGGCTGCCGCCACCAGCTTGTCGAACAGGTCTTGGCGTTCTGCCGGGTCGGCCACCGCGGCCAATTCCTTCCTGAAGCCAAGGCGCACAGCGCCTTCCAGACCCATGCCGCCGATCTCACCGGTCGGCCAGGCGATGGTGAACTGCGGTGCGCGGAAGGAGCCGCCGGCCATCGCCATCGCGCCAAGCCCATAGCCTTTGCGCAGGATGATCATTCCCAGCGGCACCGTCAGCCGCGCGCCCAGCACGAACATCCGGCCGAAGCGGCGGACCGCCGCCTCTTTCTCCGCGTCGGGCCCGACCATGAACCCGGGGGTGTCGCACAGCGAAATCAGCGGCAGCCGAAACGACTCACACAAGGCCAGGAAGTCGGCGGCCTTGTCGGCAGCCTCGGCGTCGATGGCGCCGCCAAGGTGGTGACTGCTGTTGGCGATCAGCCCGTACGCCGACCCTTCGACCCGGACCAGCGCGGTGACGATCCCCACGCCGTAGTCGGCTCGCAACTCCAGCACCGATCCGGTGTCGACAACCGACTCGATCGCCCGGTGCACGTCGTAGGCACGTAACCGGTTCTGCGGCACCACATGTCGGGCCAGCCGCGGATCGGGTGCCTCCCACTGGTCCAGTCTGCCCTGAAAGTAGGACAGGTACTGCTTGGCCAGCGACACCGCATGCGCCTCATCGCGGGCGCCCAGGCTCACCACGCCGTTGCGCCGCTGCACGGCGATCGGCCCGATCGCCTCCGGCGGGTACACCCCCAACCCGCCGCCCTCGATCATCGCCGGTCCGCCCATACCGATGTTGGCGTCCGGGGTCGCGATGATCACCTCGCAGACCCCGGCCAGTGCGGCGTTCCCGGCGAAGCAACGGCCCGAGACGATCGAGATGAGCGGCACGCGGCCACGCAGCCCGGCCAGCATCCGGAAGGTTGGCACGTCCAGCCCGGCGGCGCCGCCGACATCGGTGTCCCCTGGACGGCCACCACCGCCCTCGGCGAACAGCACCACCGGCAGCCGTTTGCGGGCGGCCAGCTCGAAGACCCGGTCGGTTTTGGCATGGTTGCGCATGCCCTGTGTCCCGGCCAGCACGGTGTAGTCGTAGGACACCACCACCGCCTCGGCCGCTGCCCGCCCGAAGCGGTGTGCGCCGATCGTGGCCAGGCCGGCCACCAGGCCGTCGGCCGGCGTATTGGCGATCAAATCCTCTTCCGAGCGCCGGCTGCGCTGCGCCGCAATGGCCAACGCGCCGTATTCGGTGAAGCTACCCGGATCGACCAGATCGGCGATATTCTCCCGGGCGGTGCGGCGGCCCTGCTGGTGCCGCTTGGCGACGGCGGCTTGGCGGCCTTCGTCGAGGGTGAGCAGGTGCCGGCCGCGCACCTCGTCGAGATCCGCGCGCGGCGAGTCGAGATCCACGGCAGCCGTGGATGACTCGCCGTCGTCGCCGGGCCCCGTGCGGGTGAAGACCAGCAACGGGTCACCGGTTCCCACGACCTGCCCCGGGTGCACCAAGATCCGCAGGGTGCGCAGCGCGTCCGGCGCGGCGAGCACATGCTGCATCTTCATCGCCTCGAGGACGACCAGCTGGCTACCGGCGCGAAAGTCGGAGCCCTCGCCCACCACCTCCACCACGGTCCCGGCCAATTGCGCGCGCAGCACGTCCTCACCCGGATAAAGCTCGATTGCTTCGACACGGACGTCATGCTGGTGCGACAGCGCCGCAGCCGCCAGCTCGGGAAGCCTCGTGTCCAGGAAAGCCGTATTCACCCAACCAGACTCGATTTGGCTGTCGGACAACAGCTCCCGCAGAAGTCCGATGTTGGTGCCGACACCCTCGATGTCGAACTCGGCCAGGGCGGTCCGGGCCTTGCGCACCGCTGCCGGCAATGATGATCCGCGCACACGGGTGATCACCTTGGCCAGCAGTGAGTCATACTGCGGGTTCACCACCAGCCCCGCTCGCCCGTAGGTGTCGACCCGCACACCCGGACCGCTCGGCGGTGAAAACACCGTGAGCGTGCCTGCGCTGGGGACGACGGAGAAGTCGGGGGCGATAGCCTCCGTATTGACCCTGACCTGAATGGCGATGCCCCGATGCCCAGCCGGCTCGCCGATGACTTCGGTGCCATCAGAAGCGATCCCGGCCGGGAGTCCCAGCTGGTAGTAGGACGCGCCGCCGGCGATGGCAAGTTGCAGGGCCACCAGGTCGAACCCGGTGGTCTCTTCGGTTACCGTGTGCTCCACCTGGATTCGCGGGTTGACTTCAAGGAAGACGAATTTCTCACCGGCGACCAGAAATTCGACAGTGGCCAGCCCGCGCAAGCCGACCCTGGCGCACAACCGCGCCGCGGCCGAATGTAAGCACCGACGCATTCCATCCGAAATCCCTTGGGCTGGCCCTATTTCGACCAACTTCTGGTAGCGGCGCTGGATGCTGCAGTCGCGGTCGCCTAAGGACAGCGCGTGTGTTTGGTGCCCGGCCGGTGCGGCGACGACCTGCACCTCGATGTGCCGAGCGTCGTCGATCAGTGCCTCGGCGAACAGCGCCGCATCGCCGAAGCCGAGTTGCGCCTCTGCGGCACACCGTTGGTAGGCGTCGTCGATCTGATCGGCGCTGTGCACCTTGCGCATTCCCCGGCCGCCGCCGCCGGCGAGCGCCTTGATCATGATGGCGCCGTCCTGGGCGGCGAAGAAGGCCTTGATGTCCTCGACGCTGCTCGGTCCGTGGGTCGCCGGCAGCACGGGGACGCCCGCGGCTATGGCGGCGCCGCGAGCCGACGACTTGTTGCCCGCCAACTCCAGCGCGTCGGCGCCCGGCCCGACGAACACGTGTCCGGCGGCCATGCAGGCCCGGGCGAATTCCGCATTCTCGCTGAGGAACCCGTATCCCGGGTGGATCAATTCGGCGGCGCAGCTTTTGGCCGCCGCTAGCATAGCGGCCTGGTCCAAGTAGGCTCGCGGGCCGGTGCCGGGCAGGGCGACGGCTTCGTCGGCCGCGTGCACATGCGGGCTCTCGGCATCGTCCTCGGCGTAGACGGCGACCGTTCGCATGCCCAGTTCGGTTGCCGTTCGCACGATTCGCAGCGCGATCTCACCACGGTTGGCAATCAGCACCGTCGCGCTCATCGCAGCGGCTCGCCCCATTGGACTTGCTGACGAAGTTTGCCCTTGAGCAGCTTGCCGCCGGCGTTGCGCGGCAGCGCAGCGCCGACCACCGTGACGTATTGCGGCACTTCGAAGTCGGCGAGTCGCTCGCGGCAGTGGTCGAGCACCGACACCACGTCGATCTCGTCTTCACCGCCGAACAACACCGCGCCGACTTTTTCACCCATGACGTCGTCGGGGACCGCCAGCACGCAAGCGTCCGCGACGTTGGGCGCGGCCAGCAGCACGGCTTCCACTTCGACGCTGGAGACGTTTTCCCCGCCGCGGTTGATGATGTCCTTGAGTCGGTCGATGATGTGCACCCGGCCCGCGACGTCGACCCGCACCACGTCGCCGGTGTGCAGCCAGCCGTCCACGATCGTGGAGGCGGTGGCTTCCGGCCGGTTCCAGTAACCGGCGGTGACGTTGGCGCCGCGCGTGACCAGCTCGCCCACACCGGGATCGTCGCCACCGAACGGGACGAGACCGAGGTCCACCGAGGGGACCGCATAGCCGACCGAGTCGGCGTGTTCGACGGCATCAAAGTCCGGCAGCACGGTCATCAGCGATGCCGTCTCGGTCATGCCGTAGCCGTTGAACACGGTGGCTTGTGGAAAGGCGTTTTTCACCGATCGCACCAGCGACGGGGCGATCGGTGCACCGCCGTAGCCCACCCAGCGGACACCGGAAACATCGGCGTCGGCGAAAGCGTGGTGCCGCAATAACAATGCGTAGATGGCCGGAACGGTCACCATGACGGAGATACGCTCGGTCTGCAACGCGGCGATCAGCTCATCAAGGTTCAGAGCGGGCATGATCACGGCTGCGCCGCCCTGCCCGGTGGCCGCCAAAAGTTGTGAGTTGCAGCCGGTTACGTGAAACAGCGGCACCGAGATGAGCGTGCGCATTGCTTCGCCGAGGTCTCGTGGCTGATCCAGGCACCGAATGGCGTTCTCGATGTTGGTCAGGAAAGCCTCGTGGGTGGTCGGTACTCCCTTCGGGTGGCCGGTGGTGCCCGACGTGTAGAACAAGGCGGCCGTGTCGGTACGGCTGAGTTGCTCGGTCACATACGGTTGGGCGTCGGGCAGTGATGTGTCTGCCGCCAGATCGACCGCTGCTCCCGAGTCCGAGAGCACGAAATCGACCTCCGGCTGCGCGGACCGGGTGTTGACCGCCACCGCGACACCGCCGGCTATCACGGTGCCCCAGAACGCCAGGACCCAGTTGACTCCCGCGGGATAGCGGATGGCGACCCGATCGCCTCGGTTGAGGCCGGCGGCGCGCAGCCCGCCGGCAACCCGCGACGCCCGGTCCCACAACTGGCGGTAGGTCAATCGATCCCCGCCGAGCTCGACGACGGCCTCACCGTCCGGACGGGTGTCGACCTGCGCGCCGAGCATGTCCAACAATGTGGGCGGCACGTCGTCATAGTGCGGGACACCGTCGGCGTCCCGGGACACACCCGTCGTCGGGAACGGGTTGTGGCCGCGCGGAATACCGATCACGGTGCGCCGCTGCGTCACATCCGATCCTCCGTCACAACTCGCGACGTCCCCGGTTTGATGCGAGGGTCAAATGTGAGCGTATAGGCGCGACCTGTCGGCCTAAGGGCCGGGATGCTCCGGCAACCCGGTGGCGAGGCCGTCTCGGATTCCACGGTCTATCGCGTCCGTGCGAACCGGGCTGCCGGCGGGCGCGGTCTGTCCGCAGCACGAGCTCAGGGTGCCGTACGGATTCGGGTCGGCTCCGGCCGGTGGCGCCCGCCCGACGCCACAGGCGACGGCGATAGCAGCGCTGACCACTATTCTGCCCGCGATCGACATTGCCGCCTCCTCCCACGTGGATGGACGACGCAGCCGACTCGTGGGTTCCCACGAACGCGACCGTTACTCCATCAGCGTGGCAGCGAGCGTGCCGCCCAGTTCGTAGGCCCGTTCCCGGACCGCGGCGTCGACGGCACCCACCACCTCGAGCACATCGGCGGCCTGGCTCAGCGACAGCCCGGTCGCCAGTTTGCCGACGGCCGCGGCGGCACCGACGGTGTCGTTGTTGCCATGCACCCACAGCCCGTAGGGGCGGCCCGAGACATGGTCGAGGCTGGGGTAATACACGGTGTCGAAGAAGTGCTTGAGGGCTCCCGACATGTAGCCGAAGTTCGCCGTGGTGCCGAAGAGGTAGCCGTCGGCCTCCAGCATGTCTGGGAGCGTCGCGGCCAGCGCCGGCCGCGCCACCACTTCGACACCGGCGATCTCGGGGTCGTTGGCTCCGGCCAGCACCGCCTCGAGCAATTCGCGCGTGCCCGGGGACGGCGTGTGGTGCACGATCAGCAGCGTCTTGCTCATCGGCGGCCCTGTAGCTCGACTGCGGTCCTCATCGCCTCGCGCGCTCGGGGGCGATCCCCCGCGTAGTCGTAGGCGCGGGCCAGCCGGTACCAGCGCCGCCAATCGTCGGGGTGCTCTTCGACTTCGGCGCGCACCGTGGCGAACAGCGCGTCCGCCGCGTCTCGCTGGATCCGGCCGGATCGCCGCCGCGGCAGCGCGTCGGTGTCCAGTTCCATCCCGTCGGCGGCAATCAGGCGGGCCAGCTTCTGGTGCGCGAACCCGGACCGCAACGTCGCCACCATCGCCCACAACCCTATGACCGGCATGATCAGCACGGCCAGCCCCAGCCCCACGGCGGCGGGCCGGCCGGAGCCGATCATCGCCGCGGCCGCGCGCCCCAGCAGCACGAAGTACCCCAGCATCGCCACGCACAAGAACGCAATGAGCAACTGGATACGCAGCAGTCGCGCGTTGTCGTTCATCACAGGTTGAGCAGGGGCTCAAGACCCACCGTGAGGCCGGGACGTTCCTTGATGCGCCGCACCGCCAACAACACGCCCGGAACGAAGGAACTGCGGTCCAAGCTGTCGTGCCGGATGGTCAGCGTCTCTCCCGCGGTGCCGAACAGGATCTCCTGATGGGCGACCAGGCCGGCCAGCCGCACCGAGTGCACCGGGATGCCGTCGACGTCGGCCCCCCGGGCTCCGGGCAGGCTGGTGCTGGTGGCATCGGGGTTGGGCGACAAGCCTTTTCGGGCTTCGGCGATGAGTTTGGCGGTCCGCGCCGCGGTACCCGACGGGGCATCAGCCTTGTTGGGGTGGTGTAGTTCGATCACCTCGGCGGAGTCGAAGAAGGGCGCCGCCTGCTTGGCGAAATGCATCGACAACACCGCCCCGATCGCAAAGTTGGGCGCGATGAGCACCCCGGTGTCCTTTCCGGCCAGCCAGGATTGCACCTGTTCCAGGCGTTCGCCGGTGAAGCCGGTGGTGCCCACTACTGCGTGAATCCCATTGTTAATGAGGAACTTTAGATTGCCCATCACCACGTCGGGGTGGGTGAAGTCGATGACGACTTCGGTGTCCGCGTCGGTGAGCAGGCTCAGTGCATCACCGGCGTCAACCTCCGCGGACAGGGTCAGATCCTCTGCGGCCTGAACGGCTGCCACCATGGTGGACCCGACTTTCCCCTTAGCCCCCAAGACACCAACCCGCATGGTCTTCACCCTAGACCGGGGCGCGGTGAACCCGCGGTCGTAGCTCCCGTCCAGTCGGTCGATTGAGGCGCGCCATAGCGAAAGCTCGGCCGTGACATTGATTCTCGGCCCGACCGTGTACACTCAAAACAATTGACTGCGATGATAATTACGACCCGTGCTGTGGAGCTTTCCCACCACGATCGCAACGAGAGGGCGACGACGAGGCATGCCCGATTCCGCCGTTCCCGGTGCGGACAACGGCCTCGCGCAACCCAGCGACGGCTCGACTGCCGAAGCGCTTGGCTTGCGGCCGACGCCTTTCTACCAGCCGATCGTGTCCGTGCCCGACGGGGCAACGGTCGGATACGAAGCCTTGGCGCGGTGGCCGAGCCTGGGTTATCCCGACCCGCACCTGGTGTTCGAGTTTGCGAGCAGCGAACCCGCGATTCTGGCAGAGCTCGACGAACGATGCATTACTGGCGCTCTGGATACTTTCTTGCAATCTGGCCGTGTGGCTGGGGCGCTGCTGTTCGTCAACACCCACCCGTCCTGCGACTTCCCGAGCGAGGCCGTCGACGCCAGGGCCGAGCGACTCGCCGAACGTCGGCTCCGTCTGGTCTTCGAGTTGACCCGAGCGCCACCTGCTTGACCGTCCTCGCACGCTGATGAAAAAGCTCGATGCGATACGCCAGCGCGGCTGTGCGATCGCGTTCGACGACGTCGGTGGGGGCTCGGCAGCTTTGCCACTGCTGGACGTCGTCGCACCCGAGGTCATCAAACTGGACATGCGGCTTGTGCGGTCGGGGCCGGGAGCGTACGCATCGCAGGTGATGCCGGCGGTGCTGAAATACCGCGAACGTACCGAAGCGGTCATCGTCGCGGAGGGCGTGGAGACAACTACTCAGTACAAACGAGCACTCGCGTGGGGTGCGACCCTTGGTCAAGGACACCGCTTCGGACGGCCGGTTCCGCTATCGACGTCGCCATTGACGATGTGGAGCGACTTCGAAATACCCGCCTACCAACGTGTCGAAGCGCCGCGCACCAGGGATTCGCCATTCAACGTGTTGTTCTCAGCGGGGGCCAAACCACACCGGCACTTTTGTCAACGATTCAAGCCCTGGCTCGCCACGTCCGGGTCATCGCTACCCGTCCGGAAAACCCTTCCATCGTCCTGGTGGTGGTGCCCGACGACGATCTGTTTCGCGTCACTCACACTGCGCTGCTGCGGCTGCGCAAGGCGGCTACGGCAATACCCTTCGTTGCGATCTACGGTCACGGCCTTCCGGAGGAACTCGGCGCAATCGGAATACACACAGTTTCGGTTGCACCGTCCGACCCGTTGGCGAATGAGTTGCTTGTTCTCGCACTCAGCCCCCACGCGGCTGCCGTTATCGCAGTCCAAGGCTTCGAGCGCAAGCCCTTAACGGATGACCGCCCCGAGCTCCGATACGTCGTCAGTTACGACCGCGAGCTCATCACGACGATCGTCTGCGACCTGTTGGCTACGCGATCGGCGGCATGATTCACAGTCCCGCATTTATCCACAAGGGCGGCGTTTTTGGTGGCCGGGGTCGATGCGTGCGCATAGCATTCGAACATGCATTCGATCGAGGTTCCCGCGGACGTGACGGCCGCGCTTGATGCGCTCGACGCGGCCGACGCGCGCATCCGCGGGCTGAACTTCGGCCCGCTGCATCCTGCCGTCCGGCTGCATGTGTTGGAACGGATGGAGACCTCGCGACGCCGGCAGGTAGCGGTGAGTCACGAGGTGACGGCGAGCCTTGCGAACGAGGATCCCGCCGACGTCGGCGGCCCGATTCATAAAGTCATCGCTGACTGGCTGCGGATCAGCTACGCCGAGGCATGCCGGCGGCTGCGAGACGCAAAACAGCTTGCTCCGCGCCTGACCCTCACCGGCCAGGAGTTGCCCCCCGAGTTGCCCGCTACTGCCCAGGTATGGCGAGACGGCCTGGTCGACGGGCAGCACCTGCGAGTCATCCAAACGTTCGTCCGCGATCTGCCGGATGCCATCCCGCCGGAAACGGTGGAAAAAGCCGAACGGTTCCTGGCCCGGCAGGCCACCCGGTTACGTCCCGACCAGCTGGAAAAAGCGGCTCGTCAGTATGCGTTACGGCTGAACCCCGACGGCAAGTTCTCCGACGCTGACCGCGCCCGGCAGCGCGGCTTCAGCTGGTGCAGCCAGCGGCTCGACGGGATGAGCATCGGCAAGCTGGTCGCCTCCCCGGAACTGCGGGCGAACATCGATGCATGGCTGGCACGTTTCGCGGCCCCTGGCATGTGCAACCCGGACAACGAAACCCCATGCTTAGATGGCAAACCCGGTGAGGAATCGGCAAGCAGGGATATGCGTAGCCCTGCCCAGCGCCAACATGACGCGCTCAACGCCTTGGTTCGCGGCCAGCTTGGCGATCCGAAGCTCGGTCTGCACAACGGGCTCCCGGTCACCGTCATTGTGTCGACCACGCTGCAGGAGCTGACAGCGGGCAATGGGCGAGCGGTAACGGGCGGCGGAACTCTGCTGCCGATGCGCGACGTGATCCGGATGGCGCGGCACGCCTACCACTACCTCGCCGTATTCGACGAGCACTCAAGCCGCCCACTGTATCTCGGCCGTTCGCGGCGAATTGCCACGCCGGATCAGCGCATAGTGCTGCATGCGAAGGATCGTGGTTGTACACATCCGGGCTGCGACGCGCCGGGCTATTGGAGCGAGGTGCACCATATCGACGAGTGGGCCAGCGGCGGCTCGACCAACGCCGACAGGCTCACCTTCGCCTGCGCGCCCCACCACAAACTACTCGAAAAGGGCTGGCGGACAGAGAAACTGCCCAACGGACGCACGGAGTGGATCCCGCCCCCGCAGCTGGACCGCGGCGCGCGCAGCAATGACTATCACCACCCGGAGCGCCTGTTCGATGACGATGAAGCCCCTTGACGCGGCTATCTCTTGAAACGTCCGGCGAACCCGCGCAACGGCAGGTCGGCGCTGGTGATGATTCCCGGCGGCGCCGCCACCACCGACTTGATCGAGTAAAGGGCGGGCATGCCGGTGACGGTCATGCCGATGGAAGCGAAGTTGTCCGGATTGGACAGGTCGACACCGGGTTTGGGAAAGATCATATGTTTGTTGTAAATGCAAGGGTCGCCCTTGATCTGAGTGATGTAGCAGCCCTTGATGTTCCAGCTGGGATCGGTGTGCGGGGTCATCTGCCATTCCAGGTGCGTCTCGACCCGGGGAACCCCCTCGACCATGCCCTGGTACTTGATGTAGTTGGCGCCCAGCGAGCCCTTTGGCAGCGTGTACCAGCCCAGGTCGACGTCCTTGGTGCACGCGCCCAGTTCATAGCAGAACTTGACCTCGTCGAGCGGAAGATCGAAACAGTCCGCCATCATCAGCACGCTGTCGGCGAAGACCCGAGTGTATCTCTCGAGCTTGGACGGGATCTCCGGATCATCGACCGGCTGACCGTAGCCCACTTCGATCCAGGTGTCCTTGGAGTGGTGGCAGGACACGTCGACGGATTCGATGGTCGTGATGTTCTCGATGTCGGCGACGTCGGCCGAGCAGACCACGCCGAGGATCTGGTTCAGGCCCGGGTTCATCCCGGTGCCGTAGAAGGTGGCGCCGCCCTTCTCGCAGGCGTCCTGCAGAAGCCGGGCCACCGGCTTGCCCGACGGGTGCGGGTGGTTCTTGTCGCGATGCCACCCGGTGATCCAGTCCGCAGTGGTGACGATATTGATTCCGGCCTCAAGAACTTTCACATAAAGGTCCTCATCAGGGAACACGCCATGGAACGTCAGCACGTCCGGCCGGGCCGCGATGATCTCCTCGACGCTGCCGGTGGCCGGCACACCGTTGCGAGCCGCGCCGGCGAGTTCGCCCGAGTCCTTGCCGATCTTCTCCGGCGAATAGCAGTGCACGCCAACCAGTTCCAGGTCCGGCTGCGTGGCGATCCGCTTGATCATCTCCGAACCGACGTTTCCGGTGGCAACCTGGAACACGCGGATCGGTGCAGTACTCATTGCATTGAACCTTTCTGCGATGCGAGCAGCTCGGGATAAAACTGCTTGGCCCACTTGCGAATTGCGGTGAAACCGGCGTACTCGTCGGCAGCCAGTGCGGGTGGGTCCGAGTAGCGCTGGTGCTGCCAGATTTCGATGTCTTGCTCGAACTGCCGGATCACTTCCCGCCCGAACTCGGCCGCCTTGAGCTGGGCGCGCGCCGGATCCTTGCGCTGGACGCTTGGTGTTCGCCCGATGTAGACCATAAAGCGGACATCGGAGGTCGATTCATCCACCGGGGTGATCGCCGAGATGGTGCGGTTGTCGACCATGCCCCAGCTCTTGGTCACCGCGATGCCCAGACCGCCGTTGATGGCCTGCACGCCACTGTTGA
>Ga0335069_10003186_pt1 | contig 24946 bp, 22 predicted proteins | sample Lox_Sample_11_FD_206714 | JGI IMG/M metagenome (GOLD analysis project Ga0335069, IMG submission 206714) | Soil microbial communities from Loxahatchee National Wildlife Refuge, Florida, United States - Lox_Sample_1.1 | ecosystem: Environmental > Terrestrial > Soil > Wetlands | place: USA... | reverse complement strand
CTCGCGCGCTCGCTCGTCGAGCTGCACGGCGGGTCGATCTGGGCTTCGAGCGTGGTCGGCCAGGGAAGCCGCTTCACCTTCGCCCTGCCGATCCGGCCGGCGGAACGCCGTTCGGCGGAGCCGGTCGCCTCCGGCGCGAGGGCGCCGCGCGGCGCGACGAGCTAGCGGAGAACCGGAAGGACGGGGAGATCCCGAAGCCGCCGAGAGACTGCGCGCGGGACGCTCCCGCGCCCGCCGGCGGGTGCTGCGCCGATCAGGACGCCGCGGGGAGGCCGGTGCCCTTGAGCAGGTCCTTGACGATCTTCGCCGTCTCTTCCTTGCCGGGCACGCAGAGGTTGGGGTCTTTCTCCTTGCCCGAGGCCAGGGCCGCCGCGTAGCCCTCGCAGTCGTAGCCGCACGCCGTGCAGTCGGTCTGCGCCATGGCGGCATAGAGCTTCAGGGCGAGGTTGCCGTCCTTGGCCATCTCCATGCGCCTGGGCAGCGGGATCGTTTCGTCGTGGAAGGCCGGGGCTTCCTTCTTCGGCTTGGCGGCCGCGACCTCTTCCTCCTCGCGGCCGGTCTCGATCCACTGGCCGTAGGAGAGGCAGGTGGGGCAGACGAACGAATAGTCCCAGCCCTGCGGCATGAAGACGGCCGGCGTGCGGTACACCACGAGCGACTGGAAATCCTGCGGACACGCGGGCGCCTCGCGCTCCTGCGCGTCGCGGACCATCGTCTTCAGGTGCGGCCGCGAGAACTCGATCTGCTTCGGCTTCTGCGCGAACCGGAACATCTCGCCCTTCGGACAGACCATCACGACCTGGGGTTTGTAAACGCGGTCGACGAAGAAGGTCCGCATCGGGACTTCGTGCGACGGGCAGACCGACGGGGCGTCTTTCCAGAAGGCGGCGACGAGCTGCGACTGCTCCGGAAGCGAAAGCCTCATGGACGGCGATTATACGGGTGTCGGGAAGTCTTTTCGTGAGCCCGGCCCGGCCGCGCCGCCCGGGTTGCCGACGCGGCGCTCTCCCGCCCCGAGCTAGACCCCGGCGAAAGGGTTCAGGCGCCGCTCTTCGTCGATCGTGGTGTCGGGGCCGTGGCCGCAGACGACCGGCACGTCGCCCGGCAGGGCGAAGAGCTTCTCGCGGATCGAGGCGAGGATCGCGTCGGTGTCGCCGCCCCAGAGGTCCGTGCGCCCGATCGAGCGGCGAAAGAGCGTGTCGCCGGAGAAGAGGATGGGCGCGTCCCCTTCGAGGAGAAAGCTGGTCGATCCGGGCGTGTGCCCGGGCGTGTGGAGGGCGCGCAGCGCGTGGGGTCCGAAATGGACGACCTCGCCCTCCGCCAGCGGCGCGTCGGGCGGCAGCGGCGCTTCGGCGCGGAGGCCGAAGAACGCGGCCTGCTCGGGCAGCGCGTCGTAGAGGGGCCGGTCGGCGGGGTGCAGGCGGATCGGCGCGCCGGTCGCCTCCTTGACTGCGCGGGAGCCGCCGATGTGGTCGAAGTGCGCGTGCGTGTGGAGGAGGGCGACCGGCGTAACCTTAGCGGCCTCGAGGGCGCGGACGATCCGCTCCGGCTCGTCGCCCGGGTCGATCACCACGGCTTCGCGGGAGACCGGGTCGGCGAGGATCGTGCAGTTGCACTGGAGCGGCCCCACCGGGAAGGTCTCGACGAGCGGCGCGGCGGTCACGGGTTGACGGCCACGACGGTCTCCACGTCGTGGCGCTCCTTGAGCGCCGGGCACGCCCAGATCGTCTCGGGGGAGGACAGGTTCAACTGCACCGCCCACTCCTGGTTGTCGGCGCGGCGGCGCTCCGACGCGAACAGCTTGCGGCGGCTGCGCGGGGTGAAGATTTCCCAGCGCACCCAGCCGAAATCGGCGGCCGACGGCTCGAGGTGGAAGGCCGGCACCTTCTCGCCCGCAGCGATCTCGACGGCGGCGACCGTCGTCGGCACGAAGCCGTTGGCGGCGAGGCGCTCCTCGAACTCGGCGCGCACCGGTCGGCCGCGTAGCCGCAGGTCGTGACGCCCCCGCGCGACCCCGCGGCCGAGGACGAGATCGTCGAGCGCGCCGGAGAGCTCCGCGTCCATGGCCCTCGGATCTTACCGGGATTAGACTCGCCCGCCGTGGACGCACCGTCGCTCGCAATCCGATTCTCGCTCGCGCTCTGGGTGGGCGGCAGCGTCCTCGTCGTCCTCTCGGCGCCCGTCGTCTTCCGGGAGGTCCGGTCGCGGGACCGTGCCGGCGCCGTCTTCGGTGAAATCCTCCGGCGCTTCGAGATCGTCAAGCAGGTCCTCTCGCTCGTGCTCGTGATCGGGGTCTTCGCAACGCTCGAGCGCGGCGGGCGCCTCGGAGGGTCGATGACCGCCGCCGCCGTCGGGATCTTCGTGGCCATCGCGACCAACGTCTACCTCGCCATGGTGATCCGCCCGCGCATGAAGTACTTCCAGATGAAGGTCGGCTCCTTCGACGCGGCCGCCCCCGACGATCCCTGGAAGGCGCGATTCGACCGCCTCCACCGCCGCTCGAGCCGGGTCTTCTCGCTCGGGGCGATCGCGGCCGCGGTCGGCCTCGCGCTCTGGCCCTGACGCGGCCGGTGTAGGCTTTCCGGCGACTTGACCCTTCCCGCAGGGTTGAAACTCGGGCCGTACGAAGTGATCGCGCCGCTCGGCGCGGGCGGCATGGGCGAGGTGTACCGTGCCCGTGACCCGAGACTGAACCGAGACGTCGCGCTCAAAGTCCTCCCCGAGTCCTTCGCCGCGGATGCGGACCGGCTGCGACGCTTCGAGCAGGAGGCGCGGGCCGCCGGGTCGCTCAATCACCCGAACATCATCGCCGTTCACGACCTCGGTTCGCACGACGGGGCGACGTACGTCGTCTCCGAGTTGCTGGAAGGCGAAACGCTCCGCGGCCGACTCGCCTCGGGAGCGCTCGCTCCCCGGCGCGCGGTCGACTATGCGCTGCAGATCGCTCACGGGCTGGCGGCCGCGCACGAGAAGGGGATCGTCCATCGAGATCTCAAGCCCGAAAACCTGTTCCTCACGGAGGATGGCCGCGTCAAGATCCTCGACTTCGGCCTGGCGAAGCTCGTTCTGCCCGAGGCCGAGGCGGACACGCAGACTTCCATCCCGACCGTCTCGCGCGGGACCGAGCCGGGCGTCGTCATGGGCACGGTCGGCTACATGTCGCCGGAGCAGGTCAAAGGTATGGCCGCCGACGCGCGCTCCGACATCTTCAGCTTCGGGGCGATCCTCTACGAGATGCTCTCGGGCCGCCGGGCGTTCCGCGGCGACTCGGCGGTCGAGACGATGTCGGCGATCCTGAAGGAAGATCCGCCGGACCTCTCGGAGTCGAACCGAAGCCTCCCACCCGGGCTCGAGCGATTGGTGCGGCACTGCCTCGAGAAGAGCCCGGTGCAGCGTTTCCAGTCCGCGCGCGATCTGGCGTACGACCTGGAGGCGTTGTCGACGGCGTCCGGCGCGGCGACGACGGCGCCAGCGTCCGCATCGCGCGGCCGGATGATCTTCTGGCCCGCCATCGCGCTGCTCGCTCTCGTCGTCGGCGCGATCGGCGGATCCGTCGCCGTCGCGCGCCTGCGGCCGGCGCGTCCTGCGACTTACCGGCAAGTCACATTTCGGCGCGGGCTCTCGTACCCCGCTCGGTTCGCTCCGGATGGACACACCGTCATCTATTCGGCGAGGTGGAACGGCGAGGAGCCGAGGATCTACTCCGTGCGTCCGGAGAGTCCCGAGTCGAGCCCGCTCGACCTCCCGCCCGCGCTTCTGGCATCCGTGTCGCGCGCGGGCGAGCTCGCGATCCTCCTCGACGCGGGCGAGTCGGCGACGAGCAGCAGCCCCTACATGACGCTCGCTCGGGTCCCGCTGTCCGGCGGAGCTCCCCGGGAGGTTCTGAGAGACGTCGATTGCGCGGATTGGAGCCCCGACGGAAAAGATCTCGCGGTCAGCCACCGGGTCGAGGGCCAGTCGCGGGTCGAATATCCGATCGGGAAGGTCGTCTACACCACGAAGGGCGACATCGACGACCTTCGTGTCTCTCCGGACGGGCGTCTCCTCGCCGTGACGGACCACCCCACCCATGGCGACACGCCGGGACTCATCGTGCTCATCGATCCGTCCGGAGCGCCCCGCACCGTCACGGGCGGGTGGTACGACGTGGGGACCCTGGTGTGGGCGCCCGACGGTCGGGAGATCTGGTTCAGCGCGTCGAAGACGGGCAACCGCCGATCGCTCTGGGCGGTCTCCCTCGGTGGACGGGTGCGGCCCGTGGCCCAGGTTCCCGGCTCCCTGAACGTCTACGACCTCTCGCCGAGCGGCGAGGCGCTCGTGTACAGCTCCACCTATCGAAGCACGATCGTCGAGCAGAGCCTCGAGGGAAATTCCGAGCGCGACCGGTCCTGGCTCGACTTTTCCACGCCCATCGACGTGTCCTCGGACAACCGGACACTTGCGTTCGAGGAATGGGGCGAGGGCGGCGGCGCGAACGGGAACTACAGCGTCTACCTGCGCCATCTTGATGGCGGCCAGCCCGTTCGTCTGGGGGAGGGTCTCGGCCTGGCGCTCTCTCCCGACGGCCGGTGGATCCTGACTCGCCTCTACGGGCCGCCGCCGAGGCTCGTCCTCCTGCCGACCGGGGCCGGACCGGTGACCCCGATTCCCGGTGAAGGGATTCTTTACGAAGAGTGGGGCGGCTGGCTGCCGGACGGGAAGCACGTTCTCTTCGGCGGACGGGAGGCCAACGGGCCTTCCCGAATCTACCTTCAGGACCTGGTCGGCGGTAAGCCCCGTCCGATCTCCGGCGAAGTGGCGCCCGGAGAGCAGTTCAACCTTCCGATCTCTCCCGACGGAACGCTCGTGGCGTGGCGGGACGTCGACGGCGCAATCCGGCTCTTCCCGGTCGATGGAGGCGACGCCCGCCTCGCCGCCGGAACGACGAAGGGAGAGGTTCCCATCCGCTGGAGCTCGGACGGCCGGACGCTGTTCGTCGGGCGCACCGCCGGGGTCGTTCTGAAGGTGACCCGCGTCGACCCGTTCTCGGGCAAGCGCGAGGCCTGGAAGGATCTCGTCCCGTCGGACCCGGCCGGAGTTCAGCCCTACAACTACTCGGTGGTGATCTCCGGCGACGGGAAGTCGTTTTTCTTGTATCTTCCCCGCCACATCGGCGAGCTCTACATCGCCTCCGGGCTCCGGTAGCCCTCGTCAGCCCCGCCGCCGCGCGATCGCGTCGATCTCGATGGCCGCGCCCTTTGGAAGCTCGGCGACGGCGACCGTCGAGCGCGCGGGACGGTGGTTTCCGAAGCGCTTGCCGTAGACCGCGTTCATCTCGGCGAAGTCCGACATGCGCAGGAGGTAAACCGTCGTCCGGACGACGTCGTCCAACGACAGTCCTTCGGCCTTCAAGACGGCCTCGAGATTGTCGAAGACCCGTTCGACGCCGGCGGAGAGCCCTCCGGCGACGAGCTCGCCCGTGGACGGATCGAGGGGAATCTGTCCGGAAAGGAACAGGAACCCGCCCTGAGCGATCGCCTGAGAATACGGCCCGATGGCCCGGGGCGCTCCTTCGGTCGCGACGGTCTTCATCACAGGACCCCTCTCCATTCGGGTCTAGAATACCCGCAACCGCGGAACAAGACGATGTCCGTCGAGCGAATTCAGATTCTCCACGAGGATTACATTCGCCTGACCGAGAGGTTCAAGGCGTCGTGGACGTTTCATCAGTTTCTGAGAGGCGTCCAGAAGACGTTCTTCGCCGCGGAGCCGACCTACTCGCTCGACTTCGGAAAGCTCTACGACGACGTGCGGGCGGTCGCCGGCGCGATCGACACGACCTCGCCCGAGAAAGTCGCGCCGCGCCTGCGGGAGCTGTCCGACCGGCTGGACGCCTTCGGCAGGCGCCTGCGCGAGGCGGACCGGCTCGTGTCGCCCTCGTACGTTCGGCGGTTCTTCGAAAAGGTGCGGCCCCAGGACGAGAAGATCGCCTTCCATCTCCTGCGGTTCTACTTCTCGCAGCCGGACGCCGACGAGGACGTCGTCGACAAGGTCGACTTTCTGGCGACGGTCGCCGCGGCCGGCCAGCGCGCGGCGGACGCCGACTCGCCGCGCCCACGCCCCGACCTGCAGCGGTTCTTCGAGGCGGTGACGGCGGCGTCGGTGTGGCCGCGCCTCGACGGCACGGCGGCGCCGCCGATCGTCCGCGCCTTCGACGACCTCGCGGGGGAGATGGCGCGCGCGCAGGAGTTCGAGGACCTCGTCACGGCCCGGCTCCTGAACAACGTGCGGCAGTTGAAACGCCGCGTCGCGACCGGCCTGGCGAACCCGGAGGTGCTCGTCGCCGTGGCGCGCTGCAATCTGCGGACGCGCTCGGTCTTTCACCGGCTCTACGAGACCGAGGAGCGGCGGCTCGAGGAGGCGACGGACCGCATCGGGGAGCTCGAGAAGGAGCTGGCCCGAGGCGGCCTCGAGGCGCCGAGCACCGAGGAGTTCCGGCGCTTCCGCGAATCCCGCGAGCGCTGGGAGCGCCAGTCAAAGGACGGCAGCGTCCGGGCGGTTCAGGTCGTCGAGCTGAAGGAAGCGATCGGCGCCGTGCTCGGGCGGTTCGAGCTCGCCGGCCTCGCGGCCGAGGACATCGACGAGGCGCTCGGTCTCGTGGAGGAGGTGGAGTCCGAAGGCGCCGAGGACGCTTTCTGGAAGCCGTACCTCGACCGCCTGCTCGGCGCCGTCGAGCACTACGACGACGGCACCGGCCCGGTGCGTCCGGGGATCGCGGGCCTCGAGAACCTGAGGCTCGAGCCCTGGGAGCTGAAGGCCGCGCGCCGCACCGTGGCCAACGGCGGCGAGCCGACGTCGGAGCGCGACCGCACCCTGCTGCGCGCGGTCGCGCTGCGGCTGAAGGCCGACGAGGAAGTCGAAACGCTGCGGGCGGCGGCCGGGCTGCCGCCGTCACCCGAAACGCTGCGCGCCGCGCGGGCGACGCTCGGGCGCGCGGCGATGCTCGACGCGGCGCTGTCGGCCGTGGTCGACGAGGCGGAAGCCGTGTCGTCGTCGGAGGAGATCCGGTGCTGGACGCGCACGCGGTTCCGGCTGCTGCGCTCGACGGCCGACCTCTGGCTCATGCAGGACTCGCCCCGGGCCGACCGCCGCGAGTCGCGTCCGTAGTCTCGCTCCCTCCGGCCTCCCGCCTCCGGCGCCCTGCCCGTATACTCCGCCCGTGAGCGGACCCGAAGAGAGAGACGAGAAGGGCGAAGGGCCGTCCGAGAGCGACCTGCTCCGCAACCGGCGGCAGAACCTCGAGAAGGTCGGGGAGCTCGGGTTCTCCGCCTCGCCACTCCGGTTCGACATCGGCGCGACCGTGTCGGACGTCCGCGCGCGGTACGGCGCCGTCGACGGCGAGGGTCTCGAGCGCGAGAAGCCGGCGGTCGCGACGGCGGGGCGCGTGCTCGCGCTCCGCACCGCGGGCAAGGCCGGCTTCCTCGACCTCTCCGATGGGCGGGAGCGCGTTCAGGTCTACGTGCGGCGCGACGCGGTCGGCGACGCCGCGTTTGCGCTCTACGGCGCACTCGACCTCGGCGATTGGATCGGGGTCGAGGGCGAGGTCTTCCGCACGCGCACGGGCGAGCTCTCGGTCAAGGCCAGGCGCCTCGTCTTTCTGGCGAAGTGCTTCCGCCCGCTGCCCGAGAAGTGGCACGGGCTCAAGGACGTGGAGCGCCGGTACCGGCAGCGGTACCTCGACCTCGCCGTCAACCCGGAGTCGCGCGCGGTGTTCGAGCGGCGCGCGGCGATCGTCCGGCACATTCGCGGCTTCCTGGACGCGCGGGGGTTCCTCGAGGTCGAAACGCCGATGATGCAGCCGATCGCCGGGGGCGCCGTCGCGCGCCCGTTCGTCACGCACCACAACGCCCTGGACCTCGAGCTGTACCTGCGGATCGCGCCGGAGCTCTACCTGAAACGGCTCGTCGTCGGCGGGATTCCGAAGGTCTACGAGATCAACCGCAACTTCAGGAACGAGGGCATCTCGACGCAGCACAACCCCGAGTTCACGATGCTCGAGTTCTACCAGGCGTATGCCGAGGGCAAGGACCTGATGCGCCTGTCCGAGGAGCTCCTCTCGGGTCTCGCCCTGGCGGTCGCCGGCGGGCCGACGACGCCCTGGGACGGGAAGACCATCGACTGGACCCCACCCTTCCGCCGCCTGACGATGCGCCAGGCGGTGGTCGAGTTTTCGCGCGGCGACGCGCGCGGCGCCGTCGCGCCCGGGGACTGCGACACCGAGGAGGGGCTTCGGGCGGCGGCCGTGCGGTACGGCGTCGAAAAGCCCGAGCGGTTTCGCGGCAGGAAGGGCAAGCTCCTCGCCGAGGTCTTCGAGGCGGTGGCCGAGGCGCATCTCGTCCAGCCGACGTTCATCGAGGAGTTTCCGACGGAGATTTCGCCGCTGTCCCGCCAGCGGGCGGACGACCCCGAATGGGTCGACCGCTTCGAGCTTTACGCCGGCGGGATGGAGATCGCCAACGGCTTCTCCGAGTTGAACGACCCGGCCGAGCAGGCCGCGCGGTTCCGGCGCCAGGCGGCGGAGCGCGAGGGGGGCGACCTCGAAGCGACGGCCTACGACGCCGACTACGTGGAGGCCCTCGAGTACGGCCTGCCGCCGACGGCGGGGGAGGGGCTCGGCATCGACCGGCTGACGATGCTCCTGACCGACCGGCGGTCGATCCGCGACGTCATCCTCTTTCCGCTCCTGCGGCCGCGCGGCGCGGCGGGCTGATGCGGTTCGAGACGTCCGTGGCGCTGCGCTATCTGGCGGCGTCGCGCCGCCGGGCGCACGTCGCGCTGATCGCGGGCATCTCGGTGGCGGGCCTCGCGGTCGGCGTGGCCGCCCTCGTCGTCTCGCTCGCGCTGCTTTCCGGGTTCCAGGATCGGATCCGGCGCCAGATGATGGACCGCACCGCGCACCTGCGGGTGTCGGCCGAACGCGGTGCGAAGCTGGCGGACCCGGAACGCGTGCGCGCGGCGCTCGAGGCCGTGCCGGGCGTGACGCAGGTGTCGCCGGCGATCGAGGGGCGTGCGTGGGCTTCGAATCCGGCGGACCCCTCGGCGATTCCGGTGCCGTTGCGGTATCGGAGCGCCGCGTCGGGCCGGCTCGGCGCCGGCACGGGCGGAGCGCGGATCACCGGGGCGATCGCCGCGCGTCTGCACCTCGGCGCGGGCGACGGGATCCGCCTGGCGTCTTCGCGGTCGCGGCTGTCGCCGATCGGGCCGCTCCCCGTGACCGCGGTCGTCCCGGTCGACGAGGTCCGCCGCGGCTCGGCGCTGGACAAGCCGGGCGAGATCGAGGTCTCGGTGGAGACCGCGCGCCTGCTCTCCGACACGCCGGCCGGGGCGGCGGCGTACGAGGCGCGCCTCGCCGACCCCGAGTCCGCCGCGTTCGCCGCGTCGGGCGTGGCGCGCGCGCTCGGCGGCGGCTACCGCGTCGAGACGTGGCGGGAGCTCAACGGCCCCCTCGCGTTCGCCCTCCGCCTCGAGAAGTCGGTGATCTTCCTGACCGTCGCGCTCGTGATCCTCGTCGCCGCGCTCAACATCGTCTCGAACATCGCGTTGACGGTCGTCGAGAAGAAGCGCGATCTCGGGGTCTTCACCGCGATGGGGGCCGCGCCGCGATCGCTGCTGCGGATCTACCTGACGCTCGGCGCCGCGATCGGCGCGATCGGCACGCTCGGCGGGCTGCTGTTCGGTATCGGTCTCTCGCTCGCGCTCGAGCGGTTCCGACTCGTGCCCCTCCCGTCCGACGTGTATCTGCTCTCGCACGTCCCCTTCGCGGTCCACCCGGCCGAGGTCGCCGTGATCGCGGCCTTCGCCTTCGCGACCGCGCTCGGCGCGGCGGTGCTCCCCGCGCGCGCGGCGGCGCGGCTGGCGCCCGGCGAAGCCATCCGCCTTTCGCGATGACGCTCGCCATCCGGGCCGAGGGCCTCGCGAAGACCTACACGGGCGAAGGGGCTCCGGTGAAGGTCTTCGGCGATCTGTCCTTCGAGCTGCCCGAGGGCGTGCTCGCGGCGGTCATGGGGCCGTCCGGGGTGGGGAAGTCGACGCTCCTCCACCTGCTCGGAGGGATCGACCGCCCGGATGGCGGCCGCGTGGAGGTTCTCGGCACCGCGCTCGAGGAGCTCTCGCCGCGCGAACGGGCGCGGTTTCGCAACGCGCACATCGGTTTCGTGTTCCAGTTTCACCACCTGCTGCCCGAGTTCACGGCGGAGGAGAACGTCGCGTTCCCGCACCGCATCGCCGGCGTCCCGGAGGGCGAGGCCCTGCGCCGCGCCCGGGAACTTCTGGCGCGCGTGGGCCTCGCCGAGCGCGGCGGCCACGGGGCGCGCGCCCTCTCGGGCGGCGAGCAGCAGCGGGTGGCGCTGGCCCGAGCGCTCGCGCGCGGCCCGCGGGTTCTCCTCGCCGACGAACCGACCGGAAATCTGGACGCGGCGTCCTCGCAAGTGGTCTTCGACCTGCTGCGCGAGCTGCACCGGGAGCGCGGAATGACCACGGTCGTCGTCACCCACAACCCGGATCTCGCGTCTCGCTGTGATAGACTTTTCACGATGTCCCGGGAAGGAATCACGGCGGCGACCGGTTTGTCCGAGCGGAGATGAATCGCGAGCTCCGCTCCAATGGACGTTCCTCTCCCATGACCCCTGAGACCGCCGCCGATGTTTGAGAAGTACAACGAAAAGGCCCGCCGGGCGCTCTTTTTCGCCCGGTACGAAGCCTCGAAGCTCGGGTCGAAGGTCATCGAGTCCGAGCACCTGCTGCTCGGGATCCTGCGCGAGGGCGAGGACATCATCAAGGAGATCTTCGCCCGCTTCAACGTCAAGCCCGAGGACGTGCGGCGCGAGATCGAGGGGGATCGGATCTTCGTGGAGCGGATCTCCTCGACCGCCGAGCTCCCGCTCTCGGAGGAGTCGAAGAAGATCCTGGCCTACGCTTCGCACGAAGCGGAATCCATGATGCACCCCTACGTCGGGACGGAGCATCTGCTGATCGGCCTGCTTCGCGTCGACGGCTGCGTGGCCGGGCGGCTCCTGACCGCGCGCGGCTTCAACCTCTACGGCGTGCGCGAGGAGACGATCTCGCTCATCAAGGAGCGCGAGGTCTCGAAGCAGAAGAAGGAGCTGCCGTTCCTGGCCGAGTACAGCCGCGATCTGACGCAGCTCGCCGGCACCGGCGCGTTCGATCCGCTCATCGGGCGCGACAAGGAAGTCGAGCGGATCATCCAGATCCTTTCGCGGCGCACGAAGAACAACCCGATCCTTCTCGGCGAGCCGGGCGTCGGCAAGACGGCGATCGTCGAAGGGCTCGCGACCCGGATCGTGGAAGGGGCGGTCCCCATCTTTCTCTCGTCGAAGAAGATTCTCGCGCTCGACCTGTCGCTCATCGTCGCCGGGACGAAGTACCGCGGGCAGTTCGAGGAGCGGCTGAAGGGGATCATCCGCGAGCTCCGCGAGAACCCGGACCTGATCATCTTCATCGACGAGATCCACTCGTTGATCGGCGCGGGATCGGCCGAGGGCTCGCTCGACGCGGCCAACATCCTGAAACCCGCGCTGTCCCGGGGCGAAGTCTCGTGCATCGGCGCGACGACGCTGAAGGAGTACCGCAAGTACATCGAGAAGGATCGCTCCCTGCTGCGCCGCTTCCAGGCGATCAACGTCACGGCGCCGTCGGAGAACGAGACCTTCGAGATCCTCGAGGGCGTCAAGGACCGGTACGAGCAGTTCCACAAGGTGCGGTACTCGGCCGAGGCGATCAAGACGGCCGTGTACCAGTCGAACCGCTACATCACGGACCGCTTCTTCCCGGACAAGGCGATCGACATCCTCGACGAGGCCGGCGCGAAGGTGAAGCTCAAGCGCGTGGCCGACACGCAGAACCTGCGCAAGCTCGAGGTCGAGATCCGCCAGATCGTCAAGGAGATGAAGAAGGCGATCTCCGACAAGGACTTCGAGAAGGCGGTCTTCCTGCGCGAGCGCGAGATCGAGCTGAAGGAAGAGATCGAGCGCGCCAAGGCGCAGTCGGCCGAGCGCAGCGAGGCCACGCAGGAGGTCACGCGGCGCGACATCGAGGAGATCATCTCCTCCTGGACGGGCATCCCCGTCGCCTCGCTCGAGATGGAGGAGGCCGAGAAGCTCCTCCACATGGAAGACGCCCTGCGGCGGCGGATCGTCGGCCAGGAGGCCGCGATCGTCGGCGTCTCGAAGGCGATTCGGCGCTCCCGGCTCGGCGTCAACAATCCGAACCGGCCGATGGGCTCGTTCATCTTCCTGGGGCCCTCGGGCGTCGGCAAGACCGAGGTTGCCCGGCGCCTGGCCGAGTTTCTCTTCGAGAACCAGAAGTCGCTCGTGCGCTTCGACATGTCGGAGTACATGGAGAAGCACGCCGTCTCCAAGCTCATCGGGTCGCCGCCGGGCTACGTCGGTCACGAGGAGGGCGGCCAGCTCACCGAGCGGATCCGGCGCAATCCCTACAGCGTGATCCTGTTCGACGAGATCGAGAAGGCGCACCCGGACATCGCCAACCTGCTCCTCCAGATCCTGGAAGACGGGATCCTGACCGACGCCTACGGCAACGTGGTGGACTTCAAGAACACGCTGATCATCATGACGTCCAACATCGGGACGAAGCATCTCGTCAACCGCAGCCGCGTCGGCTTCGGCGGCGGCAAAGAGGCCCAGACGACGCGCGAGATCGAGGAGCTCGTCCTCAAAGAGCTTCGGCGCGATTTCTCGCCCGAGTTCATCAACCGCATCGACGACGTGATCGTCTTCCACCCGCTCGGCCGGCCCGAGCTCGCGAAGATCTGCCGCCTCCTGATCGACGACGTCAACGCGACGCTCGCTCCGAAGGGCGCGTGGATCGACATCGACGACGCGGCGGTCGAGTGGCTGCTGGCCCAGAGCGGCGACGACCCGAACATGGGCGCGCGGCCGCTGCGGCGGGCGATCCAGAAGAACATCGAAGACCCGGTGTCCGAGCTGCTGATCGCTGCCCGGGACGAGCGCCTCGAGGCGATCGAGGTTCGGGTCGGACCGGACAAGCTGCGCATCACGGCCCGCGAAGGCGAGCCGATTTCTCAGGGGCGCTGACCTCTTGCGGAAGGGGTCCTTCGGGGCCGCGGTCCTGGCCGCGGCGCTGACGGGCGTTGCGGCCGCCGCCGCGCAACAACCTCCCGAGTCCCAGCCGTCTCCCGAGCCGACTCCCGTCCCGGCGCCGGCGGTTCCCGGGCAGCAGCCGCCGCCTCCGGCTCCCGCGCCACCCTCCGTGGTCGCGCCGGCGGACCGCGTCATCGGCATCCGGGTCGTCGGGTACCAGACGGTGTCGCCCGACACGATCGCCCACTATCTCGGCATCAAGGTGGGCGAGGCGTACGACCCGGAAAAGGTCCGGAAGAACTTTCCGGCCCTCTGGGAGGCGGGCCTCCTCGAGAACGCGAAGATCGAGGCCGAACGTTCTCCCGAGGGCGTGACGCTCGTCATCACGATCGAGGAGCGTCCGCTGGTCAAGGACGTCGAGTACGTCGGCAACAAGAAACTCTCGACCTCCCAGATCAAGGACGCGCTCAAGGACGGCAAGGTCGAGATCCACGCCGGGGCGCCCCTGTCGCTGCGCGACGTGGCGCGCGCCCGGTCGGTCATCGCGGACTTCTACACGCAGCAGGGCTTCCGGAGCGCCACGATCGACTACCGGATCGACGACATCTCGAAGACCGAGAAGAAGGTCGTCTTCCTGATCGACGAGGGCGACAAGGTCAAGATCGAGTCGATCCAGTTCACGGGGAACACCGACGTGTCCGCCCAGGCCCTGCGCAACGCCATGACCAAGACGAAGGTGGCGACGTGGTGGCGGCTGTTGTCCGAAAACACCGTGTACAGCCAGGCCAACTACGAGGCCGACGTCGAGAGCATCAAGGGCCTGTACCAGTCGAAGGGCTACAAGGACGTCGTCGTCAAGGACCCGATCCTCGACGTCTACGTGACCAACCCGAAGGCCAAGCCCGAAAAGATCAAACGGCGCGTCCGCATCACGATCCCGATCGTGCAGGGCGAGAAGTTCTTCACGAACACGATCACGATCACGCGCGTGCTCCAGAGCGGGCAGCCGGCCGATCCGCCCGACGCGACCGTCTTTCCGTCGCGGGTTCTGCTGAAGAACTTCAAGGAGCTGCCGCCCGGATCCATCCTGAACCGCGACAAGCTCGTCGAGGGTCTCGCGACGATCGAGTCGATGTACAAGACGCGGGGCTACATCTACTGGTTCGCCGACCCCAGCTACAAGGAGGTCGGCAAGAACCGCGTCGACGTGGACATCCGGATGTTCGAGGGGGAGAAGTTCTACCTCGGCCGCCTCGAGGTGCAGGGCAACACCATGACGCGCGACAAGGTCATCCGCCGCGAGTTCGGCCTCGACGAGGGCGACGTCATGGACATGGAGGCCGTCAAGAAGAGCATCCAGAAGATCTCGCAGCTCGGGTACTTCAAGCTCGGCGAGGAACCGCAGTTCTCGGTTCGCGGCGAAGAGAAGAAGGTCGACGTCGTCCTGAAGGGACAGGAGACCAGCCGCAACGAGATCCAGTTCGGCGCGGGGTACTCGGGGTACGACGGATTCTTCGGGCAGTTCTCGTTCCAGACGCGCAACTTCATGGGCCGCGGCGAGATCCTGGGCGTCTCGGCGCAGGTCGGCAAGGTCTCGAAGTTCTTCGACATCTCTTACACGGTCCCGTGGTTCATGGACAAGAACCAGTCCGTCGGCGCCTCGATCTTCAGCCGCAACGTTCTCTACTCGTCGGTGCAGGAGACCCGCAAAGGCGCCACGCTCTTCTACGGCAAGGGCATCGGCCTCTTCGACTCCGTCTCCGCCCTCTACGCTTACGAGAACATCAACGCGGATTACCCGATTGCCTCCGCCCCCGTCCCGCCCGGGCAGCCGGCGCCCCCGCAGAAGCTCGTGGACACCTCCGGCAAGACCTCGTCGCTGACGCCGGCCTACCGGTACGACAGCCGCAACGACCCGATGAACCCGACGCGCGGCTTCCGCCTCACGGCGGCGGTGCAGATCGCGCCGGACGCCTTCGGCGGGACGAACTCGTTCATCAAGCCGACGCTCGGCTCGTCGATCTACATTCCCGTCCCCCTGCCGCGCAACGCCGTGCTCGCGTTCAACGCCGAGATCGGGTACCTGCTGCAGGTGGGCAGCACGCCGCTGCCGATCTTCGAGCGCTTCCAGCTCGGCGGCGAGCAGAGCATGCGCGGCTACTCGCAGGGCGCGATCGTTCCGCTGCACCCCAACACGAACGTCGTGTTCACCGACGACCAGGGCCGCATCCTCGGCGGAAACAAGTTCTTCGTGATCAACGCCGAGTACCAGTTCCTGAACATCGGCCCGGCGACCCTGCTCGCGTTCTACGACTTCGGCAACAACTACTACGACACGCAGTCGATCTCCCTGACGAACGTGCGCATGGCCTTCGGGGCGGAGCTGCGGGTCTTCCTCCCGATCTTCCAGGCGCCCCTGCGCTTCATCTATGCCATCAACCCGAACCCCGTCCAGCCGCTCGACCAGTACGGGTTCCCGGCGCCGAACCTGACCGAGAAGAAGTCGGGCTTCACCTTTTCGATCGGCCGGACGTTCTAAGGCGCGCCCCGCCGGCGGGCGGAGAGGGCGGGAGCGTCGCGTTCGGGCTCTCTCACGGAACGGAGGGGTCGGGTCGGCGCGGCAATGGGAAAGACGGCCCGCCGAGAGGGCTGGAGCGTCGCGTTCGGACCCTCGCTCGGCCTGGAGCCGTCGGGTGGCGGCGGCCGTGGGGAAGGCAAGTCCTGCGGTGAGCTGAAGGCGGCGAGCTGGAAGCTCGAAACCCCGGAATGAGGCCGTTTTTGGCCCTGTTGTCGGGACCGCGGTTTTTGCTACACTTTCGCGCTTTCGCGGAGAAGGAGTTGGAATGAAACGCTTTGTCTTGACGGTGGCGGCCGCCCTGACCGCGGCCATCGCCAGTGCCCAGGGCGCTCCGGCGGCGGCCGCGGCCCCCGCGCCGGCGCCGGCCGGCCCGGTGAAGATCGGTGTCATCAACGTCGAGCGGCTCGTGCAGGAATCCGCCCTCGGAAAGGAAGCCTTCAACCGGGTCAAAAAGCTCAACGATTCGAAGAAGGAAGAGGGTGAGAAGCTCCAGAAGGAGCTGCGCGACATGGAGCAGAAGCTCGCCGATCAGGGCTCGTCCATGGCCGACGACAAGCGCGAAGCGCTCCAGAAGAGCTATCAGGAGAAGGCGATTGCCTTCAAGCGCTTCCAGGACGACGCGAACCGCGACCTCGAGGCCGCTCAGAAGAAGGAGCTCTCGGAGCTCGAGCGGCGGGTCTTCCCGGTGATCAACCAGGTCGGCAAGGAAAAAGGCTACACGCTGGTCTTCAACAAGTTCCAGTCGGGCCTGGTGTACGCCGACGACTCGGTCGACATCACCGACGAGGTGTTGAAGATCTTCAACACGACCGTGGCGGTTCCGGCGCCCAAGGCCGCCGACACCAAGCCGGCCGCCCCGGCCAGGCCGCCCGCGGCGGCTCCGACGAAGAAACCGTCGTAACCGCCGGCGCCGGGAGTCGAGACGCCGTGGCCCGGTCGCGAGTCCAGAGCACCAGCGCTGGCAGGCGCGGCCGTTCCGGGGGGAACCCCCGCCCGGGGTTCACGCTCGAGGAGGTGGCCGCGGCGGTTGGCGGCCGCGTGGCGCGGCGCTCCGGCGCGCGCCTGTCGGGCGTGGCGCCGCTCGAGACCGCCGGCCCTTCGGACCTCTCGTGGGTCGCCGACGAGCGTCACGTTCGCGACGCCGAGAAGAGCCGCGCCGGCGCGTTGCTCGTCGCTTCCGAAGCGCTCTCGGCCGGAAAACCCTGCGTCGTCGTCGAGCGCCCGCCCCTGGCGCTCGCCCTGTGTCTCGAGGCGTTTCGGCCGGCGCCGCGCCGGAAGAACGGAGTGGCCCGCGGCGCCTCGGTGCATCGAACCGCTCGGCTCGGGAGGGGCGTGGCGGTCGCGGCCGGCGCGACCGTTTCCGCCGGGGCGCGGGTCGGGGCGCGGACGGTCCTGTCGGCCGGAGCGTACGTCGGCGAGAACGCCTCGGTCGGCGAGGACTGCGTGTTCGGACCGAACGCGACGCTGGCGGACGGTTGCCGTATCGGCGACCGTTGCATCCTGCAGGCCGGCGCCGTGGTCGGGTCGGATGGCTTCGGCTACGTCTGGGATGGCGTCCGCCATCGAAAGATCCCGCAGGTCGGCATCGTGCGGATGGAGGACGACGTCGAGGTCGGCGCCAATGCCGCCATCGACCGCGCCACGCTCGGCGAAACGGTGATCGGCCGGGGGACCAAGATCGACAACCTCGTCCAGATCGGCCACAACGTGGTCGTCGGGGAGCACGCGCTCCTCTGCGGCCAGGCGGGCGTGGGCGGCTCCTCGCGCCTGGGCCGCGGTGTGACGCTCGCCGGTCAGGTCGGCGTCTCGGACCACGTCACGATCGGCGACGGCGCGGTTCTGACCGGACAGGCCGGGATCGCCCGCCGCGGGCGGGTCGGGCCGGGAGCCGTCGTTTCGGGCATGCCGGCTCTGCCGCATCGCGAGTTTCTGAAGCGGGCGGCCTTGCTGGGCCGCCTGGAAGCCGTCTTCGGGCGCCTGTCGGCGCTGGAAGAGGCCGTGACCAGGTCGAGGAAGGGAGGCTGACCGTGGAGCTCGGGATCGCGGACATACTCAGGACCCTGCCGCACCGATACCCTTTTCTGCTCGTGGACCGCATCCTCGAGCTCGAGCCGGGAAAGCGCGTCGTGGGAATCAAGAACGTGACGTTCAACGAGGAATTCTTCCAGGGCCACTTCCCGGGAAACCCCGTGATGCCCGGTGTCCTCGTGCTCGAAGCGATGGCGCAGGTGGCCGGCGTGGGTCTGCTCGGGGTCACGCCGGACAAGGAGAAGAAGCTGCTGTACCTGTCGGGCGTCGACCGATGCCGCTTCCGGCGGCCGGTCGTGCCGGGAGACCAGCTGCGAATCGAGGCCGAGATCGTGTCGCTGAAGATGCGCGTCTGCAAGTGCCGGGCGCGGGCGATGGTGGATGGCAATCTCTGCGCCGAGGCCGAGCTGCTCTCGGTGCTGGTGGATCGCCCATGAGCAGCGTGACGATCCATCCCTCGGCGGTCGTCGCCGCGACCGCCGAGCTCGGCCAGGGGGTCACGGTCGGGGCTTACGCCGTGGTCGGGGAAGGCGTGATCCTCGGCGACGGCACGACCGTCGGCAACCACGCCACCGTGGAGGGGCCGTCGGCGTTCGGCGAAGACAACCGCATCTTCCCGCACGCGGCCCTCGGCTTCGAGCCGCAGGACCTGAAGTACCGCGGCGAGCCGACCCGACTCGTCGTCGGGAGGCGGAACGTCTTTCGCGAGTTCTCGACCGTGCAGCGCGGGACGGCGACGGGCGGCGGCGAGACCGTCGTGGGCGACGACAACTACTTCATGAACTACACGCACGTCGCCCACGACAACCGCATCGGCTCCAACGTCGTGATGGCCAACTGTTCCGTGCTCGCCGGCCACGTTCAGGTCGGCAACCACGCCAAGATCGGGGCCTTCAACGCAGTGCATCAGTTCTGCCGAATCGGCGCGCACGCGTTCATGGGGGCTTACACCGCGTGCCGGCAGGACGTGCTGCCGTTCTGCCGGACCGAAGGGATGGAGGATCCGAAGACTTTCGGGATCAACACCATCGGGTTGAAGCGCGCGGGGTTCTCCGACGACCGCGTCGAGGCGCTGCAGAAGGCCTACCGTCTCCTGCGACAGTCGAAGCTGAACACCAGCCAGGCCCTCGAGCGCATCGCCGAGGAGCTTTCGGGGCAGCCCGACGTCGAGGAGCTCGTCCAGTTCATCCGGACCAGCGAGCGGGGTTTCATCAAGTGACGGGGCGGCCCCGGTGAGCGCCGCCCCGCCCGTCCGGCTCGCGGTGGTCGGCGTCGGCCACCTGGGGAAGCAGCACGCGCGCGTGGCGGCGCGGCTGCCGGGCATCGCCGTCGTCGGCGTCCACGACCATCATGCGGGGCGCGCCGGAGAAGTGGCGGCGGCCGAGGGGGTCGCGGTCCTCGCCACGCTGGACGAGGTCGCCGACCGGGCCGAGGCCGTCGTCATCGCCACGCCCACGGCGAGCCATCGGAGTCTCGCCGGCTACTTCCTCGAACGGGGACTCGACGTGCTCGTCGAGAAACCGATGACGGCGTCGCTCGCCGACGCCGAAGCGCTCGTCGGGCTGGCCCGGAGCCGGCGGCGGATCCTCGAGGTCGGCCACGTCGAACGGTACAACCCGGCGGTCGACGCGGTCCTCGGTCGCGTGTCCGCCCCCCTCTTCATCGAGGGGCATCGGCTGGCCGCGCCGACCGAGCGAAGCCTCGACATCGACGTCGTGCTCGACCTGATGATCCACGACCTGCAGATCGTGGCGGCCCTCGTCGGGCGCCCCGTGCGCGAGGTGCGCGCGGCCGGCATGCCCGTCCTGACCGATCGGGTCGACATCGCCAACGCGCGTTTGGAATTCGAGGGAGGGTGCGTGGCGAACCTGACCGCCTCCCGGGTTTCGACCGAGCCGATGCGCAAGCTCCGCGTGTTCGCGCCGCCGCTGTACTGTTCGATCGACACGCAGGCGCGCTCGGTGGCCGCGCATCGTCTCGTTGCGGGAGCCGGCCGGCCCACGGTGGTCCCCGAGTCGATCGCCGTCGAAGGCGGCGATCCGCTCTCGCGCGAACTGGCGGACTTCGCCGGCGCGGTGCGGGAGCGCCGCGACCCGGTCGTGACGGGAGAGGTCGGCCGGGACGCGCTGGCGCTCGCCGAGCGCGTCGCGGCGGCGATCGAGGAGCATCGGCGGATCGCCGGGGCGGCTCGATGAGCGAGCCGGCCCGGATCGGCCTGATCGGCGGAAGCGGCGTCTACGACCTCGCGGCGATCGAGGGGCTCCGGGAGGAGCGCCTCGACACGCCGTTCGGCGAGCCCTCGGACGCCTATTTCACCGGGACCCTCGCCGGCGTGCCGGTGGCGTTCCTGTCCCGACACGCCCGCGGCCACCGATTCTCGCCGACCGAGATCAATTACCGCGCCAACGTCTGCGGCTTCAAGATGCTCGGGTGCGACGCGCTGCTGTCGGCTTCCGCCTGCGGGAGCCTCCGCGAGGAGTACGCGCCCCGCCATGCCGTCATCCCGGACCAGTTCATCGACCGGACGCGGCACCGCGCGGACACGTTCTTCGGCGAGGGCGTCGTGGCGCACGCCGGCTTCGCCGACCCCGTGTGCCCGGCGCTCGCGGCGGATCTCCAGGGCGCGGCGCACGAGGCGGGCCTGACCGTCCATCGGGGCGGCACGTACGTGTGCATGGAAGGCCCCCAGTTCTCGACGCGCGCCGAGTCCAACCTCTACCGGGGCTGGGGAGCGGACGTGATCGGGATGACGAACGTGACGGAGGCTCGCCTGGCCCGCGAAGCGGAGCTCTGCTACGCGAGCCTGGCGCTGGTGACGGACTACGACTGCTGGCGATCGCACACCGAGGACGTCTCGGTCGAGGTCATTGTCGCGATCCTCGGCGAGAACGCGGCCGCGGCCCGCCGGACCCTCGCGGGCGCCGTGACGCGGATCGACGCTTCGCGGACGTGTGGCTGCCGGGACGCGATGCGGTACGCCATCATCACGGATCGAGCGGCGATCCCGGCATCGGCGCGCGAGCGGCTGCGGCCGGTCGCGGGGAGGTACCTGTGAGGAACGGGCGGATCGTGGTGACCGGGTCGGTGGCGTTCGACTACCTCATGACGTTCCCGGGCCGCTTCACGGAGCACCTGATCCCGGACCGGATGGCCCGCCTTTCCGTGTCCTTTCTGGTCGACGAGATGCGGCGGGTCCCCGGCGGCTGCGGGCCCAACATCGCCTGGGGGCTCGCGCTCCTCGGGGAGCGGCCGGCGCTGCTCGCGACGGCGGGCGCGGATGCGGCGGAGTATCGCCAGCGTCTGGACGCCGCCGGCATCGACGTGTCGGCGCTGCGGCTCGACGCGGACCTCTTCACGGCGTCGTTCTTCGTCTCGACGGACCTCGATCAGAACCAGGTCGCGTCGTTCTACACGGGGGCGATGGCGCGGGCGCGCACGCTGCCGCTCGACACGCTCGACCCGGAGTCGATCGCGTTCGTCGTGATCTCCCCGAACGACCCGCCGGCGATGGCGGCGCACGCCGCCTTCTGCCGCGACAACGGCATTCCCTTCCTCTACGATCCGAGCCAGCAGGTCACGCGCCTCTCGGGCGAGGAGATGGTCGAGGGGCTCCAGGGCGCGGCGATCCTGATCGTCAACGACTACGAGTTCGGGATCCTCACCCACAAGACCGGGCTGTCGAAGGAGCAGATCGAGCGCCGAGTGCCGGTGCTCATCGTCACGCACGGGCCGGACGGCTCCGCGATCCACGCGCCGCTCGGGCCCGACGGTCGAATCGTGCACCACGTCCCGCCCGCGAAGATCGAACGCGAGGCGCTCGACCCGACCGGGGTGGGGGATGCCTACCGCGCCGGGCTGCTGCGCGGACTGCGGATCGGCGCGCCCTGGCCGGTCGCCGGCCGGATCGGAAGCGTCGCGGCGGTGTATTGCCTCGAGCACCAGGGGCCGCAACCGCCGCGCTACACGCCGGCGGAGTTCCTGACCCGTTACGTGCGCAATTACGGCGAAACCCCCGAGCTCGACCGGCTCTTTTCCTGACGGGGCGCGGGCAGGGTACAATTCCCTTTCTTCGATAGAGAGGGCAGGTCCTTGAGCATGCGCGTCTCGCGCCGCGTCGCGGCATCTTTCTCGCCGAGGCAATACGAGGGGAGCCTCGACGCCGCGGGGTTGCGGTTCGGCGTGGTCTGCGCGCGGTGGAACCCCACGGTCACCGACGCCCTGCTCGATGCTGCCGTGGACACGCTGCGCCGGCGCGGGGCCAGAGCCTCCGACGTCGGCATCGTGCGGGTGCCCGGCGCCTTCGAGGTCGCTGTCGGCGCCAAGGTACTCCTCGACGCGGGGCGGTACCACGCCCTCGTCGCCCTGGCGGCCATCGTCCGCGGCGAGACCAGCCACCACGAGGTGCTGGGCCATGCCGTGGCGTCGGCCCTGGCCTCGTTGACGGTGACCTCGGGCGTTCCCATCGGGTTCGGGCTGCTCACCTGCGACACGATGGAGCAGGCCCGCGAGCGGACCGACAAGGGCGTCGAAGCCGCGGAGGCCGCCATCGAGATGGCGAATCTCGGCCGCCAGCTCATGAGGAAACCCTGATGGGCGCGCGCCGGAAAGCCCGCGAACTCGCGCTCCAGATGCTCTACGAGCACGACGTTTCGGGCACGGAGCCGCAGGAGATGTTCAAGCGCTCCGACGAGTTGAAGAGCGCGCCGGAGGGGCTGCAGGACTTCACGCGCCGCCTCGTTTCCGGGACGCTGTCGCACCGCAACGACCTCGACGACCTCATCTCGCGGCAGGCGGACCACTGGCGCCTGGCCCGGATGCCGGTGGTGGATCGGAACATCCTGAGGCTCGCGCTCTTCGAGCTGCTGCACGAGCCCGAGACGCCGCGCCCCGTCGTCATCGACGAGGCCCTCGAAATCGCCAAGCGCTTCTCGACGCCGAAGTCCTCGCAGTTCATCAACGGGATCCTGGACGGCGTCCTGAAGGGCCGCAGGGGCGCGCCGCCTCCCGCACCGTGAGGATCGTGGCCCGTCTCGCGCTGGCGGCGGCGCTCGCGGCCGCGCCGGCCCTCCGCGGCGACGAGCTCGCGGTGTACCGGGCGACGGGAGCGGAGCCGGGTCTCTTCGACCAGTACGACAACGACGGCTACTCGCTCGCCGTCACGCGCGCGGCCGACGGAACCCTGGAGCTCTCGGTGCGCGTCAGCGGCGCGCCGCTCGAAAGCCGCGCGCCCTTTCCGACCGGCGCGCCCCGCGAGGCCGCGCTGACGGCGGCGCCGGAGCGCGACGCCTGGGCGCTCGCGCTCGCGGGCTCGGCGAAGACCGAAGCCGACGCGGTCGAGCGGATCCTCGAGGGGATCGCCGCGCACGTGCGCTACGACGGCGACCGCGCGCGGCGCCAGGATCCGGCTTCCGTCTACGCCTCGGGCCGCGCGCATTGTGTCGGGTTCGCCGAGCTCGCCGTGGACCTCCTGCGCCGGGTCGGAATCACCGCGCGGACCGTGCAGGGCCTGCTCCGGACGCCGTCCTCGGCCGAAGGCTACGACTCGCACATCGGCGGCGTGTACCACCGCTGGATCGAGATCTATTATCCCGACCGCGGCTTCGTCTTCTCGGACCCCTCGGCGTCGATCAACGGAGTCGACGCCCGCTACATCGCCTTCGGCACGCGCGCGCTGGAGCGTCCCCGAGGCCTGACGGTGACCGCCCTCGAGACGTCCGGTCGGCTCGACTATCCGCTCCGGAAGCTTCCCGACGCGACCTTGCGCGTCCGTCCGGCGGCCCAATAAGGGTCGCTGGATCCCGAGCCCGGAAGGGGGGCCCTCGAGGCGGGCCCCGGCGGCGTCCGAGTTATATTCGCGCTCCCCGATGAGTGAGCGATACGCCCCGGGCGAGATCGAAGCGAAATGGCAGCGGCGCTGGGCCGACGCCGGCGTGGCCCTCGTGGACACCGCCGTGCCGGGCAACGAGTTCTACATGCTCAACATGTACCCGTACCCGTCGGGCAGCCGCCTCCACGTCGGGCACGGGCGTAACTACATCCTGGGCGACGCGCTCTACCGGCGAGAGCGCATGGCCGGCCGCACGGCCCTGAACCCGATGGGATGGGACGCTTTCGGTCTGCCGGCCGAAAACGCCGCCATCCAGAGCGGCGTCCACCCGCGCGAGTACACCCTCGGCAACATTGCCCGGATGAAGGAGCAGCTCGGCGCCCTCGGGTGCCTCTACGACTGGTCGAAGGAGCTCGCCTCCTGCGATCCGGGGTACTACCGCTGGAACCAGTGGCTCTTTCTCCGCATGTGGGAGCGTGGCCTGGCCTACCGCAAGACGGCGCCGGTCAACTGGTGCCCGGGCTGCCGGACGGTGCTCGCCAACGAGCAGGTCGTCGACGGACGCTGCGAGCGTTCGGACGACCCGGTCGAGATCCGCGACCTGACGCAGTGGTTCTTCCGCGTCACGGACTACGCCGAGCGACTGCTCACCGGGCTCGACCGGCTCGAGCACTGGTCCGAGCGCGTCAAGACCATGCAGCGCAACTGGATCGGCCGCTCGGAAGGCGCCGAGATCCCGTTCCCGGTCGAGGGGTTGACCGAACCCGTCACGGTGTTCACGACGCGCCCGGACACGCTTTACGGCGCGACGTTTCTCGCGCTCGCCCCCGAGCACCCGGCGGCGGCGCGCCTCGCGGAGCGGTCGCCCGGGCGCGCCGGGATCGAGGCGTTCGTGGATCGCGTGCGGCGGGAGTCGCGACTCGAGCGCGAGTCGGCCGGGGGCAGGAAGGAAGGCCTCGCGACGGGGGCGTTCGCCGTGCACCCGGCGACCGGGGGCCGGATTCCCGTCTGGCTCGCCAACTTCGTGCTGCCGGAGTACGGGACCGGGGCGATCATGGGCGTGCCCGCGCACGACGAGCGCGACTTCGAATTCGCGCGCCAGTACGGCATCCCGGTGCGGGCCGTCTACCGGAGCTCCGACGCCGACCCGGACGGCGAGGCGATGACCGAAGCCCGCCCCCACGGGGGCGTGCTCTTCGGCTCCGGCGACTGGGACGGCACGCCGAACGGCCCGGAGGCGATCCGGGTCGCGGTCCGCTGGCTCGAGAAACGGGGGCTCGGCAAGGGCAAGGTCGGATACCGCCTGCGCGACTGGTTGATTTCGCGCCAGCGCTACTGGGGCACGCCCATCCCGGCGATCCACTGCGCGGCCTGCGGCGTGGTGCCGGTGCCCGA
>Ga0335069_10003185_pt1 | contig 24947 bp, 28 predicted proteins | sample Lox_Sample_11_FD_206714 | JGI IMG/M metagenome (GOLD analysis project Ga0335069, IMG submission 206714) | Soil microbial communities from Loxahatchee National Wildlife Refuge, Florida, United States - Lox_Sample_1.1 | ecosystem: Environmental > Terrestrial > Soil > Wetlands | place: USA... | reverse complement strand
ATAGGATCACGTGGGGCCATTTCAACGTTGGCGAAGATGGAAGCGCTCATTTGAACTCCTAGTGCAAGTACCGGAACAAACAGCAATAATATCCGATTCCCCAGCCCAATCCCGTGATGATCATGGTTCGAAGATTCTGATGGAAGATCAGGTTGTTACATTTCCGAACAGCCCCTATCGGCTGCATCAGCCCTTTGCGCCGGCTGGTGACCAGCCGGAGGCGATCCGGCTGCTCGTCGAAGGTATCTCCGACGGTCTCTCGTACCAGACGTTGCTGGGCGTGACAGGCTCTGGCAAGACATACACGATGGCCAATGTCATTGCGCGCGAAGGAAGGCCAGCCCTCGTGCTTGCGCCCAACAAGACGCTGGCGGCACAACTTTATGCCGAGTTTCGCGAATTCTTTCCCGAGAATGCGGTTGAGTATTTCGTGTCCTACTACGACTACTACCAGCCGGAGGCATACGTACCAGCGCGCGATCTGTTCATAGAGAAGGACTCCTCGATCAACGAACACATCGAGCAGATGCGTCTGTCGGCCACGAAGAGTCTCCTGGAACGACGGGATTGCGTCATCGTCTGCACCGTGTCCGCCATCTACGGCATCGGTGATCCCGTCGACTACCACAGCATGATCCTGCACCTGCGCCAAGGAGAACATCTTGGACAGCGCGACATCATCCGCCGTCTTGCCGAAATGCAGTACGAGCGCAACGAAACCGATTTCCACCGTGGCACGTATCGAGTACGCGGTGATGTCATCGACGTGTTTCCCGCCGAGCACGCCGAAAGTGCGCTGCGGATCACGCTGTTCGACGACGATGTAGACACGCTAACTCTGTTCGATCCATTGACCGGCCATCTGCGCCAGAAGCTCGGTCGATTCACCGTGTTTCCGTCAAGTCACTACGTGACGCCAAGGGCCACGGTGGTCAGGGCGGCCGAGGCGATCAAGGCGGAATTGCGCGAACGCGCCGAATTCTTCCAGCGTGAGCAAAAGCTGGTGGAGGCGCAACGCATCGAGCAACGAACGCGCTTCGACCTGGAGATGCTTGAGCACCTGGGCTTTTGCAAGGGCATCGAAAACTACTCGCGACACCTTTCGGGCAGGAAGACAGGCGAACCGCCGCCCACGCTCATCGATTACCTGCCGCCCGACTCACTCATGTTCATCGACGAATCTCATGTGACCATTCCGCAGTTGGGCGGGATGTACAAGGGCGATCGAGCTCGAAAGGAGAACTTGGTCAACTATGGATTTCGCTTGCCATCGGCCCTGGACAACCGGCCGCTCAGGTTTGAAGAGTTCGAGCAACTGATGCCACAGACGATTTTCGTATCGGCCACCCCGGCGGAGTATGAACGTGGGCATCAGGGGCAGGTCGTGGAGCAACTCGTGCGACCGACAGGCCTCGTTGACCCGGACGTCATCGTCAGACCTGCTTCGACTCAGGTCGATGATCTTCTCGTGGAAATCAAGCGCCGAGTCGCATTGAACGAGCGTGTCCTGGTCACGACGCTGACAAAGCGCCTGTCCGAGCAATTGACCGGGTTTCTGGGTGACAACGGTATTCGGGTTCGTTACCTGCATTCCGACATCGACACGGTGGAGCGCGTCGAGATCATTCGAGATCTGCGCTTGGGTGAGTTCGATGTGCTGGTCGGCATCAATCTCTTGCGCGAAGGATTGGACATCCCTGAAGTATCGCTTGTGGCAATTCTGGATGCCGACAAGGAGGGATTCCTGCGGTCGGAACGATCGCTTGTGCAGACGATCGGCCGCGCGGCCCGGCATGTGCATGGCACAGCGATCCTGTATGCGGACCGAATCACAGACTCCTTGCGGCGTGCGTTGGCTGAGACCGAGAGACGGCGCGCGAAGCAGTTGGCGTACAACGTTGAACACGGCATTACGCCGCGGGGCGTAACGAAGCGCGTGAAAGACATCATTGACGGCGTGTACGACGCGAACGCTGCGGCACGGGAACTCAAGGCGGCGCAGGATGCTGCGCGCTTTGAAGCGATGAGCGAAAAGACACTTGCGCGCGAGATAAAACGGCTTGAGAAAGCCATGCAGGATCACGCGAAGAACCTGGAGTTCGAGGAAGCGGCGGCTGCTCGAGACGAACTGTTCCGGCTGCGGGAACTTGCCTTTGGTGCCGGGGGCCACCAGCCTGAAACCTAATACGCGCATAATCTGTATTATGTTAAATTAAAGTGGATGCGATTTCTTTCCTTTGTCTCTCAACTAGTGGCTCGTCTTCTTCCCGGGAACGGGCAAGACCGGAATTCCTTCCTCCAACAGTTCGCTGAATTCGTCCAACGTTGCCAGCCCCCTGATCGGGCGTTCTGCTGACTCACGACGATGAATTCGCCGGGCTTCGTCACTGAACTGATCCCCGACGTCTTCACTCAGGTCCGCCGCCCTTTGCAGCGAGTCCACAAGCCGGTCCAAGTTGCCCTTCGTGGTACTCCCGCCGGTGGCTGCGCGCTTCGAAATATGTGGCCCCGACGGCAGCCGCTGGATCGCGGTGCCGTTGCACTGCGGGCAGTTGATGAGTTCCTGCCTGGCCTGCTGTTCGAATGCGTCGAGCGACGCGAACCATCCGTCGAAATGATGGCCGGCCATGCAGGAGAGACTGAGTACGATCACTTGGTTACTCTTCTATGGTGCCCGGAACCGGAATCGAACCGGTATGGCTTTCGCCGAGGGATTTTAAGTCCCTTGTGTCTACCAATTTCACCATCCGGGCTGGGCATGAGTCAGGATTGAAGCCGTCTGGAGGCGCGGGCCGGAATCGAACCGACGTAGACGGATTTGCAATCCGCTGCACAACCACTATGCGACCGCGCCGTACACGCCACGGATGATACGAGGCGTTGAAGCTAAAAGGGGGAAAGCGGCGCTTTCCCCCACGATTCTGGAGCGGGAGACGAGTCTCGAACTCGCGACCTCAACCTTGGCAAGGTTGCGCTCTACCAACTGAGCTACTCCCGCAGAACGGAGGCGAATTATATCTGGCACCTTGCCCCTGTCAACGACCGCGGGCGGCAATTTCCGGCCATGCCTTGCGCAAGTAGTAACCCATCGACCAAAGCGTCAATAGGGCTGCAGCGTAAATCAACCACGTTCCCAATTCCTGCGAGTCGATGACGGCGATTCGCTCGTGGTAGAGCAGCAAGGGGATGGCGATCATCTGCGCGGAAGTCTTCAGCTTGCCGACAAACGATACGGCGATGCTGCGCGCTGCTCCTATCTTGGCCATCCATTCCCGAAGTGCGGAAATGGCAATTTCACGCCCGATGATGATGAAAGCGATCACCGCATCGACGCGACCCAATTGAATCAGCACGACTAGCGCTGCAGCCACCATGAGTTTGTCCGCGACCGGATCGAGAAACGCACCGAACGCCGATGTCTGACCCAGTTTGCGGGCGAGCCAGCCGTCAAACCAGTCAGTGACCGCCGCTCCTACAAACATGACGGTCGCCCACAAGTTCTGTTCAGTTGGAGACAGCCAGTGCCAGGGCGAGTAGAAAACGCCGACAAAAAGAGGGATGACCAGAATACGCGCCCATGTCAAAAGGTTCGGAATGTTGAGCGGCATGTCAGCGGGCGTGCAAGTGATCGTGTATGGCTTGGGCGAGCTTTCGGGAAATTCCGTCGGCGCGACAAAGATCTTCAACGGTCGCCGCCAAGACCCCGTCGAGGCCGCCGAACTGCGCCAGCAGGCTGCGCCGTCGCGCGGGCCCCACTCCGGGAACGTCTTCCAGCCGCGACCTGTTGCGTGCCTTGGCGCGTCTGGCTCGATGCCCGGCAACTGCGAAGCGATGGGCCTCGTCGCGAATTTCCTGAACCAGGTGGAAACCGATGTTGTCCGTCGCCAATTGTAGCGGCTCGGCGCGGCCGTGCACGTGCAGCGTCTCCAGACCCGGCTTACGCTCTTCTCCCTTGGCGATTGCCACGCTCAAGAGATGACCGAGCCCAAGTTCAGCAAGGACTTCCCGCGCGACCCGGTGTTGCCCTTTGCCGCCGTCGATCAGCAGCAGATCCGGCGCAGCGCTTTCCCCTGCCGCGACGCGTTCGTAACGGCGCGTCAACGCTTGTCGCATGGCTGCATAATCGTCGCCCGGTTCAATGTCGGCGATGTTGAAGCGGCGGTAGTCGCCCTTTTTCATTGCGCCATCGACGCACACGACGCACGAGGCGACCGTGCCCTCCCCCATCGTATGGCTGACGTCGAAGCACTCGATGCGCCGTGGAGGTTCAGGCAAGGCCAGTACGTCCTGCAACATAGCCAAGCGTCCGCCGGCGCGTCGAGATGAGCGGCGATGGGCCTCCAAAGCCAACATGGCGTTCTTGCGCGCGATTTCGAGCCAAGCCCGTTCCATTTCGTTGCGCGGATACGCCACGACGGCCTGCCTGTCGGCGAATAACGCTGCGAGGTCATCGTCCGCATTGGTATCGACGATGATTCGTTTTGGCGGCGCGTGGTCGGCATAGTGCTGACCGAGGAAGGCCGTCAAGGCCTCACCCGGATCGATGCCTTCCGCAGCCACGGCTGACGGAAAGAACGCGCGGTCGCCGAGGTGCAACCCACCTCGCACCATCGCCAGATTGACGCACAAGTCTCCGTCGCCGGCCGCCACGACAAGGATGTCGGCATCCTCGGAACCTGTGGAACTGACGTACTGCCGGTGCAGCACCGCCTGCAAGGCGCGAATCTGGTCGCGCAGCATCGCGGCCTCCTCGAACCTCAGCCCTTCGGCGGCCCCCTGCATCCTTTCTGTCAGGCCATCGACGACTTCCGATTGCCGCCCGCGCAGAAACAGTTCCGCCATGCGCACGTCGCGGCCATAGTCCTCTGCTGAAATCAGTCCGACGCATGGCGCCTTGCAGCGCTTGATCTGATGCATGAGGCACGGCCGGGAACGGTGCGCGAATACCGCATCTTCGCACGTGCGGAGCATGAAGGTCTTCTGCAGCAGTTCGATGCTCTCGCGCACGGCATGCCCGCTGGGAAAGGGCCCGAAGTAGTTCGACTTGCGCTCGAAGGCGCCACGGTGGTAGGCAAGGCGCGGAAATTCATGCCCCGACAGACAGATGTAGGGATAGGACTTGTCGTCGCGGAACAGGATGTTGTACTTGGGCGCGAGTTTCTTGATCAGCGTGTTCTCGAGGATCAGCGCCTCCGCCTCGGAACGCGTGGCCGTGACTTCGACAAGCGCCACTTGTTGCAGCATCAGCGCGATGCGAGGGCTTTGCGCGGTCTTCTGGAAGTAGGACGAAACCCGCCGTTTCAGGTTCTTTGCCTTGCCGACGTAAAGGACCTTGCCGGCGATGTCCAGCATGCGGTAGACGCCTGGCGACTCGGTCAGCGTCGCCAGGAACTCCTTCGCGTCAAAGCTCGGCGCGGATGGCCTGGAAGACATCGTGAAAGTCAGCCTTCGTGAGACGCCGTGTCTGGGTGTTGTACCGGCTGCAATGATATGAATCGAACAGCACGCGGCCATCCGGCAACACGTGACGGGCTGCGTGCGCGAACGGGTAGGCGCCCTGCTTCATACCGCTCGCCATCAGAACGGCCTTGTGCGCGATCTGTCCCAGGGCCAGCACGATCTTCGCCTCGGGGGCATCGGCGAGTTCCGCCACCAGATGACGATTGCAGGTTCGCACTTCGGCGGGCTCCGGCTTGTTGGCCGGTGGCAGGCACTTCACGGCGTTCGTGATTCGGCAGTTGCGTAGCTCGAGTCCGTCGTCGCGGCTCTTCGATTCGGGGCCGCTCGCAAAGCCGAAGTAATGCAAGGTCTCGTAAAGCAGGATGCCGGCGTAGTCGCCGGTAAAGGGCCGGCCAGTCCGGTTGGCGCCGTGTAGGCCGGGCGCCAGGCCGACGATCAACAGGCGCGCCAGCGGATCGCCAAAAGGGAGCACCGGACCACAATGGTAGCCTGAATGTTGTTGGCGCACGTCGTCGAGGAACCCCACGAGTCGGGGGCAGTCGGTGCAACTCTGTAGTTTCGGCATTGGAATAGGATACCGTTGACCGATGGCCATCTCCTGCGATCTTTTCTGTCGGGTCGTCGACAATCTCGGCGACGCCGGCGTTTGTTGGCGCCTCGCCACGCAATTGGCGTGCGAGGAAGGCTGGTCGATGCGTCTTTGGATCGACGACCTCGCGCCTCTTGCCGCCCTGCGCCCCGGCATCGATGCCACGTTGTCGATGCAAACGATGGATGGCGTGGAGATCAAACGCTGGTCACCGTCGTTCCCGGACACTGTCCCCGGGGACGTGGTGATCGAAGCATTCGCGTGCGAGCTGCCGACGGGCTTCGTGGCCGCAATGGCGGCTGAGGCCAAAGCACCGGTCTGGATCAATCTCGAGTACCTGTCTGCGGAGGCGTGGGTCGAACAATGTCACGGCCGGCCGTCGCCGCACGCGACGCTGCCGCTGACGAAGTACTTCTTCTTTCCCGGCTTCACGGCCGGCACGGGCGGGCTGATTCGCGAGAGCAGCATGACTGCGCCGGCAACGCGATCGCCGGGACGCGAGTTGCTCGTCTCCCTCTTCTGCTACGAGAACACGTCGCTGCCGGACCTGCTGACAGCGTGGGCCGAAGAGAGCATCGTGATTTCATGCCGCGTGGCCGACGGTTTGGCACGCCTGCAGGTGGAGCGCTGGCTCGGCAGGCCTTTTCCAGTCGGCGCCCGCTTGCAAAGAGGCAGCTTGGAGCTTCGCGCCCTGCCCTTCGTACCGCAAACGGACTACGACTGTGTGCTCGCTGATGCGGACCTGAATTTCGTGCGTGGCGAGGACTCTTTCGTCCGCGCGCAGTGGGCGTTGCGTCCCTTTGTCTGGCAAGCCTATCCCCAGGCCGGACAGGCTCACTTGGCAAAGGTCGATGCGTTTCTCGCGCGCTACGCGCAGCGCCTGCCTGAGGACACGCGTCATGACGTCGAAAACTTCTGGCGGGCCTGGAATGGGAAGGGCGACATTGCTACCGCATGGCCGGGTTTCCGCGGCGCGCTGCCGAGGCTGACTTTGCATGGAAGTCTCTGGGCAGCAGAGATCTCCGCAACCGGCGGATTGGCAAGAAATCTGGCGTTATTCTGCCGCGAGCGGTTATAATTAGCGGTTTAATTTTTGAGCCATTTTTTGCAGGCGAGATACGCATCATGAAAACCGCACAGGAAGTACGTACCGGCAATGTGATCATGGTCGGCAACGATCCGCTGGTCGTTCAGAAGGCCGAGTACAACAAGTCGGGCCGCAACTCGGCTGTCGTCAAGATGAAGTTGAAGAACCTCCTGACGGGAGGCAATTCCGAAACCGTCTACAAGGCGGACGACAAGTTCGAACTGGTTGTGCTCGATCGCAAGGAATGCACCTACTCCTACTTTGCCGATCCGATGTACGTATTCATGGACACCGAGTACAACCAGTACGAGGTCGAGGCAGAGAACATGGGCGACGCCCTGAACTATCTCGAGGACGGCATGCAGATGGAGGTCGTCTTCTACAACGGTCGCGCCATCTCGGTCGAGATGCCCAATGCCGTCGTGCGCGAGGTGATCTACACGGAGCCGGCCGTCAAGGGTGACACGTCGGGGAAGGTCATGAAACCCGCGAAGATCACTACGGGATTCGAGTTGCCCGTGCCGATCTTCGTTGCCATCGGCGACAAGATCGAGATCGACACCCGTACCGGCGAATACCGAGCCCGCATCAAGTAGATCCAGAGCGGCCGGCGTATCGAAAGGGCGACTGCGGTCGCCCTTTGCCGTTTACGCGACGCCCGTTCTTCCCGGCAATGTTGCCAGGCGCCCGATCGCCGCTTGCCCGGCCAAGTACGACGACTGATAGGCCAGGTCGTTCCACGGCAGCGCGGCGGTCCGCGGCAGCAACAAGGCAATGCGCGCCGAACTGGCGGGCGCCGGCGGCGGCGCCCAGTGCTCCAGCAGATTGGCCACGGCGTCGGGCGCGTTGCAGACGGGCAGCATGTCGCACCCTGCCCTCGTGGCCGCTTCGGCGCGCGCGATAATATCGCCGGCTACGGCTGCGCCCTCCATCGACAAGTCATCGCTGAAGATCACACCCGCGAATTCGAATTCGTTCCTCAGCATGTCCATCCAGACGGGCGAAAATCCGGCAGGCCGGGAATCCACTTGCGGATAGATGACGTGGGCCGGCATGATGGCATCGAGTTGCAGGCGCCGGTATGGTGTCAGGTCTGCCTCGAGCTCGATCAGGCCGCGCTCGTCGGTCGGAATTGCGACGTGGGAGTCGGCCTCCGTCCAGCCGTGTCCTGGAAAATGCTTGCCGCAGCAAGACATTCCCGCCTCGTGTATGCCGTCAATCAGGGCCCCGGCGAGGGCAACGACGGCGTCCGGATCGCTGTGCAGCGCGCGATCACCGATAACGCCGCTGCGCTGCCAATCCAGGTCGAGAACGGGTGCGAACGACAGGTCGACGCCCAAGGCACGCAGTTCCGCGGCCATCAGGTAGCCGATCGTCCGCGCCGATTCGAGCGCCTCACCTGGAGCTTGGTCCCATGCGTCACCCAGGCGACGCATGGGCGGCAGCGCCGTGAAACCTTGCCGGAAGCGTTGCACGCGGCCACCTTCATGGTCGACGGCAATCAGGAGCGGCGGATCGCGCAGGGCGTGGATCTCGGAACACAGCGACTCGATCTGCGCGCGCGACTCGTAGTTGCGACTGAACAGGATGATGCCGCCGACCAGCGGATGGCGCAGCCGCTGCCGATCCGTGGCAGACAACGCCGTGCCGGCGATGTCGATCATGAGGGGGCCGTAGCTCATGCGCGCTCGACGACGACGAATGCGACTGCAAACTCGCGCTCGTCGCTGATGGAAACATGTGCGCTCAGGCCCTTCTCCTCAAGGAATGCCGCGAGCTCCTGCGACAAGGAAAAATAGGGCTTGCCTTTGCCGTCATGGGCAATCGCAATCGCGCTCATCAGTACCGGCGCCCGTATTCCCGTTCCCAGCGCCTTGGCGAGCGCCTCTTTCGCTGCAAAGCGCTTGGCCAGGAAGCGCCCGGGGTCGGCGGCGCTGCGGCAATCCTCGCGTTCGCTTGCGGCGAGCAGCCGTTCCAGGGCGCGTTCGCCGTGGCGCGACCACACCTCGGTCAATCGCGCCACAGCGACGATATCGGTGCCGATACCGAAGATCACGCGGTTCGGCTCCCCCCGCTGGCACCCTCGCGCAGCAGACGCTTCATCTCGCGCACGGCCTCGCGCATGCCGACGAATACGGCACGGCTGACGATCGCATGACCGATGTGCAATTCGCGCACGCCGGGCAGTTGGGCAAGCGCCTGAACGTTGTAGTAGTTCAGGGCGTGCCCCGCATTGAAGCGCATGCCCAGGTCGCGTATGGCACGACCGGCGGCGCGCACCTTCTCGATCTCGGCGATGACTGCCGGGCTGCCATGATCACGACCATGATCATGGAACGCGTGCGCATAAGGGCCCGTGTGAATCTCACACACGCGTGCACCAATGCGGGCCGCAGCCTCGATCTGCGGCAGTTCGGCGTCGATGAAGACGCTGCTGACGATGCCGGCATCTGCCAGCCGTGCAACTGCAGTCTTGAGTTTCGCCTCCTGCCCGACAACGTCGAGCCCGCCCTCCGTCGTGATCTCGTGGCGGCCTTCAGGCACCAACATGGCCATATCAGGCTTCAGCGCACAGGCGATGCCGACCATCTCGTCGGTCGCCGCCATCTCGAGGTTGAGCTTGACGTGCGTGAGTTCGCGCAGCCGGCGGACATCATGGTCCTGGATGTGGCGGCGATCCTCGCGCAGGTGCACTGTGATGCCGTCGGCTCCGCCCAGATGGGCCTCCACCGCCGCCCAGACCGGGTCCGGTTCGTAAGTGCGCCTCGCCTGGCGGATGGTTGCAACATGGTCGATGTTAACGCCAAGTTCGATCATAGGTCCTGCAACTCCACGAAAACCCGTCGCGATTGCAACGCCTGATTGCCCAGATAGTACGACATCAGATGCCGCATCAACAGTTTGCTCTCCGCGAGCGTGCGCGGGTCGCTGTAGTCGTCCGCAGCGAGATCGAGCAGCGTCCTGCCGCTGAAAGTCAGCCGCGATGGTACGCCGTGCGACTCCACCACGCCGCGCTCGACCTGATACTCATACTGCCCTTCCGGCCGGATCGGTGCGCCGGAATCCGCCACGCGATCCAGCGTCAGTCCATAACCGAGTTCACGCAACAGGGTCTTCTCGAACCGACGCAATTCCGCCGTGTCGACGGCTCCGCGCGTGAGCGAAGCCAACGCCGCCGCGTAGGCGTCGAACAAGGCAGGATGAGCGTCTTCCCGCGGCAGCAGCTTGAGCAGAAGTTCGTTGAGATAGTAGCCGAGCAGCAGGCTCGTGCGCTCCAGTAGCGGCAGGCCGCCCTGCCACTCGGCGCGGGACAGCGTCTTCACTTCGCCGCCTCCGAACCATGAGAGTTGGAGCGGTTGGAACGCCATCAAGACGCCGCGTAGCGCCGAGCGCGGCCGGCGGGCGCCGCGCGCGAGGATGGCTAAACGCCCGTAGTCCCGCGCAAACGCGTCCAGCACGAGACTCGTTTCGCTGTAGGGATGCGCGTGGAGCAGGAATGCCGCCGCACCGTCGATCCGCTGCTTGCCGGATGTCACTCGTAGCCCAAGCTCTTCAGCGCCCGCTCGTCGTCCGCCCAGCCGCTTTTCACCTTGACCCAGGTCTCGAGCCAGACCTTGCCCCCGAACAAGGCTTCCATGTCTTTCCGCGCGTCGGTCGAAATGCGCTTCAGGCGTTCTCCGCTCTTGCCGATCACGGTCGCCTTGTAGGCCGCCTTGTCGACTATGACCGCGGCATAGATCCGGCGCAATTCGCCTTCCTGCTCGAACTTCTCGATTTCCACGGCCATGCCGTACGGCAGTTCTTCGCCAAGATTGCGAAACAGCTTCTCACGCAACAGTTCGGCGGCGAGGAACCGTTCCGAACGATCGGTGATTTCGTCCTCGGCGAAGACGGGCGGCGCCTCCGGCAGGTACTTGGCCGCCGCCCGGAGCAGTTCATCCATATTGTCGCCGCGCTCCGCAGCAACCGGTACGATCTCGGCGAACGGATATTCCTTGCTTACTTTCTCCAGGAACGGCAGGACCGCCGCGCGCTCCGGCAGGCGATCAATCTTGTTAACGACCAGCAGTACGGGCCGGTCTCTGGGCAGGAGTCCGACAATGTCCGCCTCGCCACTGCCCCAGCGACCCGCCTCGACGAGAAACAGCACAACGTCGACGTCGGCAAGCGTCTGCGTCACGCTGCGATTCATCAGACGATTCAACGCATTCCGATGCCTGGTCTGGAAGCCTGGTGTATCAACGAAGATGTACTGACAATCCTTGGTGGTCACAACTCCGTGAATGCGGTGGCGCGTCGTCTGCGCCTTGCGCGAAGTTATGCTGACTTTGGCGCCGACAAGGCGGTTGGTCAGGGTCGACTTGCCGACGTTCGGGCGGCCGACCACCGCCAGGTAGCCAGTGCGAAAGGCCGAGTCGGTCATTGCGAGGCCACCTGCTCGACGGCCGCGCGTGCCGCTGCCTGTTCGGCGTTGCGCCGGCTGCTGCCGATGCCCGTCGCGCGCACACCGAGACTGGCAATGACACATTCGACCTCGAACTCCTGAGAGTGGGCTTCGCCCCGAGTTGCCAGCAGCGTGTAAAGAGGTAGCGGCAACCTGCGCGCCTGCAGGAGTTCCTGCAGTTCGGTTTTCGCGTCCTTGGCCGACGCCTTGGGATCGATGCGCGACAGCAGCGGAAGAAACAGCCGCTCGATGCTCTTCCGTGCGGCGTCGAACCCATTGTCAAGGTAGATCGCTCCGATAACGGCTTCCAGACCGTCGGCCAGAATGGAGGGCCGACGGAAGCCGCCGCTCTTGAGCTCGCCTTCGCCAAGCCGCAAGTAGTCCCCGAAGTTCAGCGATGCGGAAATTTCGGCCAGGGTGTCCTGGCGCACGAGGCTGGCCCGGAGTCGCGACAACTCGCCCTCGCGCAGGGCCGGGAAGCGCTCATAGAGCAAACTTGCGATGACACAATTGAGCACCGAATCGCCCAGGAATTCCAGCCGCTCGTTGTGTGGCGAACCGTAGCTGCGGTGTGTCAGCGCCTGTTGCAACAGTTCCGCGCGAACAAAACTGTACTCCAGCGCCCTTTGCAGACGCTCGACCGGCATCACTTCTCGGATGAACCCTCGAAATCGATGAGCAGGCTGACCGGGCCGAACAACGTGATCCGCTTCGTGTAGCTGAAGGACAGCACCAGCCCACTGCCATCACGAACGACATCGATGTCCTGCGGCGTAATGGCGCTAATGTGATCGACGATCGCACGGCGCTCGTAGGCCTTGCGCACCTCGGCCGGCGACGCCTGCTTCAGGTTCGGATCCTGCGCCAAGGCCTTGATGTCGGATACGATCTTCGCGTATTCGATAACGTCGGGTACGACCTTCATGCCCACAATGACCACCAAAGCGACGAGGATGCCGGCAATCAGCAGCCCACTCAAAGTAAGGCCGCGTTGATATCTGATTGACATGCCCATTCGGTAACTCCCTATTTGAACGACCCGATGCGTTTCCAGTCACTGAAGTTGAACCAGATGAAGAATGCCTTGCCGACAAGGTTCTCGTCGGGAACGAACCCCCACACCCGGCTATCCTGCGAGTTGTCGCGATTGTCGCCCATCATGAAGTAGTGGTCCGCCGGAACCTTGCAGACAAACCCCTCGGCATTGTAGTGACAATCTTCTCGTTGCGGGAAGGAGAGGACGTGCGGCACATAGGGAGGCGCGTCGGGCTCGATCAGGGCTTGGTGCTCCACACCGCCCAGGTTCTCGATGAAGCGTGGTGTGTAGTAGAGCTTTTCCTTGTCGAGGAACTCGCCGTCCGGCTGCATCGACATGGTCTGGCCATTGATGGTCAGGCGTTTGTTGCGATATTCCACCGTGTCGCCGGGAAGCCCCACGACGCGCTTGATGTAGTCGAGCGAAGGATCGACAGGGTAACGAAACACGACGACGTCTCCGCGCTGCGGAGAATTCAATTCGATGACCTTCTTGTTGATTACCGGCAGGCGAATGCCATAGGTATATTTGTTCACGAGGATGAAGTCGCCGACCAGCAGGGTCGGAATCATCGAACCGGAAGGAATCTTGAACGGCTCGACGAGAAACGAGCGCAACCCGAACACGATCAGGAACACAGGAAAGAAACTCGCGCCATACTCCACCCACCACGGATCCTTTCCGCCTGGCTGGCGTTTCTTTCGGAACACGTACCGATCCACCATCCACAGAAAGCCGGTTGCCACGGTCAGCAGGAACAGGATCAGGGCGAAGTTCATCAGTCGACTCTCAATACGGCCAGGAAGGCGTCCTGGGGAATCTCTACGCGGCCGACCTGCTTCATGCGTTTCTTGCCGGCCTTCTGTTTCTCGAGAAGCTTCTTCTTGCGTGTGATGTCGCCACCGTAACACTTGGCCAGCACGTCCTTGCGCATCGCCTTGACGTTCTCGCGAGCGACGATGGTGGACCCAATGGCCGCCTGAATAGCAACGTCGTACATTTGCCGCGGAATCAAGCCGCGCATCTTCGCTGCCAGTTCCCTGCCGCGATACGCCGCGTTGGCCCGATGTACGATCACCGAAAGCGCGTCTACTCGATCGCCATTAATGAGCACGTCCAGTTTGACGACGTCGGCCGCCCGGTACTCCTTGAACTCGTAATCGAGCGACGCATACCCGCGCGAAATCGATTTCAACTTGTCGAAGAAATCGAAGACGACTTCGGCCAATGGCATCTCGTAGGTGACGTGCACCTGACGGCCATGGTAGCGCAGGTCAATCTGGTTCCCCCGCTTCCCTATGCACAGCGTGATGACCGCGCCCAGATAGTCTTGGGGAACGAAGATCTCCGTCGTGATGATGGGCTCGCGGATTTCCTCGACCTTCTGCGTATCCGGCAGCTTCGACGGATTCTCCACGAACAGTTCGCTGCCGTCGCGCAGCAGCACCTGATAGACAACTGTCGGTGCCGTCGTGATCAGATCCTGGTCGAACTCTCGTTCCAGTCGTTCCTGCACAATCTCCATGTGCAGCAGCCCGAGAAAGCCGCAGCGAAAACCGAAGCCGAGTGCCTGCGAGACCTCCGGTTCAAAATGGAGTGAGGCATCGTTCAACTGAAGCTTCTCCAGCGATTCACGCAAACCATCGTATTGGTTGGATTCCACGGGGTACAGGCCAGCGAACACTTGCGGCTTGATTTCCTTGAAGCCAGGCAACGGCTGCAAGGCTGGCCTGTCCGCCAACGTAACGGTGTCGCCTACCTTGGCGGCCTTCAATTCCTTGATGCCCGAAATGATGAATCCGACTTCCCCTGCCGACAAGTTGTCCTTCGGTTGCGACTTTGGCGTAAACACGCCCACCTGTTCGCAGAGATGGACAGCACCGGTCGACATCAGCAGGATCCGATCTTTCGCTTTCAGGGAACCATCGACTACGCGCACGAGCATGACGACGCCGACGTAGTTGTCGAACCAGGAATCGATGATCAGCGCCTTCAGATTCGCCGCCGGATCGCCCTTTGGCGCGGGAATACGTGCGATCACGGCTTCCAGAATGTCGTCCACCCCCATGCCGGTCTTTGCTGAACAGGGTACTGCAGCACTCGCGTCAATACCGATGACGTCTTCGATCTCGGCCTTCGCGGAATCGGGGTCCGCCTGCGGCAGGTCCATCTTGTTCAATACCGGAACGACTTCCACACCCAGATCCAGCGCCGTATAGCAGTTGGCCACGGTCTGCGCTTCCACGCCCTGCGAAGCGTCAACGACGAGCAATGCACCTTCGCAGGCTGACAGCGAACGGCTGACTTCGTAGGAAAAATCGACGTGGCCGGGCGTGTCGATCAGATTGAGGTTATAGCGCTTGCCGTCGCGCGCCTCGTACCACAACGCGGCGGTCTGCGCTTTGATCGTGATGCCGCGTTCCCGCTCCAGATCCATCGAGTCCAGCACCTGGTCGGCCATTTCGCGATCCGACAAGCCACCGCAACGCTGGATGATGCGGTCAGCCAGCGTCGATTTCCCATGGTCAATATGGGCGATGATCGAGAAATTGCGGATATGGTCCAAAGCAAGAAAAAAGGTGCTTCTCGAGCACCTTGTGGGTCCAGCAGAAGAATTGAATTTTATCGGAACTGCGTCAGATATTCACGCACTTTCGGTACATCCAGAAAGTGATGGCAGAGTTCGGTTCCGTTTGCCACTAGGACGGGCACCAGTACGTTGTACCTCATTTCGAGAGTCGGATCCGTGTCGACATCGACCATCGTGACAGCAAACGGATGCTCGGCACACAGCACTTCCAATGCGGCGAGCATTTCGTCGCACAGGTGGCAATAGCTGCGCCCGTACAGGGTGAACTGTGGCAGCACCCTACTTGTCGCCCATCCCGCGAATCGTGACATAGGTCTGCGTATCACCACGCAGCACCCGGAGCGTGATGGCCGACGATTCGTTCACCTTTGCCAACAGGCCGTTGAATTGATCCACGCTCTTGAGATCCGTCTGCGCGCCCTTGCTGATCAACGTCAGCAGCACGTCGCCGGGCCGGAAGTCCCCTCGCGCAGCACTCGACACATCTTCGACCACAAGTCCGTGGCCAAGACCCATTTGCTTGCGCTGCTCGGCCGTCAATTCGGAAAGAACCAGTCCCAGTTTGTTGGCCGCGCCTGAAGGCTGACTCTTTCCCGGGCGACGGGCGGACACCTGCCCCTCATCGGCCGGCATCTCGCCGACCGTGATCGTGATGTCCTTGAAAGCGCCCTTCCGCCAGACCCGCATCGATGCATGGGACCCAGGTTTCGTCGCACCGACAATTCGCGGCAGGTCGCTCGACTGACCAACGCTCTTGTCGTCGACTTTCACGATGATGTCTCCCGGCTCCACGCCCGCCTTCTCGGCCGGAGAACCCTTTTCCACAGATGCAACCAACGCCCCCTGCGGCTTGGATAAACCGAAGGAATCGGCCAGTTCCTTGGTGACCTCCTGGACGGCAACGCCCAGACGCCCGCGGCTGACACGCCCGGTTGCACGCAGTTGAGACTGGACCTCCAGTGCCACGTCGATCGGAATCGCGAACGACAAGCCCATGTAGCCGCCGGATCGCGAATATATCTGGGAGTTCACGCCCACGACTTCTCCCTTCATGTTGAAGAGCGGCCCTCCGGAGTTGCCGGGATTGATCGCAACATCCGTTTGAATGAAGGGCACGTAAGTGTCCTGCGGAAGCGAGCGTCCCTTGGCACTTACGATTCCGGCCGTGACGGAATTCTCGAATCCGAACGGGGAACCGATGGCCACGACCCATTCTCCGACCCGCAGGCGGCCTGGGTCTCCGAAACGAACAACCGGAAGCCCGCTGGCGTCAATCTTCAACAAGGCCACATCGGTACGCTTGTCTGCGCCAACCACCTTGGCCTTGAATTCGCGCTTGTCAGTGAGTTTGACCAGGACTTCGTCTGCGGCGTCGACCACGTGGGCGTTCGTCAGGATATATCCGTCGGCGCTGATTATGAATCCGGAACCCAGGGACTGGTTCTTGAATTCGCGCGGCAGGCCTGGAGTCTGCCGTGGCATGAAACGCTTGAAGAACTCAAACGACGGGTCATCCTCATCAAATGGAAAGGGATGCGTAAACCCATGGCCTTTGACGGTTTGAGTCGTGCTGACATTCACAACGGCCGGCCCCTGCATTTCGGCCAAGTCCGTGAAGTCCGGCAAGTCCCTTGCTTGCGCAGACGCGACAACAGCTGTTGTCATCAACACCAAACCAATCAAAGCATTTCTCATGACTGCATACCCTTGTGCACTTGAATGACTTCGCCACGTGACTGCGACCGCAAATCGAAATCGGCCCCGCCGCTCTTCCAGCGCAATGCAATCCAGCCGGCAGCCAGGCCAATTACCGCACCCAAGGCCGCGGCGAACTCGCCCCCGAAGCTTGTGCCTGCCGCCGCGCCAACGAGCGACAGCAGCAGCGGAAGCAGGTAGGTGCGAAGAACGGCCTTCAGTACCGTACCTTCCGGAACGCTCAGGGTTAACGTGTCCCCAACGGATGCTCCGATGGTGTTGCGAACCCGCTGCAATGCTTTGCCGCGTCCGTCACCCAATCCGCAACCGGCAGACTTGTCACAGTTTGCGCAGCCTCCCTCGACGTCCACCCAGAGATAGTCTCCCTGAACGCGAACCACTACTGCTTTGCTTTCGATCATTTTCTTTTCGGCTCAATGCCGTCGCCGAACCGACGCAGTGCCGCAACCGGAACGTCGCCCATGACGATCACCTGGAAGTCGTCGACCTGACGCTTGTACACATTTACGGCACCCATCGAGAAAGCGCTCGGCTCCTCCCGTGCCCTCCCGCCCAACGGCTCGAGGAACACTGATATCGACGCCAGTCCATCCGAGAAGATCACCTGCGTGCTTTCCGGTGCATCTGGGCGCAGTTGCCGTTTCATGCCAGACAGCCGTCGAAACCCCGGCAGCCCATTGTGAAAGATCCATTGCCCGTCATCCGCGCGCGTTTCGATCGAGCGTACGCGTTGGATCTGCCAGTCACCTGGATTCGTGGCCATTTGCGACGTCAACATCTCGCGCGTGACGGGTCCGCCAATTCGCACCTCCGTGAAGGCGAACGCCTCGAGCTGAGTTCCGTTGTCGTCGACAAGGCTCGCTCTAAGGAGCAGCCCTGACACGGGATCAATCCAGAACTCGTGACCGAACCGCATGTCGTCCTTGGGTTCGATGAAGACCGCACGACCGTTGACGCCGGCAATGCGCTCGGCCGCGCCTGAGCGAATGCGGTAATACTCAGTTAGCCCGGCCAGACTACCCGGAATCAGCGTCGGAAAGAAGGGACGAACACTCCGGCGCTCGACAATGAGCAACTTGTTGTCGGGCAGAAAGCACCGGACTTCGTCATTCTGCCGAACGACTTCGCGAGGACTGCCATTAAGGACTTCGAGTCGCTCGAATTCATTGCCATCCTGGAGAGCATGCGTGATGCGGGAGGTCTCGCTCCGGCTGCCATTCTGATATACGAAGACGCCGGTATAGGTGAGTCGCTGCGCGGCCGTCGAAACCTTCTGCAGCAACTGCAAGGCTTCGCCCGTACTTTGCTGCTGCCCCGGAGCAGGCGATGACAGAAGCCCAACCGCTATGAATAGCGGAAAAAAAGCGGCCCTCATTGACCGCCGCCGACGACGGATACGGTCCGTATGTGTTGAGCGCCACCCTGCAAATCGAGTCCCGGCGCGTTGACCTGATGTGCCAGCATGTACTCCTGCATCCCCGCCGCAGGCGTCGCCGCAGCCTTGGCCACCTTTGCCGATTTCGGCTGCTCGACACGCGCGAGCGTAGTTTGTTCCGGGCTTCCGAACTGCAGCACGGCCAGCCAGCCGACCACTGCAATCCCGGCTACCGAGGCGGCGAGCGCCATCAGTACGCTTGACCATCGCGCCGGGCGGCGCGATGGGGGCGCCAGCACGGTCGGCTCGTCAGTAAGCTCGCTCATGACACGTGCAGTAATGTCGCGAGCCAGGTCGCCTTCATCGCGCATTGCGTCGCCGATGAGCTTGTAGCAGCGCCAAGTGTCCCGGAGGTGGGAATTCGCCTTTAACGTCGCCCACAGCGCCGGCTCCTCGTGAACCTCGAGCTCGCTGTCCATGAACGCCGACAATTCCTTTGTCATTTCACCATCTCCTGTCCGGGCCACTGTCGAGCAACGGCCGCAACTTTACGGCAATTGCCTCGCGCGCACGAAAGATCCGGGACCGAACCGTACCAATCGGGCAATCCATCACTTGCGCAATTTCTTCGTACGACAAGCCATCGATTTCTCGCAGGCTGATCGCCGTCCGCAATTCGTCGGGCAGGTCAGCCATCGCCGCATTCACCGTCTCACCAATCTGCTTGGTCATCAAGAGCCGCTCCGGCGTATCGACATCGCGCAGCAGGTCGCTTTCGCCATAATTCTCGGCTTCCTCGTTGTCCAACTCAGTACTGGTCGGCGCCCGACGGCCACTCGCCACCAGCCAATTCTTCGCGGTATTGACGCCGATGCGATAAAGCCAAGTGTAGAAGGCGCTCTCGCCCCGAAAACCAGGCAACGCCCGATACGCCTTCACAAAAGCCTCTTGAGCCACGTCTTCCGCCTCCGCGGGATCACGCACCAACCTCGACACCAACCGCAGGAGCTTGCGCTGATACTTCGCCACAAGCAGCCCGTACGCCTGTTTGTCGCCGGCCTGAACGCGCTCCACCAGCGCTTGATCCGCTTCGCGGTCTCCCATGGATGCTCGGTTTCCTCGCTATTGTTCCGTCGGTCCGTCCGAGACGGCCTCCGGAATGACCGGAGTATACCCAACATCGCCGAGCGCACCACTCGGATATCCGCATTGCGATATCGTTCGCTAGCCTAAAGACAAGTCCCCAGTACGATAGTTCCGAAGCCGAGCGGCGCAGTGCTATATTCGCTGCCGCGATGGCCGCCGACTATCTGAAATCCTTCGACGTCCTTGTCTTCGGCAGCGGGTTGGCCGGGCAGACAGTTGCCTTGCGACTTGCCGAGACCTACCGCGTGGCCGTAGTAACGAAGCGCGCAATCGAGGACTCCGCCACAGCTTGGGCGCAGGGCGGCATCGCGGCGGTTCTGGACGACACCGACTCGGTCGAGGCACATATCCAGGACACGTTCACGGCTGGAGCCGGCCTTTGCGATCCGCGTGCCACGCGATTCGTGGTTGAGCACGGGCGCGAGGCGATCGATTGGCTGATCGACCAGGGTGTTCCGTTCACACGAACCGCCTCCGGCTACCATTTGACGCGTGAAGGGGGCCACAGCCACCGGCGTGTGATCCATGTGGCCGACGCAACCGGCGCTGCGGTGCAGAAGACGCTCAATGAGCGTGTGCGCGAGCATCCGAACATCACGGTCTTGGAGCGCCATCTGGTGATCGACCTGATCACCGGCAATAAACTTGGACTGAAGACCAATCGCTGTTGGGGTGCCTATGTTCTCGATCTCGATCGCGACGAGGTGCTGACGCTGGCAGCGCCAAATACGGTGATCGCAACTGGGGGCGCGGGCAAAGCTTACCTCTATACGTCGAACCCCGATACCGCGACGGGCGACGGAATCGCAATGGCCTGGCGCGCCGGATGCAGGGTGGAAAACATGGAGTTCATCCAGTTCCACCCGACCTGCCTCTACCATCCCCACGCCAAATCGTTCCTAATCACGGAGGCGATGCGCGGCGAAGGTGGCATCCTGCGCCTGCCGGACGGCATTCGGTTCATGCCGCGCCACGACGAGCGCGCCGAACTCGCCCCGCGTGACATCGTGGCGCGCGCCATCGACTTCGAAATGAAGAAGCACGGCCTGGATTGCGTCTTTCTGGACATGACGCATAAGGGCGAAGCCTTTCTGCGCGACCACTTCCCGAACATCTATGCACGGTGCGAAGAACTTGGCATCGATATAGCCAAACAACCGATTCCCGTTGTTCCGGCGGCCCACTACACCTGCGGCGGCATTGTCGTTGACCTTGCAGCCCGGACCGACCTGCCGGGGCTCTATGCGCTTGGTGAAGCCTCCTGTACTGGATTGCATGGCGCCAACCGACTCGCGAGCAACTCGTTGTTGGAATGTGTGGTTTACGGCGAGGCTGCCGCCAACGACATCATGGCCCAGAAACCGGTCAAGATGCCAAAGCTGCCGTGCTGGGACGAAAGCCGCGTTACGGATGCCGACGAGGAAATCGTGCTATCCCACAACTGGGACGAACTGCGGCGCTTCATGTGGGATTACGTCGGCATCGTGCGCACGACCAAGCGCCTTGAACGCGCCCTGCACCGCATTCGGCTCCTCGAACGGGAGATTGATGAGTATTACGCGAATTTCCGCGTCAGCAACGACCTCATCGAGTTGCGCAACCTTGTGCAGACAGCGCACCTGATCGTGCGCAGCGCCCAGAAGCGCAGGGAAAGCCGCGGACTGCACTTCAGTCGCGACTACCCGGATACCCTGCCGCGCGCTCGAAATACGGTGCTTACGCCGGTTCTACGGTAGCGCGCCACCGCAGCCAGGTGCGCAACTGGCGATGCTCGTTGGGACTGAGCGCGTCCACCGGAAGGACCAGCGATTCGATGGCCGATTCGCTCCGGAGCCGCAACACGACAAACCAAGGCAGGACGGTCGTGGCATGATCAACACGATATTCAAGCTGCCCGCCACGCCGCTCCCACGAGACGGCTCCATCGACCTTGAGCGTCAGCACGGTCGCGTCGTCCTGCCGACGCAGGAGCCGAAATAGCGACAGCGCGAGCACCAGCCAGAGCGCCAATTTCAAGGGGATGGGCAGCACCGTGGGCACCAGCCCGAGCGCGGGCAGCAGGTGCGCAACCCAAAGCGCGAAATCGAGGGAGCGTGAACGATGCGGGCGGAGGACGATCGGCGCCACAAACGCCAGCCCTTGAAAGTCAGGCCCGACGGAACGCCAATGTACCGTTCGTGCCGCCGAATCCGAAGTTGTTCTTGAGCGCGATATCGATCTTCAAGTCCCGCGCGGTGTTGGCGCAGTAGTCGAGATTGCACTCTGGATCCTGGTTAAAAATGTTGATCGTTGGCGGGGAAACCTGGTGATGTACGGCCAGAACCGTCAGCACGGACTCGAGCCCGCCGGCACCGCCCAGCAGATGACCGGTCATCGACTTCGTCGAATTGACGACCACGCCGCGTGCCGCGTCGCCCAAGGCCATCTTGATGGCCTCGGTCTCATTCTTGTCGCCGAGTGGCGTCGACGTACCGTGGGCGTTGATGTACTGGACCTGATCGGCATTGATGCCCGCATCCTTCAGCGCATTCACCATGCTGCGCCGCGGACCATCCGTATCCGGTGCTGTCATGTGGTATGCATCGCCGCTCATGCCGAAGCCGACGAGTTCCGCGTAGATCCGGGCGCCCCGCAGCTTGGCGTGCTCGTATTCCTCGATCACCATGACCCCGGCGCCTTCGCCGAGTACGAACCCGTCTCGATCCTTGTCCCACGGCCTGCTCGCGGTCGCCGGGTCGTCGTTGCGCGTCGACAGTGCCTGTGCGGAACCGAAGCCGCCCACGGCGAGCGGCGTGATCGTCGACTCGGCACCGCCACAGATCATCACATCGGCGTCGCCGTATTGAATCATCCGGTAGCTCGTGCCAATGGCATGCAGACCTGTGGTACAGGCCGTTACAACCGCCAGGTTTGGGCCCTTTGCTCCAATCATGATCGAAAGGTTGCCCGAGATCATGTTGATGATCGTTCCCGGAATGAAGAACGGCGAGATCTTGCGCGGACCGCCAGCGAGGAAATCGTTGTGGGTGTCCTCGATCATCGGCAAGCCACCGATGCCCGAACCGATGTTTACGCCGATGCGCTCGGCGTTCTCCGGCGTGATTTCCAGCCCGGCATCGCGAAAGGCCTGAATTCCGGCGGCCATGCCATAGTGGACGAAGATGTCCATCCGGCGCGCTTCTTTCGGCGACAGGTAGGTGCCGACGTCGAAGCCCTTCACCTCGCCAGCAATGCGTGCCTTGAACGCAGAGGCATCGAACCGGCTGATCTGCACGATACCGCTCTTGCCGGCCAAAATGTTCTGCCAGGTTTCGGCAACAGTGTTACCTACCGGCGAAACGAGTCCGAGGCCGGTAACGACGACTCTACGACGCGACACGGAAATCTCCAGCGATGAAGGGATGGGCCCGCCAGGCCCGGAAGGGACGGAAGTCCGTCAGGCCTTCTTCAGGTTGTTGTTGATGTAGTCGACGGCCTGCTGAACGGTGGTGATCTTTTCGGCCTCTTCGTCCGGAATCTCGCACTCGAACTCTTCCTCGAGGGCCATCACAAGCTCAACGGTGTCGAGCGAGTCGGCGCCCAGATCATCCACGAATGATGAATCGATCTTGATGTCGGCTTCATTGACGCCGAGCTGTTCAGCGACGATCTTCTTGACGCGTTGTTCGATGTTCTCCATTTGACGCTCCTTCCCTGAACAGGGTGTGGTGAAAACCTAGCTATTTTAACAAAAACCGGAGGACAGTCCCGCTAAACCATGTACATGCCGCCATTGACGTGCAGCGTGACCCCTGTCACGTAGCCGGCGCCCGGACCGGCCAGGAAGGCGACAGCGGCCGCGACGTCCTCGCTCTGCCCCATGCGATTCAAAGGGATACGTTGCAGCATGGCTGTCCGCTGGCCTTCGGACAGTTCCTTGGTCATGTCGGTATCGATCAACCCCGGCGCTACGCAATTGACCGTGATGTTGCGGCTGCCAAGTTCCTGGGCCAAAGAGCGGCTGAGTCCCTCGACGCCCGCCTTGGCTGCCGTGTAGTTGGCCTGTCCCGGATTGCCCGATGAGGCAACGAGGGACGTGATGTTGATGATGCGCCCCTGGCGAGCCTTCATCATGCCCCGCATGACCAGCCTGGACATCCGGAAAACGGCGTTGAGGTTGGTCGCGATGACCATCTCCCATTCCTCGTCCTTCATCCGCAAGGCCAGGTTGTCGCGCGTGATGCCGGCATTGTTTACCAGTACCGTGACTGCACCGAAGGACTTCTCGATTTCGCCGACAACCGATTCGCAAGCCTGGGCATTCGTAACATCCAGCGCCATGCCGTGTCCTCGGACACCGGCCTCGTCCAGCGCCTTCTGGATGGCCGCCGCACCTTCGTCGGATGTCGCCGTACCAATCACGATCGCGCCTTCTTGTCCCAACGCATGTGCGATCGCACGCCCGATGCCACGGGAGGCGCCTGTGACCAGTGCGATCTGTCCATTCAACGTTGCCATGTTCAGCCCTTCACGATTGCCAGTGCCGCTTCGACGCCGGCCAGATCGCTCATCGCGCCCCCGATCAGACCGTCTGCGCACCGTTTGACCAGGCCAGCCAGCACCTTGCCCGGACCGCACTCGAAGACATGCGTGACTCCGGCAACCTGCATGGCTCGCATGGTCTCGACCCAGCGGACCGGCGACGCAGCCTGACGAACCAGCGCTGCGCGAATGCCGTCAGGCTCGGACTCGGTAGCAACATCAGCATTGTTCACTACCAAAGTCAGTGGCGATGACACGCCGATATCGGGCAGACGCACCCTGAGCTTCTCGGCCGCAGGCTGCATCAGCGAGCAATGGAATGGCGCCGAAACCGGCAGCATCACGGCCCGCTTGGCACCCCTGACCTTGCAGGCCTCTGCGGCGCGTTCGACTGCCGCCTTATGGCCGGCGATCACAGTCTGCTCAGGGGAGTTGAAATTGACGGCCTGCACGACTTCAGTGCCGGCTGCGTCCTGGCATGCCACCTGGACCTCGGCGGCATCAAGCCCGAGAATTGCCGCCATGGCACCGTAACCGGGTGGGACTGCCTCCTGCATGGCCTTCGCGCGCAACTCTACCAGCGGCACAGCGTCGTTCAACGTCAAAGCGCCGGCGGCCACCAGCGCCGAGTATTCGCCCAAGCTGTGGCCGGCCATCATTGAGGCCTGCGGACCGCCCTTCTCCAGCCACAAGCGGTAGACGGCAATCCCCGCAGTCAGCATTAACGGCTGCGTGTTGACCGTTTGGTTCAGCGCTTCTGCCGGACCTTCGGTGACGAGGTGCCACAGATCCCGCCCGAGCGCCGTCGAGGCCTCGTCGAATGTGGCGCGAATGACTGGCTGGTCACCATACGCCGTCATCATGCCGAGGGACTGCGAACCCTGTCCGGGAAATACAAGAGCAAATCTCATTTCAGCATCCCTCAGTACTTGAGCAGCGTTGCGCCCCAGGTGAAGCCGCCGCCGACGCCTTCGAACAGCAGA
>Ga0335069_10003184_pt1 | contig 24953 bp, 17 predicted proteins | sample Lox_Sample_11_FD_206714 | JGI IMG/M metagenome (GOLD analysis project Ga0335069, IMG submission 206714) | Soil microbial communities from Loxahatchee National Wildlife Refuge, Florida, United States - Lox_Sample_1.1 | ecosystem: Environmental > Terrestrial > Soil > Wetlands | place: USA... | reverse complement strand
GCGAACGCCCGATCAGATACTCCATCGAGAGGTAATAAATCCGCTTGGGATTCTGCTTCTCGTAGGTCTTCTCGGTCTTCACCCAGCGCTGCGACAGAATGTCGCGGACCGAGTTGGCAAACGCTTCAAAACGCGTGCGCGCGTCCGCCTCCGCCGGGTCAATGACGCGATCGAACACCAGGTGGCTCTCATACAGCGCATTGTGAGCGCCGGAGAACTGCACCGGCCCGCACCCGTAGCGCTCCATCAGTTCCGCCAGCAACCCCGCCGGCATCGGAACCTTGGCGGTCATGCCTTTGCCTGCCGTCAGACACTCGATTCCTGCCATGTTTTGAACGCTCATCGAACCCCTCCCTCTGTTGCAGGCGTCATCGGCTGCTTGTTTACCCACCCCATTGAGGTGCGCAATGCCGCGCCCCACCTGCAGCGGTCTTGCAGTTACCATGGGCCGGAGACTTCAGGGATGAGTGGCTTTTCCGCGGCATCCCCAGCAAGGTCTTCGTCGCTGGACTTGCGGTAAAAGCCACCCTGAATTGCCCGCCGAAAGCGGCAGTATCAACTGCCCGGCCGCTCTATCCCGGCCACGTCCACTGATCGATCTCCGGCTTGTCCACCCCGTGCTCGTAGGCATAGTTCACGCAGTCGATCTGCATGTTGCGCAGCTTATCCTTGGCGTGCGCTCCGGACACCTGCAGGCTCGGCACGCGGTCGATCACGTCCATCGCAATGCTGAACCGGTCGATCTGGTTCTTGATCGCCAGGTCCAGCGGCGTATTGATGTTGCCCTTCTCCTTGTAGCCGCGCACATGCAGGTTCGCATGATTGTTGCGCCGGTACGTCAGGCGATGAATCAGCCACGGATACCCGTGGAAGTTGAAGATGATCGGCTTGTCCTTCGTAAACAGGCTGTCGAAGTCGCGATCGTTCAACCCATGCGGATGCTCCGTCGACGGCACCAGACGGTACAGATCCACCACGTTCACAAACCGGATCTTCAGCTTGGGGAAGTATTCCCGCAGCATCACCACCGCCGCCAGCGCCTCCTTGGTTGGAATGTCGCCGGCGCAGGCCATCACCACGTCCGGCTCCGTCCCCTCGTCGTTGCTCGCCTTGGGCCAGATGCCGATCCCCTTGGTGCAATGCGCGATTGCCTCATCCATGGTCAAGTACTGCAGGTGCTTCTGCTTGTCGCTCACGATCACGTTGATGTAGCCCGTGCTGTTCAAACAGTGATTAGCCACGCTCAGCAGCGTGTTCGCATCCGGCGGCATGTAGATGCGGCAGACGTTCGGACTCTTGTTCACCACGATGTCCAGGAATCCCGGATCCTGGTGCGTGAACCCATTGTGGTCCTGCCGCCACACCGTCGACGTAATCAGCAGGTTCAGCGACGAGACGGGCGCGCGCCACGCCAGCTCCTCCGCCGTCGCCAACCACTTGGCATGCATGTTGAACATCGAATCGATCACGTGCACGAACGCTTCGTACGTGGAAAAGAACCCGTGCCTGCCGGTAAGCAGATAACCCTCCAGCCACCCTTCCAGCGTGTGCTCTGAGAGCATCTCCATCACCCGCCCGTCCAGCGCCAGCTCTCCTCCGTCGGCATCTTCGGGCAGATAATCGGCCAGCCACACTTTCTTGCTCGCTTCGTACACTGCGTCCAGCCGGTTCGAAGCGGTCTCGTCCGGCCCCAGGATGCGGAAGTTCGTCGGGTTCAGCTTCAGGATGTCGCGCAGAAACCGGCCCAGCGGCCGCGTGTTCTCCGCTGCGGTCACACCCGGTTTGTCCACCGTCACCGCGTATTCGCGGAAGTCCGGCATGCGCAGCGCCTTGCGCACCAGTCCACCGTTCGCGTGCGGATTGGCGCTCATCCTCCGTGTCCCCGTCGGAGCCAGCGCCTTCAGCTCCGGAATCAGACGTCCGCTGTTGTCGAAGAGCTCTTCCGGCCGGTAACTGCGCAGCCATTCTTCCAGCTGCTTCAGGTGTTCCGGATTCTCGCGCACGCCCGCAAGCGGTACCTGGTGCGCCCTCCAGTAACCTTCCACCTTGTGGCCGTCCACTTCCTTCGGTCCGGTCCATCCCTTGGGGCTGCGCAAAACAATCATCGGCCAGCGCGCTCGCGTCGCCACCCCGCTCCGGCGCGCCTCCTGCTGGATGCGCCGGATCTCAAGAACGCATTTCTCCAGCGTCCCGGCCATCGTCTGATGCATGCTGTCAACCTCGGAGCCCTCCACAAAGTACGGCGTCCATCCGTACCCCTCGAACAGGCTCTGCAGTTCCTCGTGCGACACACGCGCCAGAATCGTCGGATTGTTGATCTTGTAGCCATTCAGATTCAGAATCGGCAGCACCGCCCCATCCCGGATCGGGTTGAGGAACTTGTTCGAGTGCCACGAAGTAGCCAGCGGCCCCGTCTCCGATTCGCCGTCCCCCACCACCACCGTCACCAGCAGGTCGGGATTGTCGAATGCGCATCCGAATCCGTGCGAGAGGCTGTATCCCAGCTCGCCCCCTTCATGCACCGAGCCCGGCGTCTCCGGCGTGCAATGGCTGCCGATTCCTCCCGGAAACGAAAACTCCTTGAAGAACGAGCACATGCCGGCGATATCTTCGCTCTTGCTCGGATAAACCTCTGAGTACGTGCCCTCCAGGTACGCCGGCCCCAGCACCCCCGGAGCGCCATGCCCCGGCCCCGCAAGAAATATCGCATCCAGATCGTATTTGCGGATAAGCCGGTTGAGATGCACATAGGTAAAGCTCAACGCCGGACTTGTGCCCCAGTGGCCCAGCAGCCGTCGCTTGATGTGGTCCTTTGTCAGCGGGTCACGCAGCAGAGGATTGTCGAGCAGGTAGATCATGCCCGCGGCGAGGTAATTGCACGCCCTCCAATAGGCGTCAAGCTTGCGTAACTCCTCGGCCGGCAGCGGCTGTGCCGCGCCGGAACTCAAGCCGTCATCTTTCACGGCCTTCTTGTTGCTGAGCGATGTTGCCATAACTCCTCCACTCACTGGTGGATCGACGCATTCGGTCCCGCACCCTGCGGACCGCTCGATCCGTATCTCATTCACAACTCTTCATACACGGGGAAGCTCTAAGCGATTCAACCGAAAACCTACTGTGCCGCCGCGAATGAGAGTACAACCCTCCGTGCAGCTTTTCCATCTGGCAGTTATGCCAGTCCCCATCCCGCTTGCTTTGAGCCTCAGAGACTCCTCCGCGCATGGCTTCCCCCACGAATGGACGCCGTAGCCCGTGATTGATTTTCCATCCCACTTCCATCGGAACGGAGGCGCATGTTCCGCTCCCGTCCAATCTCTCCCGCTCCCGGTTGCCCACGATGCGGCTTCCTCTCCGGCTGCCTGCGCCGGGCGGAAAGTCTGCAGTCGTCGGGCGTCTGACTCTGCTCTCTAGCCGAAGATGGTTGCATTCCAGCCTGCAGGCTCCTGGCAGAAAGTCTGCGCTTCATCCCGCACGTGCGCCGGTAGTTTCGCTTCCGCGGTGCCGGACCAGCGTAACTCCGCAACACATTAAGAAGTGTTAAGAAGCCCGCTGACGCATCGAAATATGCGAGACTTGGGACCGGAGCGCCCCGCAACGCGCCATCATGGAAACCGTAGACAGAACGAAGTCTCTCTCGCTGCTCCTCATCGACGACGACGCCGAGCTCTGTGGCATGATGCGCGAATTCTTCACCCAGGCGGGTCATCGCCTCGAGTGCGCCTACAACGGCCGCGAAGGCCTCTCCTGCGCTCTGAACGGCCCCCACGATCTCGTCATCCTCGATGTCATGCTCCCCGTTCTCGATGGCTTCGCGGTCCTCCAGCAATTGCGCCGCCGCAAGCAGGTCCCCGTCATCATGCTCACCGCCCGTGTGCAACAGCAGGACCGCATCCAGGGGCTCGATGCGGGCGCCGATGACTACCTCCCCAAGCCCTTTGATCCCGATGAGCTCTTGGCCCGCGTTCGCGCCGTGCTGCGCCGAACCGAATCCGCTCCAGCCGCTCCAGCCGAATCCTTCACCGTCGGCTCTGTCCGCGTCAATCCCTCCACCCGCGAAGCCTGGAGCGCCGGAAAGCTCGTTGACCTCACCTCCACCGAGTTCGATCTCCTCGAAATGCTGGTCCGCTCCGCCGGCCGCATCGTCTCCCGCGACGAAATTACCGCCGCACTGTTCGATCGCGAAGCCACACCCTACGACCGCTTCCTCGACGTGCACATCAGCCACCTGCGCAAGAAGCTCCAGGGCGGCCCGCGCCTCATCCGCACCATTCGCGGTGTCGGCTACATGTTCACGGGGGTGAACTGATCCGTGCGCCTCAACTCCCTCTTCTTCGCCACGCTTGTTTCGATGCTCCTGATCCTGGGAGTCTCGTTCGTGGTCTTCCGGGCCATCTCCGATCGCATGCAGCGCCTCACCATCGACCCCACCTTCAATCGCTTCGACCAGCTTCAGCTCGATAGCGCGCGCGAAGAGTACGAGCAGCACGGAAAGCAGGCGCTGGCCGATTACATGGAGCGCCTCGACCGCACCTTTCTTGGCTCGCATTACCTGCTCGACGCCAACGGAGTCGATGTCCTCACCGGCGTAAACCGATCCAGTCTCCTCCCCCCGCCCCCGGTCACCATCTCGCGTATCCGCAGTCACGGCCACTGGATCATCGCCCATCGCTCCGAGGACGGCAAATACTGGTTTGCCGCCGATGGCCTCCTCTATCACCTCCACGTTTGGACCTTCCTGCCTTACTACTTCCTCGTCATCGGCGCCATCGCCGTCTTCTTCTGGCTCGCTTCGGTCGGCGTCATCCTCCCCATCCGCAGAATCGCCAGCAGCATCGCGCTCTTCGGACACGGCGACCTCTCCGTTCGCGTCGAAACCCGCCGCCCCGACGAAATCGGCCAGCTCGGCCGCTCCTTCAACCAGATGGCCGAACGCCTCGAACGCCTCATCGTCAGCGAGCGCCGCCTGCTCGGCGACATCTCCCACGAACTCCGCTCCCCCCTCGCCCGACTCAAGTTCGCTATCCGGCTGGCCCGCACCTCGCCGGACTCGAATGCCGCACTCGATCGCATCGAGCGCGACGTCGATCGCATCGCCTCCCTGGTCTCCGACATCGTCGAAATCACCTTCGTCGAAGGCGATCCCGCTCTGCGCGGCGCCGAGTCCGTGCCCGTCGCGCAGGTCGTCGAGGAAGTCGTCCGCGACTGCAGCGTCGAGGCCGAAATGCGCGGCTGCCAAATCGAATTGACCGGCCACCTTGAAGGCCACGCCCTCGGCAGCCGCGAACTCCTCCGTCGCGCCGTCGAAAACGTCCTCCGCAACGCCATTCGCTACTCCCCTCCCAACGCCCCCCTTGAGGTTTCGCTCGACGAATTCGACGCGCACGCCATAATCGTCGTTCGCGATCACGGCCCCGGGGTCCCCCCTGACACGCTTACACGCATCTTCGATCCCTTCTTTCGCGTAGAGGAAGCACGCAACACAAACGGCGGCGGATCCGGCCTCGGCCTCTCCATCGCCAAACGCGCCGTGCAGGCCCATCACGGCTCCATCTCCGCTGAAAACGTCTCTCCCGGCCTGCGCGTCCGCATCGTAATTCCCCTCATCGCCGATCCCCTCTGACCCTCGCGCTGCCAGCTCCGCTCTCCACGCACACCGCGCGCTGGAGCGGCGCTTAACATTTCTTAATCTGAACGATTGACAGTCGTGTTGTGTAATCTTCTTAATGCCTCGCTCCCGCGGAAATCTATCGGGGCATTTGAGGACTTGATCATGAAACGCTCCTTTGGTTACGCACTTATCTTCACCCTTCTGTCGGTTCCTGCATTCGCTGCAAAGAACTCGCAGTCCATCACCTTCCCCAACGCGGTCACCGTGGGCAACACCACGCTCCCCGCCGGCGACTACAAGCTCACCTGGACAGGAACCGCTCCCAACGTGCAGGTCACGATCGAACAGAAAGACGCTAGCCACCCTGCCACCGCCACGGTACCTGCCACGCTTATCGAGCAGAAGCACGATCGCATCGAGTTCACGACCAACACCCAGTCCGGCGCCGCCGCGCTTGAAAACATCGATCTGAAGAACATGAGCCTCACCTTCACCAAGGCGCCCGCGCCCACACCCGGCCAGTAACAACTTGCCGGGAGAAGGCGATACCTTCGCTCACTCTGTTCCTGCCTCTGGATTGTGTGACTTCCTGACCCCCTTCCCCGATTCACCTGGGGAGGGGATTTTTTTGGCGTTCATCCCGCTGCATGCCTGGTCCGCGCCCCCGCAGGCGGCGCGCTTGGCCTCGCGCGCATTTCACGGTATACTGAGGATTCGGCCAGCCGCGCGGCTGGCGCTTGGGTGCGCCGTCGCTGAACCAGTTCTTCGCCAGGTAAGAAACTGGCTGGTGAGACGAGGCAATCGCCTCCCTTCACCTCAGGCCGCGGCCTCACAAGTACACTCACGATTTGGAGCACAGTCATGGCACAGGTATGCGACGTTTGCGGCAAGGGTCCGCAGTTCGGTAACAACATCTCTCACGCCCACAACGTGACCCGCCGCCGTTGGAACCCCAACCTGCAGGCCGTCAAGGCCTTCATCAACGGCGCCTCCAAGCGCATCCGCGTCTGCACCAGCTGCATCAAGAGCGGCAAGGTCACCAAGGCCTAGTTCACAAACGTTTCCGGCGCTTCCGCGTCCGCCAAAACCCCGCCCCCCGGGCGGGGTTTTGTTGTGCCCGCGCCAAACCTGTAGGATGGCGGAGTCACCAAAGGAGCTCCGCTTGAACCGCCGTACCTTTGCCCGGGCCCTGGCTGCTTCCGCTCTCTCCGCCGCTGCCGCGCCCGCCCTTCCCTCGCCCGCCGAGAGTTCTTCGCCCGCCGCCTCGACGCCCTTCCCCCTCTCCGTCATGCTCTGGACCGTATTCAACGACCTTCCCTTCGAGCAGCGCCTCGAGAAAATCGCCGCAGCAGGGTACACCAACGTCGAGCTGGTCAACGAATACCGCGACTGGTCGCAGCCCGATTTCGACCGCGCCAACACCGCCCGTAAACGACTCGGCATCTCCTTCGACGCCACTGCCAGCGTTACCCACGGCATCGGCGATCCCGCCGCCCGCGATGCCTTCCTCGCCGACCTCCGCCAGCAGCTCGTCCCCATGGAGACCCTCGGTTGTCCCGCCATGATCGTCCTCTCCGGCAACGTCGTCCCCGGCCTCTCCCGCGACGCCCAGCACCAATCCTCGATCGAAGGCCTCAAACGCGCCGCCGCCCTCATCGACGGCCGCCAGATCGACGGCCAGCCCGTCCGCCTTCTCCTCGAGTGCATCGACCCCGAGGAGAATCCGAAGTACTTCCTTCAGTCCGCCGCCGAAGCCATCGAGATCGTGCGCGCCGTCAATCACCCCCAGGTCCAGTTCCTCTATGACCTCTTCCACGAGCAAATCGCCGAAGGCAACCTCATCGAAAAGCTCGACAGGCACATCGACGTCATCGGCCTCATCCACATCGCCGATGTCCCCGGACGCCACGAGCCCGGCACCGGCGAAATCAATTACACCAGCATCTATCGCAAGCTCGCCCAGCTCCACTACCGCCACGTCGTCGCCATGGAATTCAAGCCAACCGGCGACCCCGTAGCCGCCCTCCGCGCCGCTCGCGAAGAGGTCGCGCGCCTCTGACACGCCGCCTCGCCTATACCTCCCCTTCGGTATCCGGTCTTCCTTTCGCGTCACACCTCCGGGGTATAGCCGCCGGCGAGTGGGTTGGCTATGATGACTCGATTCATCGCAACTTTCAATCGGGTGCCTGACAGCAGAGCGCATTCAGCTTGGGACCCGCTTCAGGCACGCAAGGAAGGATCCAGCCGTGAATAACGCTGGAAGCGCGAGACTGCAACCTGCGGGGTCAAATCGATCCTTTCTCCTGCGAGGATTGATTCTCGCCTCGGCGATGGCTGCCGCATCCCCCTGGCCAGCCGGAGCGGCTGCGCCCGCTCCCCTCACCAACCTCCACGCCATCCATAGCCTCACAAAGTCCGAGGCGCGGCGCGGGCTTCCCGTGGCCTTTGAGGGCACCGTAACCTATTACAACAGCAGCGACGTCGACCTTTTTGTGCAGGACGGCAACGATGCCCTTTATGTGGAGTCAAAGCCGAACCAGAAGCTGACGCTGGGCGATCGAGTCCTGGTCACCGGAAAGACCCGCGACAGCTTCGCGGCCGACGTGGTCAGCGACAGCGTTACCGTGATCGGCCACGGCGAGCCGCCCCCGCCCGTGACGGCCGACCTTCGAACCCTGATCCGCGCCCAGCTCGATTGCATGCGAGTCTCCGTCCGCGCGACGGTCCGCAGCGCCGACACCGTGAATTACTCGAATCTTCACGGCGTTTCCCTCAGGTTGCTCATCGACGGCGGTCCCATTGACGCGTCAGTGCTCGATACCGGCACCACCAGCCTCGATCCACTGCTGGATGCCGAGGTCGAGGTCACCGGAGTGGTCTCCGGAAAATTCGACAGCAAGATGCAGCTCATCGGCATCGTGCTGGAGGTTCCCTCCAGCGCGGATGTAAAGATCCTCAAACGTGCCCCGGTCAGTCCGGATTCCCTCCCCATTACGCCCATGGACCAGGTGCTGTCCAGTTCCTACACGCGCGACCTCTCGCACCGGGTGCGGGTGAAGGGAACCATCACCTACTATCAGCCAGGATCTGCCGTCGTGCTTCAGAACGGCGACAAGAGCCTGTGGATCGATACGCATTCCAGCAATCCGATGCGCGTCGGTGACGTGGCCATTGCCACAGGCTTTCCAACCGCGCGCCAGGGCTTTCTGTCCCTCGACGACGGCGAAATCAAAGACACCAACATCTTCGCGCCCGTTCGCCCCCAGCCTTCCACATGGCGCCAGCTTTCCACCTGGAATACCGGCGACCCGGACGGCCATGAGGGCGACCTGGTTTCCTTCGATGGAAAGGTGGTGGCCGCGGTCCGGGAGGATTCGCGGGACGAGTTTGTTCTCAACAACGATGGCAGAATCTTCACTGCCATCTATCACCATCCGCCCGACAACCTGCCCCTGCCGCCCATGTGGCAGATTCCGGCAGGAACCACGGTCCGCGTCACCGGCATCTGCATGGCCGTTCAACCCAATGCCGTCGGCCCTTTCGAACAACAGGTCCCCTTCGACATTCTGCTGCGCTCCTTCGACGATATCGCGGTCCTCGCCCAACCTTCCTTGCTCAACGTTCGCAACCTCATTCTGCTTGTCGGCTTCCTGCTCGTGCTGCTGTTCGCGGCCGGCATCAGAGGATGGGTCTCGGAACGCAAAGTACGCCGCCAGAACGCAAGAGTCGCTTACATCGAGCGCAGACGCAGCCGCATCCTCGAAAACATCAACGGCTCTTCTCCTCTCGCTGAAATCCTTGAGCAGATTACGGAGCTGGTCTCCTTCAGGCTGCAGGGCGCTCCCTCCTGGTGCCGGATTATCGATGGAGCCCAACTCGGAAACTGCCCCACAGAGCCCAGTGCCTTCCGTATCGTCGAGGAGCAGATTTCTGCCCGGTCCGGACCGCCGCTGGGGATGATCTATGCAGCGTTCGATCCGCACACCAAAGCTCGCCCTTACGAGTCGGAAGCACTCTCCTCGGCGGCGGCGCTGGCCACCCTCGCCATTGAAACCCGGCGGCTCTACTCCGATCTGGTCCACCGCTCCGAGTTCGACCTCCTCACCGACATTCACAACCGGTTCTCGCTGGAAAAGTGTCTGGATGACCAGATTCACCAGGCCCGCCTGAATGCAGCCGTCTTCGGATTGGTCTACATCGATCTCAATGACTTCAAACAGGTGAACGACGTCTACGGCCACCAGGTCGGCGATCTATACCTCCAGGAAGTGGCCACCCGCATGAAGCGCGAGCTCCGCGGCGCCGATATGCTGGCCCGGCTGGGCGGCGATGAATTTGCCGTGCTGTTGCCCCAGGTACGCAACCGCGCTGAGGTCGAAAACATCGCTCATCGACTGGAGCATTGCCTTGACGAACCATTTGCAGCCGAGGGATACACGGTCCACGGTTCGGCCAGTGTCGGCATCGCTCTCTATCCGGAAGATGGCGACACAAAGGACAGTCTTCTCACCTGCGCCGATGCCGCCATGTATGTGAACAAAAACATCCGTCAGGAAAGAAGTTCCCACTGATCCCTGCCGGTCCGAATACAGACCCATAGATCCACACCACCACTCTCAGATTCTCGCCGGGAAAAAGGGGCCGGGTGCCGCATTCAAGCCCTGCTTGGGCGCGATAGAACAAGAAGCTTCTCCTTCGAGTGGCGTGGAAATCAGCCTGACCCTCTGAAGAAAGCACCGCTCATTTCATTGCGCCGGTGGACACTCTCCTGACACAGAGCAGAATTGATCAGACACGTATTCCCAAGCCAGGCTATGATGGACAGAGATTGACGGCAATCGCTGCAACCATGGAAACCGATTGGCTCCGGCAACGCTTCACGCAAGCAAGCAGGTTGTAAGGAAACTCTTTGCCAAAGAAATCCAACACGACGTTCGATTCCAAAGCGTTTCTCGCAAATGCGGGGCTTGGCCGGACAATCATCGAATTGAAGCCAAAGGAAACCTTCTTTTGCCAGGGAGACACTGCAGATTCGGTGTACTACCTGCAAAAAGGCCGCGCGAGAGTAACCGTAGTTTCAGAGAGAGGCAAAGAGGCCACCATCACGATCCTATCTGGATCCGACTTTGTTGGGGAGGAGTCCCTCGCGGCGATCGTCGGGTTGCGTTTGGCGACGGCTACCGCCATAAACACCTGCACTGCACTTAAGATCGGCAGAAACGAAATGATTCGCGTGATGCATGACGAGCCTGCATTCGCCGACATATTCCTCAAGTTCCTGCTGGCTCGCAGCATGCGGACCCAGGCCGATCTTGTCGATCAGCTCTTCAATTCCAGTGAAAAGCGCCTGGCGCGGATTCTCCTGCTGATGGCCGAGTTCGGCAAGCCTGGTGAGCCTGAAACCTTTATTCCACCCATCACTCAAGAAACATTGGCGGATATGATCGGCACTACCCGGTCCCGCGTCAGCTTCTTTATGAATCGCTTTCGCAAGTTGGGATTTATAAGCTATAACGGCCGGATCCAGGTACATAAGTCGCTGCTCAATGTTGTCCTGCTCGACCAGTTGCCTGGCCATAACGCCCAGAAGCCGGCCCTTCCCCAAATTCAATAAGCCACGCCGCACCTAGCCTGCGTATGCGAGACACGTCTTTCCGGCGCCACGCCGGCAGATTGCATTGGACGGGGATGCCGAGCGGCGGCGGGTGAAAAAGGTGACCCGCCGCCCTGCTGGCTTTACAACTTCGACTATGCAACTGACGTCTTTGCCTGTGGCGTTTGGGCCTCCACGAGTTCATCGAAGATGGCGCGGTATTGAATCTTTGCGGTCCGGAGCTCTTCAGTGCTTGCTTCGGGCCCGCTAGGCCGCACCGCAATGGCATGCGCCACGCGATAGTTTTCCATCACGCGAGGGTAGGTCACGGAAACGTCCGCTGCGCGTTGTTCAAAACTGTCCTTGGGATAGCCCCTGGCCTCAACGAGCGCTGCGATCAGGTCGTCGGCTTCATTCACCGCCGCCTTGGGGTAGTCGACAAAACGGGATTGCACCGTTTGCCACTCGGCAACGAAACGCATCCGCTCGGTGGCTCCGAGCTCACGGATATTCAGCGCTTCCACCCGGGTTTCCCTGCCGGCCAGCTTCGCCTCGGCCTTGCGTGAGGAGCCATGCTCGAGAACCGCGCGGCCATACTCCGTTCCGAAACGAATGCGGAATCCCGCGGTCCTGGTTTTGCGGCGTCGAAGATACACGGCAACGGCGATGACAGCGATGAATACGAGTACGACCGCCGCCACGATGAGCTGGATGTTGGTGAATTGAAAGTTCATTTTATTCTCCTGTGCGGGGATATCCGCGACAGCATTGGGTTGATGCGGGAGGCTTCTCTCGCCACCCCTGGACACAATCCATGATGAGCGGCCGAGCGCATGATGGCTGACCAGAATTGCTCACTGTGGAGTCGGCGTGGGGAGGGATGAGGTTCCCCGGCGCAGAAACGGAGTGTAAGGCAGAACGGCCGGGCAGATTCGCCCGGCCGAAACCATCTGCTACCGCTCCCAGGCTGCGCGCCTGGTAGTTGTTCTACTTGGGCGGAGGTGGTGGTGGTGGATTATTTGTCGGTTTGTGATTCTGAGGCTGGTGAGTCTGCATCTGTTTTTGCTGGGCTTCGTGTCTTTGCGCCATCTGCTGCGTCTGTTGCTGGTGCTTCTGCTCAAGCTGCTGCGCGTTGGCGTTCACGTTTCGCTGGTGTTCAGCGTCCTGTTTCTGTTGAAGGGCCTGGCGCTGCTGGGTCTGCTTGGCGATCATCTGGTCCTGCTTTTGTTCGTACTGCTTGTCTGCCTTTGCATTTCCTGAGTTGACCGGCGCCGGCCGAGCGATTGGGGGAAAGTCTTTGGGATGGACTGGAGCATGAGGCACGTTTGCTTCCCCACCGGCTCCCTTGTTCGGTTCCCCACCGGCATTTTTGTTGGGTTCCCCAGCGACATTCTTGTTGGGCTCCCCACCGCCTCCTGGCTTGTTAGCTTCGGCCATTGGTTTGGCTGGCGCCGCGTGTTCGCCAAATTCTCCTGGCCTTGAAGTGGCCGAGATGGGCGGTTTGCCGTGGTTGGCCAATGCGCGGAGTTCGGGTCTCTCTCGCGCAGTCTGTTCATGTTCATGTTGAACTGCTATTGGGGCGATGTGTCTTTCCCTTCCGGCCGCCTCTTGCTGCGGCGTCGCACGTAACTCGATGCCGCCATTTCCCCCGTTAAAGCTCACACGGCTTTCACGGCCGCGCTCAACCCGCTCTTCGTAGACATGGTGGAAGTTCCTTTCATCCACGCGGCTTTCGGAACGGTTGTAGTAGAAGTGATCGTGGTCCCAGCGGCCTCCACGGTAACCTTCGCCGTAGTAGCCGTAGCCGTACCGGACACCGCCATAGAAGCCAACAGTCTGTCCCCAATAACCTTCATTGAAGTAGTATCCACCGCCACGATAGCCCCAGTACCCGGGTGTCCAAAGGAAGCCGACTTGCGGCGCCATCACCCATGTGCCGGGCACCCAGTAATAGTCGGAGACATTTTCGTTATAGGCCCAATAGCCGGGAGTCCAGAGGTATCCCTCGCCCGGGCACATCGGCTGTTCGTAGATGGGAAGCATAGGTGGACCGAACCTCACGCTTATGCCGATTTGCCCAAACATGGCGGCCGGGATGGCCAGTATCAGAAGTGTCAGCAAGAACCTGATGGTGCGCATACGAATCTCCTTGGCGGACCGTCCTCCCGTTGCCGCTCTCTTATGAGCGATCCATGCCTGAAGAATGGAAGGCGACGCGCTTAGCGCGCCTGATCTAGGCTCGCATGCAGGTCTCGTCCAGTCTGTATACAACTGACCAACAGCGATTTCACCACCCGATTCGACTTGGTCCAATGCTCCAATGGACCCGGGGGGCTTGGTTCGTTCCCCCGGCACTCTTCAAAGCCGTCTATGAACGATGTCTGAAGTGCAGAGCGAGTGTCACTGGCGCCATTTCTGATGACTTGCGCCTGACCCGCTTGCCCGAGATAAACGAGAGATTCAATTGGCGAGCGGCGATGGCCGCTCGGAGATCCACTCAAGGCATATTGTTCATTTCTGCACAGGCGCGTGTCCGGCGTGCGCTCAGGCTGCGTAGAGCGTTATTGCTCTGACAGCGACCCGCCCGCCCAAGTACGGTGGAACTATCTGGTGCGCCTCATAGTTGGAATACAGAATCCGTTGTGCGCTCGGGTAGAAAACGGTGAAATGAATGAAGAAGTATGCGATCTTCGTGGCGATGCTCGGTCTCGGTTGTATGGCTGGCGCCGCTTGGGCGGGTTCTGACCGCAGTGCAACGGACGACCGCCTGGATCATGCGGGCAGGGTGTTGCACGAAATCATGTCCGCGCCAGACAGTGGCATTCCGGAAGAAGTTCTCGAACACGCCAAGTGTGTGGCCGTCGTGCCCCATCTCCTTAAAGGCGGATTTGTATTTGGTGCGGAAAATGGCCGGGGCGTGGCTACCTGCCGGACTGCCGATGGATGGAGCGCCCCTGCATTCTTCGCGATCACTGGCGGCAGTTGGGGATTGCAGATCGGCGTCGAAGGCGTTGACCTGGTCATGATTATCCAGAATGAAAAGGGAATGCAACAGTTGATCGGAAGCGGCTTCGAGCTCGGTGCCGATGCCTCGGCGGCAGGTGGCCCGGTGGGGCGTCATGCCTCCGCAGGCACCAACTGGAAACTGGAAACCGAGATCCTCACCTACTCGCGCGCCCGGGGAGCCTTTGCAGGTGTAACTCTGAACGGCGCCTCGATTCGCCGCGACAATGATTCCACCGAAGCAATCTACGGTCACGACATCTCCACTCGCCAGATTCTCGCCAGCGAAGTAGCCGTACCGGCCTCGGCTCGCTCCTTCCTTGATGCGGTAAAAGATGCAAAGAAGCAGGCGGTTGCTTCGAATTAACTGCAGTTTGCGAATGCGTCGCGTGCGCTCCGGCCCGAACTTCCCACTCGGGCACACGCGACGGAGAGAAGAACAAAATGCTCTGGACAGTTCTGGTAATTCTTCTGGTCTTGTGGCTCCTCGGATTCAGCTTCCACATCGGGGGCGGCCTGATTCACCTTCTGCTTGTCATCGCGCTGGTCGTTCTCATTTTCAATCTGCTCACCGGACGCCGACGCGCCTAGAACAGTCAGCCGGGTGCTCCGTTCAAGGCTGTGCTTGGGCGGGCGGGGCAGGGCACTCCACGCACGGACCCTCGGCTACTGCTTGATCACCGTCCCATCCGGCAACCGTACTTCCCCCCACCCGCCATTCAACGGGCTCTCGGTAAACGGCGCCTTGGCGGCCTCTCGCTCATCCACCTCGATGCCCCACCCCGGCTTCTCGCTCACCCACAGATATCCATCGCGCCACTCTGGACACCCCTGAAAGATCGCCTCCGTCCTCTCGTTGAACGCCGAATACTCCTGGATCCCGAAGTTATAACTCACCAGGTCCAGAGTTACATTCGCCATGTGTCCCACCGGCGAAACATCGCCCGGCCCGTGCCACGCCGTCTTCACCCCGAACTGTTCGGCAAGGATCGCAATCTTCCGCGCCGGCGAGAATCCGCCCGCCTGCGACACGTGCACTCGAATGTAATCGATCAGTTGCTCCGCGATCAGCGGCTGCCACTCATGCGGGCTGTTGAACAGCTCGCCCATCGCAATCGGCGTCGCGCAGTTCTGCCGTATCTGCCGGAAGTACCCCAGGTCCTCCGGCGACAGCGGGTCTTCGAGGAAGAACATGCGGTACTGCTCGGCTTCCTTGCAGAACTGGACAGCCTGGTTAGGCTCCAGACGCTCGTGCATGTCGTGGAGCAGTTCGACGTCATCGCCCAGCTCGCGCCGGCAGATCTCCAGCAGCTTCAGCGCCCGCCGCATCTGTGCCGCGCGATCGAAGATCGGCTTGTCATGGAGCGCCTTTGGCCGTCCCGCCTCATTGTGCCCCGCACCATAGCCGGCCATCCCGGGCAGCCCCACCTGCACCCGCACGTGCCGGAACCCCTGCGCCATCAGCTTGCGCGCATTGTCCACTGTCTCCGCGAACTCCGCGCCGCTCGCATGCCCATATGTGTCGGCGGCCTCGCGGCACTTGCCGCCCGCCAGCTGATACACCGGCAATCCCGCCTGGCGGCCCTTGATATCCCACAGTGCCTGGTCCACGCCGCTGATGGCGTTATTCAGCACCGGCCCGTTCTTCCAGTACGAACTGTCGTAGCACGACTGCCAGATGTCCTCGATGCGGTCCGTTGTCTTGCCGATGAGAAACGGCTTGAGATACTTCTCCACCGCCGGCTTCACCAGGTCCGCGCGCTGCGTGAACGTCGCACACCCGTAGCCATAGAGGCCATCCTGGTCGGTCGTGATCTTCACCACGGTCAGCCACACGCCCGCCGGCTCGCATTCAATTACGCTGATGTCCCGAATCTTCGGGGCGGACATGCCACGCGTCGCGCGCTCCGCCTTCGCTTCAGCAGCGTACATGCGCGGAACCATCGCCAGCGCCCCCGCCCCCGCAATCGACTTCAGAAACCCACGCCGCTCCATCAACGCATCTCGCGCCATCCCAGCCTCCGCATAGAAATCGAGAGCAATTCTAGAGCACGCGAAAGGACGCCTTGTAACGGAGCGCAGCTCTGGCAGCTGCCAGAGAATTCGGCGACAGCGCGCACTGTAACAGTGCACGGTATCAGCCGTGCCGAAAATGGCCAATGAATGCGTGCGGGCTTTAGTTTAGCCCCTGCCCTTCTCCAAGAAGACAACAGCCCCGTCCGATGCGTACCGCAATCGGGGCTCCCAATTCAATTGTCGGGTCGTCATCTTGAGCACAGCGGAACGCAGTGGAGCGAAGTCGAAGGGTTTGCGGTTGCCTTCATCGCCACGAGCACGACAATGAACGCTACAGTCATCGGCAGGTTTTTACGTTCAATGCTCTCTATAATGCTGCGATAAAAGTCACGCCCCCTCTTCCACCGCCTCCACGCGATTCTTCGTCAGCAGGAAATACACCACCGGTGTCACCACCAGGCTCAGCACCATCGAGATCGCCAGCCCGCCGATCACCGCAATCGCCAGCGGCTGCAGCATCTGCGATCCCGCTCCCAGCGCGAACGCTAGCGGCAGCATGCCGCACACCGCCGCAACCGCCGTCATCACGATCGGCCGCAGCCGCCGCTGCGCCGCGTGAATCATGGCGTCCGCCGCCGGCATCCCTTCCGCGCGATACCGTTCGTCCGCGTCCAGCAGCAGGATGCCGTTCTTGGCCACAATGCCAATCACCATGATCAGCCCCATAAACGACGCCACGTTGAACGTCGTTCCCGTGATCCCCAGTGCCAGGATCACGCCCGAGATCGACAGCACCGACGAAGTAAGAATCGCCGTCGGCGCCGGAAAGTTGCGGAACTCCGTCAACAGCACGCCATATACCAGCGCCAGCGCCAGCAACAGCACACGCAGCAAATCCTGAAAAGACTTCTGCTGCTCCTCGTAGGTTCCGCCATAGGTCACGCGCACGCTCGGCGGCAGGTGCAGCCCGTCCACGGTCTGCCGCACCTTGTTCATCGCCGTCCCCAGGTCCGATCCCTCCAGCCTTCCCGTTACCGCGACCATGCGTTGCAGGTTCTCACGCCGGATCTCGTTCTGCGGCGGCAACTGCTGAATCGTGGCCATCGATCCCAGCGTCGCCGTGTGCCCCGACGCGCTGTTGAATACCGTGTTCTCGATCGCCTCCAGCGATGCGCGATGCTCGTCGCCAAGCCGCACCCGGATCGTATACGGCCGTCCGTTCGCAATCAGCGGATCGTTCGCCTCCAGGCCGTCCAGAATCGACGTGGCATCCTCCGCCACCTCCGTCGGCGTAAATCCGAACCGCGCCGCCATCACCGGATTCACCTGGAAACTCGTCGCCGGCCCGCTGATCGTATTCTCGATCCCGTTCTGCACGTCGACCACTCCGGGAATCTTGCCGATCGCATCGCCTATGCGCGGCCCAAGTTGCGTCAGCAGCCCTTCATCCGGCGAAAAAATCTTGATCTGGATCGGTTCCGGCGCATTGGACAAATCGCCAATCATGTCCTGGAGCACCTGGATCATTTCAACGTCGAGTTCTGGCTCGGTCCGCTTGATTTCCGCTCGCACATCGGCAATCACGTCATCAATCGGCCGCCGGTGCCCGCCCTTCAGCTTCACCGTGAAATCCCCGGTGTTCGCCTCCGTCACCGCCGCCAGGCCCATCTGCAATCCCGTGCGCCGCGACGTGCGCTCCACTTCAGGCTGCGACCACAGAATCCGCTCCACATGCGCCAGCACGCGATTGGTCTCTGTCAGCGAACTCCCCGCCGGCATGATGTAGTCCAGAATGAATCCGCCTTCATCCATCTCCGGCAGAAGGTCCGACCCCAGCGATTTGTATCCAAACCACGTCGCCACCACGAGTACCAGGCAGATCACGCCGAGCCACAACGGCTTCGCCAGCGACCAGTCCAGTACCTTCCGGTGCACGCGCAACACGCCCTGCAAGAACCGCCCGGCGCCGTGATCGTGATTCGTGTTCCGACGCTGGTGGAGCAGTACCATGCTCAGCCCCGGCGTCCACGTCAGCGCCAGCACCAGCGAAGTCAGCAGCGACGCAGCCATGGTAATCGCCAGCGCGCGGAAAAAGCTTCCCGTCACCCCCGTCGTCCCCACCAGCGGCAGAAACACCACCACCGGCGTAATCGTCGAGCCGATCAGCGGCACCGTGATCTCGCGCAGCGCCTTGCGCACCGCCTCCACCCTCGTCTCGCCGTTGTCGCGGTGCATCACGATGTTCTCCACCACCACGATGGCATCGTCGATCACCAGCCCGATCGCCGCCGCCAGACCGCCCAGCGTCATCAGGTTGAAGCTTTGCCCAAGGATGTGCAGCACCACGATCGTCGCCGCCACCGTCACCGGGATCACCAGCCCCGCTATCAAGGATGACGACCAGCCGCGCAAAAACAGGAACAGGATGATGCAGGCAAGAACCAGTCCGATCAAGATGGCATCGCGCACGCTCGATATGGAATCCCGCACCAGTTGCGACTGGTCGTAAAACGGCTCCAGTTTCACGCCTGCCGGCAATGCCTTGCGCAGTTCCTTCACCTGCGTCGCCACCGCATCCGCCACCGCCACCGTGTTGCTCGAGGGCTGTCGCGCAATGTTGAGCAGCACCGCATTCTTGCCGTTCGCGGTCACCGTGGTATACACCGGCTTGGTCGACTGCTCCACCGTGGCCACGTCCGCAACGCGCACCGGCGCGCCGGCCGCCGTGGTCTTCACCACCAGTTGCCGCAACTGATCCGCATCGTGCACCTGCGCGCCCACCAGCCCCAGGATCAGTTGATGATTCGCCTCATACAGCCCCGGCGAATCCACGATGTTCGACGCCTGAATCGCATTTACCAGGTCCGTCACCGTCACGCCGTCCTGCGCCAGCAGCGCCATGTTCGGCGTAACGTGAAACTCCGGCGCCCGCCCGCCCTGCACCACCACCGTGCTCACACCGGAGACGCGATTCAGCGGCGGCTTCAGCTGATAGGTGGCAATCTCCCATAGCTGCGTCTGCGCGATCGTGTCCGAGGTCAGGCTGTACCCGAGAATCGGAAACGTCGCGAACGTAAGGCGGTTCGTCGTGATCACCGCGGTCGAGGGCAGCGTTTGCCGCACCTTGCTCAGCGCCGCATCCACAAGCTGCAACTGCCGCACCATGTCTTCGTTCCAGTCGAAGAACAGGCTCACCTCGGCAGAGCCGCGGCTGGTGATCGACCGCACCGTCTCGAGCCCGGGCACGGAATTGACCGCGTCCTCGATAGGCCGCGTGATGGTCACTTCCATCTGCTCCACCGGCATCACGCCGTTGTCCACCCCGATCACTACGCGCGGAAAGTTCGTCTCGGGAAACACGGCGATCGGCACCTGCAGCGCAAAATAGATTCCGGCAAGCGTCAGCACCGCGGCGAAAAAGAAAATCGTTCGCGTGCTTCGTGCTAGCCAGAACGACTCCGCCGCAATCGACTTTTCGGTCGTCAGGGTCGACATCAGTCGCCGCCTCCGGCCTTCGGCTTGGCCTCGTCGTCCGCGTCCGCCGCGCCCACCTTCACCTTGGTGCCTTCATCCAGCCCGTATGCGCCGGCCGTAATCACCTGGTCGCCGGCCGCCAGGCCGTTCAGCACTTGCACATCCTCGCCATCGCTGATGCCCAGCGTCACCGCTTTCTTGTGCGCCGCCCCGTCCGCTCCCACCACCATGACGCTCTTGCTGCCATCCTGCGCGGTCAGCACCGCCGCCTGCGGGATCTTCCACGCCTTTTCAGCGGTCCTGCCCGTAATGATCACCTTCACCGGCGTTCCCACCTTCAGTCCGCCGGCCTTGTTGTCCGCCTTGATCCACACCTCCACCGTGGTGCTGCCCGGGTCCAGCGCCGGACTGATCAGCGACACCTTCGCATCCACCGGATCGGCGATCCCCGGCACCTGCAGCCGCGCCGAGTCGCCCACCTTCATCTGCTGCACCACGCTCTGCGCCACGTGCGCCTTCGCGATCAAAAACGATGTGTCCATCACCGTGATCAGCGGCGCCCCGGCGGCAGCCGTCTCGCCCGCAAACAAGGGCCGCTCCGTCACCACACCATTGATGGGGCTGCGAATCTCCGAGTAGCTCACCTGCGCGGTCGCACCCTTCAGCTTGCCCTCCGCCGACGTCAGTTGTCCCTCCGCCGCCTTGAGCGCCGCTTCGCGGCTTACCTTCTGCATCGACTGCAGATGTGTGTTCGCCGCGTCATACACTGCCTGTGCCTGCACCAGCGCCGCCTGCGCCGTGTCCAGATCGCGGCCCGGAATCGCACCCTCCGCAAAGAGCTGCTTGCGGCTGTTCACGATGCTCTGGTTCAGATCCAGATTGGCCTTCGCCTGCGCAAAATCCAGTTCCGCCTTCTGCGCGTCCTCGGGCACCTGCGCCTTGGTGGCCGTGGCATAGGCCGCCTGCGCCGCCTGGTACGCGCCCTTGTTGTCCAGCGCCGCGGCCGCAAGATCCGCATTCTCCAGAACCGCCAGCAACTCGCCTTCTTTCACCTTCGCGCCCCGCTGGACAAGAAACTTCTTCACCGGAGCGCTGATCTTCGGTGCAATCGCCGCCTGCGCCAGCGGAGTCAGCACCGCGTCGGCCGTTATGTGCTCGGCGATCGCCCCCTGCTCCGGCTTCTCCACCTGCACCGTCACTTCCACCGCCGGCGTCTCGTCCTTCCTGCACCCCGGCATAAGCGTGAGCGCCATCCCCGCGGCTACCAAGGACATGCTCATCCACGCGCCCGCTCGCGTACGCGTTTCCATCGATCCTCTGCGCGAATCTTTCATCGAATTCACATCGTCCCCGTCAGCGTCTGCAGGCCGGCCAGCGCCGCCTGGTAACGAATCCGTCCGTCCTCGCGCGCATTCGCCGCCCCAAGATAAGCCGACTGCGCATCCACCACTTCCAGCACCGTGGCTTCCCCCCCGATATAGCGGAGTTTGGTCAGGCGCAGGCTCTCCGCGGCCGTCTGCACGCTGGCATCCAGTGAGTCCAGCTGGTCTCGCGCCGCCACGGCTTCAGAGTAGGCTTCATCGAGCTGCGCAATCAGCCTTCGCTGTGCCGCGCTGAGAGCCACCCGCACCGCATCGCGGCGAATCTCGCTCTGCTTCACCTTGTGTTCAGTCGAAAGCCAGTCCCACACCGGAATGTCCAGGGTCACACTGGCCGAGTAGCCCAGGTTGCGCACCCCGTCGGGCCCGTTCACCGCAAACTGCGGCGCATCGATACCGTAGGTGTAGTTCAGCCCGATCGACGGAATCAACGCGGCGCGCGCCGCCAGCACCTCGGCATTGCTCTGGCTCAGGCTGGCCAGCGCGCTCCTCAACTCCGGATTGTTCTTCCCCGCCGCCTGCTCCACCTCTGCCCGCGAAAGCAATTCTCCCTGCTTCTCCTCGCCGGCCAGCGTGTACGGAGTGCGCGGGTCGGGAAACAGCAGGACCCCAAGCTCCAGCCGCGCTTTCTCCGCCATCACCTTTGCATCGCTCAATTCCCGCGATCTCTGCTGCTCCTGCAACTGCGCCTTCATCACGTCCGCGTGGGCGCTCTCCCGATGCTGTTCGCGCTTGCTTGTCAGACTTAAAAAGTCCGCCGCTTCGCCGTGCGCCGCTTCGGTAATCGTCACTCGATGATCGGCGGCAATCGCGCCATAGTAAAGGCCGCTCACCGCCGCAACCAGCCCGCGACGCGCCACCTCCAGCTCCGCTGCTGCCACCGCGGCCGCGGCATCGGCGCTGCGCACCTCCGCCACCTGCGCCAGCCCCACCGTCTCGTTCACCACGCCCTGGCTCGCGTATTCGCGGACGGCGTTGTTGGCAATGAACTTCGGCGCCTGCTGCGCGGCCGCGCCCTGCCCGGCCTGGTTCAGCAGCCCGTTCGGTTGCGTGTAGAGATATTGGTTGTGAAAGTCCACGCTGGGAAGCAGTCCGGCCCGCGCAATCGAGCGGTCCAGCCCCGCGATCCGGCTCTGCGCCAGCGCGGCCGCGTAACTCGGCTCGTTGGCCTGGGCGCGGCGAATGGCTTCCTCCAGGGTGATCCGGGCCGGCTGCGCGGCCGCACTGGGCGCCTGCGCCTGTGCGGCACTCGCTGCCCCCACCATCGCAACACAACCCAGAACCGCGGCGATAAGTTTCCGTTGAATCGAGTACGAGCTTCGGCGCATAAGCAAAGCTAGGATACGATGGCGCAATCTGATTCGTCCTTACCTCACGGAAACTCCGCCGTTCTCCCCAAGACACCAGGGCTGCCGTGTGGACACACCCTGGAATCGTTTCCGTGCCTTCAGCATTCCCCCCGGTCCTTAAGAATTCCTGAATCGCGCGGCTTTTGCACGTGAAATGTCCACAGCCCATCCCGCTCTGCGATACTGATAAGTCATGCCGATCGAAGACCTGCAGCAGGCTGCTCAGAAAATCGCCGCTTTCCTGTCCAATCTCAACAAGCTCGGCGGACTCCGCCTCAAGTACCGCATCACCGGCAGCGAAGGCACGCGCGATCCGCAATCCCCGGAAGCAGCGCTTATCAACGTGGAACTGGCCGGCCCCGACGTGCCCCTGCTCACCCAGCACAACGGCGAATTGCTGCGCGCCCTCGAAACCCTCGCCGCGCAGATACTGCGCCTCGAACACCGCGAGCACGATCTCATCAGTTTCGATGCAGGCAACTTCAAGGCCCTCCGCGCCGGCGAACTCCGCATGGCCGCCGAAACCGCCGCTGAAAAAGTCCGCCGGACCGGCCTCCCCTATGCTTTTCCGCCCATGAACAGCCGCGAGCGCCGCCTCCTCCATCTCGCCTTCCGCGAAATGGAAGGCGTGGAAACCGCCAGTTCCGGCGAAGGCCTGGATCGCTTCCTCGCCGTCTATCCCGCCGGAAAGACCCATCTCCCCGTCGCTCCCCCCGTGCGCCCCCGCGGCCCCGGCCGCCGCTAGCGCACCTTCGCGACAATGGCGCTCCCGTAAAGGGATGCGGGGATTTCATTGCCCGCGGAAGATTCCCGCTGGCTTGAAAGGGCACTGGGTTAGTTTGGGGTAAGACCCTGGAATGACGGCGATTTGTACGGCACGGCCTTGGCGTGGGAACGCGCGGAGGCTCGAATCTTCTCGTGCCAACAAACGCCCCCGAATGATCCGGGCTCCATCCCCCGAAGGGGCGGTTCTCCCGCCACACCTCCCGATTCGCCGGGTCTTCCGCAACCCCCTCCAGCCAACGTGGAGAGAGCATAGGGAGGCGGGGTTCTCCCCCCCCCCCACAAATAACGCTCCTCATTACACCTGCATGACTTGACTTCCCCATGTAGAATCATGGCAAATAAGAATCAACGACTCGAGACCACCCCAGGCAAGGCAGCAACATATGGCATGAGCACATCTACCTTGCACAGCCCAGGTCCCGCCTTCCCCCCCCGGTTTGAACCCTGTGGACTGCACCATTCGTTGCGATGGAGACTCGCCATAACCTGGGAAAACTTAATCGAAAAGAATCTAAAGAGAGGTCAATTCCTGAATGAAAGCCTGTGTTCCTCCACGCACGGTTTTCGCGGTTTCGCTCCCCCGGGTGCGCGCTGCCGGTGCAGCCCGCGCCTTCGCCCTCATCCTCGTCCTCGCCCTCTTCAGCCTCGGTGATCGGGCCCGTTCGCAGACCGCGCCCCCTGAAGCACCTTCCCCGGCCCCGGCCGGCTTGCCTGACGCGCCGCAACCCGAAGCAGCCCTCGCCCTGCCGCCCGGCGTCGATTCCGCTTCCAGCGAGGGCGTCGATCCGGTGCTGGCCGATCCGTCCCTTGCCGCACGCCACGTCCAGCAGGGCATTCGCAATCCCGTCCCCCTCAACCAGTGCCCCTTCGACCGGACCGGCGCCCCCGAATGCCGGGTCCACTGGCACCAGTTGATCATCTCCGCTTCCCTCTACAACGCCTTCCAGGATGCCGGCAATCTCTACACCGGCTACTGGTACCGCTATGAGACCATGCACGGCAAGTGGCTTGACCGCTACTTCGACAGCGTCACAGGCTGGCGCTGGGATAGCTGGAATGACAACAACCCCTGGCTCGATGACTACGTCGGCCATCCCATGATGGGCGCCATCACCAGTTACTTGTGGATCCAGAACGATCCCAAGGGCATGACGCTCGAGTACAGCAACACCCGCCCCTACTGGAGAAGCCGCATGCGCGCGCTCGCCTTCTCCACCGCCTTCAGCTTACAGTGGAAGTTCAGTCCCTTCGGCGAGGCTGGCATCGGCCACAACGGCGACCACTATTTCGTGGACAAGGGCGTCAAGACCAACGAAACCGGTTGGGTGGAACTGGTCACCACCCCCGTCGGCGGCCTCCTCTGGACCATGGGCGAAGACGCAATCGACAAGCACATCGTCCACAAAATGGAGATGACGCCGCGCCGTCCACTCACACTCCTGGCTCTCAGCTTTCTCACCCCCTCCAAAGCCACCGCCAACATTCTCCGCTTCCGTCCGCCGTGGTATCGGGATGGCTACCAGGTCAAGGCGCACACCTTCTGGAGCGATCCTGACGGCGCCGAATCGCAACCGGACCCCGACACAGCCGTCGCCTATGCCGCGGCAGCGCCCTTGGCCTCCGGCACCACCGCTTCCGGCCCCGCCGCATCCGGTGTTGTCCGGCCCGCCCCTGGCCTGGTGCCCGAGTGGCCCCGCTACGGCGGCGTCCACGAATTCGGCGCCTGGTGGGGCCTGTCGCTGATG